>Ga0265297_10003804_pt1 | contig 26252 bp, 20 predicted proteins | sample Munlanlwell13791_FD_192502 | JGI IMG/M metagenome (GOLD analysis project Ga0265297, IMG submission 192502) | Leachate microbial communities from a municipal landfill in Southern Ontario, Canada - Leachate well 137-91 | ecosystem: Engineered > Solid waste > Landfill > Unclassified | place...
CAGCCAATATGACACTGGAAGCTTGGGTAAAATTAAATTCTTACACTACTAGTGATCTTATTGTTGGTAAAGGAGCAGAATATTGGCTGGCATACAATTATCAAACCGGTGTAAATTGCACTACTACCAATCGGTTTAGTTTTATGACTTATGATGGTGATTACCAATGTGCCTATTCCGGTTTTCAACCCGAGTTGAATAAATGGTATCACGTTGTGGGTATATATAACGGTAGCAATCTTTATATTTATATTGATGGTCAACTTAGTGGCGGGCCCGTTGCCCAGGGAGCAATCATCTCAAATTCATACAACTTCGATATTGGCTCTTATAGTCTTTCACCCTACACGGCTGTCTATGCTTTTAACGGTTCAATTGACGAAGTCCGCCTGTCCAACACCGCCCGGTCCGCCGAAGAAATCCGTCAAGTGTATGAAATCGGCAAACGCACTCATGTGGTAACGATTGATTTTGGGGCATCACTTGATAGTGGAAACTTAATCACTGGCTCCGGCGACACTTCATTCACCGTTGACGCCACCACGCACGGACTTTCTCAAAAAGGATCAAACTTATTTATCGGCGACAAAATTATCATCCGGGAAAATTACGATGGCACCGAATATATGGCCCAGGGAACTGTGACATCGGTCAATCAATCCACCGGCGCGGTGACCGTGGCGAGCTGGGATGCGGGCGGCACTTTCCCCACTGGTGGATATACCGTCAATGCCGATATTTTCAAATGGCAACGGGAATATTTTGATATCGCCGGCGCTATGTCTTCCCATGTAAACGCTATAGATGAATTATCCTTTCAATTTTTAGACGGCAATGCCGGTCGTACTTTCTGGATTGATGATATTGGCATGATTCAAACCGACGGTTATTTGACTGATAATCTCGGGGCGACCATTGGTTCAACCCCGCAACAATACATTCAATATCGCGCACTATTATCCACCACCGATCCCGACCCGACTCCGGCCCTGGGTCCGATCACGCTCGACTACACCGAAGGTGATTTGACGATGACCGCCGGTTCAACTTCGCAGAGTTACATGAATACCAACAATAACACCGCGTTCAATGTCCAATGTAATGGCGTAACTTACGCTCCGTCTGGGGACACCGTCACTTGTTACGGTTCCTGGAATCAGACCAACTGGTTTGCGATAAACACCGACACCAGTCCGTTGTCTGATGTTACCATTCAGGATGACGAGGATGTTTCCGGCTGGACAGATTATCCGCTGGGCAACGGCACAGTGACACTTTATGTCCGCGCTGGAGTAGATATAAATTATACTGACGCTTTCTCTTTCAATGTCGAAAAAGATATGAGCCGGCCGGCGGTGACGGCAATTACTTCGGTGGCTGGTGATACAACTAGTCCCTATTATGATACAACTAATGATTCATCCACATTGGTCGTCTATACCGCCGATGCGGATGCGGCCACGTGCAAATGGGACGAAACTGATTTAACCTATGGCGCCATGGCCAATACTTGTACTTCGACCACCAATTGTACATTGAATTTAGCGGGCGAAGGAGCACAGACAGTGTATATGCGTTGCGTGGACACAGCCGGTAATTATGCTGACACTTCCTATCAACTTGATTACAATATTGACGCCACTCCTCCATCAGTTAGTTCAATCACTTCAGTAGCGGGTGATGCATTAGTACCGTATAAAGACAATACGGACAATGGTTCAACCGCCGTAGTCTATACGGCTTCAGCCGATGCCACCGCTTGTAAGTGGGATGAAAGCGATGTGGCCTATGGTTCGATGGCCAATACTTGTACGGATACGGCCAATTGTACTTTGAGTTTAACAGGTGAAGGAGCACAGACAATTTACATGCGATGTATTGATAGCGCGGGATTGACTTCCACTTCTTCATATCAACTGGATTATAATATTGATACTACCGCGCCGGTGATAAATTCGGTTACTTCGGTGGCGGGAGATAGTTCCAGTCCTTATTACGACATTACGGATAATAATGATACTCAAATACTATTTGATGTGTCGGGCGACGCGACGTCCTGTAAATGGGATACCTCGGATGTGGCTTATGATTCGATGGCCAACACTTGCGGGGCGGCGGGAGATTGTACCACCAATTTATCTGGTGATGGGGCAAAGACGGTATATATTCGTTGTAAAGATGATATTGATAATAAGGCCACCAGTTCGACTCAGGTGGATTACACAATTGATACTACTCCTCCATCGGTTTCATCAATAACTTCGGTGGCGGGTGATGCCAGCGTGCCATATAAAGATAATACGGATAATGGGTCAACGGCAGTGGTCTATGTGGCTTCGGGTGATGCAGTATCTTGTAAGTGGGATGAAAGCGATGTGGCCTATGGTTCGATGGCCAATACTTGTACGGATACGGCCAATTGTACTTTGAATCTAACGGGAGAAGGAGCGCAGACAGTATATATGCGTTGTATTGACGCGGCGGGGCTGACTTCCACTTCTTCATATCAACTGGATTATAATATTGATACTACCGCGCCGGTGATTAATTCAATAACTTCAGTCGCGGGCGATGCTTCAAGTCCTTACTATGACATTACCGATAATAGCGCGACGCAAATATTGTTCGATGTGTCGGCCGATGCAACGGAATGTAAATGGGACACTTCGGATGTGGCTTATGATTCGATGGCCAACACTTGCGGGGCGGCGGGAGATTGTACCACCAATTTACCTGGTGACGGGGCAAAGACGGTATATATTCGCTGTAAAGATGATATTGATAATAAGGCCACCAGTTCGACTCAGGTAAATTATACTGTTGATTCCACTCCGCCGGCAGTGACATCAATAACGTCGGTAGCGGGTGACGCCAGCGCGTCATACAATGACGGAACGGATAATTCTTCAACAGCGATTGTTTACACCGCTTCGGCCGATGCCACCGCCTGTAAGTGGGATGAAAGCGATGTGGCCTATGGATCAATGGCTAATAGTTGTACGGATACGGCCAATTGTACTTTGAATTTAACAGGTGAAGGAGCGCAGACAGTATATATGCGTTGTATTGACGCGGCGGGGCTGACTTCCACTTCTTCATATCAACTGGATTATAATATTGATACCACTCCGCCCAGTATTAGTTCGATTACTTCGGTGGCGGGTGATGCGAGCGCGCCATATAAAGATGGAACGGACGATGGTAATACATTGGCTATTTTCAGCGCCGATGCCGACGCGACTGAATGTAAGTGGGATACGTCGGATGTGGCCTATGACACCATGGCCAACACTTGTACCAGCACTGCAAATTGTACTTATAATTTGTCAGGTGATGGAGCCAAGACGGTATTTATGAGATGTCGGGATGAAGTCGGTAACAAAGCGACCAGCAGTTATCAGGTTGACTATACGATTGACAGTACCGCGCCGGTAATTAATTCAATTACATCCGTGGCCGGCGATACTACTAGTCCATATTATGACACGACTGACAATAGCGCGACGCAAATCTTGTTTGACGTAACTGATGCGGCAGAATGTAAATGGAATACGACAGATGTTGCCTATGACAGTATGGTCAATACTTGCGGCGCGGTGGGAGATTGTACCACTACCCTATCTGGTCAAGGCGCGAAAACAATATATATAAGGTGCAAGGATGAAGTGGATAATAAAATGACTAGCAGTCAAACAGTTAATTATACAATCGATTCCATCGCACCCAGCGTGACCAGCGTGAGTTCGGTGGCCGGTGATCCCGAGGCACCATATTTAGATGTCGATGCCGATGGTTTATCTTTAATAATTTATGCAGCCAGTGCCGATGCGGCCACTTGCAAATGGAACAATCTGGATGTGGCCTATGACAGCATGAGCGGCACTTGCGAAAGCACGACCAACTGCAGCGTTACCCATAGTAGCGATGGTGCTAAAAGTGTCTTTATGCGCTGCGCTGACGCGGCCGGTAATAAATCAACCAATTCCTACCAAGTTGACTTCGATGTCGATGAACAAATTGGCGGTGGTGGTACGACCACTTTACTGGAGACTTCCGCCCCTGGCGCTAGTGGCGTGATTTTGGTCACTTTGACTCCTGACATGACCACTCCGGCCGTGAACGGTAGCGTGAAGATCCGTTTCTCCAGCGAATATGATCTATCGGGTCTGACCGAAGATGATGTTTCGGCCAGTTGCGGCGATGTGACTTTTGCTAATAATGAAATTATTTATAAAGACGGTGTCAAAATAAACAAAGCTGATTGGAACTGGTGGAATATATTCAAAAAGGTTTTGGCGGCGGGAGAAAATTCGATTGTTTTCCCTTTCACCGGTAGTTTGGACAATAGCGATGGTCAATGTTCGTTTACGATCAATAATGCCAATAACCCAACTGGAGTGGGGCCGCAATCGGTAGTTTACAATATTTTCTCATCCAACAATGGCACGGGGACACCGCTGGAAGAGGGTGATGGTGTGGTTCATATTAACTATCTGGTAATTGTCACCGCCGAGATTGAGTCCCAATTGACTTTCACGATTGATCCAGTGGGCACGGGACAATTGGTCAACGGCGAGACAACCGATATTTCGACCACCAGCGATGATATTGATTTCGGTATCTTTACCACTGGTGATGACAGAATTGGCGCTCATGACTTGGTAGTTTCCACCAACGCAACCGATGGCTACGTGACCACGATTGAATTCGATCAGTCGCTGGCTTCCGGCTTGGCCTATATTCCGGATTTCCCCGCTACCAATGCTAATCCCGGTCCATGGATTACTCCGCCGGGAAGTGGCACCAATGGCTACTTTGGGTACACCACCAACGATGATTCACTGCTGACCGCCATGATTGATCGTTTTGTTGGTAATAAATGGGCCGGATTTGACACCTCACCTCAGGAAATAGCCTACGACCCTAATCCGGTTGATGGTCAAACTACTCGTGTCGGCTATCGTTTGCAGGTACTAAACGGCCAGGAATTGGGTACATATGTGACGACGGTTCGATATATCTGTACGCCTACCTTTTAAAAATCATCAATCGTGAGTCGAAAGTCGCGTGCTTCCAACTAGTTTTTATTCATTTGTTTAACTATTTGGAAGCGACCCGGCTTTCGACCCAATTCTTTTTTGGGTAAGGTTATAAATGGCATCAATGGTTAATTTCGACTTTAATGGTAAATTTGCATATAATTAAAATTATGAATGACAAATTAATGAAATGTAATTTTAGTTCGCAATTTGTAATAAAAAACTATGTCCATCTTTGACTTTTTTAAACCAAAAGCGGCTAACCCACCGGTGGTGCTACTAATTTTAGACGGTTGGGGCTACGCCCATGCGTGGGGAGGTAATGCAATTAGCATGGCCGATACGCCTAATTTTGATCGTCTATTCACCCAGTATCCGCATAGTCTGCTGCGGGCGGCGGAGGAGGCGGTGGGCTTGCCGGCGACTTTGCCGGGCAATTCCGAAGTGGGCCACGTGGCGATTGGGGCGGGGAGAGTGATTCATCAACATTTGACCATTATCAACCAAGCGATTGCCAATGGATCGTTTTTTACCAATGAGCAATTGGCGCGGGGCATGCAACTCTGTAAGGAAAGAAATGCCAAACTGCATATTTTGGGCATGCTGTCCAAAGGCACCATGGTACACGGCGATATTGACCATGTGATCAATCTGGTGAAGATGGCTAAACAACAGGGTTTGTCCAAAGTATACATTCATGGTTTTTCGGATGGACGGGACGCGCCGCAGCGGGAAGGTTTTGAACAAACTTATCGTTTGGAAAAGGAAATGACCGAGTTGGGAGTGGGACGGCTGGCCACGATCACGGGGCGTTACTATGCCATGGATCGCAATAAACGATACGAACGCACCGAGAAGACATACCGAGCGATTGTGCAAGGACAGGGGAAAATGTACCGAAGCGCCGAAGAGGTGTTTACCAAAAATTATGCCAATGAAGTGACGGATGAATACATTTTACCGTCGGTTTTAACTGATGAGGCTGGTCATCCGGTGACAACGGTGGAAGATGGCGACGTGATTATTTTTGCTAATTTCCGGGCCGACCGCACCAGACAATTGAGTAAGGCTTTGGCTAACGCTGATTTCCATGGATTTACCCGTCATGTCTGGCCGAAGATCCACTTTGTCTCGATGTCTTTTTTCTCACCCAACTTACCACCTAACATTGCCTTCCACCTGCAACCGGCCGGAGAATGTCTGGCGGAAGCTATTTCCAAAGCTGGTTTATCACAATTTCATATTGCCGAAAGCCAAAAATATCCGCATGTTACCTACTTTATCAATGGTGGTAATGAGCAGCCATATCCTCGCGAGGCCCGACAATTGATCCCTTCAATTGAAGATATTACCTATGACCAGGCCCCCTGGATGCGAGTGGAGGAAGTGGCGCAAGCGTTGAACCAAAAGATTAAATCACGGTTATATGACGCCTATATTTGTAATTTTGCCAACCCGGATATGACCGGACACACGGGTGATTTGTCGGCGACGATTGAAGGATGCGAAGCGACGGACGTTTGTCTGGGACGGGTGTGGGAGATGGTAAAAATGATGCGCGGGACCTTGATTGTGACGGCTGATCACGGCAACGCCGAGGAGATGGTGGACATCAAAACCGGCCGGCCCAACCCGGAACATACGACCAATAAAGTGCCATTCATTGTGGCTGATTTTGCCCAGAAATACGCGCCCAATGAGGAATTGTCGACTGATTATGTGCCTGAATTGCGCGACGTGGCGCCGACCATGCTGTATATTTTAGGACTGGAGCCAGGTGAAGGTATGACCGGCCGTACGCTTGTCAAACGCAAAAACTTAAGCTAAAATTAATATCATCTTAATATTTATTTAATATCATCTAAATAATAGATTATTTTAATCTATTATTTTTTATGTAATATGATTGAAAATAAGGAAATAATAGCTGATAAGTCGCTGGAAAAAATTGGGAATAATCCACTGAAGATATTGGTGGTCGGGGATAAAAAAGAGCAAATCAATCGTTTGGTAGACATCCTAAAAGATCTGGCTGAGTACAGTCCCGAGGAGTGTGGCCAGCCAATGATAGACGGAATTTCTCCGCTGGAGATTGAATCATTATTAATTTCCCAGTGTCAAAACGGTAAACAGCCGGATTATATTATCTGGAAAGGTATTTCTGATCATGCTTGTGAAAATATTGATGGCCGGACGGCGGCGAAAATTTTTGAACGTACCATGTTACGTATTAAACTGAAGGGATTGAAAATAGTGGTGATACCCTATGTTAGTTGCTCTCGGGACCACAAAGCAATGGTAGCCAATGGGGCGGTTGATCTAGAATTTAAAACTCCTTTTGCTCTAGGAAAGCATTTATGGCCCGAACTTAAAAGAAAGTTTAAATATTAATTGATAGATGGGATATGTTGATTTTACCATCGTTTGGATATAAAATAATAATGCGGTCGTCAAAATCCCCCTTATGACGACCGCATTTTTTATTAATTAATTAACCCCTCTTAGCTTATCCTTTAAGGCCGGTAACAGATTGACATATTCAGTGGCCTTGGTTTTGGCCTGGGCCGGTTGGCTGAGGTCCAGGTAGGATTGGATTTCCAGGAGGGCAATGTTTTCCGTCGGAGTAATGCTATTGGCCTGTTCGGCCAGGTAGGCAGCCATGGTTATATTGCCCAGATTGTAGGCGGTAGTGGCGAGGGTTTGATAAAATTCCAGCTCGGTATAGACATAGCCTTTACTTTTGGCTTCCTTCAGTAAGGCGTCAGCCTGAGTGATGTTATTTTGTAAAAAGGCAATTTTGGCTTGGTGATAATAGGTTTCACCGACGTCGGGGTTAAGATTTTCGGCGAGATTAAACTGTGTGGCGGCTTGTTCAATCATATTTAGATCCAGATACATGTTGCCCCAGGCATAATGTAGCCCGAGGCGATCGGGCGAGAGTTTCTCGGCCTGAGCCAGAGCGGCTTCAGCTAATGCTAATTTACTGGTGTCGATCCTGGCCCAATTGCCAAGCACCAAACCTTTGGATAAATAATTTTTGTAGTTATGAGGACTAATTTTAAGTGCCAGATCAATTTGTTCGATAGCCTCCTCGTACCAATAGTTGGCTTGAGTTAAATTGGCATAATCAACTTTGGCCAGATAGAGGTCGGACAATTTCATGTAAGTGTATTCATAATATGGGGTGAGGGCCTGGGCAGTCTCGGCCAAGGCAATTTTTTGATCGGTGGTGAGAGAATTGTCGTAATTGATATAGAGATAGTTTTTGTCGGCCCGGGCGGGATTGATCGCTAGATAATTAATACCTGCCAAGCAGGCAATGACGACAATGGTAACTGTAAATTGTTTGAAGATGGTGACTGGTTGAGCGAGAATTTCTTTTTCCTGATCAATCCGGTAAACAGCAGCCAAGATCAGGGCCAAAAAGGCGTAAAAATATAACCAAGTAATAATGGTGTCAATATTGAAAAGCCCTTGGACAAAATAGCCAAAAAGAGCGGCCGATAGACTTAGCAGCAGTAATTTATGCTTGACGGATTTGACTTGGTCAAAACGTCGCCAGGCCGCGTAGAGATAAGATAAGATAATACTTAGCAAAATAATAATGCCCGAGAGACCAAAGGAAACACCGTAGTCGAGAATCAGATTGTGCGGGTAATTAGAATAACGGTCTTTTTCCGGCCGACTGTCCATATAGTTAGGATATTGGGCGTTGAAATGCATATAATAGCTCCCCTGGCCGGTACCGAGAACCGGATGTTCCCCGATGGCATTGACCGCAATATTCCACATGGTCAACCGGTCTTTGGCTGTCCCCTCTTCGACCTGTCCAATGGTGGACAGACGGGCAATATAGCGATTGCCGGCGAATATTTGGGCAAAACCGCTGTTAAAATTAAGTAGTAAAACAAAAATAATAAACAGGCCGTATATTCCGACTAAGAGTTGAGAATGTAGCTTTCGGCCATTTAGTTGTAAATAACCGAATAATAAAATGAATAGAATTACGAAGAAACCCAGGTAAGCAGCGCGGGTCCAGGTAAAAATCAGAGCCAGGGTTTGTAAAATTAGCAGGCTCCAAAATAAATGGCGCCATTTATTTTTCAAGGTTGTCGCCAGATAAAAGGTACTGGGAATAATAAACATCAGGTAGGCACCGAGATAGGCGGGGTTGCCCGTGGTGCCAAAGACGCGTTCGGCGGCAACTACATCTTTCCAGCTTAAAGGGTCAAAACCAATTTTTTGCGCCAGAGCGTAAAGCACGGGAATGACGGAGCCGAGAGCAATGGCCCAGATTATTTTTTTGATTTTGTCATGACTATCAACGTAGAAATACAATAAGACAAAAAAACCGGCTAAAAAAGTGGTGGTGGAGAGTCCATCCAAGCGCAGATGAATTCCCCACAGACTGACGGTGGGATCGACGGAAAATATGGTGGACAATAAAGCGATCAGCCAGAAAACGGGTAGCAGCCAGAATAATTTGGGTAAATTAATTTTGACCGGATAATAAATATATTTAGCCACCGACAGCCCCAGCATAACCAATACGCAGAACCGGAAAATGACGTGCTTTTCGATGGTAAAGCTATTTTGAATGTCAGTAGTAAAGTAGACCGGCACCAACACCAGAGCGGCAATGATAAAAATGCTAATAACGGTGTCGAGATAATTGGTTTTGGTATTCATGATGTATAATTTAATTACATATTACAAATGACAAATTTATGAGTTGTGCTAATTAACCATCTCTTTCATGTCATCCCCGCCTTGAGCGGGGATCTCATCATTAAGTTTTGTTAAACGTCTTATTGATGAGATCCCCGATAACCGGAGCGCTCCGCTTCCGGTCGGGGATGACAGGGGAATGACTAATTAGCGCAACTCATTAATTTGTAATTTGTCATTTTCCTTAAGTAATGAAGAAAATCATTTTATTAGTATTCGACTTGCTCGCGGCCTTGGCGGCATTGGGGCTAGCTTTATATATCCGTTATCAAGTAACCAGCCAGGTTGATTATAGTTATTTGGATCATGCCCGGGTATTTATGCCCGTGTTTTTGTTGTGGCTGGTAATCTATTTTATCCATGATCTGTACGATTATTACCAGTTTTCCCATCGCCAACAATTACTCTATGCCACCTTGCGGTCGGCGGTGGCCAGCTTGGTGGTCACGATTATCTTCTTCTACATCATACCAAAATTGCAGATCACCCCGAAAATAATTTTATTGTTACTAGTATCGATCAATGCCTTGATAATCGGGGCGGGACGTTTGATTTTTAATCGTATCTGGGCCGCCAATCAATTACTTAAACGGATGATTATTGTCGGCAACGACAAAACACAAACCTATACGGCCAAGATGATCAGTCAAAATACGGCCTTTGGCTTCAAGTTGCTGGGACTGGTGGTAACCAATCGGGGGCGACGAAGTAAATTAAAGATACTAGGCCCGATTAGCAAATTGGAAACTATTATTAAACGGCGACAGGTTGATGTGATTGCCTTGGATATCAATTCTTTTAGACAAGACGATGACGTGTTCAGGGTTGTCTCCGATGTTGGCATCGCGCGTCAGATTGAAGTGGTGGATATTAATTATCTGTATGAACAATTGACGGGCAAAGTGTCGCTGGAGAACATTAGTCAAATCTGGTTTACCAATTTTAATCAAACTAATAATAAATTTACGCTGGTAATCAAAAGGCTGATGGATATTTGGCTGGCTACAATTGGTTTGCTTGTTTTAACTATATTATTGCCATGGCTCTATGTGCTGGTAAAACTTGACTCGCCGGGAGCTTTTTGGTTTAGACAAGAAAGATTAGGGGGGAACAATATCGTTTTTACTATTTACAAAATCCGGACCATGACGCTGGAAACTTCTGGTGATCCAAAGAGTAAATGGAACCAACTGGGTGACAAGCGAGTGACGGCTGCCGGTAGATGGCTGCGCAAGCTGGCCATTGATGAGCTGCCTCAATGCTGGAATATCCTGCGGGGGGAAATGAGTATCGTCGGCCCTCGGCCGGAACGACCGATCTATATTGCCAAACTGGATAAAAGACAAAAATTGTATTACAAACGGCATTTGGTTAAACCCGGCCTGACCGGCTGGGCTCAAGTCAACATGAATTACGGCGCCAGCTATGCTGACGCCGACGAAAAGCTGCAATATGATTTGTATTATGTCAAAAACCGCTCGCTGTTTTTGGACCTAATGATTATTCTAAAAACCATCCGGCGGGTATTTGATAATCGGGGCGGGAATTAAAAATAAATTACGAATGACGAATTAGAAAACCCATTAATATTTTTATTCGTAATTCACGAGTTGTGTGAATTAATCTCTTTATATGTCATCCCCGCCTTGAGCGGGGATCTCATATGTAACGCGTTTATTACATTCTTATTGATGAGATCCCCGCTCAAGGCGGGGATGACAATATTAATTCACACCGCTCGATAATATGTAATTTGTTATTTTTTTATATAAATGTTTTTCAACTTACTCATCTGCCAGACCAAAGCGGTGTTGAGAGTAAGGATGATGACAAAGATGAGGATCAGGGCGTTGCCGCCGAGGAAAATACCACCGATAACAGCTACTATTGAAGCACCCATCAGGGTCACAATGTTGTCCATGGCCACCCCAACAATGGCGTCACCAATGCGACCGGTGGGATTGACGGAGAAATTGTGGACGACAATCATTTCACCCAAGCAGCCAATAAAACCGGCGGCCACACCGGCGATGACATAGGGCAAGTGACTGATATGGGCGAGATATTCGATGGCTTTGACCATGCTTTCAGCGGTAAATAAAATAGCCAGGCCGGCCACAGCTAGATTAAGAAAAATAAACCAGGACGAACGAGCATGGAAATAACCGGTAGACTCCTCCGGACTTTCCGGACGGTGGCTGTGGCGAAAAAAATACATCACGAGAATACATAGGACAAGAATCACACCGCCCACCGGTTGAACCAGTTGATACAGGTCACCTGATAATCCCGGAATGGGCTCTTTGACTTGCCCAAAAATAACCATGGCCAGGGCAACTACAGCAGTGAGAACAGTCAGGGACATAGAAATATCGATGGCGTTATTTATTTCATTGATGGTGGGCTTGGTTTTATGTTGGGCGATGGGCAACAAGGTACCACCGCTTTTGAGGCCGGGAAACATTAGGAGCGGTCGCTGTAGTTGGTCGGCGATGTTTTGGCGATAGATACACCAAACGGCATGGCCGATGTTATAGATATTGGAGCCAAAAGTGGTGGCGGCGGCGATAATAGCGTAGTTGATAGCCAAGGTGAGATCAGTATCTTTAGTTTGCAAGCTGATGACGGCGGCGACCAGACCGAGGATCATGTCGGGAAAAGCGGTGCCAAAGGATTGTAACAAACCGCCGGCAATTTTGGTCCGCACGCTTAAGACACCAGTGGTTTCTTCGATAATCTCGGCGATTTGTTTTAAAACGACGAAGCCGCCAAAAAGCAAAATGACAGCCGCCAGGACTAAACTGACCCAACCGGAAGACTCTTCCATCCAGACGAGTAATCCCCAGCGGATAAAAGCGGCCGCGATTAAAAGAACAATGGCTTTGCTAAAACTATTTTTCATAGTTGATGAATTTTAAATTTTAAATTTTAAATTTTAAAATTCATCCACTCTATATTTATTATACCCATATAAGGTATAATATATGTAGATGTATATTTATTATTTGGAGGTTGCAATATGTTAACACTAAGTTGTATGGATCTGGATCCCAATGGTGGTTGTGATTTTAAGGCCAAGGGCGATACTAAACAGGAAGTGATCGACGCGATGATGGCGCACGCCGGTGTGCATCACAAGGAAAAGATGGACAACATGACCGATGAAGAAAAGATGATGATGGGTAAAAAAATGGATGAAGTGCTGGACGCGCAAATGTAGATTAGAATGGTTTTCTTGATAAAAAAATACGAACCCAGCGATTGGGTTTGTATTTTTTTATTGGAAAAAATAATATGTTCATGATGACAAATAGTAAATTTATTAATTCATCAGTAGCGCTAACTAGTCATTCTCTCTGTCATCCCCGCCTTGAGCGGGGATCTCATCATCAAGACTGTAATAAACGCGTTACATATGAGATCCCCGCTCAAGGCGGGGATGACATGCAAACTAATCATATTATTAATTCACACCACTCATTAATTTCTAATTACTCATCAAAGGCGATACAATATTATTATGAAAAAAACTGATACTAAATTGATGGCGCTGGGGCGATCATATTGGGGGTGGATTGTTTGGTTGATAATTTTGGCCATATTGAGCGATGGTTTAAATCTGGTGCTCCCCAAAATTATCGCCGCCGGGATCGATGCCTATGGTCAGAATAATCTTGATTTAACTGGATTGTCCTGGCAGTTTGGTTTGGTGGCGGTGGGAATTTTTGGGTTTGCTTATTTGCAAAGTGTGGTGCAGACGCTGGCTTCGGAAAAAGTGGCATTTGATTTACGCGGGCAGTTGTCGGATCGGATTTCCCGGCAGAGTTTTGCCGCCATCCAACAAGATACTCCCGCTAAACTACTAACCAATCTGACGGCGGATATTGATTCGGTGAAAATGTTTGTGGCGCAAGCGATGGTGTCGATTGTGTCGTCGATTTTTATCATTGTCGGGGCGGCGGTCTTGATGTTAGTGACTGATTGGCAATTGGCTTTGGCGGTGCTGGCCATTGTGCCGGTGATCGGCGTGACTTTTTTTATTGTTTTCGGACGGATTCGAAGTTTGTTCTTGAAATCCCGAGAGGTGTTGGATCGTCTGAATAAAACTATTAATGAAAGCATTTTGGGGGCGGCGATTATCCGCGTGCTTAATTCGCAATTAACCGAAGCCAAGAAGTTTTTGGAAGTAAACACCAATGCCAAAGATCTGGGTCTGCAGATTTTGAGTTTATTCGCCACCATGATCCCGATCATCATGTTCTTGTCCAATATTGCCAGTTTAATCATTTTGGCCTTGGGTGGATATTATGTTATGGCTGATCATTTATCTTTAGGTGATTTTACCGCTTTCAATAGTTATGTCATGATGCTGATTTTTCCGGTGTTAATTATTGGTTTTATGAGCAACATTATTGCCCAGGCCACGGCTGCTTACGATAGAATTGCCGTGATTCTGGATCGACCGGATAAAAAAGATACGGGCACGATTAAGCGAGTGTTGGCGGGCGAAGTTAAATTGGAAAAAGTGAGCGTGGTTTATGGTGAAAGAACAGTTTTAAACAAGGTATCTATGACGGTGCCGGCGGGCAGCAAGACAGCTATCATTGGCCCAACCGCGGCTGGTAAAACTCAATTGCTATATTTATTGACCGGATTAATCAAGCCCAATACCGGTAAAGTACTTTATGACGGTCACAATCTGGAAGAATACGATCAAACGCTATTACATCAGCAAGTGGGCCTGGTTTTTCAAGATAGTATTTTATTCAACACCACCTTGCGGGAAAATCTGGCTTTTAGTGAAACGGTGACTCCGGAATTAATAGAGAAGGCAACCAGGGCGGCCGAGTTGACTGATTTTATTGACACCTTACCGGATAAATTAGAAACAGTGGTGTCGGAGCGAGGCACCAGTTTATCTGGTGGTCAAAAGCAAAGAATCATGCTGGCCCGGGCGCTGGCGCTTAATCCCAAAGTATTACTCCTCGATGATTTCACCGCCCGCGTTGACGCCCAAACTGAACAAAAAATCCTCCATAACATTGAAGTCAATTACCCCAATCTAACTTTGATTTCAGTTACCCAAAAAATTTCCGCCATCGAACATTATGATCAAATTATTTTACTGATGGAAGGCGATATTTTAGCACATGGGCGGCATGAGCAATTGCTGAAATCTTCACCGGAATACATGCAAATATATCAGTCACAGCAAAGTACTAATTCCTAATTGATAAGTTGTGCTAATTAATATTTAATCATTGTCCTGTCAATGTCATCCTGGAAAGAAAGCGAAGCGCTTCTTATCCAGGATCCACTCCCTTAGTATAAATAATTCTTTCTGGATCCTGGATGCCGGAGCGCTACGCTTCCGCCTCCAGGATGACAGATAAGATATATTAACTTGCACAACTCATTAATTGATAAATATGGGTTATAATCTCAACCAATCAGAAGAAAAAGAAGCCAAGCCGGACTGGCGACAGGCCTGGATTAAGCTCCAGCCTCTGCTGGGGGGTGAAAAATGGCGCCTCTTGGGGGCGGCGGTGGCGATTGTGATTAATTCAGTGGCCAGTTTGGTTGGTCCGATTCTGATTGGGCGGGCGATTGATCAATTTATCCCGGCCGGCGATTTTCAGGGTATTTTGGTTTATTCGGGAATTTTGCTAGGGATATTTGTGGTGGCTTTTGTGACTCGTTATCTGCAGACGATCTGGATGGGGACGGTGGGCCAAAATGTTTTGTTCAATTTACGTAACGCGATTTTTAATAAATTGCAGCAATTGCCGCTAGCTTTTTTTAATGAGAATAAAGCCGGTGATTTGATTTCGCGGATCAATAACGATACGGACAAGTTAAATCAATTTTTCTCGCAATCACTGATGCAGTTTATTGGTAACGCTTTTGTGATGATTGGCGCCGGGATTTTTTTGGTGGCGATTAACCCCCGACTGGGTCTTTTTGCTTTGGCTCCAGCAGTTTTATTGATAATAATTACCCAATTGATTTCGCCGTGGGTGAAAGCCCGCAATGCGCTGAACTTGAAGACAGTCGGTGGCATGAGTGCCGAAATTCAAGAGAGTCTGGATAATTTCAAAGTGATTGCCTCTTTTAATCGACGTGATTATTTTCGGGATAAATTTGCGGAAGTTAATCGGGAAAATTATCAATCAGCCATCGCGGCCGGTTTAGCCAATAATTTGTTTAATCCCATCTATACTTTAGCCGCCAATTTAGGACAATTGGTGGTGTTGGTGTTTGGATTGCACTTGATAAGTCAGGGTGATTTTACGGTGGGTTTATTGATCAGCTTTATATCCTATGTAAATATTTTCTACCAGCCATTGCGCCAGATTGCTTCCTTGTGGGCTAATCTGCAAGTAGCTTTGGCCGGTTGGGATCGGATCGCCAAGATTTTGGAAATGGACGACAATCTGCCGGTAATAAAATTAACGGATAAAGCGGCCAAAGCTAAAATCACGATCAACCAGCCGGTGATGCAATTCAGCCGGGTTAGTTTTCGATACGCGGATAGTAAAAATGATGTTTTGAAAGATATTAATTTTGAATTGCATCGGGGTAAAACCTATGCTTTCGTGGGACCGACCGGTGGGGGCAAAACGACCACGGCTTCCTTGATGGCACGCTTGTATGATCCGACGGCGGGGGTGGTTCAACTGGATGGACGCGATATTCGTAGTTACACGACGGCCGAGCGGGCGGAGAGAATTGGCTTTATTTTGCAGGAACCTTTTTTGTTTAGCGGCACGGTGCGAGAAAATATTGTGTATGGTAATCCCAACTGTCAGCCAAGTAGTCCCGAGCAGTTGGAAGAGACAATTAAGACGGCTGGGTTAGAAAAATTGATGGCTCGGTTTTCAGATGGACTGGATACCAAAATGCAAGTGGGCGATGATAGTATCAGTTTGGGGCAAAGACAATTGATTGCTTTTATCCGGGTGGTTTTACGCCAGCCGGAGTTATTAATTCTAGATGAAGCTACGGCCAACATTGATACAGTGACAGAGCAATTGCTGCAAGAAATTTTGGATAGATTACCCAGCGATACAACTCGGGTAATTATTGCTCATCGTTTAAACACCATTGCCGAGGCCGATGAGATATTTTTTGTCAACGCCGGCCACTTGGTGCGGGCGGGGTCAATGGATCAGGCAATGGCAATGCTCAGGCAGGAGAAGCGGCAGAGCTGACAAAATTTAAGTTGCGGGCAATATCTACGGCTTATTTTTTCTTAGCCCGACGGAGCAATAGGATAATCGGGATGATCGCCCCGATAAAGATGACCATGACACCGATAATTATTGCCGCTAGTAATAGATAATTTACGGGCGCTGTTTTTTTGGTATCACTTGAATTAATAATTTCCTGTTCGATCTTATCCCAACGGGCCTGTGAAGAATTTATTTCAAAATTCATCGGCGCGGTCATCCCGAATTCATCGGACAATACTTCTTGCCCGGCAGTTAACATGATAGGGTCATGGCCGTCATCCGGATCAGCTTCGACTTGGCCTTCGATCACTTGGAATTGAATATGGTCACCATCGACATCCCAACTAACGGTCGTACCAATAATTGCGAATTTGCCACGACGAGTTTCTAATATTATTTTTTTACCATATTTCCGATATTCCATGTATCCGGTACCGGTTTCAATGGTAAATCCGCCGGCGGCGTTGAAGGTGATTTTACTCTCACGATCGAGGATAAACTTGGTACCATCGGCGAATTCCATAATCGCCCGGCCGGCGGTGGTTTTTAATGATGAGCCAGGTTTAATCTGTTGACCCGAGGTAGCCGGTTCCCAAACGCGCCAATCACCGGTATTGGTAATAAGTCGCCAAGTCTTTTGCCAAATACTGGGGCGGTTGTCGGGGTCGCTTAACTCCACGTCACCCATTACTTTGTTTACCTTTGGAAAGGAAGTATCCAACATACCGCCAGCCGGCTGTTCATCCCAATTTTCGGTGGTGGGTAATTTTATCGAATCACCATCTTCTTGGTTTAAATCAGTTTTATCGGATGTAATTTCATCGGTATCACTTTTTTCTGTCCATTTATCGAAGGCATCGGGGTTGTTAACAGTGGCACTTTTACCGTTTTTGTAAACAATATTCTGGCCGTCGACTAGTTGTCCTTCAATTGAATAGCCGGCGGATGAAACGGTAAGTTTACCATTAGGCCCGCCGGAAAAAGTACCCTCCCATGAGGATGAGTGGGTGGTGGGAATTTCGCCGGTACCCCCATCCCAAGTCATAGTGGTGGTGGCGATTGTCAATGTGGCTTTAGCATACTGATCACCACCAATCACTCCCACATTCCAGAATTCCCAGCTATCATCCGTAGTAACTGGTTTACCGGCGACATCCAGATATTCGTCATGCAGGGTGGCGGTTATTTTGGTCGGGGTGACACCATGGATCAAATTTGTATTTTGGGCAAAGGCTTGACTGGAAAAAACAAAAGTAAAAACAATTAAGACTAGAACTAGTAAAGTAGAAAAATATTTTTTCATAAAGAAAAATTTTAATAAAATTTTATTGTGTTAATTGGTTAGCCACTATCTGGGCTTTACTTTCTTCTCCGGACGGGATCGGGATGCGGATGGTATAAAATTGCCGGCTGTAGCGATTGGGTGTGGAATAAACAATTTCCAAAATTTTGATTGGGCTTAAATTGACGCGGGCACTTTCCAACCGCGCCCCCCACCCTACCCAGACATGCAATTCACCGTTAAATAAGACACCATTTTGACCCAAACGGCATTCAACATTTTGAGCATTTTCCAATTTTTCCAAACGACGACCGTTGAAAAAGACAATTATGCCAATCAAAATATTTACACCCAATAATACCAGCGCGACTATCCAACCGGACTCGGGATCGGCCCACCAAAAAATACCGCCAAATAATATCGAAAAACCAGCTACAATAAGCTGCAGGGTGCGTTGTTCACCGGAGCGGAATAATTTTTCATCGGCGGCAAATTTTTTCCATTCAGCCGGATTGTATCTAAAATGCGCCAATAATTTTGCTTCATCCATCAATTGATCAAAGACTCGGGCTCGGTGCCAATACATGATCGCGACGATCGGGCCAGTGATGGCAAACAAAATTCCAATGACAATCATGGCGCCGCCGCCGCTACTCATGTCGATCGGTAAAAATATCGGGGCTAAAAATGTAAGAAATCCGATCAGACCGATGGCGAGCCAGATAACTAATGTTCGTTTGGGTGTGTTAGGCATAAAAATATAATTACGAATTACTAATAAATTTCACAGGCCGTTTACTATTTTCTCGTTAAAAAGTGGCCGTGGCAATATACATGACGGTGTTAGTATATACTCCCGCTGCTTGTAAATTATTTACTTCCAGTTGATAGGAAATAACATTGGCTTCATCGGCGACCGGTTGGGTCTCAATGGTGACATTGTAAGAAGTATTATTCGCTGTTATTTGGGAATACTTGTTGGCTTGAAAAGCGGAATAATCGGTGTCATCGGTGGTAAAACCAAAGTAGGAATTGGTTCCGGAGCCGGGAGGTGATGACCAAGTTGTCGGTAAGGCATAAGTGCCACTAAATTTAGCAATCACATCATTGCCCGCCGAAGTTAAATCCTGATCCTGCTGCACTGTGACTACATATCCATCAGTGGCATTAGTGGAAACAGTCAATGTCTGACAAGCGATTTTAGTTTGCGCGCCGGTATAGGTGCCAAAGGGAATAGTTGATGAAGTTGTAGTCACTGATGCATTGCCGCCGGAGTTGGCACAGGCATTGCCGGCGGTTACGCCATCTATAGAAAAAGTAAGTAATGAAGGAACGGAAGCAGTAACAGTGGTACCTTCGTCGATAATCATCTGGTAGTTTCCATTAGCAGTAAAAACATGATATTCAGTTCCATGAAGTTCATTCCAAAAATAACTTGCCATTGTCTCGTCTACCCAAAAAAGAGGATTAACTTTTGAAAATAAAGAACCTGATATTTTTTCACTAGTAAAATTTGTGCCATTTAATTCTGAATGTGCCATCCATATTTGATAATTTGTACCATCAGTTTCGGTATAATTGTAATAAATTTTTGAATCATACAACATTAATACCGGCCTGCCGTGATCATAAGAATTATTAGTTTGTTTAGTAGCCACCCAATTAGTGCCATTGGTATTCATTTCAGCTGTCCAAATTTGATCGTTTGTCCCGTCATTTTCAATATAAGCATAATACAGTTTTGTCCCGTCCAAAATAAAATTGATCCTTGTTTTATTGTACAAACTGGTTGTGCGCTTAACTGTAGAAAAATTGGACCCATCTAAATCAGATTCAGATGTCCAGATTTGATAATTAGCCCCATCGCTTAACGGCCATACATAATATATTTTCGAGTCATCAACAACTAATAATGGTCTTGTCCACCAATATTGAGAAACAGCTCTGATAGTTGCTGACCATCCACTGCCATCAAGATTTGAAGTTGCGGTATATATCGGCCAGTTTGGATAATCGCAAGAAAATGTATAATATATCTTATCTTCATACACATCTAACTGCATACCGTAATAATTTCGGTAACCATCATTAAAAGTTTGTTGCGTCGGAGAAAAATTACTACCATCAAGATTAGAAGTAGCTGTATGAATCTCCCATCGCCCAATCATCCGACCATATATATAATATATTTTTTCGCCTACAATCTCTAATTGGCCATACATTGAATCCATCCCACCTGTAGTCAGCTGAACGGCCACAAAATCACTACCATCCAAATCAGCATATGCCATCCACATTTGCATAAACGCACCGTCGTATTGATGCCAGAGGTAATAAACTTTATTGCCGGCCACCTGCATATCGGTTTCATCCAGTTCACCGGTTGAAGAGCCGGAAGTATCACGCTGAGTCTCATTTTCAAACGTGTATCCTTCACTATCCGCTTTCACATTCACGACATTACAAACTATCAAACCAACTACCGCCAGCATAAGCCAAAATTTATTTTTCATTTATTTATTTTCCTAAAATTTAATAATTATACTTTAACTTTAACAAATAACTGACCAAGAAAACTAGTTACAATCAATCCAGAAATAATTATTTAACATGTTCGATGGAAAAATTAATTAATTATCCATTCACCAACAATAATTAACTTAAAAAAATCAAGTAGCCAAGAAAACCGGTCATCAATTATTTGACGACCGGTTTTCTCATAATAATCAAAGACGAGAAAATTATTTCTCCAGTTCTTTGATTTCCGCCTCGATGTCTTGGATTTCTTCCTTTAACATCTGGACATATTCTTTTTTGGTCGGCTGATACGGAAGTGTGGCAGTTTGATTGAATCCACTACCATTTCTCATCATTCTCCCTTGACCCATACCCATATCTCGTCCCCGTCCGGCGCCGCGACCAAAGCCCCGACCATTTCCGCTGCCACAAGGACCCATCCCTCGGCCGGTCATCGGACCCATTCCATTTGGTCCTGTTCCATCTAAATTTGGCATAATACACCTCATAAAATTGATTGATAAAAAGCTGGCTAAATATCTCTTTCAATTCTAATTGCCAAGCCTTTGATCAAAGCGCGGGCGATTTTTTGGTGGGCAGCATTTAACAAGCGATGAACGGTTGACTTGGAAAGTTTCATTTTGGCCGCGGCCGACAGCATATTTAGTCCTTCCAAATCACACAATCTTACTGCTTCCATTTCATCTTGACCTAGATTTTCCTCAGCTAACATCCGCATCGGTATCCCTTGCGGTTTAAAATAATATGCTTCCGGGGTAAATCTAATCCGTCGCCATTTTTTTGGTCTGCCCATAGTGAATTGATTATTGGATATTTCCCAGTACAAATCTATTATATATTATTTTGGGATATGTTTCAATACTTTTTTTAAACTATAGGTATTGCATAAATTTGTTATGGGTATTTTTTAAATATAATTTAATTCCAATCGATTTCATAATATTTTTATTTTTCATGAAAGCGAAATAAAAAAAACAATCCAATGATTTACTGGATTGTTTTAAAAAAATTTTGGTAAAAATATCACCAACCAAGCCAATGAGCGATAACCAAAATAACCCCTGCTCCCAATAGACAACCAGCCATTTTACCTACTGCCGTTCCCAAAATTGTCCGGTTTTCTAACTTTCCTGCCGTGAAATTTCTTTCCGCTTCCGCACCTTCAAAAAGGCCGGCAATACCATCGGTCACTGCATTGCCGACTGCTCCGCCGATGATCGCTCCGGCTACCCCGCCAAAATGTCCGCCAAAAACAGCCAGTAAAACCAAGATGCTGTTGTCGATAAATCCAAATACTATATCCGGGCGGGTTGATCTGATCGAAATCCCAAACATTTTGATAAATCCCAAACATAGTAAGAATAGTCCAAGCAATACATAACCAATTAATCGATCATCAAAAACAAAAAATAGACTTGCTCCGATTACCACCACACATAGTAGAAGTAAATTGATGACCGTAATAATCCATTTTTTATTTAAAATTTTCAAATCCGCTCCTTTTTGTTATTTTCTAGGCGCAATCGGTGAGCATTTCATCTGGAAATCCATAGTCCGTCCGCAAACTGCAGGGGATAACGCCGTTGCCGTCGAAAACTAATTGCCAGTTACCGTCAATTTTGGTCGCCAGCCAATTACCGCCGGCCATGCCCTCGGCAAAACTGACACTACCGCGGGCGTGATCGGCTGTTTGTTGGGTGACATCTACCGAAGTGCCAGCGGGATTTTCCGGATATTTTACTTGGAACAATCCCAGAATGATGGTATTTAAGTCGGGCGTCAAATCAGAATTGGTCTCATCTTTGGTTAATTCAGTGTTTTCCGGCTCCAGTAAACCGGTGCAACGCCAGTTGATTTCAGCGGTTTTGGTGGCTTCGCTGACCACACAAGCGGGATTGCAACCTGGTGGAGTGGAATTTAAATTGGCATCAAACCACCAAGTGCGGGAATTTGAATTGTAACTACCACCGGAAGTCAACGCCTCACCCCCTTTGGTGCAGGTTTTCTCGGCAATGGCTTTGGCTTCAACTTCAGTTAACGGTCCGCCGGTACTTTCCACATCGTCCGGTCCTTTTGGGGGAGTTGAGGCACAACCGGCTGACATTAATAAAATTGCGCATAACAAAATGATTTTTTTCATGGGATAATATTTTAAAACAATAAATGCTATCACCGACAACTAAAACCAATCAAATTGCCAAAAAATTACTCCATTTTTTTCATCACGGCCGCAAATTCTTCGTCGGTGGCTTCGGGCCCTTGTAAAATCGGTTCGTTTTTGCCCTGCCAATACGATTGCATATTCATGTTTTTGCGGTTAATTCGTTCCGCCAGGCTTCGGTCGTCGCCAACATGTTTCATAAAAAACTGGACGCCCCCTTCGAAAATCTCCGTAGCAGTTTTGACACTGCCGTCGGCGTTGGTGCAGTAGAGGCAAAATTGACTGGCGGTATCGCCCAAGGCATAATCTTCGGGCTTGGTCATGGGCATCCCGCAGGCTTCGCAATAGTTCATTTTGGTCTCCAAAAATATTATTTATTACATATGTTCAGTCTAACAGAAGTTTGGCGGGAAATCGCGGAAGAAATTATCAAGAAGCGCAAACTGAATTGACAGATTTTTTTTATATTCTTTATCTTTCTTGTTTATTTTTGTATTTGATAATCTTGGCAATCAAATTATACGGAATAGGTTCATCGAGGGGAAATTTGATTGTCCCTTTGGCTGTCTCATAATTTTTTAATTCTTTATTGAATGCTTCGATCGTCGCCGGTTCGGGATAGAGGCCGATGTGGGTTTTGAAAGCGGCGTACATGATCGATCCACCTTTGAGCACAAAAGCGGGAACACCATAACTCATCCGTTCTTTGGCTTGCGGTGCTGATTTTTGAATTGTTTGCCTAACTTTTTCCAATATCTCTTTTTGGGGAGATTGAAGTTTGGTAAAATATTGTTTGACTACTTGGTCCATATTATTTTTAGTTTCAAATTTATAATTCCGACTATTTCTTGATCGCTTTCACTTTAAGGCTTTCCAGCGGCATACCTTGGTATTGCTTCTTGCTGATGTCTTTGTCTTCTGACAAGACTTCCACCGTCATACCGGCTTGCTCCAACTTGGCGATATAGTCGTCTTTGAGCAGGGCGCCGGCGACACAGCCGGACAACAATTCGGGGTTGTTTTTGATGGCTTCGGGAAGTTCCTGCAGTAAAACAATATCGGAAACAAGCATCTTCCCGCCCGGCTTCAACACCCGATGGGCTTCGGCGAAAACGGCGTCCTTGTCCGGTGCCAGATTGATAACGCAATTGCTGATAATAATGTCGATCGAATTGTCTTCAATAGGAAGTTGTTCAATCTCGCCCAGGTGAAATTCGACATTTTTGTATCCATATTTTTTGGCGTTGGCGCGGCCTTTTTCCACCATCTCGACCACCATATCCACCCCGATCACCCGGCCTTTCTCCCCCACCCGCCGGGCGGAGAGAAAACAATCAAACCCGGCACCGGATCCCAAGTCCAACACTACATCCCCCGCTTTCATCTCAGCCATGGCTACCGGATTGCCGCAACCCAGGCCCAGATTGGCCTCGGAAAATTTGGCAATATCATCCTGGGCATAGCCGATCTCGGCGGCGATCCGCTCGGATTCATTTGCTTGCCCGCAACTACAACTGCAACAACCTCCCGCTTTGGCAATTTTGGTGTAACTTTCTTTGACGATATTTTTGACTTCTTCTGGTTTGATCATGGTTTAATTTTATTTAATATATTTTGGAAATATTTAGCTAAATCGGGTTCAATTTTTTGTCTGGTTGAATTTATCATCCTTGCCACTGTCAATTTTTCTGCTTTTATCCTTAGGCTGCAGATAATTTTCCTCGGTAATCACGCTCCTACCCAGCTCTTTCTCGGTCTCCTTCCTGGCTGTTCCGGCCACACCACCGCCTCTTTTGGCCACTTTTTTGTGATCCGGCATCTTGGCTGGTTTTTCTTGGTGGGAAATCTCGGTCGTCACTTGCTCACCCAGCATGGTGAAAATCAATTCCAAATCATTCATATGATCGCGCAGATTAGCTTTTGATTTCGGCGGCAGATTTTTATGTTTTTTATACTCACCGGGAGTCATCCCAAAAGTGGCTCGACTGATTTCGGCGGTCAAAATGGCAAAATCCCGCTGATCATTGATGCCCCGCTCTTTCCATTCATCGGTCAGATTCTGGCGGATGGCCATCCCCCGCAGTCGTTTATCAATCCAATCTTTGGGATATCCTTTCTGCTCATATATCCGTTTCATTCTTTCCTGTGCCAGCTCCGGATTTTCAATTTCTTCCACCCGTTCATAACCGACCTTGGCCAGCCATCGTTTGAAAGGTTCGGCTTTAGGGGAGGGAATGGACTGGATAATGCGTAAAATACCTTCGGTACTGGCACAATCGGTAGCGTATTTTTTGCCATCGACTGACTCCAATTTCAGTTGTCGACAGATTGTCGACAACTCCGCACCCTCTTCATCAGCAAATCTTTTTTTTACTCTATACCAATAATCTCTCGGGGCAGTCGAATCGGTCAATGCACCGACAACATCTACCACCGAAAAATACCACCGGTCTTTATGCCAGATCCGCCGGATTTGTTTGGACTGGAAGATTATTAGTTTGTTATTGGGGTCAGGCATGATTTTTTATTAATGTGAAAAATATTATCTTCTGGATTGATGATAAATTCTCGCAATGTCTTAGTGACCCGGATGCGAAATTGAGTGGCACGAATCGATTTTGATCTCGCCGGTGCGGGAGGTGTAGAGGAGAAACTGGTCACTCTTGTTTGGTAAATTTGGTTTGGGCATTAATTGGATTAGTTAAAATATTTATTTATACTGTATTTTTGCTATATTGCTGATGCCGGTAATATGGTCTTTAATTATTATTCATAATGGTTTTGATCTTTTTCCTGCCGTCGGCAAAATGATCACGATTTTAATATAGCAAGAAGTAGATTAATGTGAATTAAATTAGTAGTTAACTTACGATTAATTTTTCACCAATATTTTTTTCTGTACTACTTAATCGGGTTGTGTGTAAACATGGTTATTTGGCGCGGCGGAATTTCCACCAACCGACCATGATCGGGATGATTAGAGTTAAGGCGTAATAGAGATAGACATCGGGTTTGTAGTAATCGACGGAATTAAACAGGCGGACGATGAAAATATAGTCGAGTACGACAGCTATTATTGTCCAGGATATGCCGACGTTGAAATAGCCCCAGAACTGCTCGCGGTGGATTTTTTTGAACAGCACCCACAGCATCAGGGCCAGTCCCAGCGGGGTGATAAAATAGCCAATCTGCGCCGGCGGTACGATCATGAAAAATATTATTCCGAGGACATAGCCGAACAGCCAGAGGATGAAACCCCAGAATAGGTTGTT
>Ga0265297_10003805_pt1 | contig 26251 bp, 27 predicted proteins | sample Munlanlwell13791_FD_192502 | JGI IMG/M metagenome (GOLD analysis project Ga0265297, IMG submission 192502) | Leachate microbial communities from a municipal landfill in Southern Ontario, Canada - Leachate well 137-91 | ecosystem: Engineered > Solid waste > Landfill > Unclassified | place...
ATGCAGTACTACGCCTGGATGGGTGGCGGGGGACTTCTGGTCCCCCGCGGGATGAACCCTGCCGTACCGCCGGGGGCAGTGGTGGTGCTCTCCGGGTCGCCCCGCAAGCTCCCTGACGAGACGCTGGACGAGCGCTCCCCCGAGAACGTCGCTCGGGTGCAGTGGGGCGCGCAGGTCGCGCTCGAAGGGAGGTTGCCCCTGTACCTGTGCGGGGCGACCGAGCAGCTCGAGCCGATGATGGAGATCGGGCGCGAGAGCCTTGGGGGTATGATTAACCCCGACTTCGCGGCTAAGATTCTCCAGCTCAAGCCCCTCGACGCCGGTCCCCGCGAGACGGCCAACACGCCCACGCAGTTCCGTGCGATCGCCTCGCTCGGTCTGGAGTCCGTCGTTGCGGTTACCTCGGGGTATCACGGCCCACGTACGCTGCTGACGGCGCCCATCCATGCTCCGGGGGTTGCGTGCGCCGTCTCGGGCGTGCCGTACGACCGCGACTGGCGCTACGACGCCGCCGTCATGGCGGCGACCGAGATCAGCAAGATCATCGAGTACTCCCAGAGGGGCGACATCGCCGATCCCGGCGAGCTGCCCCCTCTCGGACCCTTCGACTCCCTGCCTTAGGGGCTTACGGGGCCACCGGGCCGGCTGCTTGTACCTTCGGGTATCAAGTGGCCGGCCCTTTCGCATTATTAGGGCTTAAGTATTGAAAACCGCTACCTTATGAGATATGTTTGAGCCATCAGTTTAAATTAATCAAAACAAGGCAGGTCAGATGCCCCCTAAGTATTCTGTTGTTGTACCCGTTTACAACGCTCAAAGTACTCTCAATGTGCTCTCGAAAAGATTGGAATTGGTTTTTAAAAAAATCAAAGGAAGTATGGAGGTGGTTTTTGTCGACGACTCCAGTCAGGATTCGAGTTGGCTAAAAATAAAAGAGATCCATTCTCGGGACGCTAGATTCAAGGGGATCAGGTTAATGAAAAACTTTGGCCAGCAGGGAGCGGTTTTTTGCGGTTTAAAATATGCTCAAGGGGATTTTATTATTACTATGGACGATGATCTTCAGCACTATCCTGAAGATATTCCTAAGCTCATCAAAGCCATATCGGAAAGTGAGACCGATATAGTATTTGCTGATTTTAATAAAAAGAAACATAGCATGGTGCAAAACGTTGGCAGAAGGATATTAAACTACACCAACAGCATCGTTTTCAGCGGGGCAAATAATATTCGGACGTCATCTTTTCGGATAATCAAGAGAAGTGTTGTGAATCAGGCGGTTAAAAGAAAAACTTGCAACCCCACTATCGGTCCGCTTCTCCTGACCGTGACATCTAATGTTGCTAACGTCAAAATAGATCACCACGACAGGAGGGGGGGGAGGTCGGGATATGGTTTTTTTCGACTCACTAAACTTGCGCTTGATGTTATAGTGAACAATTCTGCCTTGCCCCTTAGGATTGCTTCGATCATGGGCTTTATTGCTTCTGTTTTGGCATTTTGTCTTGGGGTTTACTTTATTATACGCCACTTTACGGGTAGTGTTTCTTTGCCGGGGTGGACCAGTATCGTTGTTATTAACCTCTTTTTTTCGGGCCTCACCTTATTTTTTATGGGAATAATTGGAGAATATCTGGTTAGGATAACACACCAGGTTAAGGATTATCCTGCGTATATTATTAGAGAAAAAAGAGGAATAAGCGCATCTCAAAATGATTAAAATCATCAGATATCATGGACGATAAGAAGAAGTTGGAGCAAATTCATAAGGTTTATTTTGAAAAAAACGTTAGGGGGGTCAACGAACGCTATCATTATTGCTTGAGAGAGCTGCTGATTCCTCGCAAGAAGGGAAGATCGGCGCTTGAAGTGGGGTGTGGGGCTGGCGATTGGACCAGGGTTCTAGCCGACTTGTATCAGAGGGTTGATGTTGTTGATGCATCGGCATCATTGCTCAAGGGTGTGTTGCGCCAGTGTAAGAACCCGGGAAAAATCACTATTCACGATTGCATGATCGAGGATTTCTCGCCGGAAGGATTGGGCAGATGGCAGCACATCTACATCACCTTTTTACTCGAACATGTCAAAAATCCAGTTGCTATTTTGCGAAAACTTGCCGGGTTACTGGAAGAAAACGGGAGTATTTTTATTGCAGTCCCAAATGCTGAATCACTCCACAGGGTCTTGGCATACCGAATGGGCCTAATAAAATCAATTACTGAATTATCGGAAAATGATAAAAAAGTCGGACACCGAAGAGTTTATACTTTAGGATCGCTTAAAAAACAAATTACCATGGCGGGGCTCAAGATAAAAAAAGAGATTCCAGTCGGCCTAAAAGTGGTTAATTTATCTAAAATGGAAAAATGGGACAGTGGGCTCATCGATGCTCTCTGTCTGTCCGGGGACCTAGCGCCGCGCCACTGTGCGTATATTGGCATTGTTGCCAGCTTAAAAACGAGAAAAAGCGCAAGATGAAAAAAAGCATACTAATTCTTGGGGCTGGTGTTTATCAGGTGCCGGCGATACAAAAAGCCAGGAAGATGGGTCTTAAGACGATCGTGCTAAGCTATAACATAAAAAATTATCCAGGATATAAATATGCTGATATACCACTAGAAGTAGACACTACCGATATAAAGCGAGTGTTAAAAGTAGCTAGGGAATACAAAGTGGGCGGTGTGTTTACGACTGGTACAGATGTTGCTCTTAAAGCTCTTGGAGCGGTCAACGAAAAGTTGGGACTATGTGGCCCAAGCGCAAAAGCGTGCGAGTTATCTACAAACAAAAGTGTAATGAAGGAAAAATTCATTCAGGGTGACGTGCCTACGGCAAGATACTTTGAGGCCAGAAATTTTGGAGAATGCACAGAAGCGGCTGATAAAATAGGATTTCCAGTTATGATCAAGGCGGTCAATAGCTCTGGGAGCAGGGGTATATCAAAAGTAGAAAATATGGAGGGGTTGAAAGATGCTTGGAAATACTCCAAAGAAAATTCTAAAAATGGTGACCCAGTCATTATCGAAGAATATTTGGAGGGGGTTGAGTTTGGGGCTCAGGCATTTGTCTTTGGGGGTGACGTCAAGTTGGTCTGTCCCCATAATGACACCGTCACTCCGCCTCCGTATAGCACACCGATTGGTCACTCATATCCATTTGAAAAATTAGAACTGCTAGGTGAAATCAGAAAGGTTGTAATCTCTGGTATCAAAGCACTTGGAATTGATAACTCTGCGGCAAATATTGATTTGATTTTGACGAATGACGGGCCTAAGATTCTGGAGATTGGCGCCAGGATGGGGGCGACATGCTTACCAGAATTGACGGCTATCTACACAGGCATTGATGTGTTGAAAGAATGCATCAAAATATCAATGGGAGAAACGCCTAGTTTTACGCAGATTAAAAATCAACCAGTGGCGGGGCTTCTACTAACATCGAAAAAATCGGGGAAGGTCATAAACATATTAGCTCCGAGCATAAACGCCAAGAATGGAACTAAGATTATCAAAATAGATGTTTCGAAAGATGATCCGGTACATAAGTTTCACGTTGGTCCTGACAGAATTGGGGAAGTAATTGTTTTGGGAAACAGTTATGCTGATGCGGAGCGAGAAGCTAAGAAGGTAGTAGAATCAATAAAGGTTGCTGTAAAATGAGATTTTTAATTATAATTTTAACAGGTGTGGTCCTTAATATTTCAGGTGTAGTCGTAGGGAAGTATATTACATTTAATTTTAACTACCTAGGGTTTTTAGCAGTTCTGCTCTTTTTTTATGCCACTATCCAAGTTGCTCGGCTCGCTTATTGGTTTTATGTAGGAAAGAAGTACCAGCTATCATATATTTATCCGATTCTTAGTATCAACTATTTATTCTCGTTCGTTTTAGGGATTTTGTTATTCAATGAAATATTTTTGTGGCATCGTTTGGTGGGGTCGTTAATAATAGTAACAGGTGTCGTAATAATGTCATTTTCAAGAAACAAACGGGAAGAGATCAGAACATGATTTATTATTTATTGGCGGTTATCATTTCGCTATTGACAGCTATGGGACAACTTTTAATCAAAAAGGCTGCAAAGAATAGCTCGGGGTACGTAAGTAGAGATAATGTAATTGGGGCAGCTCTCCTTGTGACGTGCATCCCTTTGTCCTTATTTGTTTTAAGTAAAGTTGATTTTTCGGTTTTTTATTCTTTTTCTGCACTGATATATGTATTTATAATTATTTTTTCAAAATATTTCTTAAATGAAATAATTGATTGGAAAAAGACAGCAGGGATAATCTTTATTATCCTTGGGATATTGGTTTTTAATTTTAAATAAATGCGATAAATGATTATTTGCCCCCGGTGTAATGTAGAACTTGAGAAACGAGAGACATTATATATATGTCCTGGCTGTCGATATAAGGCAAAGATAAAAGATGAAATCATATTTTTTAATCCTGAAATAACACCGAGCCATTCTGATTATAAAAAAGACAAAATAGAAAAATTATATAAATATGAGCAAAGCCATTTCTGGTTTAAAAATAGAAGAAAGATTATCGTAAGGGCGATTAAAACATATGTTGGAAAAGATAAACGGATAATCGAGATTGGCGCTGGAACCGGAAGTATAATGAGAAGTATAATCAACGAAGGGTATAAGAATGTCTCCGTGGGGGAAATTCATGGTAATGGATTAGTTTACGCCAAGGGTTATGGTGTAAGAAATCTATTTCAATTCGATGTTCTAAGAAGCCCATTCAAGGAACACTTTGATGCCATCGGAATGTTTGATGTAATTGAACATTTATCAGATGATAGGAAGGCAATTAAAGAGTCGCACAGGATGTTATCAAGAGGTGGAAGGTTGTTTATAACTGTTCCGGCACATATGTGGCTTTGGAGCACAATAGACGAAAGTTCGGGGCATAAAAGAAGGTATAGCATTAAAAACGTTAATAATTTGCTCAAAGACAATGGGTTTAAAATCATCAAATCAAAATATTTCTTTTCTTGTTTGATCCCATTTCTGTTGTTTCGAAAATTATTAAATCCAAAAACGGGTGATGATAGGAGGGGGCAGGGCTTAGAGATAGGGAGATATGCTAACCTGATACTTGACTCTTTAGTGAAAACCGAGGATAGGTTACTTGGAAGCTTAAACATACCTTTTGGCGGAAGTATTTTAGTGATCGGAGAGAAAAAATGATCCCATTTAACGCTCCATGCGTTTATGGCGGGGAAGAAGATTGCATTAAGAGGGCTATAAAAGCTCGGAAGTTTTCTGGTGATGGTGAGTATAACAAAAAATGCGAAAAGATTTTAGAGACGATCACGGGATCTAAAAAAGTACTGATGACATCGTCTTGCACCCACGCTTTAGAGCTATCTGCATTAGCAATTGGTATTAAGCCAGGCGACGAGGTTATAATGCCGTCTTATACATTCACATCCACCGCAAATGCTTTTGTGCTGCGTGGTGCAAAGATTATTTTTGTCGATATTAGGCCCGACACTATGAATATTGACGAGAACAAAATAGAGCGGGCAATCACTAAGAAAACAAAAGCCATAGTCCCTGTACATTATGCCGGTGTTTCCTGTGAAATGGATAAGATAATGAAGATTGCCAAAAAATATAAACTGCGAGTTATCGAAGACGCTGCCCAAGCTCTAACTTCTACATATAAAGGGAAACATTTAGGAGCAATCGGAGATATCGGTACTATCAGTTTTCATGAAACCAAAAATATCCAGTGCGGTGAGGGTGGGGCGATTTTAATAAACGATCCTGATTTGATCGAAAAAATTGAAATTTATAGGGAAAAAGGTACGGATAGGTCGAAGTTTTTTAGGGGAGAGGTTGACAAATATGGATGGGTGGATCAGGGCTCTTCGTATCTGCTCAGTGAGCTTGCAGCGGCATTCTTGTATCCTCAACTCAAGGCAGTTAAAAAAATTACCAGTGCTCGCGCGGTGGCCTGGAAAAAATACTATAAGCTACTTAAACCGCTCGAAAGGGGCGGGCTTATTGATCTTCCAACGCTCCCGGCTCATTGTGTAGTAAATTATCATAATTTTTATATCAAGTTAAAAAATATCAACGAGCGAAGTGAGTTGATAAAATATTTGAAAAATAAAGGTGTCTATGCCGTGTTTCATTATATTCCCCTTCACTCGTCACCGGCGGGAAAAAAGTTCGGTAAGTTTGTGGGGAAAGATGTGTTCACAACCAAAGAAAGCGAGAGAATATTGCGGCTGCCACTGTTCTATGGCTTGGGAAATAAGCAGATTGAAAAAGTGACAAAAGAAGTTAAATCTTTTTTCAGGTGGTTGCAGTGAAACAAAACACCCTTGACATCAATTCATCAAATAATTTAAAAATTTCTATTTTTATTTCAGTCACACCTTTTGTTTTAGGGGCTGCGTATTATTTGGCACGCTTGGGCTTTGAAAATAACTCGCTTCTATTGGTTGCAAAAACGGTAGGATTGGCATATTTTTTAATTTTCCTTCCAGAATTTGCCGGTTTATTAAAGAGGAAATTTCGAACGCCGGATTTTTGGTATAACTCAAATAGTTTTGTTTTCTTGCTTGGTTTTTTTCTTGTAGTTTTTCTGGGATTGATTTCTTCTTTGATAAATCTGATTATACCGGTAGTTTTGGCTGGTTACTATTTCTGGGTTTTGTCTTTAAACGTTTTTACAAGAAACAACAATAGGTTATCTGTCTTCTTCACTATTTTATTCGGACTTATTTTTTCTTTCGTAGCCGTTGGTTCTGCTTGGGATGGCGGATATCACAATCCGCTGTTTTTCGAAAAGGTGATATTGGGGGTAGCCAATATTGACACTACATTTCATGCCAGTGTCGTTAATATGATCAAGCAGTACGGGATCCCCAGCACCGGTCTTCACGGTTTGCCATACCTTCAATACCATTGGGGGAGTCATTACTTTTTTGCGCAAATCTCAAAACTTTTGAGTATAGACGCACTGACATTTTATAACCTTGCAAGTCCTGTTGTGGTGATATCTTTTTTGTTTAGATCTTTTTTCTTCTTTGTGGGTGAATTCCAAAAATACTTCAAAATTCATAAGGAAATCGGTTGGCCCTACTGGGTCTTAGTTGTCGTTGTCTTTGCTGGTGCTATCCCACTCAAGCTGTTCAGCGGTATGCAAATCACATTTTTAAATCTTATGACAAGTGAATCTATGCTGATGGCTCTGGCTTTGACATTTTTACTTTTCAGTATCGCGATTGTATATTTTAAAGATCCTAAATACTCTGCATGGTTTTTATTTTTACTTGTGCCGATCATGCTTGTCGTTATCGGTATGACTAAAATTAGCTTATTATATTTGCTATTGGCTATAATCTCTTATCTCTTTTTACGCCTCAAGATTTATGTAAATAAAAAGAATATCTTGTTTTTTCTACTATGTCTAATAATTGCTGTGGCGGTACTGATAGCAGGGAACGACGGCGAAGGAGCGCAGGTATATCTATTCCACTATATTCTTAAGTCGACTGATCCGGACACGAAGGTGTTTTTTCCATTTTATTATTTTTTATGGGTTTGGATTTATATTTATCTGCGCTTTTATACTCTAAAGGTAAGAACGATTAGGGAAGCAGTCCAAACATTAAAAAAAAAGAAGGTTTTGGAGTTGGAGGTGTTGATAATCATGTCGATAGTCGGCATGATTCCGGGACTCTTCCTGGCTATACCAGGGGGTTCGGCGGGGAATTTTTCAGTTTGCCAAAAATGGTTTGCGCTGGCGTTAATCCTGGCGATTTTGCCCTCGGTAGTTACTCTGCACCGGATAATTATAAAAAAGAGCTTACTTAACATGAGGTGGGTTGCGATTCCGATAGTTCTGTTGGCCTTGGCTTTTTCGTATTATTTTTTAAAAAATACCACCAGTGTGGTTTTTGACGTTGTACGTGAAAATATTACTATCAGATACAGGCTTTTGGCTGAAAATAGTAGCATCAGAAAAAACGGCATAGTCAAAGAGATTCCGCGTCTTGTTCGGGAGGATGGCTTGGGGTCAGTGGAGGCATTGTTGGCAGTTGCCTCTGAGTCCCAGCAAGGACTTGAAAAAAAAGACGGTTACCAAATGTTTGATTTTTTGAGAAAGCAGAGTACCACGCCAACGGACGGCAAGGTCATAATTTTTATACCTCAAGAAAGTGTTAACTATTGGAGCTCCATGCCCTATGACACCGTGCCTTTTTTGACACCCGCTCTATCTGGTAAGGCAATGATTTATGGTATCCATCCTTATGTTCCCACCGAATTGAGCGAAGAAGGCACCACTGAGATTATAAAGCAATTAAAAATCGCCAGAAGTGATTTGATTGGTCCAATTTATATCCCACCGACAGAAAATATTTCTACGAAAAGCCGGCCGCCGCTGTATGTCCTAAAAGGCGGGATAAGTGAAAACGAAAAAAATGTGGCCTACGACCTGCTTTCCCCATATTATTATTCTAGGTTAAAAAACTATGGCTATAGGGCATATGACTTTCCAACTCAAGAAGAATATCTAAGGGACACGTCAACGGATGAGGCGCTTTGTCGAACTGTGCGTGATAGGGGGTTTGAGAAAGTCATAATCATTGACTCTGGTGAAAACAATGAGATTACAAAGAGAGAGCTTGATTGTAGGGACAGCTAGTATGTAGTTAGTAGGTGGGGGGCGAGCTTTTGGGTTGAAAAAATACTCTCTTTAAGATAAGATTGGGCAATCGAGAATATAAATTCGGAGATTTGAAGTGCGTGAATTTATAGGTTACGGAAAACAGTCAATTGACAAAGACGACCTCAAAGCGGTCGAGGAAGTTTTGAAGTCCGATTTTTTAACTCAGGGTCCGAAAATAGCGGAGCTTGAAAAAGCGATTTGTAAATATACGGGAGCGAAATATTGTATTGCCGTTTCTAACGGCACAGCGGCGCTGCATTTGGCCGTTCTAGCGCTCCAGATTAAACCTGGAAGCGAGGGAATCACCTCACCCAACACTTTTGTCGCATCGGCAAATGCAATTATTTACGCGGGAATGAAGCCCGTTTTCGCCGATATAGACGCGCGAACCTATAATGTCGATCCTGAAGAGATTAAAAAGAAAGTAACCGTAAAAACCAAGCTCGTAATCCCGGTCCATTTTGCCGGCCAAAGCGCCGATATGAAAAGTATTGCTAGAATCGCGAAAGCAAAAAAACTCTTTGTCATCGAGGACGCCTCTCATGCCGTCGGCTCATACTACGAAGATGGGGGTCGGATTGGTTCGTGCAGATACTCTGATCTAACCACATTTTCATTTCACCCGGTTAAGACAATTACAACCGGCGAGGGTGGTGCAATTACGACTAACAATAAGAAGTTGTATGATAGGTTGCTGCTACTTAGAACTCATGGGATAACTAAAGAATCTAATAAGATGAGCCAAAATCATGAGCCGTGGTATTACGAGATGCAAGCACTCGGATTTAATTATCGTCTGACTGATATGCAGTGTGCTTTGGGAATAAGCCAGCTCAAAAAACTCGACAAATTTGTAAAAAGGCGCCGGGCGATTGTCGACCGTTACAATAAGGCGTTTTCTAAATTAGAAAATATTACCACGCCGCACGAAGAAGACGGTCTTAAATCGTGCTTTCACCTGTATGTAGTTAAAATTGACTTTAGCAAAATCAAATTAACTAGAGCCGAGCTGATGGGTAAACTTAAACTGGCTGGCATTGGCACGCAGGTCCATTACATCCCCGTTCATCTTCAGCCGTATTATCGAAAAAACTTTGGGTATAAAGCTGGCGACTATCCGATTGCCGAAAAATATTACCAACAGTGCCTAAGCTTACCGCTTTATCCTGCGATGACCGATAAGGAAGTCGATTATGTAATTGTAACTATTTCAAAGACACTGGGTGTTGATGCTAAAAATTAAAGATAAACTGATCGATATAACCGATGCGCTCTACGCGCGGTTGTTTGGTCGGCGCATGAGCGAAAGAATGCGCTCTTTTGCGGTGAATATGTCGTGGTCCTTTTATTCCGCCCTGATCGCGATGCCGCTTGCAATGCTAGTTGCGACCGTGGCGGGACGGCTGATGGGGCCCGAACAGTTTGGTTATTACAACCTAGTCATTCTAGTTAGCTCGTATCTGGTAATTCTAGCGTTTTGGGGGCTTGATGTATCAACAGTCAAAGAGATTGCAAAGACCCAAGACAGGAGGGACCGGTCGAGTATATTTTTCTCAAGTGCTGTATTTGTCGTTTTTGCTCTTGTACTCATTACCCTTGCTTATTTTATTTTCGGGACACAAATTGCGTCCATAATTGGAGTTCCGCTAGGAGTGCTCTCGTTTGCGCTTTTTTATACCTATGCTGCTTCTTTTAAGGCAATTTACGATTCATTGATGAGAGGGCTCGAGGATTTTAGGACCCAAGCGATCGGACGGATTGTTGAAGCTATTGTAACTGCACTAGTATTTGCTCTGCTTGCGTTTGTATTAAAGAAATTAAACTACGAATATTATCTGGTAGCGGTCTTCTCTGGCGCCTTAGTCATCGTTATTTACTATCTTTCCAAAGCCCGTGGATATTGCGCTTATTTTTCTTACAAGAAGCTCAAGCAAATGTTGTCGGAGAGCAAATTCTTTATGCTTAGCGCTCTTTTGGCAACAGTATTCGTCTCGGCTGATCGCCTGCTTATTGCCAAGTTTGTTGATATTAAAACTTTAGGAATTTACAGCGCCTATTATCTGGCCTCGCTGACGGTCGTAATTACTTTTGCTAGGATTATTTCCAATGTACTCCTGCCAGCCACGGCAAAAGCACGGGATAAAAAGTTTGTTGAACGAATGAATCTCGTTGCACTCAAGTCATCTCCGCTAGTATATATTTTTATTATTGTTTTTATGACGGCATTTTTACTTATTTTTGGAAAAGAGTATCCGCTCAAACTAAGCTACTTGCTTTTATTTGCTTTGGGCGCGACCCTTTACTTTTACCAGAGCATTTATGCGACGGTGATGCTTGACGCGGGTAAGAGCAGATACGCTAAATATGTATATTTAAGCAATGTTGTAAATATTGTAACAGTTGCAGGGTATTACTTTGTTTTGCGATTTCTGCCTGTGCCTATTGAGTTGGTCTTGGTTGTATTTGTCATAAATACCTCGGTCAAGATAGCGATCCAGCAACTCTTTCTAAGGGCAATAAACGAGGGGGGTGACCAAGGCAGTAAAAAAAATCTTTCCCTGGCGGAGCTCATGTATAATCTAGCTAGAAGAATATGAAAAAAATAATTACAGTATTTTGTGGCAGGGTCAGGCAACAAACCGACGGAAGCTGGAGGTCGGTTGGTTACGAAGATTTTAATGGTCCATCCGTTTCCCCAGGAAGCAGGGCAAGGGTAGAGGCGGCGGCAATTATGTATAAAAAAAATCCCGAGGCAATAGTCGCTACTTTTGGCGGCGGAGAAAAATTTTTAAATAACCGTCACACAAAATTGACCTTGGCTAAAATCGCTAAGCAGGAGCTTGTATCATTAGGCGTACCTAGTCGCGCAATTGCATCAGAAAATTTATCGTGTAACACTTACCAGCAGTTGCTAGCGATGGCTAAAATGGCGACGCAGCGCCAAGCTAACGAGCTATATATTGTTTCAAGTAAATATCATCTTTCCAGGATAAGGGCGATGACGGTACATCTCGATGAGATAAGGGAGGAATTAAAAGATAAAAAATTACATTTGGTGTCAGCCGAGGATGTCTTGCTTGAAAATGCACCATCAAAGTGGCAACGCGAAATCGAACAAGCCTATCTTCGCCCCGAGATGAAAGTAGTTATTGATTCTGAAAACAAAGGCACTGCGCAAATTATTGCTGGTACTTACAGATTTGACAAAGTAACAAGAGGAGCAAGGGAAAAATTTTATGACGCGTCAAAGTAATATATATTTTGATACACTTGACAATCGTGTTATAATTAAAGTTCTTGAGCTAAATGGCAATACGAGAAAGAGCTTTGCACGGGAAAATAATATTCCTGACGAAGCCGAGCATATCGCCGAGGCGGTGCTCGATGATTAAGGGAGCGGTTTGTATTGTTCAGGCACGCATGAGTTCGACCCGCTTGCCGGGGAAGACCTTGATTGATATATGTGGCCAAACTGCCTTAGAACGCCTTATTTCACGATTAAGTAATTGCCAAAGCTTCGAAAAAATTGTTGTCGCCACCACCACTAAAAAAGGCGATGATGTAATCGAGAAGGAAGTAGAACGTCTCAAAGTAAAATATCCGCAACTTGCAGTATTTAGGGGAAGTGAAAGGGATGTGCTGGGGAGGTATTTTGAGGCGGCTAAGAAGTTTAAGGCCCGATACATCGCGCGTGTAACTGGCGATTGTCCGCTTCTTGATCCGAGAGTGACAGACAAGGTGGTGGAGACGTTGGTTGATTCGGGAAGTGAAATTGGCTTTGCTGCCAATACGGTGCGTCGCACTTACCCCAGGGGTTTGGACACAGCCGTATTTACTTGGCAGGCACTTGAAAAGGCCAATCGTGAAGCGAGAGAGACGCGTTATCGAGAACATGTCGGAGCATATGCTCACGAACATCCTCGGGAGTTTAATAAAATTTCCGTGGAGGCGGACAGGGATTATTCTTTTTACCGCTTGACCCTTGATACCGCCGAGGACTTGGCGCTTATCAGGGCAGTCTATAAAAACTTTGGCAATAAACCCTTCTATCTTGAAGATATTGTTGAGTTTTTATCGAAGCATCCGGAGGTTGCTAAGATAAACAGTCAAGCGAAAAGAAAATCGTTAACAAATAATTGAGGAAAAAAATGAAAAAAGTTGTACCTGTTAGTGACCAGATAGTTAGTAAGTTAAATGCTCAGCTCAAACCGCTTGACAGCAAGGGCAAGCGGTCCAAGGGTGCTCGACCGATTTTTATTATCGGTTTACCTAGGTCTGGAACGACAGTTTTGGAGCAGGTGATGCTTCACGTCTTCAAGCTTGGTTACATCGATAACATTGCTGCCAAGTTTTGGGATGCCCCGGAATATGGGGTTGGTTTGAGCAATTCTTTGTTGCCCTTTGGAGAGAGAGGTCAAAAGTCATTTGAATCAAATTTTGGTTTCATCGATGATGTTTTTGGCCCCCACGAATTCGGCTATTTCTGGAAGAGGTTTTTTGATTATGGACGCGGTCATCACGAAGTTGCCGATATAATCACCACCAAACAAAAAAGACAAATGAGAGATGACTTGGATCGTTTGGTCAATACGTTTAATAAATCCTTTGTCTTCAAAAATCCGGCTGTTATTACCCTTAATGCCGAGCTACTCTATAACGTTCTCCCCAACGCCTTATTTATTGTTATTGAGCGCGATACGATGGAGGTGGCCAACTCCAACGCAGAAGCGAGAAAACAATACTTCGGAAGTTTAAACGAGTGGTTTTCGGGCATTCCGAAAAAGTGTGCGAAAATTGCCAAAAAAGGTGATCCGTTTGACCAACTAGCGCTTCAAACTGCCAGCTACGAGGACAACCTTGCCCATTTTATGGCAACTGCCAAGGGTGACAAAAGGGTTTACGTGACCAACTATGTCAGTATGGTCAGTGATTTGGACAAGCAGATGAAATCAGTTGCAAAGTTCTTGAAAGCCCATGGCGTCAAGGACCATAAATTCCTAGCTAAGGTGCCATCCGATAAAGTTACTTACCGAGAGAAAAAAATAACCTACAGGAAGGAACTTGAAAAAGCATTTGCCAAAATTAAATAAAGACAAAAAGAAGCTGACTGGTGCGATTATGCAACCTTCGTATTTGTCTTGGCTCGGATATTATGACCTTATTGACCGAGCTAATGTTTTTGTTTTTTACGATGATGCGCAGTTAGTCAAGCGGAGTTGGTGTACGCGCAATCGAATTAAGACCTCGAACGGGATTCAGACCCTGACCGTACCGGTAAAAAAAACGGCCCATCGGGATGAAATTACCTATAAGGATGCCGAGATTAATTATGAGCAAGATTGGGTAAATGAGCACTTGAAGGCGATAAAGCTCAATTATGCGCGGTCAAGCCATTTTGAACCGGTATGCAATTTACTCGAGGCCGAATACCAAAAGTGTCCAAAATATCTTGCGGATCTAAATATTGGCATCATCCGGACCTTGTCTTTATTGTTGGGCATAGAAACGAAATTTATTCGATCATCGAAGTTGCAAGTGGAAGGCAAAAAAGATAAGCGTCTGGTTCAAATATGCCAGGCAGTGGGGGTGGGCGCTTATCTTTCTCCACAAGGATCAGCTGATTATATCGAGCAGGAGAATCCTGGGGGTGAGTTTGGCAAAACGGGAATAGAGCTTTTCTATCAAAATTTCGAACATCCCAAGTATCCGCAGTTGTGGGGTGAATTCGCCAGTCATCTTTCCGTTATTGATGCCTTGATGAATTGCGGTCCGGCCGAAACGATCAAGCTTATTCGAGGTGGGCAAAAGAAAAATTATAACTCAGATGAGTTTAGGGAAATAATAAAAAAGGACCATTAGTGAAAAAAATAATTGTGTCAGATGAGATCTTTCAAGAAGCGCTGAATATTGCCGATGGTGTATATTGTCCAGTTCGGGGCTTTATAGGTAAAGAAGATTTAAGGTCAGTTCTTGACAAGATGCGCCTTGTAAGCGGTGAGATTTGGCCGATGCCGATTCTGTTAGACAGTGACAAAAAAATTGACCTTAGGGGGGAAGTACTCCTTGAGACACAGAACGGGAGGGGGATAATCTTAGAAAATCCGGCATCATTCACTTATTATAAAGATGAAATTGCCAAGAAGTTATTTGGCACCAGCGATGAAAATCATCCTGGGGTAAAGAGAATAAAGCAGATGAAAAAATATTTTATTGCTGGAACAATTGGGAAAGTTACAACTAAAAGCAAGCGCCATTCGTATTATAAAACCCCGCGCCAAACTAAAAATATTTTTCGGCGCAACAATTGGAGTAAGGTGGTGGCTTTCCAGACCAGAAATGCACCGCATCGATCGCATGAATACTTGCAAAAATTGGCGCTTCAGAAAGTCGATGGCTTAATCGTCCAGCCGGTTATTGGCCCTAAAAAACCGGGTGATTTTCACAATGACCATATTATCGAGTCATATAATATTTTAATCGATAAGTATTATCCGAAAAATAAAACTCACCTCGGAACATTACATACCTTTATGCGTTATGCTGGGCCGAAAGAAGCGGTTTTTCACGCGCTGGTAAGGAAGAATTTTGGCTGTACACATATGATAATTGGCCGTGATCATGCGGGAGTTGGTGATTATTATGGCCCTTATGATGCTCAAAAAATATTCGATCAATTTGATCCGAAGGAATTGGGCATTACAATCTTAAAATATGACAATACGGCTTATTGTCCGACCTGTAGAAAAATGAGGACTGACAGCGAGTGTAAGCATAGCAAAATATTTATTTCTGGCACTGCCTTGCGCCAAAAATTCTTAGCTGGTGAGGAGATTGATAAATACTTCATGCGCAAAGAAGTGAGCGCTTACCTTCGCCAAAATCGGGACACATTGTTTGTCGAATAGTTGCCAAAAAGCTTATTTTAAGGTTCAATGGATCTGTATTTAACAGGTATTTTTCACGATGAAGTTAAAAGATGTTTTTTCCAAACCAACGGGGGTTTATATTGTTGCCGAGTTATCGGCCAACCATAATGGCAAATACGAGTTGGCCGCAAAGACGATTAAGGCGATGGCGAAATCTGGGGCTGATGCGGTCAAGGTGCAAACTTATACTCCCGATTCACTCTCTCTTGATGTTGATAATGAATACTTTCGGCCGAAAAAAGATGGGCCCTGGAAAGGCAAGAGGCCATATGACCTCTACCGAGCTGGCTCGATGCCCTGGGAGTGGCAACCAAAGCTAAAAAAGGTTGCCTCAAAATTAGGGCTTGATTTTTTTTCCTCTCCCTTTGACCTTGAGGCAGTCAAGTTTTTGCAAAGGGAGGTAAGGCCGCCTGCATATAAAATCGCTTCATTTGAAATTAATGACTTGCCTCTCATTGAAGCTACTGCCAAGACGAAAAAACCAGTCATTATTTCAACTGGTCTAGCGACTTCAAAAGACATCAAGGACGCTATTAAAACATGCAAAAAGGTGGGTAATGACAAGATCATTCTTCTGCAGTGCACCTCGCAATATCCGGCCAGTTTCGAGCAGGCCAATTTAAGTCGAATTCCAGATATGAAAAAACGTTTTGGGGTGGCGGTCGGGGTGTCGGACCATTCACCCAGAAGCTTGATCCCAACGGTGGCGGTGGCGCTAGGCGCAAAGATTGTCGAGAAGCATTTTATTTTAGATCGAAAATTGGGCGGTCCGGACAGCAGTTTTTCGATGGAGCCGAAGGAGTTTATGCAAATGGTCGATGCGGTGCGTCAGGCGGAGGCGTCACTTGGCAGGGCAACCTACGAAGTTTCAAACAAGGATTTGATGAGGCGGCGCTCGTTGTTTGTTACCAAAAAAATCAAAAAGGACGAGAAATTCACTCAGGACAATATTCGTTCGGTTCGGCCCGGCTTTGGCTTGGCGCCAAAATATTTGGGTAAGGTTTTAGGCAAACGCGCCAAGAGCGATCTCAAGAGGGGAACTCCACTTAGCCGGGAACATATCGGATAAAATAACTATGTGCTATCACGAAGTAAGAAATTATGGATTCAATCATATTATCAGGCGATACTCGGGTTTTCCCTGGTATTTACCTTTGCCGGCGCACATGGAGCACGGTTGGACGCCGTACGATTTTGCCTTGAAAACCGATCTTAAATCAGACAAACCTCTGATGCTGGTTTTTAACCGACGTCGAGAGAAAATTTGGAAAAAAGAAAGCTCCATGCATGTTGCGATTATGGGCTCACCGTTTATCCATTATAAAAACGCCAAGCGTCTTAATAAATCACCAAACGCCTCCGGAACCATTGCTTTTCCGAGCCATTCTATTTATGAAGGAGAGAGCCGGTTTTCTGTAGAAAAGTATTGTCGTTTACTTAATGACCTGCCCGCGGAGTTCAAGCCGATTAAGATTTGTTTGTTTTATCTGGATTACATCAGTCCCAGGGCCCAAATTTACAAAAATGCCGGGTTTGAAGTGGTCACGGCCGGGCCTAAATTCACCGGTAGTTTGGATTTTGCCAACAGGTTCTACCGCCATCTTTTGTCCTGTCGCTATGCTACATCAAACAGTGTCGGCAGTTATGCTTTTTATGCAATCGACCTTGACATACCCTTCTTTCTATGGGGCGATAAGCCAAAGCTAGTTGATAATAAGAAAGATATCAATATCAGCAAGCGAAAAAGAAGGGGCGAGTCGAAATTGTCTCGCATCGCTCGGGCGATTTTTTCAACCGGTCCGTCCAAAACCATCTCTCGCCGGCAAAAGGATTTTGTAGCAGAGCAGATGGGAGTAGATGCTTGTTTGACCCAAGAGGAACTGCATATTCTGCTTAAAAAAACATATAAATCGAATCGCTACTTTAGATATATTCCAGTTCATTTATGGTCGTGTGCGCTAAATAAAATCATTTTTGACGCTCCGTGGACGGGTTGGCTGGTTAGATTGAGGGCGAAATGGGGGAAGCGTGCAAAATAGTTATGATGTTGCGATAGTAAATTTTAACGGCAGAAATATCATTGGCAAATGCCTTGATTCTGTTTATAAAAGCACAATTCTTCCCCGAAAGGTGATCATTTATGACAACGGCTCACGGGACGGTTCGGCGGAATTGCTTAAAAAAAAATACTCCCAAGTCGATTTAATCGAGGGGAAAACTAATATCGGGTTTGCCCGAGGCAACAACGAGGCGCTCAAACGTGCTACAAGTAAATTTGTTTTTTTTATTAATAACGATGTAGTATTGGATAAAAATTGCGCTCAGGCGCTTTTGGCGGGCTTTAAGGATAAAAAAATCGTAGTGCTCAACCCGATGATTTATCGCGGGTGGAAGATCAAAAAAAACCAGCCGGTCTATGCTTTTGGGGCGGTGCTGGACCGTTGTGGTTTTAACTATGGTCTCTACGACCGAGGGGGTGATAGAAACGATCTTAGTTGCTTTAGCGGTGCCGCCTTTATGGCTAGAACGGGCGTAATTAAGGAGATGAAGTTTGAGCAGAGATTTTTTTTGTATTACGAGGAACCCGACTTAGCGGTGAAAATTTTTAAAAAAGGCCTTCAAATTGGAAGAGTGAAGCGCGCTGAATGTTATCATTTAGAAAGTTATTCCTCTCCCCGAGAAATTGAGGGGATCGCTTTCCGGCAGTTTAACAGCATTCAAAATAAATGGTACATACTCGGTAAATACTGGCCCTGCCTGCAGTTGCTTGGTGCGTTTGTTGTTAATGGGGCGCATTTGCTTTACATTATGTATTTTATGATAAAACACTTAAAACTTATTTATCTCAAAATTTTTTATTTAGCGCCAATTAATATGCTCACTGGCCTGTTGCACAGGGGCAGAACAAAAACTTGCGATAAGGCGTGGTTTAAACGGCTCGATAAGGCGCACCCCTTAAAATACCTGGCTATAAGACAGAGGGTGTTTGCTCAAAAATAAACTCCTATTATTTTTGCGCTATCACTAAAATATGAATTGCAAACATTGTCGGAATTATTCTGCCCAAAAATTTAATCAAAAAATATTTACGCTTGACAATTCCGTGGTTTGACGGCTTGATACTGGAAATCTGATAACCGGCCTCGCGAAAAAGATCCTTAACCGAGCCAAAACTAAAAAAACGCAAATGGTCTTCGTCCATCAGCCCGCCCGCCGGGCTATAGTGGAAATTACCGACCAGAAATTTAAATCTGATCCAGATAAAGGCCGAATTCGGAATCGAGGCGATAATTTTACCTGTCGGTTTTAAAAAGCGTTTAATATTTATCAAAAAAATCTTCGGTGAGCGCAGATGCTCGACGACATCGCCAAGAATGATCACATCGAAGTGCTGTCCCCCGAGCCCCTTATTTAAAGCCGCCAGATTTTCAGCGTCGGCACAAACGGTTTTGTGGCAGTATTTTTTTGCCAGATTTAACAAATTTTTACTCACATCTACTCCGGTAACCACACAGCCCCTTTTTTTCAACGCTTTGGCTAGCCGACCAGTATTGCAGCCAATATCAAGCACTTTGGCGCCGGAAGGTACAAGCACCTCAATCTCCATATTGTAGCTGTCATATTTATGCACGGCGTGACGTTTTTTCATCTTATCTTGATTAAAATATAGGTATCATTTTTCGTTACGGCCTCTCCCGCATAATTTGCAAAAAATTCATAATTTTTTTCATCAGCCGAAACTCGCCACCATTTTCTGGTTGATAAAGCGCCTCGATCGAGTTTAGCAAAAGAATAAAGATAGTAAGTCGGCGGGTTTGAATCCAGATAATCAAGCTTGTCTTTCAGTAAGCGATAACTGACGGGGTTATATTTTTCCAAAAGCGATAATTTTATTGCGGTGTCCTTAACCTTAATTTTTTCCTGTTCCAGCATGACGGTGCGATTATTAAAAATGAGATTGCCGATATTTTTTTCATACACTCTTTCCCTAGCAATGGCGATCCGTTTTTCTTCCACAATGGCTGTCTCAATGTCTTTTTGAATTTGATCTAGAAAATTTTCATTATTATATAATAGCCCGTTTTTAATCTGAACAAAATTTTTCTTGGCATATATTTTCACCAGATTGTGATTTCTTTGTGGCGAAACGATTAGGGTATTGTCGGGCAAGTTTTTTATTTCTTTAATTGCTTCTTGTTCCTGCGGTAAAACCATTCCGCCCATGCGGACTGAAACTGCTGTTGCACCGACTGCGCCACTGATGCCGCAGACCAGCGCTCCGGCGATCAGCCATCTCCCCCACTTATTAAGCAACCTTGTACTCAACAATTCTCTTGCCAGTAAAGCTACAAACAGCGTCGCTCCGAGGGCGATGTAAGGCCAGGAGCGGTTAAACATAATCGCAATTCCCAATCTTGGGAAAAACTCGGCTAAAGACAGGTGGGCCACAAGAAAAAACCCGGAAGGGACAATGACCCACCAAAAGTACCTAGGCCAAACAATTTTTTTTCTTTTGGTAATTAGAAAGAAAATTATCAGTGCCAAAAATATCAGTACGCTAATTCCATCATAAAGATAGTACCAAAGCGCTGAATAGCCCGGCCAGCTTGTTTTTGCTCCAAGGGCATCGGTGATACTGTCAATAAACCACCAGTTCCAACCGGGATGGGAAATTTTGTCGGAAAAGATATTAAAGAATTTTTGGAGCATAACATTATTTTGAAAGACGGAAAGGGTCGAATGGTAATTCGTCGCTATCAATATCAGATAGGGAATTGCGATCGCAATCGCTGTTACGGGGTAATTTCTTATGGCTCGATATATTATTTGGCGGTTTAGAATTAACATCACCAAGCCGGTAACAACCGCTGTTGTTAGTAGTAAAAAGGCACTTTCGTGAAACCTGAAAGCGGTCGTGCTGTAAAGCAGGGATAGCCCCAAAAAGGCGATGCTGTTTTTAGTAATAGCAATATAGCAGGCCGCCAGGACCGGGAGGGTAAGGATCAAGCTGAATGTTTCTGGACGTACTCCCTCGGCCATTACCGCTGTCATCGGCGCCGCTAAAATTAAAAGATATAGCCACTTTAAGGCCGGCCTTTTTTTATCTGTTAAAAGAGCCAGTACTACGGTGCTGGTTAAATAAAATATTACGGGAGTAAAAAATTTAAAAATTCCCGTATAGTTGAGTCCGGCGACATAGTGCGTAGCCGTAAAATAGAAGGGAAAGGCCTCTCGTCCGGCAAATAAGTAGCTCGTGTCATTGCCCATTTTGATAATATCCCGATAAGCATCAAAATAGTGGAGCGAATCTATTTCGAAAATATAGGGGTTGAGGATGACTCTAAGTACGAAAAGAGCGATGGGGATAAGCAGTACCACAAGAAGGTAGTTGTCTTTTTTAGTCAAGCTAGATGTCGGTCTGTTCTGCGCGATAAAGTATCCAACGACCGCCAAGACCATGTTTACAATGAGAATAAAAATGACAATATCGAGTTTATAGTAGCCGATGTAATTCTGTAACATAAGATAGAGGATTGAGAAAAGCGCAAGTGAAGATGAAACATCAAAACCTAATCTAAAAAGCCATGATGTTTTTTCTCTTCTGTGCAGCAAAATGCAATTTAGATTGTGTCCTGGCAGATAAAATAATAACAATATTCCCATAACTAACTTGAGCCAATCGGTGTCAAGCCAGAAACCCAAAGCATAGGCAAGGGCAAACAAAAAAAATATGACAAAATTAATTAGTTGAATCATATTACCTGTAAATCCTACCTGCAACTCTCGGGACAATCAAATGATAATATTTTTGTAGGAATTTGATCTTGAGCAGATTGTACTGGATTGAATTTTTTATTAAAGCCCTAGTATAGTGAGGATAGTTTTTTTTGTACTGTTTGATAATAGATAAATGCTCAGCTGTCGCATTGGCCTTGTTAGTGTAGGAATGTGATTTTGGAGAAAAGTTGTATTTCAGGCAATAATCCGGAATATTCGCAAATTTCATTATTGTGCCTATTCTCAACCAATACTCATAATCCTCCGTACCATGTATCAAATCTTCACGATAATACCCAATTTTTTTTAATAATTCTCTTCTAAACATTACTGATGGCGCAATAAACATATTAGCTAGTAGAATTTTTGATCTGATTTCCTGGTCATAGACCGCAGGTTCGAGGTTGAAATCCTTGCCTTTTTCGCTGATGACTTTTGCCCAAGTTCCGACAAGTCCTATGTCTCGGTTATTTTGAAGTATTGTTACTTGTTTTTCTAACTTTTTATTATCAATCCATTCGTCGTCTTGATCGAGGCGGGCAATGTATCTTCCTCTTGCTTTTTCCAACCCGACATTTTGTGTTTTAGCGATACCTAGATTATATCTATTATGTAACAGTTTAATATTGCGATTCGTTTTTGCGAAGCTACCGGCGATATTTTTACTTTTATCGCTCGATCCATCGTCAACAATAATAAGCTCTGACTTGGTGAAATATGTTTGAGCAATGATACTTTTAATTGCTCGATCGATGGTTTTGTCGCCATTAAAAAGCGGGATGATAATACTGACGATTGGCATTTTATTTTTTTAACGGTTTTTTGAGGTCCTGAAGCGCTATAGTCCGAGCGATTTTATTTACTTGTTTCTCGATGCGATGAGATTTTACATAAACTCTGTAGCTGATAAAAAGGATAAAGACAATCGCCATTCCGAATATTGTTCCTAGCCCGGTTCGGTCACCGCCCAGGGCATCAATTGTTTTGGTAATCACAGCAGGAAAAAAAGTAATACTTATAACCGCTAACCATATTGCTATCCAAAACATAGTCATCTGTAAGCTTTCTTTTTTCGATCTAAAATCGGTAATCGACCTTGAAACAACCATTATAGCAAGAGCAAGAGCAAAAATTTTTGAGATAATCAGAATCATGGTCCCACCAGTTGCTTATAAAGAATTTTTATAATAATATTTACACCATTTAATAAATTCTGGCCCTTTGATTTAGAGTATGATGTATAGATTGTTTGTGTTGGCACCTCGTAAATTTTCAATCGCTTTCTGCGTGCTTCAATAATGACTTCTGATGCAAACTCCATGCCGGAGGTATCAAACCGTAATCTTTCGAGTGCTTTTTTCGAAAACGCCTTAAGACCTGACTGTGAATCCGAAACCCAGCTTCCCGATAAACAGAAAATAATAAAGTTCATTGTCTGGATTCCCCATTTTTTATAAAAAGGCATACCTTGAGTGTCTGCAAATCGCGTTCCGATTACAATATTAGTTTTATGAGCGATAATGGGTTTGATGATTTTATCTATGTCTTGGGAATCATGCTGGCCGTCTCCATCAAAGGTAACAACAATATCAGACCTTAATATTTTTGCTACTTCTAGACCTGTTATACTGGCTCCACCATAACCGAGATTGATTGGTAGATCAATTAATTTCGCCCGAGTTTTTTTTATTTCTTCGGCAGAATTATCCGTTGAGCCGTCGTTGACGGCGATAATTTCAATCTTATCGACGCCCTTGATTTTTCGGGGAATCGAGTTAATTACCCCCTTGATCACTTTTTCCTCGTTATAAACGGGAATGACGATGGCTAATTTCATGATGAATTATGGGTTATGAGTTATGAATTATGGTTTTTCGAACTTTTTATCAGGCCGTTGAGCAGTTTATGGACAATGATAGTTTTATCGTAAAGTTCAGGTGATTCATGGTTACTAATGTAGCCGAGATCTCTCGCGATTAGTATTTGATTTTGAAGCTCGGTCACTGACCCGAGGGATATAGAGTAAAAATAAACCTTGTCTTTGTAGGTTTGGCGACTGAATCCTTCCGCAATGTTTGAAGTAACCGATACGGCGCACCTTCTTATTTGACTAGTTAAACAAAAGATTTCTTCTTTTGGAAATTTATCTGTGATTTTATAAATAGCCAAAACCAAAATATGCCCGTGCTTCCAAGCATTCAGATCCGAAAACAACCTTATCTTCCCGCTCTTCCCATTCTTCATATTATTCATAATTCATTCTTCATACTTCATAATTCATACTTCATAATTCATTCTTCATACTTCATTCTTCATAATTCATTCTTCACCTCTTCATACCACCCAACCGTCTTTTGCAGTCCTTCCTCCAAACCAATCTCCGGTTTCCAATCTAGCTCTAATGTCGCTTTGCGGTTATCGAGCAAGCTGTGACGTTGTTCTACTTTGGGAGCGTCGTGTTCGATTTGAGAATTTGAGCCGGTAGCCATTTTTAATATGCGCGCGACATCATTAACAGAGCTTTCCACGCCACTGCCAATATTGAAAGTGCCCCCCGAGTCCGCGGTTAGGGCGGTCAGATTGGCTTTGACGACATCGCTGACGTACACGAAGTCGCGAGTTTGTTCTCCGTCGCCGTAAATAGTGACCGGTTCGTGAGCAAGCATTAAGGCGGTAAATATTGCGACCACACCGGCTTCGCCGAGCGGGTCTTGCTTGGGGCCGTAGACATTGGCATAGCGCAATATAACCGGTTTGGTGGCGGTGTTGCGACAAAGAAATTCGACAAATTTTTCGGCTTGGAGCTTGTCCATGCCATAGGGTGTCAGGGGGCGCTCATCAGCTGTTTCGGGGGTGGGGCGGGGCGCATCGTCGCCATAAATAGCGCCTCCGGTCGAGGAGAAAACAAACCGTTTGACCTCGTGCTTGGCGCAAAGGTCTAAAAGATTAATCGTGCCAATCACATTTACTTTTACATCAAAAGCGGGATCTTTGACCGAACGATTGACTGAGGCCTGCGCGGCGAGGTGAAAGACCGCCTCGGGCTTTGCTTTGGCAAATACTTCTTCAAGTTTGGCTTTTTGGGTAATATCAACTTCAAATAATTTTGCGCCCTTGGGGAGATTCTCTTTTTTTCCAGTCGAAAGATTGTCAACAATTACAACCTCGTGACCCTCTTCAATCAGGGCTTCGCTAAGATTACTTCCGATAAAACCGGCACCCCCTGTAACCAATATTTTCATAATATTGTCCTGTTAATGACACTTGCTGATTTTAATCTACCCTGAATTGATTCTTTTTTCAATCATTGGGCGGAAATCACGATTGACATGAGTGATTTTTCATGATAATTTATCCTGACCCTTAGTTGTGCAGTAACTAACACACAAATTGTCGCACTAACGGAGGGAGCACATTGAAGAAAAACGGTAACGGTTGTGGCAGCGGTCGCAGGAACGCGAAGTTGGAGAAGATCGTCGGGGATCCGCGCAAGTTGCGCCGGTTTCTGGAGCGGGCTCTGCACGAGGAGAGTTCGGAAGGTCAGTTCAAAGAGCTGGTCCATTCCCCACACTTGCTCATCACCCTTCTCCGGACGATCAAGGGCAGAAGGGAGTTCGATGAGGAGCTGGTCAAGCTTCTTTTCGAGCTCAACGAAAAACTGGAGGGGAGTGTGGTAGCGGGACTTCTGGAGTACGACGACGAGTCGTTGGCGGGGCTGGCGAAAGAGCCTCCGGAGCGATTCGTCCGCTGGCTCGACGGTCAGAGCGTGGAGAAGGAAGCCCGTCTGTGCTGGGTCGCGATGCGGCGCTGTCGAGTTGCGATCGAGACGCTCATCCGCGGATCGGGAGAAGACGTCGAGGCATTCGTGACTGCCTGCGATCTAGTCGTTTCGCAGTTGATCGTAGGTAAGATCCCGATGCCGGTCTGCCGCCATGACCACATCCACCCGGTTCTTCAGGGGAGAACTGAGTTCGTTTCCGGACCAGTTCTTGAGGATCCGCGCGAGGACTTTATCCCTGTACCCGTGGAGTGGGAGGTGGTCTCGGTTGAGGCCTGCCGGCTGGCGACCGACCTTGTCTGCCACGCCATTTCGGTACTGGAACTACCGAGCGATGTGACGGACCTCATTGGCCAGATCGAGTCGGACCGCGAATCGATCATGGCTAAGATCGACGCTGTCTGCTCACGACTTCGGCTGGAGGCCGAGGGCAAGAGCTTGCCACGCTGGCTGCCGGCCGGCGGTTTGGTCCGGTTCTGTCCGGAACTGTCTGGCTATGGATCGGAGCTAACACGTCTTCTCTGGGTCGCCGTCGAGCCCAAAGAGCAGATTCCGGCTCTGTCGTTTGAGCTAAGAAGAGCAGGGATCGGTCCCTATGGCTCTGATTGCTGGGAGATGACCGCCGACGGGGAGCTTGTATTTCCGGAGACGACGCGTCTCGGCGACCAGCGCGCTCTGCGGACGCTCCTGACACTCATGATTCTCAAGGCGATCGAGTGTCGGGTAATGCAACCGCGCGAGGTCAGGGAAAGCTGTCCGGAACCGTTGGCGCACTCTGGTCGCTCCCGCGGGCCGGTTTGGCCGTCCTTCCGTCGTCTGCCTGACAAGATCAGGCGTGACGGCAAGCCGTATCAGGCCTCGAAGAAGGCGATTGCGCGGGCGATCAAGATAGTTGGGTACAAACCTCCCGAGGGGATGACCTTTGCCGCTTCACCGCCGATCCGGGGATAATTGCAAAAAATAGGGTCTGTGCTAACCTGAAGTTCTCGGTTTGTATATTCAACTAAGTCGAATTGGGAGTGATAAAATGATAAAAAAAATGTCCGTATTGTTTTTCAAATAAAACCAAAA
>Ga0265297_10003806_pt1 | contig 26246 bp, 18 predicted proteins | sample Munlanlwell13791_FD_192502 | JGI IMG/M metagenome (GOLD analysis project Ga0265297, IMG submission 192502) | Leachate microbial communities from a municipal landfill in Southern Ontario, Canada - Leachate well 137-91 | ecosystem: Engineered > Solid waste > Landfill > Unclassified | place...
TCGGGCCGAAATCTCTGAACCGGAAATATCTTTTATCAAAGGTAGTAAAGCAATAATCCCTACAATTCCCGCAATGGCAATATTTTTAAAAAATTTTTTTAAAAAATCGCGATATATTACAGCACCTCCGAGAACCAAAAGCGGCACAACAACCCTAGCGGCGTGGTAAGTATATAATGAAAAAACAAAACTCATAGCACATAAACTCGAGTATGAAAGTGAATTTCCTTTTTGAGCTTTAAAAAATAAATATACTCCGAGTGTCATGAAAAAAGTTGCAACATTTACTTCCCATCCGCCCCTGGAAAAATGAATGTGCCAGGGGGATATCGCCAGCATGAAAGCCGCAACTAATGCCATTAACCTATTATCAATTACAAATTTCCATAAACCCCTCCCAAGTTTTTTATCATTGTCAATAAACTTTTCCTTGTTATACATTTCATTTACTAATAAATAAATAAGGTACACGCCCGCTACACCCAAAAACGCACCGGGAATTCTAACAGCCCATTCATTCAAACCAATGATCTTTACAAAAGGAAGTACAAGATAAAAGTACAATCCGGGCTTGTAGTCGTTGAACGACTGGAAATGCAAAGGCCAGGGGTTACTGTGTTCATCTCTGCCGGTATGCAAAATTGAATAGGCATTGTAACCGATCGCTGCTTCATCGGCGTTTAATGAAGGATATTCATCCAAGCGAAAAAATCTGAGGACAAATGCCAAAACTAATATTAAAACCAAAAATATTTTTTTCATACTTTTTCTAAAATCCAAAATGCTGTTTGGTTCTCATCCGGATATTTAATTTCTGAAATAATTTCATAATCTTCTCCGATCATCTGAGGAGTAACAGTCAAACCATCTATGACAACAAGTTCCCCCGGATTCACCCCTCCTATCGGCCAGCTGATTTGAGTAAAATAAATATTATCAAGCTCTTCTACCAAACCAACATCCCCGACTCGGCTTTCGTTATATTTTAATATCTTACTAATTTGTTCAGGTTGAAAAATACCGTTTTTCCCTACACCGTAAAATAAAAAATATATAAAGGGCTGTTCATAAGATTGTTTGATAATAATTTTTTCATAGTTATTCTTAACTGATAGTACTTCGCCAACAATCTGCTCATAACCATAATCCCAATTTTTGGCATTATGAATACTCATATGAATATAGTAAGAGTCAAGATAATAAAGGTAGTTTAATCCGTAAAAAAACGCAAAAGAAGCAAAAATTATTTTCTCCGCAATGCCTTTTTTTATAAGATAATAATAAATATAGGCAAGTCCTACGGCGGAAATTAATAATAACGGTATAACCATATGGAAACTTCTGACGGCGTGTACTTGATCTCTAGTAATAGCAGAAGCAAAAGGGGCCGTAAAAAGCCATATAAAAATAAACACCACCGGCGCTGCGACACCTTTTTTATTTCTCACAAACGCAAAAAAACCAAAAAGCATCAGTAATCCGTCCAGCAAAAGAAACATCCCTATAAAGGGAGCGTTATGGCGGGGATTTTCCCAATCACCTTCAAAAAATAAAAATCTGCCGGAAAAATGGTTGAAATATCTATCCAATGCGGCCTTTGCAAAATTCAAGCTCTCCGAGTGAAAAAAATAATAACTGACACTTCCCGGGTATTCTTTTCCCTGATTCAGAATTTCTTTTACATAGGTTTCCGATCTCGGATAAGAAAAAAGACTAAGTACGTCAAGCCTTCCAGCCTTATTCTGAAAGATACTAATCACAATAGGCAGGCTTAATAAAAAGGCAATAAAAAATGACCCCACAAGTATCTTTTTATCAAACCTAATCCACCTCTTGGCAAAAACGATAAGTAAAATTGACACGACTAAGAATGATGTAATTTTTGCTCCCTGATAAGACAAGAGTGTCAATGCAAATAAAGCAGAAGAAAAGATAAAAAATTTCTCCTTTTCCAAAGACCTGTAAAAAAAATATACTCCTGCCAAGGTAAGGGTCAGCGACAAGTTTGGCACCCATGCACCTCGCGAAAAATGGATAAGCCAGGGATTTACCGCTGCTAAAAACGCGGCTGACAGAGTAATTGTTTTACTAAACCTCTTTTTCATCTTACTGAAAATTCCATCAGCAACCAGGTAAATCAAATACACGCTTACAACACCACTCAAAGCACTCACCAACCTAACTGAAAACTCCGTCAAACCGAAAATTGCAACAAAGGGTATCGACAGATAAACATACAATGCCGGCGTGTAGTCGCCAAAAGATTTCATAATAATTGGCAGGAAATCACCGTGCATGTCTTTACCCGTTTTAAGTATTGAGTAAGTGTTATATCCGAGCGATGCCTCATCGGGAGTCAGATGAATCGGGAAATCTCCCAATCTCCAAAGCCTCAGCAGAGCTGCAATTATTATAATAATAATAAGAAATTTGTATTTAATAATTTTTTTAAATGTTCTCATTTTTTTTAAATATTAACGATAAACCTGACATCTTAAAATATCGACACAATGCAAAAATGTTAATTTTCCATAATTTCAAACGCCGATGACCCGTCAAGAAAATATATCGTTTTCAGCTTTGTCCAACCATCCGGTATGCTGGCAGGACTTGTAATTAAAAGGCATTTGGACACAACAGGACTGCAATCAATTTTTCCACCGCTTTCCATAATTAATTCATAACCTTCACCCGGGATATCCCAGTCATTGACAAAATAAAATTTATCAAATCTGTCTACCCAATACCAATTTGATTGATAAAAGCGGATTAAATTAGGATCATTTCTGTACTTTTGCGGATTCCACGCAGTGTAAAATAGAAAAAATTCATGCGGTTCACCGTACTTTTTGGTTGTCACGATTTTATCGTAGCTTGAATACCTTTCAATTGCATAATTAACAACCTCCTTATAACCGTATTGCCAGTCCTGAAAATAATCTTTTGCGTATTCTTTATAATAAACAGCCAAATAGGATTTCACGCTAAATAGAAGAATAAATAAATAAATACAAAAAACAAAAAGGCTCAACTTATTGTATTTTTTACTTATCTTTTTGTATAAGCTTACAGCTCCCAATGAGGTTAAAAGCTGTGGAACTGGCAACATCGGAGTTGACCGTAACACCGCGAAATTTTCTTTTGTGATACTGGCTACTATGGGAGAAACTAATAACCAGAAGGACACAAAAATATAATTTTTATTTTTTTTCAAAGCTTTATAGAAAAGCAAATACCCACCGTAGTAGAAAAAAGGCAAGTTGATTGTGTACAAAAGACCCCAATCCGGTACGCTGAATTGATGCTGAGTCCCACCTTTAAAAAATAAAAATGAGGGTGAAAAATAACCTATATAATTTTTAATTGTTTCCGAAACGAAATACACCGGCCGGTTATAAATAAGCTTGCTAACAACAACCGGGTAGTTGGTAGTGTTTCTTTTTTCTTCGATTAAATTCACCGCACCCTGGTCGATAATAAAAACTTCACTTGACCTCGCTCTTGATTCAGGATTAATTAAAATAAAAGGAAGCGGTAAGAAAAACAAAACCAAGACACATATCGAAAAAAGTCTGGCCTTTATATCATTTGCGCAACTTACTTTTATCTTCTTGCCGAAAATAACCAAAAGAACAAAAAGTAGTAGTGGTGTGATAATTCTTGTTGTATGGTATGAATAAAGCGTTAGTCCAAAAGATAAAAAGGATAAGGGCAAAAAGAAGCGGTGATTTCGCCTATTGAAAAAAAGTGCCAGCGCGGCTGTCAAGAAGAAAATAGACAAGTTTGCCTGTATTACGAACCTCGAAAGAAAAAGGTTCCAAGGTTCAATCGCAACCAAAAGCGCAGACAACAGAGAAATCTTTTTAGATTTCGTCAAACCGATCGCCAGATAATAAGAAGTTATCACTGACAATGCACCAAGAATCGCGTGCGGTAGTCTGATTGAAAAAACATCCAATCCGAAAACCCATATAAACGGGATTGTAAGGTAAAGGTTCAGCGCCAAAGGGTAATCCCCATAAGCCCTGAAGTTTGATAGTGGTAAAAACTTTCCCCATTCGTCTTTAGCTGTTTCAAGAATTGAAAAAGCGTTATATCCGTGGGATACTTCATCCCAATTGGGGCTTGGCGGAAATTTGTCCAAAAAAGTCGTCCTCAAAAAAAATCCAATTACAACAATCAAAGGCAGTAATAATCTGTTATTTAACTTCATCTTTCTTTTTCTTTTCGGGTATTATAAAAATCATAACCAAGGCAACTGTTAAACCTAAAATACTTACACCATTCGCAATCTTTCTCAAGGGAGTTTCTTCCCACAAAACACTCAGATTGTGTTCTCCCTCATTTACGATAAAACCAATATTCCCATACGGTTTAAGAGGAAAAGTATTTATTCTTTGTCCATCAACATACACGCTCCAGCCTGGAAAATAATAGTTATTGATTGCTATTTGGGAAATCTGATCGGAAATTATATTTGCTCTAAACTCATATGGTGATATCTCAATAATGTTTTCAACTTTCGCAGTATCGGATTCTATTTTAGCGGAAGGTAAACTAGACGGCCTTTCTTCAGTCCAAACAGGCAATAACAAAAAATCTTCACTGTAATTTTTATACTCCGCGCTTTCTTCACTTCTTCCCTCTATAATCCTATTTGCAAACATTCGCTTCATATAATAATCATCATCAGGTTTAAAATACTCGCTAGGGACAAAATAGGAAATTGTATTTATCAACGCAATTATGAGTAAAATTGCTCCGATAATTCGGCTCTTAACAAAAACAATCATAAAAGCGGTTAAAAATGTCGTGAACATCAATATTCTCCAGGGAAACTGGAAATAAGTAGATAGTGAAAAAGCTTCCCATAAAAAACTTGAACGGATATTCATCAAAAATACCGAGAAGAAAAATGCACCAAGCGTCAGAAAAGGAAATAATTTCTTATTTTTCTTAAAAATAATAAGTGATTTTATAGTAATTGCAACCAATAAAAGGTTTGCAATACCTATTTGTAAGCTTATGTCGTCATAAAGCCCGGGCTGTGACGCGCCGTATTTGAATGGAGAATAAAGAAGCTGTCTTAAAAACGGAAAGTGGTCTTTATAATCAAATGGCGTTTGTACGACAAGTAAAATTTTTTCAACTACTGCGGGAAAAAGCCAGTAAAAACTGACGGATATTCCCAGAACAAAAGATGCTATAAAAGCTTTAATAAATGTCCTTTTAGATGGTTTTTTCAAGTAAAGATAAATTCCATAAACTAAAAACCAGGGAACAAAGATCATTAAAGCTAAGTTGTGTCCGAGAATAAAAAGCGCCAAAACGGCTCCCAAAATGCCGATATTTTTAAAGTTAACTCTCTCAAAAAGTTTGTAAATCGCCAGACAAACCAAAGGAGCCAAGGCAAACGCAGTCAATTCTCCTATTGCTCCGCGCACATAAAGGTTAACCGCACGATACGGCGTATATACATAAATTAATGCCCCGGTAAAAGCTAGAAAAGAAGACGTGTGTTTTCGGAGTAATCCGTACATGCCGAAGCAGGAAACAAAAACTGTAAGCAAAAAATAAATTTTTATTGAGCCGACTAATGAACCAAATACTTTAAAAAGCACGGCTCCGATCATAAAAGGTAATGGATAATAAAAATTAAAAAGCGGGTGGCCGTAATTATAACTGACATCAGCAATCCACCGTGGTGGGAAATGGCCGGATTCTAAAGCGCGCGACATCTCATAAATTAAAGAAATATTAGGTTCATCGGAAAAATGATAAAAGTAACTTGTTAAAAGCGGATAGATTACAGGTAAAATAAAAACAAACAGCAATATATAAATCCAGAACCTTTTCATATTATCTTTTTTGGAATATTTTTATCAACAAAGATGATATTGTGACAAAAGCCAAAAATGTTATAGCATCCGACGCAATTTTCAAAGATGTTTTTACTAAAAATACATCCAGACGATGAGTCCCTTGAGATGTCTTTACGGATATCAGCCCCAAGTCTCCGAATCTCTCATGTGGTATATGTTTACCATCAACATATACCTGCCATCCCGGAAAATCATAAGCAGGAACAACTAATGTTGCATTTTCTGATTTGACTATTATATTAAACCTATACCAATCAGATCCCCTAGTCGATGAAAACACGTCAACTCTTCCTTCATCTACAATAAGACCATTTGGAGCTTTCTGTGCGGGATTAATTTGGGCGGATTTCGGCAAATAATCGTAAATACTTGCGGTTTGAGCAAGTTCTCTCGCTTCCCCCTCCAACTTATCTTTGTCTGAAATATTCAACCATTGTTTAGGGGCAAAGAAACTTCCATACACTATTAATATTAAAGCAATTGTAAAAATGAAAGTGACCGGTTTAATCAATCTGGGAATTTTTTCATAAAAGCATCCAGATAAAAATGAAAAAATAAATGAAGCAGGTAAAGCTAATCTCCAGGGAAACTGGAAATATTTCATGAAAGGAAACACCTGCCAAAACGGCGTAGATTTCGCATGCATCAAAAATGCGTAAAGAAATGCGGTTAAAAAAAGTGTTGCGAAGAAATAGGTTTTGCTTTTAGTTTTATCAATAAAAGTAGCTACAAAACCAATCACTCCAAGAATTAAATGTAAAGGCCCAATCCCGACAAAAGCATCGTCACCCGAACCCACCTCCGAAGGACCGTAACCCCAATGGGTTGAAAAAAATATTTGCTTTATGGAAGAAAAGTGATTGATAAAATTAAAATAACCTTTAGTTAAAGTTTCAATATGTACCAAATTGTGCCCGACGATAAGAGGAACAACGTAAAATGAAGCTAATGATAAAGAAAGTACAACCGATAAAACCAAATATTTAAGTATACCCTTAGCTGACCGTGAGCGCGCAACAAACCAAATTGCAATCAATGGCAAAGACATAATCACAGTCAAGTTGTGGCTTATAAAGAATAACCCACCGGTAAGAGAAAACATAGCAAAAGATTTACTGTCTTTATCATGTATAAATTTCTCGAAACCCCAAAGGTAAGCCGGTAATAATGCCATCCCCCACGCCTCACCCATTGCGCCCCTGACGAAAATATCGGCCGCTCTGAAAGGAACCATAGTCCAAACAAAAGAAGTTAACAGCGACCCGTAAACTCCGAAAAACCTTCTAGCTAAAAGAAAGAAAAAGAAAGCCGATAAAAATACGCTTGCAATAAAACCTATTTTCACACAGTCAATAAACGAAAAGCCAATTAGGTGTATTACTTCCATAAAATAGTAAGGTAAAGGAGCATAATAATCAAAAAGGGGATAGCCGTAGCCGTAGCCTAGGTCCGGTACCCAGCGACATGGTATCTGACCATCTTCTATGCATTTATGCATTTGTTCAACCCTAATAACCTGCATGTCATCGTACATAGGGAAAAAGCCCGGCCTGAGAAGCCTAAATACCGCCGGTAAAGAAATAAGCGTAATTGCCAGAATCAGCAACCCCGCTGTTAATCTTCTATTGAATAGGTCAATCAAATTGGTAAATTTCATAATAGGCCAAATCTTCTATTTTAGAATATTTGATTCAACTGCTTGAAATGCGATTGTTCCATCAGGATATTCTGTAGTTAAAAAAGGGTTAACGTTGTTTGGAAATTCTTCTTTTTTACCGACAACTAATATGTTGTTTTCCTGTTTATATGCTTCAATATCTAAACTACCGAAGATGTACTTGCCCAAACGATATCCTTCAAACTGATCAATATACAATTTTCCTTGTCTTTCATATTCAAGCCAACTTTTGCTGTAATTCTGTAAATCCGAGGGGGACCACGTTGAGTAAAAAGCAATCCAAATATGGGGTACTGAAAGTGTACGACTTACAATAATTCGGTCATACGCTGATTCATTATCGATAACTTTAGAAGTAATTTCCTTATTAGAAACCTGCATAGCTTTTGCGCCGTGACGGGGTTGATGATAAATATAATCCTCTAAAAAAGTAACGAAACAGACAATTATTATTATAAAAGACATATAGCTCAAAGTCCGTCTTAAGTGCCTCTTTCTTACAATATCGTTCATGTATGAAAATATCCAAACAGCTCCGTATGCGGAAAGAACCTGAATTGCAGGCATCATAACAGCGCTTCTTATCGCCGAGTATCCCGGACCTTTAGTCAAAGCCGCAGGGACAGGAGAAAGAAGAATCCATAATAAGATAAACATTATTCCACGGAAAGTTTTCTTCTTAACAATGAGAATTAATCCGGTCGAAACCGTCAATAATTCAAATAAATAAAGTACACCCCTTCCGGGTAACATGCCGTAATTCCATTCACCAGCCCCCTGAATAAATAAAAAGTTCGGAGACACATACGTAAGGTAGTTAGAAAAAAACAAATCTAATGAGTAAGTGACTTTATTATTAAATATCCTTGAAATTTCGTCCGGCAGACCTTGTAATACAGCTTCGTATCTTCTGTCAGATACACCCCGCCAATTATCCGTTGGGTTGGTAATTAAAATATCTGCGCCTCTTTTAGCTCCTCCGAAAAATATTGTACCCAAAGCTAAGCTTAAAAATATCAATAAAAGCAAGCTGGCAGTTTTAAATTCTTTTACAAAACCAAAAGGTTTAAAAACAAAAAATTTTCCTGGATAAAATATAACTACAAGTAAAATATATATTATAGGTGTAATCATCCTCGCCGAATGATATGAGAATAAGTTCAAACCGAATAAAATTGATGAAGCAAGCATCCAATTACTGTCTTTCAAACCCTTCAAAAAGGTCCAAACACCCGCAGTCATAAAAAACACGGTCAAATTCGCTTCAAACGCACCTCTTGAAAGCGGGATATGCCACGGTGATAGAGCAAGAAATAAGGCTGATGTAAAAGATAAAGCTCTATTTTTGGACATCTCAGAAACCATTAGATACGTTGCGACTACAGCAAAAAAACCCAATAAAGCGTTCGGAAGTCTCGTAGCAAACTCATTAAGTCCAAAAACCGCAATCGAGGGAATCGCTAGATAAGAATATAATGGAAGCTTAAAATCACCAAACGATCTAAGTGTCAAAGGAAATGAAACTCCCCACTGATCCTTACCGGTTTTTAAAAGCGAATAAGCATCATATCCAATACCTGCTTCGTCCTGGGTAAATCCGACGGGATGCATATCTATACCCCAAACCCGTACGATAAAAGCAATTAATAAAACCAGAAAAACTGAAAACTTAAATCTACTTATTCTAAAATTCATATATCAGCTTCCACTAAAAACATAAAAAATACTATCCATTTTTGGAGAAGTCGTTACGTGCAATAAATCCAAACCAGGATTGTCGAATATCCCTGGATTAGTCACATCTTTCTCACCTGAAGCTATAACTAAATTTCCTGGTTTTGCCAGCCTTTCAATGGGTTTTTTCAAATCCCCGAAGTAATATTTATCTCCCAGCAAAAAGCCGTCAAAACCCTCCTCCAGATTAACGATGTGCACATCCCCCTCAAATTGCTTTTGAAAGTCTTTCATATCATATTCGTAATAAAACAAAAAACGCGGAAGCATGGGTTCATATGTATTGTTAAAGTATATTTTTTCATAATTTGTATCAACTGATTTTACAAATTTTATTGTTTCCTCAAAACCATAATGCCAATAGCGCCAAGACTCATTTGGCCAGACAATAAAAAGGTTATGCATATATCTTGATACGCTGAATAGAATCAGCAATACTATAAGTGCTGTAACGCTTTTGCCAATGATGGACTTTGTCATAAAAAGAGTGTGAATACCCAGTGCTGAAAATATTGTAATGGGCGGAAGCATTAAAATAAGCCTCGCTGCATGTGTACCCCCATCTTTGGTCAAACTCGACGGAATCGGTGCAAGCAACAACCAAATTAACAAAACCAAATACATTTTTTTGGGCTTCTTTTTCAGTCCCGACAAAACGATTAATATCCCTATGGCAAAGGTAAACACTTCAAAATAATGCAACTGTCCCGACCCCTCGACGTTATGGCGTGGATTTGTATCTCCGCTTGCGAAAAGGAAATTTGGCGAAAAAGCTTTGGTGTAATTATTAAAAACTTCCGAAGCAACTATTGTATATTTATTGTAAAAAAGCTTACTCCAAACACCCCCCGACCACCGTCTGCCTTGAACTACCCTTGCTTCCAGCTCATCAGGCGTGATAAGACCAATATCTGAAACTCGCTTGGTTGTTGAGCCCTTGAAAGTTTCGTGAATGTATGGAGAGATAATAATTAATCCCACAATCACCGCAAGAAAAAGTTTGACAATTCCGTTTTTTCTTAACTTTTCCAAAAATACTAAAGTCAACGCAATAAGGAAAAATGGAGCAAAAAGTGAATAAGTTGCGTAAGAATATATCCCCAAACCCCAGATAAAAGAGGATAACAATAAATATTTATAGTTCTTTAATCCCCTAATAAAAAAGAGTGTGCCAAATAACGTGAATGGTATAAGAAAACCTGTGTCGTTTGCCTGACGGGAAAACATAAAATGCCAGGGAGAAAATAATAATAACAATGTTGCAATAACCGAAACCCTCTTTCCGAAAAATTCCTTCGTTAATAAAAACATCCCCAAAATACTCAAAAATCCCATAAGAACGGAGGCCCCTCGAACACCCAATTCATTAAGACCGAACATTTTTATGAATGGTACAGTCATATATAACTGCATCGGTAGCCTGTATTCCGCAAAACTGCGAAACATAACCGGAAGGAAATTTCCCATATAATCCCGGTTTGTTGTAAGTATTGAATAAGCTTGAAGCCCTACATCTATCTCGTCCCCAAAAAGTGAAGACGGCACACTGCTTAAATTCCACAGTCTCAAAAATAAACCCGAGACAATTAGGACAATAAAAATTATTCTGCGCACTGATAATACCGCTTTCACACTATTATTTTATGCTAAAAGACGTTAACTTTCCAAAACGTAATTATCGAAAGGTTTTTAAGGCCGGAATATCAGAAGTAATTTTTAAGCCATCCTGATAAAACTATCAATTGCCACAACACTCCCGAATTATTTTCCATTTGACTCTGGTGGTTGTCCCATAACTGATTTATCTTTTTCTTAGGAACAAAATCCCGAAGCTTGACATTCATAAGCATTTCATAAGAAAAATCTTTAAGGTCTTCTCTGACCCACCTTGCAAAAGGAATTCCGAAACCCTTTTTATATCTTTTAGCAATTTCCGGCAATTTTGCTCTCAAAAGCTGTCTCAACATAATTTTCGTTTGAAATACATTTGCATGGTTATGTTGGCCTGAAAACGCAAAATCAATAACATCATTATCAAGATATGGAACTCTCACCTCTATCGAATTATACATTGATGCCCTGTCGGCTTTTACCAAAAAATCGTCCCTTAAATAATAATCAAAGTCAACATACTGCCCCTCGAGAACAGGATTTGATTTAAAAATACCATTTAATTTTCCTGCTGTTTTGGTAAATTTAGGAACTTTACCTAATAAATGATCTCCCAGAAAGAAAGTCCTCATAAAAAAAAGATGTCTATCCGGATTCTGCAGCTTCATTCCTTTCAATACAATTTTAGCCAACTTCTTCTTCGGATAGTCCTTAAAGGACAAAGGAAGCATATCGATTATTTTTTCGGGAATTACATCTACAAGTTTCATAGCATTTGAGACAAACATTTCGGGCATAAACCCAAAGTAGTCGCTCAAAACGTGCGCCTGGTAGGTCGGATAGCCTCCAAAAAGCTCGTCACCTCCATCACCTGAAAGAACGACCTTAACATGGCGCTTCGCAAGCTTGTTCACTTTGAAGGTTGGTATTATTGAAGCATCAGACATAGGTTCGTCCAACTTTTTGCTAACTTCTTCAAAAATTTCGCTTACGTCAGTAGGTTTAAATTGTTCAGAATAATGCTCAGTCCCTAATATTTTTGCCACATAATGCGCATGGGCCAACTCATCATATCCCGGCTCATCAAAACCTATTGAGAAAGATTTTAGTTTTTTATGCTTTGAAACGTAATATGAAACGAGGCTCGAATCCAAGCCTCCACTCAAAAAAACACCGACAGGAACGTCCGCTACAAGCTGACTTTTAACCGAATCGTCAAGCAATCTATCCAAAAGATCCAGGTTGTTTTTATATTCATCACCTTTATATTTATTATTCATTCCTAATTGAAAATATTTATTTACTTTTACCAATCTTTCACTGAAAGAAAGAGTATGTCCCGGAATAAGTTTCCTGATACCCTTATACATAGACACATCGCCTGGTAAAAAACCCAGATAAAAATAATAAGAAAGACCTTCTTCATCTAAGCTTTTCTTATATAAAGGATGGTGTAAAATAGTTTTCGGTTCCGACCCGAAAATAATTAAGTTATTTTTAAGGTAATAATAAAGAGGTTTTATTCCAACCCTATCTCGCGCAAGAAGAAGCCTTTGATTATTTTCATCCCAAACAGAAAAGGCGAACATCCCATTTAACCTTTCAGCAACCCCTTCTCCCCACTCTTCATAACCATGAACAATAACTTCTGTATCCGTTCTTGTCCTAAATTTATGACCTTTTTTCTGAAGCTCCTGTTTCAGTTTTTTATAGTTGTATATTTCGCCGTTATAAACAACCGTAACGCTTTGATCTTCATTTTTTATGGGTTGATCACCCGTTTTTAAATCAATTATTGAAAGCCTTCGAATTCCTAAGGTCGCGTTTTTTTTGCGGCTTATAAATTTACCCTCAGAATCAGGCCCACGATAAGAAATTGCGTCCGTCATCTTTTTTATGACAGACGGATCAGTTTTGAAGTTAAAATCAACAAATCCCGCAATCCCACACATTAATATTTCTCAATACTTTTTATCTCATAAATTGGTTTTTTCTGCGAGCCAAAGTAGGTCCGTATTTGAAGCTCAGCCAAAAGCCCCATAAGCATAAACTGCACCCCCAAAAGCCCGAAAAATATTGCAATTAAAAACAACGGATCCCTGTGAACATAAACTCCCTGAAACAGCTTTCTGTAGGCAACGGCCAATATAGTCAACCCACTTATTCCGATACTTCCCAAACCTGCCGTTCCGAAAACATAGGCGGGTTTTGTTCCGTAAGATGTTAAAAACTTTACCGTTATCATATCAATTATTGTTTTCACAATTCTCTCAAAACCGTATTTTGATTTGCCTTCAGTCCTTTCCCTATGGGAAACAACTATCTCGGAAATTTTCGCTCCCTTCAGATGAATAAGAACCGGCATTACGCGGTGCAATTCACCAAATAATCCTAAATCCAGAAGAAATTCTCTTTTAACAACCCTTGCCGAACAACCAACGTCGTGATACGGATATTGGAAAAGTTTATTAATTATTGTATTTGCCGTCTTGGAAAGATAGCTTCTCAAACTGGCATCACGCCTGATCTTTCTCCAACCGAAAACGGCGTCGTAACCTTCTTTCAATTTATCTAAAAAACGTGGAATATCGTTAGGATCATTTTGCAAATCCGCATCTAAAAAGGAAATGTGCTTGCCCGCGGAGTTGTCAATTCCGGCAGCTATTGCCGATGTCTGGCCGAAATTCTTACGAAGTGATATAAGTTTAAAAGAAATGTTTTTATATGATATGTTATTTATGGATTTCCGAATAACATCGGATGACTTATCGTCGCTACCGTCGTCAACATAAATCACTTCGCATTTTTTACCAATCTTAAACAATACTAATGCCAATTCTTTATTGAGTTTCTCTAAATTTCCTTCCTCGTTTTTGAAAGGAATTATTACCGATAAATCCATAACGTATTATACCTCAATTAAAGGCTTCTTTTTTGCAAAAAAGTAAAAAGCGGGTTCACCCGAAGGATAACTAACTGATTTCACCAAAACCAAATTCTCATTTACTCTTCCGGGTTCTAATATAAGGTTGTATTCAACCTCCCTGCTTGAAGCAACATAAAGACAATCATCACACAAAGTTTCAACAAGGGAGTCTATTTTATACTGGTCAAAATAAAAATTGTCGATCCTTTTAATTCCGTCAGCATCTCCAGTCAGTGTCCCGTTTTTAATTCCCCCCTGCCACTTTAACGGATCGTAAGGATAATACCCTGCAAAAAAGATCAAAGGAGGCTCATCTGCTGTCGTAATAATTATCCTTTTATACTCGTCTTCAATATCTTTTATCCCATCGATCATTTCCTTATAACCCGCATTCCACCAGCGTTCCGACTCCCATGGGTAATGAACCAGATAATTATGAGCGTAAAATGCAAACTCCAATAACCAGATGCCTGAATAAATTACTAATGCAATAAATCTAAATTTGGTTTTTATTAAGTTCAAACCCCCAAACAATCCGTATACAATAAAAAATATCAATGGAGGTAGAATTAAAATCAGTCTTGCTGCATGCGCGCTGCCGTCTCTTGTTAAAGCATAAGGAATAACACCCGCAATAATCCAAAACAAGAAAAGTCTCTTAATCTTCGCATCGTTGTATTTTGTAAAAAATAATATTATTCCTAGTATGAGAGTTAAAGCCTCTATTCTGTAAAATTGTCCAATGCCTTTCAAACTATGTCGCAAATTAATATCTCCTTCGGAAAACAAAAATTCCGTGGAAAAAGCGGAGAGGATATTATCCGTAAATGATTTAATCCAATAAACAGGTTTATTGTGAAAAAACTTATCCGAATAATTCGGTTCGGCACCAATCCAGTTTTCACCCCTAACTACCGTATCAAATTCTCTTGAAAAATTTACTTCCGTTGCCACAGTCGGGTCGGAAAATATACTTATATAACTGAACCTTGAACCGGCTTTTCCGGACAATGTCATATATACCATTGGTAAACCAAAAATCAGAAGAACAACCGCCGCTTTTACAATTTCCTTTTTAGGCAGCTTAAATAGTTCTTTTTTCCAATTAATAAGTATAAATATTAATAAAATTGGGATAAAAAACTTCGCGGTACTATATATCCAAGGAGTTAATATTAAAAAGAAGGCGCTTAACCATAAATATTTAGAAGTTCTCATACTCTTAATAAACAAATAAAGTCCAAAAGTTAAAAAGAAAACCAATGAAGACACCTCTAATGTAACTCTGGAAAATTGTATGTGCCAAGGCGATAAAGTCATTAATAACGCACCCATAAGTGCCAAATTATTGTTTGAAGAGATTTCTTTTATCAAAAAATACATGCTCACTACTGCCATAATCCCAAACAAAGCCGATGGCATACGTACCCCATAGGAATTAATACCGAATAAGGCAACTGTCGGAATGGATGAATAAATGTTAAAAGGTGTTCTGTGCTCGGCAAACGATCTGGGATGAAGCGGAAGGAAATTCCCGTAATAATCATGTCCCGTTTTTAAAATCGAATAAGCTTGGTAACCCAAATCAAGCTCGTCAAAATAAAGAGAATGTGGAATCCTGTTTAAATAAAAAAGCCTTAAAAAAGCCGCCAAAACGACAATAGCTAATAATATTTTATACCGTTTAATTAATTCCATCATTATCATTTCGTCATTAATTATGAATCAGCAGACTAAGATGACCTAAGCCAATTCTCAACATTATAAAAATATACCAGACGGCAAGATAAGTAAAAGACAAATATCAACAAGGAGATCAAGACAACCCTTTTAACAAGATTTGTGTATATTTTCATACGCTGCGGAACAACCAAATCCGCACCCCAAATAACCAAAACCAATAAGCTCAACAACCTGAACGGAAAACTAATTTCCTGGAATTTCTCAAATCCGAATAACCTTTGGAAAATTGCTCCAAACGGAATTAGAAAAAACAAGTAACCGGCCAAAAGATTGGTCTTTATATACACTTTAATCATTACCATTGCTGCTGCAATTGCTAAAAAAGGATAAAATGGAAACCGGTACCAGCCATAGGGCTCTCCTCCGAAAATTATAAAAACAAAAAAGCATGACGTGACAGCAGAAACAATAACTCTTTCCGCCAAACCTTTATTTTTCCCGGTAATTACTATGAAAAACGAAATCCAACCTAGAAGGCTCCACCCATCGGTAAAGCTTCTGAGTGTGGCTATCCTCGGCGTAACCAGCGCTTGATAAAATATTTCCGATCCAGCCCCAACCGCTCTTTGCGTATTCATCATAAACACCTTCCAAAATAAATCAAAATCATAAAAAGCCCCATAAGCTACATACAGTGAAATTGCACTAAACACGCTCACAAGAACCGGTTTTACTAGGCTTAAATCAAAACCTCGCTTATAGGTAGTAGCAATTATAAGAAGAAAAAGCGGAATGCTGAAAGCCGAAAGTTTAAATAAAATTGCAAGACCCGACAAAAAAGATGCTATATACCAATATTTAATATTTTTTTCTTTAAAATATAAAACTGCTAATATCGCTGTTACTAAAAACAGTGGAACATAACCATTTTCAGCCAAAGCAAGTCTTGATGAAATCGCGATCAGTGGTGTAAGTGAATAAATTGCCGCCGACAAAATACCCAAGAATGATCCGGACAAAATACTTGCCAAAATAAATATCAATATTATATTAATAGTTCCTAAAATAACCATCGGTCGCCTGAGTATAAGTACGGATGCGTCTTCGAATTCCCTGACTCCCGACAAATACGCAAAACCGCCAACGAAAAGACCAAAAAAGGGCGGGTGATCAAACCAGGGCTTGTCAATTGGAAAAGGATGCCGCTCAGGCTCCGATTCGAATAAATTATCGACATTTATTTTTTGATAATCATGCTCATAAGGAGGATTACCCGACCAGGCAATCGGGTATTTTTCCTGAATCAGGCTCAAACCCAGCCATCCGAAACTATACTCATCTGCAGTATCACCCGGCCTTGGAACCTCAGCATAAGAAAACCTTCTCAAGTTAAATCCCGTTATGACGGTCAGAATTAATAAAATAAAGATTATTATTTTTCTCATCTACAGAAATTTTTTTTTAACTTTTGACTTGACCAAATTACAAAATTAAAAACATAATGCACAAATAATCCATGGTAAATTTTACTGCTTGGGATAAGTCTGTGCCATTTTTTATTATCTGTCGTTTCACTGTCACCGCTTGCACCGTGGTAATGGAACACTTCTGCGCATGGCAGATAAAATATTTTAAGTTTGTTTTTTTGAAGCCTTCGGCAATAATCAAGGTCCTCATAATACATAAAATATCTCTCGTCCAATAATCCAACCTTTTTTAAAGCTTTCGGTGTGATCAAAAAAGCTGCCATGACAAGAGATTCGACAGCTGTGGGTTTTTTACTATCTGGAAAATATTTATCCAAGATATTTTTCTCTCCTAACCAATATTGCTTTATTGCACGATCTAGCGTAGGTAAACGGTAAACTGAAGGTTGTATGCTACCATCAATGTTAAGGAGTCGCGGTCCAACCGCCCCCGTATCGGTGTTATTTTTAGCTAATGCAACCATTTCCTCCAAAGCATTATTTTTTATCTTCGTATCTGAATTTAGAAGTAGTACATATTTTCCGCAAGCTATATTTATTCCTTGGTTATTAGCTTTAGCAAATCCCAAATTTCTTTTATTTTCGACTATTTTGAGATCTGGAAAGGAAATTGAAGATAGATAATTGCCGATCGCGTATGCGCTTCCGTCAGTCGACGCGTTATCAATAACGATTATCTCATACTTTAATTTCTTGATTGATCTAATAACCGATTTAATACATTGAAGCGTCAGAAATTTGGTATTATAACTAACAATTATTATCGATACGTCAAATTTATGCGAATTTTTCAAAGATTGCTTCATCTGAAATCCTCCCCTCTTTTTTCTCCTTATTGCGAGCCTTAGTAACATACTTAATTTTCATTAAAGCAACGATTACTATTTTCAAGTAACCCGGATGTTTACCGATCCTTTTAATCAGTCCTGAAACGTGTTTTTTGAAAAGCTGTGGTGACGTTATATTTTTCCAAATCACAATAAGCCTGTTTCTTTCCTGTATTCTTCTTTTGTATTTTTCCGAAATTTTTTTCATCGTTGATTCATGTTCGTGAATAACTTTTGCTTTTGGTTCCCATAAAAGTTTCCACCCGCGCTTAGCCGCACGGTATGATAGATCAACGTCTTCCCAATAAAACGGATTCAACAGTTTCTCATCCATTCCTCCTAATTTCATCCACATGCTTCTCCTGAAAATTCCGCTACCTCCATTTACCCAAAAGGTTTCGTGCATTTTTTTGCTTTCTCTTCCGGGTTCGTGATTGATATATCCGTCGGCAAAGCAACCTTTCGCCCAACCATATCCTTTTTCGTGAAACGATACCGCAAAGACACTTTCATTATTAAAATGCGGCAAGACGTGTTTTAAAAAATCCTTACTCGGAATAACGTCCGTATTAAGAAGAGCAACCAAATCACCTTTGGACATCCTGGCTCCCATATTGACAGCAGAAGAAAACCCCCGGTTTACTGTGTGTTTATAAACCTTAATTTCATGAAATTTTTTCTTAAGTAAACTTACACTGCTATCTCGTGAAGCGTCATCAACCACAATGATTTCAATAATATTGTTATTTTTATATTTTGAGGCTTTCAGAACATAAGGCAAATTAGTATTTAACAATTCCTCGCCATTATAATTTGGTATTACTATTGAAACTTTGTAATCTTTCATTTTTTTTATTTATTTTCTAAAATCTGTCTTTTTTGCACAATTAATTTACCGAAACCGTTTTTGTCAACAACCTTCGATTTTGAATTCTCTTCTTCTAATCCGTCCGTTAAATATCTTGAAGGAATACCCTCCATATCCTCAATTATATAAAAATGGGTAAATACATCTTCTTCTACCCCGGGAAGATTATCACCCAATAAATCTTTTTGACTTTTTCCCCGCCAGAAAGGTAGATACCCGTATTTTTCTTTTCCATAAAAATTATATAGGTATGACCAGGTTGTATTAATATAAAGCGGACTGGTTAGTGTATTTATACTAAACTCCCCTCCTTCAGCATGGTTATACGTATAATCAACAACCGCTTTCTCATTTACCAAAATCATATCTTTCTGGATCGCGAAAATTGTCTGACCGTTACGGTTCTCATCAACAATTTTTACTATATTGGCAACAAATATTATAAGTAAGATGTAAATTGCTATTAACGGGTGATCACCAATAAACTCTCTGATAAAAAATGTAGTTAAAATTATCACGCCCACACCGATACCAGCCGTAATGTGAGGAATATTCGTTCCACCTAAAGTTGATGCCATTAAAAACGATAGTATCCAAGTAATCAACAGCTTTATTTCCAAATCGTGTTTATTTTTTAGATTAGCAATTCTGAAAAGATAATAAAGCAACATTCCCGTGCCAAATAAACCACCGAAGGCGGGAATTTGGGGAAACAGATTGTTAGCAAAAACCCTTCCCATATGGTTTAAATAGTCAATAATAAATTCTCCCAATCCGGTCTTAAGTCCGAGGTTTTGCTGTGAGTCAAGAAGGTATTTTAGACCGTCAAATATTTTAAACCCGAACTTTAATTCGACCAAAACCATACTGAAAACTGAAAACACAAAAGCTCCCAAAAATAATACAAATGCTTCTTTTTTTAAAGATTTTCGCGAGTACAAAAACCAAAGCGCTATCGGAATTAGATGATAGGTTAGTGAGAAATTGGACTGTATTGCAAAACCATATGATAAACCTGACAGCAATAAAAACCTGGTTTTTCTTTCCTTCAGCCATAAATACAGTCCTGTATATAAAAGTGTCACAAACCACACGCCCATAGTGGGATTTGACAACCAGGTTGCATATTGGCTTTGTTCAAACGACAAAGCAAAAAGTAATGCCGCTATTAGTGACCACCCCTGTTTGCCGGTCATTTTTTTAGCCAAAAAATAAACGACAAACACAAAGAGAGAATTAATTAAAGCTAACCAAAATGAAACCACTACCGGACATCCGTTACCCAGTAAATATGCCGGGGCAATTACATAATAGTATAAAACACCATGATAAAATCCCGGAATGCCGCTGACAGATGGACCAAGTATCTTAAAATCACCATCAAGAATCTCTTGTATAATAAGTGCGTCTCTTGCCTGATCATAAGCAAAAGTCAACGCTCCTTGAGGTAAATACATAACCCTCATAAAAAAAGCAATAATAAAAATGGTAAATATCGCAAAGGCCACAAACCCTTTTTTCTCTAAAAGTGTTTTCAATGAGTATTTCATAAAAAGATCCTATCAAAGAAGATTTAATACCTCCGCTTCAAACCGTTCTGTTTCATAAACGGTTACACTTTTGCGCGCGACATCCGCATACTTTTTTAACTTATTTGAATCATTAATGATATTTTTAGTAATTTTTAAAAGCTCCGAAGTTTTTTTCCATAGAAAACCGTTATATCCGTCAGAAACTATTTCTTTATGTCCACCGGCCGAATAAACAACTGGAACACAACTTGCCACCATAGCCTCCACGAGACTTATACCGAAGTGTTCAACTTTTTTAGGGTCTATTTTTTCATTAACACCGTAACCCGAAGCAGACCAAAATATTTTTGCCTTACCGTATAAATCAACAATTTCCTTAAAAGAAGGGCTTTTGATTATTTCAATCGGATATTTGCGAACTAATTTTTCTAACTTTTTTACATAATCGACCGCACCGACCTCAATCCCTCCGGCTAAAACAAGCTTCCATTCCGGATTGGATTTGTAAAACTTCTTAAACGTATCAATTAAAATATCCTGACCCTTAGCCTGGGTTAATTGGGAGAAACGACCTACATATAAAATGATCTTTTCTTTGCGCTTCGGTTTAATTTTAACTACATCTACAGGAGGATAAATTACTATACTGTCAATGCCAAATTCATTATCAATAAAAGACTTCGTAAAATAGGAGTTGCAGATTACTTTTTCAATTCGATACAATTTCATCTTATTCAAAAGCGTTTTTCCATTCACATTTTTGAACGGAAATTGAAAATGAAGAAAATTATGCCTTGCACGCAAAAGCGGAATGCTCCCGTCCGAAAGCCAAAATAAAACATCATAACCATCCCCCCTTTTGATGTCGGAAACTATATTAATAAAATCTAAATCCATCCCAAATCTTTGTTCAAGCGTTTTTTTAATATTTTTATCCTTCCAATAAACATCAACGCCATATCCCGCCGAACTCATTGCTTGGGCAAATGCCATCACATATCTTTCACCTCCACCCAAAGTATCCAAATAAGGATTATAAATCGCAGTTTTCATATTCCGAAAATTTGACGGGCAGAAATTATGCCCCCTTAATACTAAACTCGTTTTTATTTTTCACTTTCGCAATATTATTATTTTGCATTTCCCACAACTTAGCGTAAGAAATAAATCTACTATATACCTGGTAAATTCCAAAAATTATACCTTCCGCTCCGTCTAAAAAAGCCTTTTTGACAACGAACCTATACCAAAATTCTCTGAATGCAGCTGAAAAAAACCTGGGTATATTCATTACAGGATGTCCTGCGTCAAACATTAATCTAGCCTCTATTTCGCTTCTGTGATTAGTTTTTTCAACCATATCCGACAAATTATCTTCCTTTATATGAATAAGTGGGTTTTTAAGATGACACAAAGCTCCTACATAAACAGGTTCTTCATGCAAATCCCCCACCCACTTTTTTAATGCATTTTTCTTGAAAACTCTTTTCACATAATCCGGCCACCAGCCACCATGTTTCATTTCACGGCCCAAAATAAAATTCTTTCTCGGCACCGCAAAAACTACTGTGTTTTCATTTACTGAAATATTTACATTTGTAATATTACTTGCACGGGCGGAAATATTTGTGATTAAACCGGAAATTTCGTCTTTGAGCTCTTTCGGAACCCTCTCATCGGTATCTATATAAAAAATCCATTCATTCCTTGCGTGCTTCAATCCAGCATTACGCCAATTGTTAAAGCTACCACCTTCATATCTATAAACTTTTGCTTTATATTTTTTCGCGATTTCGGTTGTACTGTCCACCGAACCTGAATCAATTAAAATTATTTCATCACACCAGACAATTGACTTAAGGCAGTCCTCAATTTTTTCCTCATCATTTTTGGCAATTATTATTGCACTTATTTTCACTTTGTCATTTTTTGTCATGTTAAATCTTAACACCAGGCATCTATTTCCATGAGCCTTTTCCAAACCTACATAAATAAAAATCCAAAACCGCTTTCTTTTGCCATTCCCTTCCAATTTTCAACATCCTTAAACTTTCTCTAACAAGTGCGTACTTAGTTCTCAAAGAAGCATATTTCATCCCGAATATAAGGCGGTTTCTGGTTATATAATAATCGTTCAAAGGTCCTCCAATTTTCGAACTCTGCGAAACTTTATGCCAAATCACGGCATCCGGCACAAATAAAACTCTCCAGCCCTTCCTTTTTGCCCTCATACCTAAATCATTATCTTCAAAATACATAAAATACTTTTCATCCAGAAGGCCGATTTCTTCCAGTACTTCTCTTTTTATCAGCATACATGCCCCTGTCGCAAAGTCTGTTTCAACAATTTTATCAAACTGACCCCCATCTACTTGATCAACTCCATGATTAAAACCGTAAACATTGTTCCAATCAATTTCACCTCCCGCATACCATATAACTTTACCCAAATCTTTCTTATCATAAGTTTGTTTTTTAAATTCAAAACCGGGTGCAAAATATATTTTTGGGGACAAAATTCCCGCTTTGGAGTGCTTTTCTGAAGCCATAATCAAATTAATCAAAAACTTTCTGTCGACATACGTGTCATTATTTAGAAGTAATATGTAATCAGCTTGATGATTTAAAGCGTGCCTTATACCTACATTATTCCCTCCACAAAACCCGAGATTCGCTTTGTTTCTTATCAGTACCGTTTGAATATTATTTTTCTTAAATGGAGAATTTTTCAAATACCATCTTATGTCTTTCAACGACCCGTCTTTGGAATAATTATCAATAATGATCACTTCCAATTCAAAATATTTTTTTATATCAATTAAACTTTTTAAACAATTCAGTGTGTCCTGTTTCCTATTCCAATTTAAGATTACTATTGATACAAGCATACTTTAGTTATCATAACTTAAGGAAGTTTAAATTTTCTTTTTATTCTCTGGCCCAATCCACCTTTTTTCTTTATTAATGCATCTGCCCGCCAATAATTCAGTTCTGATTCCACTTCTTTTGTTACCTTGATGAATTTTTCTATATTCATATCAATTTCACTAAATTCTGAATTCTGCCAAATTTTCAAATAGACAACAAATTCCGAAAACGCCTGAAGAAAAGCTAAAGCGAATCCGTGTATACCGTCTTTATAAGCTTCACTTTGAAAAAACCTACTTATAAACTCGGCCGATGGTTTTTTTATCAAATCTTTCCAATCAAATTTATATCCGTTTTTGACTAAACCTCTTGACTGTGCACTGGTATAACGGTTCATTCGATGGATATACTGTTCTATAGTTTTATAATGATAATGTACAATCGCATTCCTCTCAAAAGGCTCCAGATCACACCCTTCTCCTTCCGTGGATGGGACGGAATGAATTTCTTCATTCCAGCTAACACTATCCTTTTTAAAAAATCGTATATTATAATCGGGCCACCATCTGGAATGTTTTATCCACTTTCCAAAAATAATATTTTTACGAGGCAGTCTGTAATAATCAAACGCGCTATTACCACAACTTATTGATACTAATTTTTCTGATAATTCATGCGGAATCTCTTCATCAGGATCGACAACCAAAACCCATTTCCCGCTTGTTTTTGATATCCCAAAATTTCTTACAATTTCCACATAAGCTACGAGTTTGTGTTTAAATCTTTTGGCATTATACTTTTTGACAACATCAACAATTTCTTCAGATCCGGTCATGTCGATAATTACAATTTCAGAAGCGAATTTTTTAATGGACGAAAGGGCGCGGGGCAAATCTTTTATATCTTCTTTAACAACACTTATGATTACTGATATTTTTCCCATAATATAATATTAACATTACGCTTACTAATTTACGCGGTATATTTCGACTTCGCTGTTTTCATATATCTTACTCAAAAACTGATTTTCTTCCAAATTTCCCTCTTTGAAATCTTTTAAAATATAAAGAAACTCGATCTTATTGTTTTTGAGAAAGACGCTGTTATCTGATAAATTTCCGTTAGAAAAGAAATTCTCGACTTTTCTTCTTCGGGATTGCCAGTCATAGCCGGTAATCTCAAGGTTCATCTGATCTTCAAGATAGGTCGTTTTTTCCGAAAAAGCGGAAACATAAGCGGTTGACTCATACAAATATAGTGGTCTTGGAGGAAATACAATTGCAGCATCCGCTTTCTTTTTATCAAAAGGTTGAGTCAGGACTATACCCCCATTCTGATTAGATAAAAAATCCAAAGCCTCCATCTCCTTTTTGGAAATCATAGCCGGCGGCCTTGACGGAAGATAGTGGTAAAAGAGCACTCCCGGTGTTGTCGGAACAGTTAATAAAATGGTTAATAGTATAAAGATCCGAACCATCATACTTTTTAATTTCATAGTAATTCCACCAAAATAAACACCCGCCAATACTCCTATAAACAACAGAGAATAGTACATAAACTGAATTGTGTTCCAAGCAGTTCCTTTTTGGACTATGAACAACGGTAGAATTATTCCGGTAAAAATAACAGCTATCATCAATACTTCGACATATTGATAACTACGTAAAACCTTGCCTTTTCTCCAAAACCAAAAAATACCGATAACCCTCGATCCAAAATTTCCGATTATAAAGATAAAAAGCGCCAACCCGTAAGCAATAATCGCTTTTAACCAAGTTCCCCCTAATTTATAATTTACCATCGCCTCACCGAACTTCTCCCAACCAAGTCTGTCGGGAAATATCATCATCGTTTCCAAAAACCAAAATGGTTTGAAGACCAAAACCCGGCTAACTTTACCTGCTGATGGTGTAAATAAAAGAATTGATAAAATAAGCGAGCCAACAAATACTTTAAGAACCGCCAATCCCTTCATTTTCCACACATTCCATATTCCGGCTAACATAAGCCCTACTAACATAAGTATTCCCGCATAAACTTTTATCTGGATAAGAACACCAAATATAAAAGTTGCCAAGATTAAATCATTTTTATTTTTTTGTTCCAACCCCTTATGGAAATAAAACAAACCCGCAAATATTAAAACCAGAGAAAACGCATAAGGAGGATTTATGAGGGTTGACACCGACTGCTGAGACCAGAACATACTTTCACCGGCAATTTCCTGACCTTTTAGTAAATTCACAAACCAACCCAATCCACCCCCAAAATACAAAAAAAACACCGCCCAAAATGTCTTTGTTTTATTTTTTGTCCAAAGATATACAAATTTATGGCAAAAAATACCAACCAGGATAGCAAAGACAGGAGGTAGTATTTGAAAATATAAAATATGGATTGGTATCAAGCTGAGTTTGTGAACCGCTGCTAAAAAAAGGTCAAAACCGATGTGATAATTTTTTATTACTTCTCCCGCAAAAATCGGCATTTGCATAGTTCCCCGCGCCAATCCACCAGCCAATGCGATATGCCAAATTCCATCGTGACCGTTAGGACCCCAAAATCCCATACCATAGGAATAAACTAAGCCGCTTTTAATCATTGTCAGTGACCATACAGCCGTACCTATTAAAATTAAAGCTGAATGACTTTTATTTTGAGAAAATATTTTTAAAAGTTTTTTTAACATCTTCGATCAGGACGCTCCCGGTTAGAATGTAGAGGCTAAGAGCATAAAACAATGAAGCAGCGATAACAACAAATACAAATTTAGCAACCGTCATGCTCTGTATAAATTCTTTTGTAATATAGATAAACATTCCCATAGCCGACGACGCAAAAAAGGGTTTTCCTAATGAATAAAACAAATCAAATTTAACGATCCTCCTTAAAACAGCAAAAGCAACAACAGAGGAAATACTTACAATAAAATATCCCAAAGATGCTCCGTTTATATTCAATTTTATGCCCAAATAAGGAATTAATAACCAAGACAATGCAGTCCACATCACCATCAGCTTAAAGGTGGTTTTTATTTTCCCAACAGCATTAAGGGTATTAGTAAACTGGGTCGTAAATGCGCCGATTGCAGCGTTAGCCGAGAAAAAAACCAAAGGAAGGTATGCCGAACTCCATTTCTGGTAACGGGGA
>Ga0265297_10003807_pt1 | contig 26237 bp, 26 predicted proteins | sample Munlanlwell13791_FD_192502 | JGI IMG/M metagenome (GOLD analysis project Ga0265297, IMG submission 192502) | Leachate microbial communities from a municipal landfill in Southern Ontario, Canada - Leachate well 137-91 | ecosystem: Engineered > Solid waste > Landfill > Unclassified | place...
GTTTTTTTATTTCTTCCAGTAGTTCCTCGGCGAGAGGATTGTCGCCGATAATCAGGACATGGTTGGCGATTTGCGGCGATTTGATCAGTCCGTAAAAGATTTTCCGCCAGGCGAACAGCAAGACGAAGGTGATAGCCAAGTCGTAGATGAGCACTCTTTGGGGCTTGATGGACGGGAAAAGCGGCGCGAGGAAGTAAAACAAGAGGACGGCGATGATGCCGTTGATGATAATGGCGCGGCCGTAATTAGTTAAGAGCGCCAGGTTATTATAGCTGATTTTGAGCTCATAAAAGTCGCTGATATAAAAAACCAGCAGCCAGACGATAAAAATGGATAAAAAGGCCGTGACATGGGTCGGCCAGCTGGCAGGATCGAAGTTGCCCCAGTAACGCAAGACCAAAGTCAGATAAAGCGCCAAATAAAGACAGCCGATATCGCCCAGCAAAAGCAGCAATTTTTTTGATTTGAAGATAAAACCAGTCATAAATAATGGATTATTTATAGCATAAATGGCGGGAAAAAGCAAAAAATCAGTAGTGTTTTATTTTTTGAGTTTATTCGGTATAATTAACAAATATGAGAGTAATCGAATCCCGGACAAAACAATTAGTATCATACCAAGCTAACAAAAAAGATGTTAAATTGGAAGTTTTTATTAATCGAGAAACCATTTGGCTAACCCTTAATCAAATTGGGGCTCTATTTAATACTGATAAATCTGGCATATCCAGGCATTTGAAGGGTTTATTCAAGAGCGGGGAATTAAGCCGAAAAGCAACTGTTGCAAAAAATGCAACAGTTCAAATAGAGGGTCAGAGGCATATTGAGCGTGAAATCGAATATTATAATCTGGATGCAATTTTTTCGGTTGGTTAAATTTGTGCAGTTTTGACACAAGTAGGATGATTAAGTATAATAAAGACAATAGTATGACTGAAATACAAGTATTAAAAAAGCAGTTTAATCCGATTCTGCGTAAATATCAAGTAAGGCATGCCGAGTTATTCGGTTCTTTCGCCCGTGGTGATTATAAAAAGTCCAGTGATATTGATTTGATTGTTCAATTGGGCGCTCAAAGGGGTTTATTTACTCTAGTTCGTCTAAAAAGGGAATTAAAAAAAGTATCTGGTCGAAGAATCGATTTGTTAACTCCAAGGTCAATCCATCCATTGATTAAAAAGAATATCAAGCGGGAAAAAATTAAAATTTATGGCTAAAGAAACGGAGGTTTATTTAGGGCATATTTTAGAAAGTATTCAGTCGATTGATGAATATTTAGATCATTTAACTTTTGATGATTTTAAGAAAAGGAAAGTTATAATTGACGCGGTTATTAGGCGATTTGAAATAATGGGTGAGGCGGTTAGGCAAATGCCGATTGATTTTAAGAAAAAATATCCAGATGTTCCCTGGCGTGATATAGCCGACATGCGTAATTATTTAATTCATGAATATTTTGGAGTTGATATTAATGAGGTTTGGAGAACAATTAAGGATGATTTGCCTGTGTTTAAAGAGAAAATAAGTGAAATTTTGAAATAATTAACCATTAGGAGGATATGAATCGATTTTTTGTCCGTACTTTTTGCATCAGCGCCATCGCGGCGTGTTTTTTTGTTTTTGGCGACTCGGCGGCGGCGGAGACGGTCATTTGGCATGCCAATGGCGAGCATCTGGCCGCTTCGACGCTTTGGCGCGCCGGTGAAGTGCACGTTATTCCCAATGGCGCGTATTTCTACGTTGATCCCGGGGTTAATCTGACTTTAGAATCGGGAGTGATAGTCAAGGTCGGTTTTAATTCCCGGATCATAATCAACGGCGGATTATTCGCCAATGGCGCTAAGGAAAACTTGATCAAGCTGGTGTCTTTGCGGGATGATTCCGTTGGCGGCGACACTAATGGCGACGGATCGGCGACCGTTGCCGGCTTGGATGATTGGCGGGGCATCTCAGCCGACGGGGGACAATATAATTCGGTCGTTAAGGTTAATCTGGCTTATGTCGAGATTAAGCATGGCGGCCGCGGCTGGCCGCGGGGGATGATAATTTATGCGACCAAGGTCAATGAATTGAAGATCAACAATTGCAACTTGGTCGATAACCTCGGCGTTGTGGCTATCGACGCGGCGTCCAAGAATGTTTCCATCAATCATTCAAATCTCTATAATCTGAGTTTTTGTGATTATGCCAGCACAACCGCCGTCTGCCATTGGGATAATGGCGTAACCGATTATTCCAGCCAACCGATCGATTTGACTGATAATTATTGGGGCAGCGCTTTGGGGCCGACTTACACCACCGGCACCAGCCCAACTGTGTTTACGGGGACGGTTTTGGCTAATTTGTCGCGCGCGCCGATGTCTTACATTCCTTTTGCGACCGAGCCGTTTGATTTCGGCGGCTCGCCCAAGCGCCACCCGGTTATTTTGATTCCGGGTATTTTGGGCAGTTGGCCGGATTGGCAGGGTGTATGGCAGATTGATCCAATCTTGCACACCTACGATGACCTAATTAACGCCTTGCGTTTAGCCGGTTATGAAGATGGCAAGATGCTTTTTACCCTACCTTATGATTGGACACAATCTAACGTGGTTACGGCCGGGTTTTTGAAAGATAAAATTAACTCAGCCAAGGATTTTTGTGTGGCCTCCGAAATTATTGATTGTTCCAAAGTTGATCTGATTGGCCATTCTATGGGCGGTATTGTCGCCCGCGCTTATATTGAGGGTGATGATTATCAAAACGACGTTGATCAAATGATTTTTGTAGCTACTCCACATAAGGGTTCTGTTGATTCGTATTTAATGATAGAGGGAGGAGATATTAGTGAGAATAAAATGAAGAATTTAGTTTATAAGAAGTTATTAGAGGTTAAAGCCGAATTAAATGGTTACAAAACGCGACCATTTTATGACGGTCTGATGTATTATGTCAGAGAAATGGTGCCATCAGTTGGGGAGTTATTACCGGTTTATGATTATTTGCGAGATAAGGATAGCGGCGAGTTACGCGCCTATCCCGATAATTATCCGCTCAATGGTTTTTTAGAAAACTTGAATCTTTCGGTTAATCTGGCTAAATTCAATCAGATTAAAATAACTAATATTTTGGGCGATACTGGATCCCTTACTTTGAGCGCTTTAAGAGTTATTCCCTCGTTTTTGTACTCATTGGATGGTAAATGGGAACACGGCATTCCGGAAAATTATAATATTTCTTTTACTGATCGTGGTTTGGAATTGGGATTGGGCGATGGCACAGTTCCTCAAATTAGCAATTCTAATTTTATTGGTATCAATGACACAATAATCAACAATGCCTCTCATCTTGGCGTCGTCTCATTGGCACAATCAGAAATAATAAAAGAATTGACTGGTCAAGAGCCGGAAACAATCATTTCGAGCAGTCCAATTGATAATCTTTTGATATTTCGGATTTTTTCGCCGGCTGATTTTCAAATTATTGGCCCGGATGGCGGACGATTGGGACGAGATTTTGATTCAACCTCTATTTTGAATGAGATTACTGACGGTTATTATTCCGGCTTTAGTGACGCTTCTAGTCCGGAATTGGCCATAATTACCAATCCCTTGCCGGGGAATTATCAAATTAAATTATTGGGTACGGCTAGCGGCGGATCTTATACATTTTCTGTCAGCTCGATCAATAATACCACTTCCTCTGAAAGTTTATTTAATGGCGCGATTTTAGCCGATCAAGATCAGTTTTTAAGTTTTAATTATGAACCGTCAGTTATTTCAGCGTCCATAACTGAGATTGGATCTAATATTACCATCCAGACCGCCATTGATGATCTTGCCCTTATTTATGACCGGCAATTGCTAACTGACAACAATGTCAAGAAAAAAATAATCCATCAATATAATTTGTTAAAATTAAAAGTCGAGATATTTGATAAATTGATAAAATTGGCGCAGGATGGGGTGGAAAAACTGGCAGCCAATGAAAAGTTAAAGCCGGCAGTCAAAGATAAATTAATCGCCTTGGCGAATGTTGAGATTGATAAATGGCAAGTTAAAAGAAAAAATGAAATTCGTGATGGTTTAAATGATATTAATCTATCGGCGCAGAAACTTTTGACTGGCGGAGTGTTAAAACAATTGGGGTATGATATAATTAAGTCAAACAATGATTATTTAACTAATAATTGGTAAACTTATGAATAAAATTACGCGGTACATTTTTAGTATTATTTCAATAGTGATTTTGGTAATTGTTTTTGCGCCGGTTTTTGCTTTTTTAAATGAAAGAATATTTGGTTCATCTGTTAGTATATTTACTTTTGTTTTAGATCCAATTATGAATATATTTATTGGTCTTTTATTATCCTATACTTTTTTTATTCCCCTGACGTTCACCGTATTTTTTGGTAAGCCGGAGAAGTATTATGCCATATTGGTTTTTATCGGTTTTGAGTTATTTTTTATGTTGAGTGATATTTCAGTATTAATGATTGTTATACCGCTGGCGCTTGTCGGCTGGCTCATCGGCGAGGGGATAGTGCGGTTGTATAAAGTGATAAAAAAGTAAAAGTTTCGCATTGCTTAAAATCTGTGCTATAATCAATTCATTGCCAGGAAGGTGGCGACGGTTCCGTCCTTAGCGGGACAGCTAGAAAAAGAAACTCTCCGACCGCGTGGTTGGAGAGTTTTAAGGTTCGATGGTTTATTCTATTATTTCGTTCGGACGATTTGCTTCTTCAAGTTTCGCTAGAATCCTTGAGAACTTCGGCGTCAGCAGGGTTTCCATCGCTCGGCCGTTGAAGATCGGGCTGTCGCCATATCTGATATCCGCCAGCATCCACAAGTATTTTTCTTTGGTCTCGATGATTTTCCGTTGTCGTTTTTCCGGAGCGCATTGATCAAGCGTTCGTAGATTATGCAAGCGGTCGCAAAGCTTGATTAGCATAACTTCGCAATCGGCGCGTTCGATTTGCTGGAAATAGAATTCATGACGCTCGCGGTCATTAGTGAATCGCTTATCGGTTTTTTTCGGCTTGGTCAGCACTGATACCATTTCTGAAATCCGATCGCCGAAAATCCAGGCGATTCGCCAGGTGGTCAGCAGGAAGTTATCTTCCAGCATGTCATGCAAGAGGGCGGTGATGATCAAGTTGGGGTTAAAGATTCCCAATTCATCCATTAGAATCAAGGCGGTTTCCCGACAATGTTCGAAATACGGTTCGCCGCTGTCGCGGAATTGTTCGCGGTGGCCGTATTTGGCCAGATCGTAAGCGAAATCCGCCAATAACAATAGATCACGACTCGCCACTCGACCCCGCAAGCGATCTATAAACATTCGATGGTTTTCGGGGTCTCGTTCCAGCAGATCCATGGCTCGGCTCCTTTCCGGTTGCGCCTGTTGAAAAGTTTTTGAAAGTGCGTGATTAGGGTTAAATTATAGCTAAAACGGCAATTCTTGTCAAATTTGCTTTTATGGGTTAAAAGTGTTATAATCAACGGGTAAATCGGATTTTTATGGAAAAAGAAGCAAAAAAACAGAGCTATACCGCTAAAACCATTGCCTACTTTTGGCGGGCTTCGGCGGCGCATCCTATCAGCGGCATCACTATGATGGCCGCCATGTTTGTTGCTTCCGTCATCGGCGTGATCACCCCGCTTTATTACAAAAAACTATTCAATCTGCTGGCTGATTTTTCAACGACCAACCAAGCGATCAGCGCCTTGCTGATGGTGGTGGCGGTCATCGCTTTGCTGCGCCTCGCCGCGCAAGTCCTGCGGCGATTGAATAATTTCGTTGCCAACTATTTCGAATCAAAAGTCATCGCCGAACTCAACGATTATTGCTTCGCCGAAATGCATCGCCGGTCGTTCAGTTTTTTCAACAACAATTTCGTCGGTTCGCTGACCAAGAAAGTCAAATGGTTTGTCGGCGCTTTCGAAGCCATAACCGACCGGCTCGTCTGGAATATCATGCCGCTTCTAGTCAGCGTCACGGTCATTATTTATGTCTTGTGGGGCGTCAGCCGCACCATGGCGATCGGCCTGTCGATCTGGCTGGCGATTTTCATTGGCGTTAATTTGGTTTTCACCAGATTCAAGATGAAATATGATTTGATCAGAAGCGGGCTGGAAACCAAAAGCACCGGCATTTTAGCCGACACCATCACCAATAATTACAATGTCAAGCTGTTGAACGGCTATCATCACGAAGTCGATTCCTATGCCCGGGTTAACGAGGAGCTGCGCCGTTCCCGCCGCTGGTGCTGGGATTTGGGCGCGATTTTTGACGCTGTCCAAGGCCTGCTGGCTCTAACGCTCGAAATCGGCATCATGGTTTACGCTGTGTTCCTCTGGCGCCGGGGACAGTTTACGCTCGGCGATTTCGCCCTGATCCAGTCGTATTTGGGGACGATTATGGAGAAAGTTTGGGATTTCGGCAGCATCATTCGCTGGACTTACCAGAATTTGGCCGATGCCGAGGAAATGACGGAGGTGCTGGAGACCCCGCCGGAGATCGTTGATATTGCTCGCGCTAAGGACTTGAAAGTCACTGCCGGCCAAATCGAATTCGAGCAGGTTGATTTCAATTATAATCAGACGCGCAGCATCCTTAATGACTTTAGCTTAACGATTCCGTCGCGCCAGCGATTGGCAGTGATTGGGCCGTCGGGCGCCGGCAAAACCACCGCGATAAAATTATTATTCCGCATGCATGACCTGACCGCCGGCCGGATTCTGATCGACGGCGCGGATATCAGCCGGGTGACGCAGGAAAGCTTGTGGCGCTCGGTTTCGCTGGTGCCGCAGGATCCGATTCTGTTCCATCGCTCGCTGAAAGAAAATATCCGCTATGGCCGGCCGGAAGCGACCGACCAGGAAATCATGGCGGCCGCCAAAGCCGCCCATTGCCATGAATTCATTACCAAGTTGAGTGATGGTTATGACACTTTCGTCGGCGAAAGGGGACTTAAGCTGTCCGGCGGCGAACGGCAACGCGTGGCGATCGCTCGCGCGATTTTGAAAAATGCGCCGATTCTGGTTTTGGATGAGGCGACTTCGTCTTTGGACAGCGAATCGGAGATGTTGATTCAGGACGCGCTGGATAAATTGATGAAGGCCAAAACCGTCATCGTTATCGCCCATCGCTTGTCGACCATCAGGAAAATGGATCGGATTATCACCGTCGACGATGGCCGGATCATCGAAGACGGCTCGCATGACGAATTGCTGAAGAAAAAAGACGGCGTTTACGCCAGATTATGGCAGTTGCAGGCCGGCGGGTTTATTCAATAATTACGGGGATGAATTATGAATTATGAATAGGGTCGTATTAAGTTTTTCTCATTAATTAGTTATAAGTACAATGTTAATTCTTCCAGCCATCACAACAACTCGAAACGCCCGTTGGCGCGATAAAATAGAAGAGGCGAAAAAACTCGGTTTGACCGAAACAGCTCTTTTCGTTTCAGCGATTCCGCGCGAGGAAAGATTGGAATTATACGAGCGGTTGAAAGAAACGAAAATCGCTTCGATTCCTTTCGTTCATTTGCGTTCCGATATGGATCCGGACGAGATCCAATATTTGATTGATCAGTACGGCGTTCGGGCGATGAATATCCATTCGCAGAAAGAATATCCGCTGACCTACGATCTTTCTCGTTTCAAGGAGATGATTTATTTGGAAAATACAACTCATTCAATAATTGATGAAGCTGATCAGTGGGCCGGCTTATGCCTTGATACCTCGCATTTGGAGAATAACCGACTAGGGCTGCATTATGGTTTTTTGTTTGATGAAATAATCGGGTTAATGGAAAATCATTCGGTCGGCGCCTGGCACTTGAATGTGATCGAGCCGCAGCCGCATATTTCTAGCTGCAGCAAACTAGTAAGCCGGGCGCGCCACTATTTTACCGATTTAATTGATTTTGATTATTGCTTGCGTTATAAAAAATATCTGCCGCAGCATTGCATTGCGCTGGAACTGGAGAATCCGTTGGCCGAGCAGCTAAAAGCCAAAGAATATATTGAAAAATTATTGAACTAGTTGTTAATTTAATAACAACAGACAAACGGCTCAATCAGCCGCTTGTTTTTTTGTGAAGTTTTTTTGCGGGGTGGCGCCAAAAGTGTTATAATATGATCATTATGGAAAAAACTTTGCGAGCCAAGACAAAGGTAAGCTGGCATAATTTAAATTTGCCGGCGGTTTTTCGCATCTTGCGCACTGATGCCAAGGGACTGACAGCTAAACAGGCCGAAGATCGCCTCAGGTCGCATGGTGATAATTCATTGCCGGCGGGAGAGAAAATCTCTTCTTTCGCCATTCTTTTGAATCAATTGAAGTCGCCGTTGGTTTATGTTTTGATTTTCGCTTTCGGCGTTTCAGTCGTTCTGCGCGAATGGCCCGACGCTGCGGTCATTATTTTTGTCGTCTTTATCAATACTATTTTCGGCTGGTGGCAGGAGAGCAAAGCCGATGATGCTCTGGGTAAATTGAAGAAGTTGGTCGTTTATTCGGCGCGAGCGCTTCGTGACGGCCATCAAATAGCCGTCGATACGAAAGACCTGGTGCCCGGCGATATTATTTTTGTCAAAAGCGGCAATAATGTCCCGGCTGATTGCCGGCTCGTGTCGGCTGAGAATCTCCAAGTCCAAGAGGCGATGCTGACCGGCGAATCCAATCCCGCGACCAAACAACTGAAAGAGTTGGAACCGGGTACGCCTTTGGCGGAGCGGACCAATATACTGTATATGGGCACGGCCGTGGCTAGGGGAACGGGCGTGGCCGTCGTGGTTGCCACCGGCGAGCAGACGGAAATGGGCAAGATCGGCCAACTATTAAAGAGCGCCAAAACCGAGCCGACTCCGTTACAAGAACAATTATCCAAATTCAGCCGGTTTTTCACTGGCGTGGTGGTTTTTTTGTGTTTTTTTGTGGCGGCCGTCGGTTATTTCCGCGGTTATGACTTGCCGCAAATCCTGTTGATCGCCGGCGCTCTGGCGGTGGCCGCTATTCCTGAGGGCCTGTTGGTGGCCGTGACAATAATTTTGGCTATCGGCATGCAAAAGATCCTCGTGAATCATTCTTTGGTCAGGCGGCTGGTGGCGGCGGAAACCTTAGGCGGCGTTTCGATCATTCTAACCGACAAAACCGGCACTTTGACTGAAGGCGAGATGCGCGTGGCTAAATTCGCCACCCTGGATCGCGATTTTCCGGCCGGCCGGCCGATTGATAAGGAACTGAGCGAGTTGGAAAAAGAGCACAATCTGATGCTGAAAATCTGCCTGCTGTGTTCTTCGGCTCAAATCGAGAATCCCGACGAGGCCTTGGATGAGTTGAGGATCATCGGTGATCCGACTGAGACCGCCTTGCTTTTGGCCGGCATTGAAGCCGGATTCAATAAGGCCGAACTTGATAGCGAGTATGCCAAGCTTAAGGAGATTCCTTTTGACAGCGAAACAAAATTCATGGCGACAATGCATTCGCATCGGCGGGATGGCCATAATCATGTTTTTACCAAAGGCGCGCCGGAAGTCATTTTGTCTTTCTGTTCCCAAACTTATTCCCGCGGCGTTAAGCGCGATTTGACCGCCAAGGACAAGCGGCAGATCGAAATTAAAATCGAAGCCATGACTTCGTTGGGGCTCAGAGTCCTGGCCCTGGCTTACAAAACCGGAGTGAAATTCAAAGAGTTGCCGCAAGAACTTAACGGTTTGGCCTTTGTCGGCCTAATCGCCCTCAAAGACCCTTTGCGGCCGGAAACCGCCTGGTCGATCAATGAGTGCCGCCGGGCCGGCATCAGGCCGATTATCATTACCGGCGATCATCCGTTGACCGCCAAGGCCATTTTTGAGGATTTGGGATTTAAAGAAAAAGGCCGGATCATTACCGGCGCCGAATTGGACGATCTGACCGACAGCCAATTGGACAAGAAATTGGATAAATTGGATATTTACGCTCGAGTCGAACCGCATCATAAATTGCGGCTGGTCCGGGCTTGGCAGGCGCGCGGCGAAGTGGTCGCTATGACCGGCGACGGCATCAATGACGCGCCGGCGCTCAAGGCCGCCGATATCGGCATCGCTTTGGGCAGCGGTTCGGACGTGGCCAAGGACACGGCCGATATCATCCTGATGGACAATAATTTCAAAACGATCGTGGCGGCGGTGCGCGAAGGGCGGGTTATTTTTGACAATATCAGGAAGGTACTGTTCTATCTTTTGAGCGGCAGTTTTTCGGAAGTGATCTTGATCGGCAGCGGCATTATTTTCGGCTTGCCCTTGCCGCTTTTGGCGCTGCAGGTCCTATGGATCAATATCATCGATCACGGCCTGCCGAGCTTTGCTCTGGCCCTGGAACGGCAGGAAGACGATGTCATGGCTTATCCGCCGCGGCCGCGCGATGAACAGCTGCTGAGCCGCGAGATAAAAATCATGACTTTCGTTATCGCTATCATTACTGACATCGTGTTATTGGCTGCTTTCATCTGGCTGCTTTCGTCGGGTTTTGACGCCGCCTATGCGCGGACTTTCGTTTTCGCCGCCCTCTGCTTGGATTCCTTGTTTCTCGCTTTCAGCATCAGGTCGCTGCGCCGAACGATTTTTTCCAAGAATATTTTCAGCAATAAATATCTGCTGGGGGCGGTGGCCGTTTCCTTGGTTTTCATGGTGCCGGCTTTTCTGCCGCCGTTCAACGGCTTAATTTTTAAAACCGTCACTTTCGGGCTTGGGGAATGGCTGGCGGTCGTTTTGATGGCTCTGTTCAAGCTGGCGGCCATTGAAATTTCTAAATATTTCTTAATCGTTAGAAAACAATATGCTCAATCAAACATTAATCAAGCGGGTTTGGCTAAAAAAGGATGAGGTGCCGATTTTGGTCATCAGAAGCTCGATGGCCAATTGGCTGGCCCAATATCTGCTATCCCTGGTTTTACTCGCCGTCGTTTTTTTCTTGATGTATTATTTTTGGCAGTATGGCGTTTGGGGGCTGGCGGCCTTCGCTGTGGTGATTATTTTTTCGTCCATAATCATCATTCGCGCTTGCTACGAGCATTATTTCACCGGCTGGGTCCTGACTAACTTGCGTTTGATCGATCTGTATCAGCGCGGCTTCCTGCGGCGGGAATTGACCGAGGTGGTTTATAATAAAATCAAGGATGTCCACGCTGAAAAACACGGCTGGCTGGGTTTGGGCGATATTTTTGTCACTCTGGTTGACAGCCGGGTGCGGTTGGGTTTGGAGGGGGTCAGGGGCTTTGATCGCGCCGTGTCGGAAATCGTTTTGCAGCAAGAGAATTACCAGAAGAATTTATTGAATGAGAAAGAACAGCGGGCCCAGTATCTGTTAGCTAAGCTTAAAAAACGTTTGGGCGAGGCGGAATTTTACCGTTTGCTTGGCGACTAACGGAAAATCGTGCTATAATAAATTATGAACAGAAACATCAAAGTCGATCGAAGCCGAATAACCAATCGTTTGTGGTTTTTAGCCGGCCTGGCCATATTTTTATTATTGTCTTTAAGCTTGGCCAGAGAAATCGTCAACCGCCGTCAGATTGATCGCCAGCTGAACGACTATCGGGAAAAGATCGCTAAATTGAATTTGGAGAATGCCGCGTTGAGCGATAAAGTCAATAATTGGAACACCAGCGGGGAGCTGGAATTGAACGCCAGAGTCAAATTGGGTTTGGCCAAGCCGGGCGAAAAGACCATTATTGTCCAGCGCGCCGATTCTAAAGATGCTCCGGAAACAATAATCAAAAGCAACCAAGAAATCATTAATTTGAACCAGGCGGGGTCGGCCGGCGTTTACCGGTCCAATCCGTCCAAATGGCGGGATTATTTCTTTAAGTAATTAATTCGGACCGCGATTGCGGGTTAAGCGTTAATCTTATGAGCGTAAAAAAATTGAACCTTTCTTCAGAGTCGAAGGCCCGTTTGCGGCGGGCGGTTTTGGGCGGCATCGGCTCGGCGGACATTAAGCCGGCTTTGAAAGCGGCTGTGAAGCCAGCCGGCATTTTGACGGCCAAAGCCAGTCCTAAACAGCCGTCTAAACCGGAGTCGGCGCCGCCGGCCGTTACGCCGGCAGCAAAGGCGAAGCCCGTTAAAGCCAAGCCGAAAAGCCGGAAGTCCAAAAGCGGCGTCCGGCCGGTTATCAAATCCAAATCGGCTTCAATTAAAGCGCCTCTTCGGCCGATAATCGCTAAAGCGCCTCTGCCAGTTTCGGCTACTCCATCGCCGGCCCCCGGCCCGTCTGTCCGGCCATTAAAACCGGCTTATAGGCCGTTTGCCGCGGTTAAAAGGGATTGGGAAAATACGCCGCGGGAGGAGTCATTGGAAAAATTGTTCGCCAAGACGGAAAAGAAGAAGAAAGCCGATAAAAAAATCAATTCTATTTTTGAGGAAAAGCCGCCGGCAAAGAAATTTTTTTCTCACTTGTTTTGGAAAGCGGCTTTTTTGGCTGTCGTTATCGCGCTTTTAGCCGTTTGCTATCTGATTTTCGGGATTTACCGCTATGGCTTTGACGGCAATTTCAGCGTCCGGCTGGCTCAAGCCCTGCGTCTGCCGGCCGGCTATGTCGACAATCAGATTATCGGAGCGGGGGAGTATCTGGATAATTTCAAATCATTGGCCATGCCGTTCGCGATGCAACGCGAAGGACTGACGGATTACTCCGCTAAAAGCGATTTGTCAGATCGGATTTATTTCCGGTTGGCGGCTAATAAGCTGGTGGCTGCCAAATTGGCCGATTACGGCCGAGCCGTCACTGGCCAGGAGTTGGCCGATCAGGTCGCCTTGCTGTTGGAACAGACCGGCAGCCAAGCTGAAGCTGACAAGGTCATCCAGAATTTATACGGCTTGGATTTCGATCGTTTCAAATCCCTGGTGCTATTGCCGATGCTGCAGCGAGCCGAATTGCAAGCGGCGATTGTCAATGATGATTCTCTGCCTCTGACCCAGGCGGCTTCGGCTCGCGCCGATGAAGTTTTGAAGTTGGCCTTGACCACTTCCACTGATTTCAGCTTGTTGGCCCAGCAGTATACCGACGATGAAGCCGGCGTCAATATCGGCGGCGATTTGGGCTGGGTGGTAAGCGATCAATTGGATCCGGCTTGGCAGGATTTGATTTTCGGCGCTCCGGCCGGAACTGTTTTGGCTGAACCGATCAGAACCGACTTCGGCTTCCATGTCATTAAGGTCGAGCAGAAGTTGACTGACAGCACGACCGGCGTCGAAAGCGTCAAATTGAGACATATCCTGGTCAGAGTCGATGTCGACCAATATATCAAGGATTTATTGGCTGCGGCTCGCGTCGTCAGGTATATCAAGTAAAAAAAACAGCCGGGCCGATCAGAATCAGCCGGCCGTTCCTTAACAGTTTTTAACAATCATAGCCGACCGTGGGGATCGAACCCACGACCTACGGTTTACGATACCGTCGCTCTACCAACTGAGCTAGGTCGGCACTTGGCAATAATTGAGCGGGTAACGAGAATCGAACTCGTGCGTCAACCTTGGGAAGGTCGCATTCTGCCACTAAATCATACCCGCGCGCCGTTATTCATTGAGGAATATTATAACTGATAATAATTAAAAAAGCAACCCGCATGACGATTACCATTAAACCGATTTTTCGAAGCCGAAGCGTTAAGGCGATAATTTTTGTTTCTCTTTTGGCCATGTTATTTTCAGCGGCCGGCCGATCGGTTTTTGCCGATGAAGGTTCGACGATTCCCGATTTATGCCGGGAAGAAATATCAGCCGGACGCGCCTCTTGGTATGTCCACCCGCGTTATCGGCAGGAGTTGATGGCCGCTTCGACGGTTTTCCCCAAAGGCACTCGAGTGAAAGTGACCAATTTGAAAAATAATAAATCAGTCGTCGTGACGATCAAGGATTACGGCCCGGATCCGATCAGGCATCCGGATCGCGTCATTGATTTGAATAAGGTCGCTTTTCAGAAAATCGCCAACACTCGAACCGGCATTATCAATGTCACGGTCGAGCCGGTGATTGCCGCGACCTCGACTGTCTGCCAAATTGCCGCCTCAACTCAGGTTGTCACCTCGACGGCTGATCAAGCCGTCGATTATAGCTCGTTGACTTGGTAGACGCGCTAAAGGTAAAAATTAAAAATTCTATTTCATGATCCACTTGGACAATGTCACTAAAATTTTTCCGCCGGATACCGCCGCTTTGAAAAACGCCACGATCCATATCGACCCGGGCGAATTTGTTTCAATTGTCGGGCAGAGCGGTTCGGGCAAAACGACGATTGTCCGTCTTTTGATCGCTGAAATGCCGCCCGATGAGGGCTCCATCAGCATCGGCGGCTGGGATATCACCAACATCAAGTCCAAGCAAGTGCCGTTATTGCGCCGTCAGATCGGCGTGGTCTTCCAGGACTTCAAGCTGTTATCGAAAAAGACCGTGTTTGAGAATGTCGCTTTTGCCTTGCAGGTCTCGGGCGTGCCGAAAAGCCGCATCGAGGCAATCGTGCCGCAGGTCTTGCATATCGTGGATTTGGATGATAAAGTCAATCGTTATCCGCAGGAATTATCCGGCGGCGAAAGGCAACGCGTGGCGATCGCCCGCGCCTTGATCCATCGGCCCAAGGTCTTGCTGGCGGATGAGCCGACCGGCAATCTCGATGCTTTGAATACCAAAGATATTATTGAGCTGTTGCTTAAAATCAATGAATTCGGCACGACCGTCGTCATGGTGACTCACAATAAGGATATCGTCAATTCCCTGAAACGCCGCGTCATTACCCTCGACCGCGGCTTGGTGTCGCAAGATCAGAAGGTCGGCAAATATGTTATCTAATGCCGTTGTCATTCCGACCGAGCCGCAAGGCGAGTGGAGGAATCTCTTGCATTAATCGTGTTTAATTTGATTATTGGGGTATTATTTTAAAATTTGAAATTTGAAATTTGGAATTATATTTTATGTTCATCCATACTTTTTCCCGAGGCATCATTTTCGCCCTGCAGTCATTTTGGCGCAACATTTGGTTGTCGATTGCCACAGTTTTTATCGTTTTTTTGGCCTTGATTTCGGTTAATTTCCTGATCACAATCAATGTCATTACCGATTCCGCCGTGGCTATCATCAAGAATCGGGTCGATGTGTCTGTTTATTTCAAGCCGGATATCAGGGAAAGCAAAATAGCGGAAGTCAAGCTTCGGCTGGAGGGTTTGCCGGAAGTCAAAGAAATCGTTTACAAGTCATGTGATGACAATCTGGCCAGCTTCGCCGAGCGCCATCGGACTGATCAGAAAATCCAAGAGACGCTGCAGGAGCTGGATGGCAATCCCATGGGCGCTACTCTGGTGGTTAAGGCCAAGGACTTGCGGGATTATCCGAAGATTATGGAGACGCTGGATGATCCGGCAATCAGCGAGCTGGTCGAAGAAAAGAATTTTGACAATAATCAATTGGTCATCGATCGGATCAACCAGATCGCGGTCAATGTTAAAAAAATCATGCTGGCCATCAGCGCCATTTTCACTTTGATTGCCATTTTGATCGTTTTTAATACTGTGCGAGTCGCGATTTTCACCCATCAGAATGAAATCGCCATCATGAAGCTGGTCGGCGCCGGCAATTGGTTCATCCGCTTTCCCTTTGTCTTTGAGGCGGTTCTAGCCGGCCTGTTAGCTGTCTTGGTGACGCTGATTTTCCTTTACCCTTGCTTGTCTTTCGCGCAGAATTATTTGTCGAGTTTTTTCGTCGGTTCCAATTTTGATCTTTTAGGCTATTTTAACCGTAATTTTTTGGTCATTTTCGGCACGCAAATCATCGCCATCATCGTTTTGAACACCGTCTCCGCCCTGGTCGCCATTTCCAAATATTTGAATGTTTAAGTCGGGCTTGACTATTGACAAAACCGTTTTTTCGGCGTAAACTGGCATCAGTCGCACTTTCTGGTAATAATGACAGTTTTAAGTCCAAAACCGGCAACAAAAAGGAGGCGGAGGCATGCACGCACTAATTGAGTTGGTATTTGAAATTTTGATGATTATCGTCGGTTTGGGTATTTTTGCCGTTTGCGTCGGGCTTAAGGTCAGCTGCCCGAATTGCGGAAAGATGTTTTATTATCATCATAAGAGTTGCCCCGATTGCGGCCATAAGCATTATATAGATGAATAGCTTTTTTTGCCCCCGTTCCAATTGCGGAACGGGGTTGTTTTTTTCGGCCAAATTCATTATAATGGGCTTATGGAAAACTCTAATTTCCCTTTATTTTTCGGCGTAATCGCGGCCTCGCTAGCTTTGTCGGCGGTTTTGGTGCCGCTGGTCAGGTTCTTGGCTCTTCGCTGGCAAATCGTTGATCGGCCGGAAGCGGCGGCCAGGAAGGTGCATATTTTTCCAACCCCGCTTTTGGGCGGCTGGGTGATTTTTCTGTCTGTTTTTATTATGATCGGAATAATCCGTTATTTCAATCTGGCGGATTTTTCGGCTATTCCGTTGAAATTATTTTTGGGAGTTATTCTGGCGGCCGTCATCATTATCATCGGCGGCACGCTTGATGATAAGTATAATTTGCAGCCGTATGAACAGATTATTTTTCCGCTGGCCGCGGTTATTGTCGTTTTATCTTCCGGCCTGAACATCGGCTTTGTCACCAACCCCTTCGGCGGTTTGGGCGAAGTGATTTATATTTCCCATTGGCTGGGATTAGCGCTAACCGCCGCCTGGCTGTTGGGCCTGATGTATACGACAAAATTTTTGGACGGTCTCGACGGCCTGGTTTCCGGCATCGCGGCGATCGCCTCATTGTTTATTTTTTTAGCTTCATTGCGCTGGGATATTCCGCTGTCGGCGACGGGAGTTTGGTCTTTGGTTCTGCTGGGGGCGGCTTTGGGTTTTTTAATTTTTAATTGGCAGCCCGCCAAAATCTTCTTGGGCGAGGGCGGCTCGATTTTGATCGGTTTTCTGCTGGCGATCTTATCCATCATCACCGGCTCGAAAATAACCACCACCTTGCTGGTCTTGGGCATACCAGCATTGGATGTCATCTGGGTGATTATCCAGCGCCTGAGGGCTGGCCAGTCGCCCTTTTCCGGCGATCGCAGCCATTTGCATTACCGTTTGATGGCCTTGGGTTTGTCTAAGAAGCAGGTCGTCTGGCTGCTGTATTTGGTGGCGCTCATTTTCGGCTTGCTCGGATTTATTAGTTCCAGTTTTGATAAAATGATCCTGGTTGTTTGTTTAGTTGCGCTGATGGCGGTTATTTCTGGTCTATTGAAGTTTAAAAAATAAAAATATTAGATTTTTACTTTTTAATTTCTTGAGTGTTGTTTACGCTTTTAATTAATTCAGTATTATTGTCATTCCGACCGAGCCACAAGGCGAGTGGAGGAATCCCTTGCATTAATTGCATTTAAACCAGTATCTCAGATAAATTCAAGGGATTCCTCCATTACGCTTCGCTCCAGTCGGAATGACAGCGAGAAGTAAAAACTATAAACAATGTTGCAAAATCTAATAATTCAATTAAGAAAATTAAATTAGGGATAAAATATGATAAAAATTTTTAACACACTGGGTCGGAAAAAGGAAGAATTTGCGCCACTGAAGCCGCCGCAGGTGTCTTTCTACCAATGCGGGCCGACTGTTTATTGGATCCAGCATCTCGGCAATCTGCGAGCCATGGTTTTAGCCGATCTGATTCGTCGGTCGCTGGAATATACTGGTTATCAGGTGAGTTTCGCGCGTAATTACACCGATGTCGGCCATCTGTCCGACGATGCCGACGAGGGCGAAGATAAATTGGAAAAAGGCGCGAAGCGGGAGGGGATTTCGCCGGAAAAAATTGCGGCTAAATATATCGCGCAATTCGAAGCCGATGTCAAAGCGCTTAACTGCTTGGAGCCGGCCTATAAGCCCAGGGCGACCGAATATATTCCGCAGATGGCGGCGATGGTTCAGGAATTATTAGATAAAGGTTTTGCTTATGCCACGGATTTGGCGATTTATTTCGAAGTGTCTAGGGCCGATGATTATACTAAATTGTCCGGCCAGAAGCTGGATCAGAATATCAGTGAGGCGGGCAAGGGCGAAGTAAGCGATCCGGGCAAAAAAGCGCCGGCTGATTTCGCTGTTTGGTTTTTTAAAGCCGGAACGCATCAGCAGGCCCTGCAGGTCTGGGAGCATCGATTCAGCGGAATTGACCAACCGATCTCGGCCGGTTTCCCCGGCTGGCATTTGGAGTGCTCGGCGATGAACAAGTCGATTTTCGGTCCGACTATCGACATCCATATGGGCGGTGTCGAGCATATTTCCGTCCATCACACCAACGAAATCGCGCAAAGCGAAGCGGCGAACGGCCAGCCCTTCGTCAACTATTGGCTGCACAACGAGCATCTGACGGTCGACGGCGCCAAGATGTCCAAATCCGGCGGCACGGCCTATTCGTTGGCTGACGTTATCGCCAAGGGTTATGACCCGCTGGCTTTGCGTTATTTTTTCTTGGGCGCGCATTATCGGAGCAAGCAGAATTTCACTTGGGAGGCGCTGGAAGCGGCGAAATCGGCTTTAACAAGTTTAAGAGCATCCCTTTTATCATTTCAGTCGGAAAATGGCGTTGCGGATAAAAATTTGAAACAAAAATTTGTTTTGTCTCTGGAAGATGATTTTAATTTGCCGGCGGCTTTGGCGATTGTCTGGGAGGTTTTAAAATCAGACCTGTCGGCAGGGGATAAAAGGGCGACGATTTTGGATTTTGATCGGGTTTTGGGCTTGGGTTTGTCAGAAATTAAAACGGAAAAAATTCCAACGGCAATAAAAAATCTCGCCGAGGCCAGGTGGCGGGCGAGATTGGAAAAGAACTGGACTGAAGCCGATCGTTTGCGCGATGAGTTGGCAAAACTCGGCTGGCAGATGGAAGACAGGCAGAATGATTATGGGTTGAAGAAAAACTGATTTAACACTTTTTAATTATTCTGTTTTGATTCTTTTACTGACACTGAACTGCCAGATGCCGTCAAGCGGGAAAGAGTGGGTTAGAGAGAAAACACCATTGGGATATCCGGTGGCAGTAGAACTTATTTCCATCAAATAGTATTGATTCGACGAAAAGAGCGATATGCCTTTAACCCCGGATATTTCGACGTCGTTTACGGTTATGTTTACGGTTATATCGCCAATACTCCGCCTATCCAAAGCAACTTTTTCAATCTTGCGACCACCCTCCTCCCAATCACCATAAGTAAGACAATTAGGGATATCAGAAAAATTCCTTTGCAGGATAAATTGAATCGTTTCAACTTTCAGGAATCCGGTGTGCAGGGTCATGGCTTGCGCTCCCTTCGTTGTTGGTTGATGGCTATTAATCTGCTACGTAGCAAGATACGTAGCAAGCTACGTAACAAAGATTTAAACCGGCCCATAGCATCGATTGACTATTGACTAATAATTATCAAGGTGCTAAACTGATAGTTCATTTTATCATGTCTTAATAATTGTCAAGTGGAAGATAAAATCATTATCCGCGGGGCGCGGGTGCACAATTTGAAGAATGTTTCGCTGGAAATCCCGCATAACAAATTGACGGTTATGACGGGCGTTTCAGGTTCCGGCAAATCATCGCTTGCTTTTGATACGATTTTCGCCGAAGGCCAAAGGCGCTACATCGAGTCCTTGTCGCCTTACGCCCGGCAGTTTTTGGGCCAAATGAAGCCGGCTGATGTCGATGAGATTATCGGGCTGGCGCCGGCCATCTCTATCGATCAAAAGGCCCTGAGCCACAACCCGCGATCGACCGTTGGTACCCTGACGGAGATTTACGATTATCTGCGCGTCCTTTATGCCCGCTTGGGCGAGGTTTATTGCCCGCAGTGCGGCCGGCGGATTGCCAAGATGACCGTTGAAGAAATGGTTGATCTGATCATTAATCAGTCCGAAGAAAAGAAAATCGAGACCATTAAGATCTTGTCGCCGGTCGTGATCGACCGCAAGGGCGAATATTACCAATTACTCTATGATTATCTCGCCTTGGGCTATAGCGAGGCCCGGATCGACGGCGATTATTATTCTTTGCGCGACAAGATCGTTTTGGCGCGGCACAAGAAGCACTCGATCGAGATCGTGATTGATAATGTCTTGGCGGCTGACGAGACGCGCCTGTTCGAGGCGGTGGAGAACGCGTTGGCTTACAGCCGGGGTTTGGCTTTGGCGATTTTTGATAACCCCACCCCAGCCCTCCCCTTCGTAAAGGGAGGGAGGAAGAAAAGAGTTGGAGTTGCCTCACCTTACGAAGGGGAGGCGGCCGAAGGGCGGAGGGATTTAGGATCGGCGGATGAAGAAATACTGCTTTCGGCCAATTGGACTTGCCCGGTCGACGGCACTTCATTTCCGGAAGTGGAGCCGAGATTGTTTTCTTTCAACAGCCCGCACGGCGCTTGTCCCGAATGCCACGGTTTGGGGCGCAAGGAAAAATGGGTTTTAAGAACGGAAATCGAGGGCCAGGACGAGGAGGATGATGAATCAACCAACAAATACAAGCAGGTCGTGGAACATTGCGCGGTTTGCGACGGCAAAAGATTAAATCCCTACGCCTTAGCTGTTACTATTAATAAAAAGAATATCGCCGAGGTCTGCGCCTTGCCGCTGGATCGGGCGCATCAGTTTTTTTCCGATTATTACAACCAAATGACGGAGCGCGACAAGACGATCGCCGAAACGGTGGTTTTTGAAATCAGCGCCCGGCTGGATTTTTTGTTGAAAGTCGGTTTGAATTATCTGACGCTGGATCGCGAAGCGGAGACCTTGTCCGGCGGCGAAGCGCAGCGGATCAGATTGTCGTCGCAGATCGGCTCGCATCTGTCGCACACTCTGTATGTCTTGGATGAGCCGACGATCGGCCTGCACGAGCGGGATACTGATCGGCTGATCGAGACCTTGAAATCATTGAGGGATCAGAACAACACGGTCATTGTCGTCGAGCATGACGAACGCACGATCATGGCTTCCGATTACTTGGTCGATCTCGGCCCTTTGGCCGGCCGGCATGGCGGCGAAGTGACTGCCATCGGTTGGACTAAGGAATTATTGTCCGGCGGAATTTCTTCCCCTCCTTCCAAAACCCCTCCTAACCTCTCCTTGGAAGGTGGAGGAAATCCAAAATATCCCGATTCGTTGACTTTGCAATATTTGCGGGGCGAAAAGGAAATCAACTTGGATCGCACTCGGCGGACCAAGGAGGCGGAAGGTCTCAAGCTGATCGGCGCTAATGCCAATAATCTTAAGAATATCAACGTGGATCTGCCGCTTCGGAAATTCGTCGTTGTGACCGGCGTTTCCGGTTCAGGCAAATCGACCCTGCTGTATGATGCGTTGTATGAAAATCTGGTTAAGATCAAGCACGGTTTTCGGAAAGACATCCGGGGCATCGCTAAATTGATCGGCTCGGAATATATCAATAAAGTCGTCATCGTCAATCAGTCGCCGATCGGCCGGACGCCGCGGAGCAATCCGGCCACCTACACCGGCATTTTTACGCCGATCCGCGATTTCTACGCCTCTTTGCCGGCCAGCCGCGAACGCGGTTATAATCTCGGGCGGTTTTCTTTCAATCGGGCGGGCGGACGCTGCGAGGCCTGCACTGGCGCGGGATTCAATCTGATCGAGATGCATTTTTTGCCGGCGGTGCTGGTGGAGTGCGACGTTTGCCGCGGGCAGAGATTCAATCGCGAGACCCTGCAAGTCAAGTATAAGGGCAAGAATATTGCCGAGGTGCTGAAGTTGACGATTGACGAGGCCATCCCGTTTTTTGACGGGCAGTATCTGATCACTGATAAATTAAAGGTGTTGGCCGAGGTCGGCCTGGGCTATCTCCAGCTGGGCCAATCGGCGACGACGCTGTCCGGCGGCGAGGCGCAGCGGATCAAATTGGCGCGCGAGTTGACGCATACTTTGGGGCAGAAGACCCTGTATCTTTTGGATGAGCCGTCAGTCGGCTTGCATTATCATGATATTGAGATGTTATTAACCACCCTGAACAAATTAATTGATCGGGGCAATAGTGTGATCGTAATCGAGCATAATATGCATATTATCAAAGAGGCCGATTATGTGATCGACCTCGGTCCCGGCGGGGGAGAAGCCGGCGGGAAAGTGGTCGCCAAGGGCACGCCGGAGGAAATTACCGGAGCCAAAGGCAGTATCACTGGCGATTATTTGAGAAGTTATTTGAAGTAAATTTTGTAGTTTTCTGCTATAATATAATCAAGAAACAAGTTGCATGAAAAACTTTATTTATATCATCGTAATTATTGCGTGTTTGGGCTTAATTGTTTTTGGTTTGGTTAAAAAAGAAAAGCCGGCAGGGGATTTAACTGTTCCGGCGGCGGTTTCGACTAACGCAATACCCGGCGCAGTTCAAAAGACAACCGCTACTTCGGCTCCAACAGCTATCGGCCAAAACGTCCAGCATTTCCGTCCTGACACTATAACGTCAAGCGGCGATGAACCGGCTGATGCGGCTCAGGCGGCGGAACGCAATTTCCAGATCACCCCGGAATTGTTAGCCAAAATGCATCTGATAGATAAATACAACCCCGGCATTTGTTATGGCGCGCCGGTGGCCGTTCCTCAATCGGCGATTGATATGCTGGTCAGCTCTAATCCGCCATTAGTCGCTTTCTTGAAACAAAAATATGATTTAACTTCGGACTTGGAGGTCTATAATAAAATGAAGCAGTTGCAAGCGGTTTCTTTGGTTGAAACGGCCAGCAGCAAATTCAATTTTACTTTCATGGACGGCCAGTGCCGGAATGTCGTTTATTATGAAGGCACGGTCCAGGTGGCCGGCAGTACGGTGACAGCGACGGTTGCCAATCAAACCAGCCATACTTACTAAAATAACTTTATGAATAAAATAATTTTTTCCGCGCCGTTGATTTTTTTGGTATTGATTTTGTCCGGTTGCGGCATCCAACCGCAGCTTGTCGAGGTGTCGGTCGTCAAAGATGCGAATCAGGCGGCGGAGGCAACACCGGCGCCAGCAACAGCTGCCATTCCGCCCGCCACTAATATTGATAATGCTAAGCCAGCGCCACCGGCAGCCGTTCCGGCTGTTTCAACAACTGAAGAAATCGCGCAGATTCCCCGGACGTATCAATTGAAAGTGTTATTCGCTCAGCAAGCGCCATTCGCTAATTGGGACGCTGAGCATGAGGAGGCCTGCGAGGAAGCGTCAATGATCATGGCTGACAGATATTTCAGCGGCCAGCCGCTTGATGAAAAAATTATGGAAGCGGAGTTGCAGAAATTATTTAATTGGGAAGCGGACCATGGCTATCAGGTTGATTTGACAGCTCAAGAGACCGTTGATATCCTGCGGGATTATTTCGGCCGGACGGCGCGCCTGTCAACGGATGTTTCCGCCGATCAAATCAAATACGAATTGGCGCAGGGCCGGCTGATTATTATTCCGGCCGCCGGCCGCGAACTGGGCAATCCCAATTTCAAACAGCCCGGCCCGATTTACCACATGCTGGTGATCAAGGGTTATAACGACCGGGAATTCATCACCAATGACCCGGGTACGCGCAAGGGGAATAGCTATGTTTACGCTTATAGCGCTTTAATTAATGCGATTCATAATTGGAATCCGATTTTAGCCGAGGGCGGCATGACTGACAGCGAGATGGCCCAAGGCCGGGTAGTGCTAGTGGTTGTGGATAACTAGAATTTTTGTCAGAAACTCCTGAGCCGATCAGCCGGCCGGGAGTTTTTTTAAGCCGATTTAATCAAGAATAATGGGGGCTTGACATGGCCGGGCGGGTTTGCTACAATTATATTACCTAGTAATATAGTAGGAATTATGCTGTTCACCACCAAAACCGAATACGGCCTCAAGGCGCTGCGGATCTTGGCTGATAGCGCTAAAAATCAAGCCATTCCGCTGTCGGAAATCGCCGACAGCAGCGGCTTGTCGCTGTCTTATTTGGAACAGATTTTCGCCAAATTGAAACAGGCTAAAATCGTTAAAAGCACGAAGGGCGCCGAAGGCGGCTATGCTTTGAATCGCCCGGCCAAAGCCATCAGCTTGCTGGCTATCGTTGAGTCCTTGGAAGGCCGCACGGCCGTCAATACTTGCATAACCAGCGATCACTTGTCCTGCAGCGGCGGCTGCCTGACCAGAAAGATCTGGCTGGAAATCCAGCATGATATGGAGGTCAAATTAAAAAAATATAAACTCAGTGATCTAATCTAATTCGTAATTCATTCCATATATGTACACAGAAAAAGTTTTGGACCATTTCAATCAGCCGCGCAACCAGGGCGTTATTAAAGACGCGGACGGCGTCGGCGAAGTCGGCAATCCGAAATGCGGCGACGTGATGAAGATTTACATCAAAGTCGACCGGGCCAAAGACCTGATCGCCGATATCAAATTCGAGACCTTGGGTTGCGGCGCGGCGATTGCCACCTCTTCAATGTTGACGGAAATGGCCAAGGGCAAGACCATCGCCGAGGCCCTGAAGATTGAGAAATTGGATATTGCCAAGGAGTTGGGCGGTTTGCCCGAGGCCAAACTCCATTGCTCAATTCTGGCTCATGATGCTTTGGCCGCGGCCGTTGAGAATTATCGCCAACAGAAATAATCAATTATATATGATCGAAGAAAGAATCAAAGAACAATTGGAAAAAATCAGGCCGCAATTGCAATTGGACGGCGGCGACGTGGAATTCGTCGCTTTTGAGGAGAGCACCGGGATCTTGAAACTGAAACTCCAAGGCGCCTGTGTCGGCTGTCCGATGTCGCAAATGACTCTGCAGCAAGGCATCGGCCAGTTGATTAAAGAGAATATTCCGGAAGTCAAAGAAATCGCGGCTGTTTAAGCTGTCGATTTTTTTTGTTAATCAGATTAATCCAATTTTATGAAACAGATTTATTTGGATAATTCCGCCACTACGCCGCTGGACAGCCGGGTTTTGGAAACGATGCTGCCGTTTTTGAAGGATAAATTCGGCAATGCTTCATCAATCCATCAGGCCGGCTTGGAAGCAATGAAGGCCGTTACGGCGGCCAGGGATATAATCGCGACTTTTTTGAATTGCCGGCCGGAGGAGGTTTATTTTACTTCCGGCGCCACGGAGAGCGACAATTCGGCCGTTTCCGGCGTGGTTAACGCTATTTTGGCGGCTCAGCCGGGCTTTAAGCCGCATTTGATCGTTTCGGCCATCGAACATGAGGCGGTCTTGGAGCCGGCTCGCGCCTTAGTGAAAGCCGGCTTGGCCGAATTGAGTTATTTGGCGGTTGATAGCTCGGGACTGGTTGATCCGGAACAATTAAAATCACTGATCAAGCCGAATACGGTTTTGGTTTCAGTGATGACGGCTAATAATGAAATCGGCACGATTCAGCCGATAGCGGCGATCGGCCGGTCGATTGCGGCCGCTAATGCCGGCCGGCAGCAAAAAATTTATTTCCATACCGATGCCACTCAGGCGCCGGCTTACATCGATTGCGACGTTGAAAAATTCCAAGCCGATCTGTTGTCATTATCAGCCCATAAGATTTACGGCCCGAAAGGCGTCGGCGCGCTTTACCTGAAGCGAGGCGTGCCGTTTAAGCCGCTGTTTTACGGCGGCGGGCAGGAAAAGAAAATCCGTTCCGGCACTTATAACGTGGCCGGCATCGCCGGTTTCGGCCGAGCCGTTGAGCTGATCAGCCAGCCGACTGAACGATTGAAGTCGGCCAAGCGGCTAGCCGAGTTACGAGATTATTGTGTTAAATCGATTCTAAAAGCGATTCCAAAATCCAGCGTTAATGGCGATTTGCAGCGGCGTTTGCCTAATAATGTCAATTTCCGATTGGAGGGAGTCGAGGGCGAGAGTGTTATTTTAATGTTGTCACAGCAGGGGATTATGGCCTCGACCGGTTCCGCTTGTTCGAGCGGGTCGCTTGACCCTTCGCATGTGCTGTTGGCGATCGGCTTGCCGGCCGAAGCGGCGCATGGTTCATTAAGGATTACGCTGGGCCGGCAGAATAAAAAAAGCGACCTGGACGCCTTGATCAAGGCCTTGCCGCCGATTGTGGAAAAACTCCGTTCAATGTCGCCGCTGAAAGTGTAGTATTATTTCAAACGGCTAGCGTCCGATTCCGGCGCTAGTCGTTTTTGTTATCGATGGTCGTAGTCGCCGGGACACTGGAGGTCGCTATTCGAGTCGGAGTTGAGGAGACGGCGGCAACCGGCAAGGTCGAAGTCGGATAAGGCGTCCGCGAGCCATAAGCGAAGG
>Ga0265297_10003808_pt1 | contig 26231 bp, 19 predicted proteins | sample Munlanlwell13791_FD_192502 | JGI IMG/M metagenome (GOLD analysis project Ga0265297, IMG submission 192502) | Leachate microbial communities from a municipal landfill in Southern Ontario, Canada - Leachate well 137-91 | ecosystem: Engineered > Solid waste > Landfill > Unclassified | place...
TTTATTAGAGCTAGAAAATTATTTAGAATGGCTGTTTTAAGATTAACTCCAGGATTTCCAGATAGAAAGAAATTTTCTTCTATTTATAGTACAGAAGAAATGGCGACCTTATTTCATTTTCCATTAAGAATTACTGGTATGGTGTATCCAACTATGTCAAAAATTGAATCAAAGAAAGCGGGTCCTCCGCCAAATTTACCAATAGAATAATTATGGAAAATAATAACGAAATTAATTTTTTTGGATTAACAAGTTTTAGAAATCAGCAAAAGAAATTTGGTATAAAAACCGACGATAGGCGTAGGCATTTTTATTGTATCGGAAAAACTGGAATGGGAAAATCTAATTTAATGGAAAATATGGCAATCCAAGATATTCAAGCGGGTAGAGGAATAGCTTATGTTGATCCGCATGGAGAAGGAGCCGAAAAGCTTTTAGATTTCGTACCAACCGAAAGAATTAACGATGTTATTTTTTTCAATCCAGCTGATTTAGACTTTCCCATTGCATTTAACGTAATGGAAAAAGTTGATTTTAGATATAGGCATTTAATTGCAGGAGGACTAATGGGAGTTTTTAAAAAAGTTTGGCCAGACGTTTGGTCAGCTCGTATGGAATATATTTTAAATAATACTATTTTAGCTTTACTAGAATATCCAGATTCAACATTGCTTGGAGTTAACAGAATGTTAGCCGATCCAGAATATAGAGAAAAAGTGGTTGCAATGGTTACAGATCCAATGGTAAAGTCTTTTTGGGTTGTAGAATTTGCAAAATACAGTCAAAGGTATGAACAGGAGGCGACTGCTGCCATTCAAAATAAAGTTGGACAATTTATTTCTAATCCGTTAATTAGAAATTTAATAGGTCAGGTAAAATCCACAATAGATATGAGAGAAATTATGGATCAGAAAAAGATATTTATTATGGACCTATCAAAAGGAAGAATCGGAGAAGATAATTCAAGATTGTTGGGAGCATTATTAATTACAAAGCTACAATTAGCCGCAATGTCTCGTGTTGATATACCAGAAGCCGACAGAAAAGATTTTTATTTATATGTAGATGAGTTCCAAAATTTTGCAACTGAATCTTTTGCTAATATTTTATCTGAAGCTAGAAAATATCGTTTAAATATTATTTTAGGACATCAATATATCACTCAAATGGAAGATGAAATTAGAGATGCAGTTTTTGGAAACGTTGGAACTTTAGCAGTTTTTAGAGTTGGAGCAGAAGACGCAGAATTTTTAGAAAAAGAATTTACCCCAGAATTTACTGCAGAAGACTTAGTTAATCTTCCAAAATATAACGTTTATTTAAAATTAATGATTGATGGAATTTCTGGTCATCCATTTTCAGCACAAACTCTTCCACCCCCTTTACCTTTTGAATATTCAAATAAAGAAAAAATTATAAACGCTTCCAGAGAAAAATATGGAGTTAGGAGAGAGATTGTTGAAGATAAAATTTTACGTTGGTCTGGAATAGTAGATGAAGATAATGACAAACACATAGAGAAAAAAAATTCAGTACAGCAAAATCAAAATAATCCAACAACACTCTATGACGCAGTTTGTTCTAGTTGTGGTAAGCCAACAAAAGTTATTTTTCCTCCAGAAAAAGGTAGGCCAGTTTATTGTAAAAATTGTTTGAAAAAAATAAAAACAAAAGATGAAAGTAATAAAGAAGAAATTAAAGAAAATAATAAAATAGAAAATATTTCTTTTACTGGCGCCAAAAAAAATCAAAAAGAAAATGAAAATTTAAATTATGAAAAGCCAAAAAGAAAAGAAATTAATTTGTCGGAATTACGGAAGGTATTAGAAGATTCATTAGACAATAAAGAAGAAATAACAGAAAAAGATGTTGATATAAAAAATCAATCTAATATCAGCAAAGAAAAAAATATGTTAAAAAGATTTTATACATCGACAGAAGAATTAAATAAAAAGAAAACAAAAAAAAGAGAAATAAAACCAGGAGAGACAATTAAATTTTAAATATTTATATGCAATTTAAGTCAGTAAAAAATATTAACGTAACAAATAAAAGAGTATTATTAAGATGCGATTTTAATGTCCCCCTGGACGAAAAGGGGAACATTTCAGATGATTTTAGAATTGAGCAATCTTTGTTAACAATAAAATATTTAATTGAACAAAATGCAAAAATTATTTTAATGAGTCATTTAGACCCAAAAAGCACAGGGGTTGTTAAAAAAATATATAATTTAAACGAAGTTGGTAAAAAATTAACGGAACTTTTAGATGTACCCATTATTAAAATTGATGACTGTGTTGGCTCTGAAGCAGAAAATAAAGGTAATAATTTAAGGGCAGGGGAAATTTTACTATTAGAAAATTTAAGATTTTATAAAGAAGAAACTGAAAATAATTTAGATTTTGCTAAAAAACTTTCTGTGCTTGGAGATATTTATGTGAACGACGCTTTTTCTGTTTGTCATAGAAACCATGCATCAATAACTGCCTTGCCAAAATTTTTGGACAGTTATGCTGGGTTATTACTTGAGAAAGAAATAAATATTTTAGATAAAGCTTTAGAAAATCCAGAAAAACCCATGATAGCTATAGTTGGTGGAAAAAAAGTAGAAACTAAATCAAAATTTATTAATAGAATTTCAGAAGTGGCTGATTTTATAATTGTTTCTGGACTAATAAAAAAAGAAATACAAGAAAAAAATATTGAATTTAAATATCCAGAAAAAATAATTGGTCCAGAAGAAAATTTAGATGCCTTAGATATAGATCAAAACACTTCTAGAATATTTCGTGAAAAAATATTGCAATCAAAAATGGTTTTATGGAATGGTCCTTTTGGTAAATTTGAAGAGGAAAAATATGCAGCAGGAACATTGGCTATAGCTTATGCAATAATAGAAAGTAAGGCGTTTTCTATTATTGGAGGGGGAGAAACAGTTGAATTTTTAAAAAAACAAGATATACTTTATAAATTCTCTCACGTTTCTACCGGAGGCGGAGCAATGTTAAATTATTTAGCGGGTGATGAATTGCCAGGATTGAGTGCATTAAAAAATAATGAAAAAAAGTAAAATAAAAAATTTAGAAAAAGCATCAGAAAGAATTAAGCAAGCCGTTCAAAAAAAAGAACGGATTATTTTATATGGAGATTCTGATTTAGATGGAATTTCTTCGGTAGTTATTTTAGAAGAAGCGATTAAAAGTTTGGGTGGAAATGTAGATTCTGTTTTTTTTCCAGACAGAGAAAAGGATGGATATGGAATAAATTTGAAAGCGTTGAAAATGTTGAAAGAAAAAACTCCGGCCCTTTTTATAACTTTAGATCTTGGAATTAGCAATGTAAAAGAGGTTGAATTAGCTAATAAAATGGGCCTTGAAGTTATTATTATTGATCACCACGAAACATTGGTTGGTATACCAAAAGCTTCGATTATTGTTGATCCAAAACAAGAGTCAGATAGTTATCCATTTAAAGGTTTAGCAAATGTTGGAATTACTTTTAATCTTTGCGAAGAATTATTAGGAAATAAAATTTCTATTAATTTAAGAAATAGTTTTTTAGAACTAACCGCTTTGGGTACAATTGCAGACATGGTTCCTCAAATAGAACAGAACCAAAAAATTATTGAAGAAGGATTAAGGTCTCTAAGAACTACTTTTCGCCCAGCTTTACAAGCATTTTCTGATATTTTAGGGTTTGACGGTTCTTTATTAAAAATAATATCTGCTTTAAATGCTGCAGAAAGCACTGATTTTCAAAATGAATCATACAAACTTCTTACTAGTTCTGATATTGTTGAATGTAAAGAGATAGTTCAAAGGTTAATTAATAAAAATAAAGACAAACAACAACAAGTTCAAAATGTTATTCAAGAAATAGAGAGAAGAATATTGCAAAAACCAGATGAGAAAATTATTTTTGAGGGAGATCCTGCATGGAAATTAACATTAGCTGGGTCTGTATCGTCTATACTTTGTAATAAATACCAAAAACCAGTTTTTATTTTTAAAAAGGGAGATAAAGAAAGCTGTGGATCTGTAAGAAGTCCTAAAGGAACGAATTCTGTTGAGGCTATGAAAACTTGCTCTGATTTTTTATTAACTTATGGTGGACACGCTCAGGCATCAGGGTTTAGAGTTAAAAATGAAAATTTAATAAAATTTAAATCTTGTTTAAATAATTATTTTTCAAAATAAATATACAAAAGTATTTTTGTAATTATTTTTATACTATATTGACAAAACTATAATATATTGATATTGTAAAAATGTTTCAGCAAGATGAATGATCGCTCTTTTTGATTTATCATAAAAGAGAGGAAAGTCCGAACACTCTCCGACTGGCTTAAAACACTAGACGGATAAAATAATAGCGGCTAACGGCCGTCCACAGCAATGTGCGAGGTGCGAACAGAAACGGCTTAGACTGAAAGGTCTAGCATCCCTTTGTGGGATACTTTTACAGCAATGTAAAAATGAAACGGCTAAATCCTTATTGGGTGCAAGAACAAAGCAGATGATTGGGTTAAACTTATCTCAAGATTCTGTTAAAAGTAGTTCGCCAGTGGTTGCTTAATTGTAACCTAGAGCCAAAGAGTAATCTTTGGCCCAGACAGATGATCATTAAAACAGAATTCGGCTTACGGTCTTGCTGAAACAATTAAAGAATGGAGTTTTAAGCTCCATTTTTTAATATAATTATTATAGCTAATAAATTTGAAAAAAAGACAAAAAAGGATTAATATAAAGCATTATTAAATTTTATAAATGATTCAAAAATTTCTAAACTCTCAAACAAAAAGTATTAGTTCTGCTTCGTTAATTTTAGCTATTTCTTATTTATTAAGCGCAGTTTTAGGATTGCTTCGCGATAGATTACTGGCTGGAACTTTTGGAGCAGGTAGTGAGTTAGATGTTTATTATACAGCATTCACAGTCCCAGATTTCATTGCATTAATTTTAATTTTTGGAGCTATAGGAGCCGCGGTTATTCCTATTTTTAGTGGATATTTAATTAAAGATAAAGACGAAGCTTGGAAATATTTTTCAGCATTTTTAAATATATTTTTAGGATTTTTAATTATAATATGTTTGATTTTAATTTTTTTAACACCCTTACTTATTTCTTTTATAGCACCCGGATTTTCTGGAGAGAAAAGAGAACTTGCAATTGCATTAATGAGAATTATGTTTTTAAGTCCTATAATTTTAGGAGCTTCAAATTTAATTAGTGGAGTTTTGCAAGTATTTCATAGATTTTTAATTACTGCTTTGGCTCCTTTAATGTATAATTTAGGGATAATAATTGGTATTTTATTTTTAGTGCCAAAATTTGGTTTAGTTGGTCTTGCATGGGGAGTAGTTTTAGGAGGAATTATGCATTTGTCAATTCAATTACCATCATTTTTCTTTTCTGGATTTAAATATCAATTAAATTTTAATTATAAAGATCCAGGAGTTATAAAAACCATAAAACTTATGGTGCCAAGATCTATTGGATTAGGAGCAGGACAATTAAATACAATCGCTACAACAGCAATTGCTTCAACTTTAATAGCAGGATCTATTGCAGTTTTTAATTTAGCAAATAATTTGTCGTCAATTCTTGTTAATGCTGTCGCAGTTTCTGTTTCAACTGCCGCTTTTCCTGCAATGTCTATGAATTTTATTAAAGAAGAAAATGAAGAATTTTTAAGAAAATTTTCTAGTATTTTCAGACAAATAATTTTTTTAACAATTCCAATTTCCTTGTTACTCTTAACTTTAAGGGCGCAAATTATTAGAGTATTTTTAGGTGCAGGAAAATTTGGTTGGGCAGATACAAGATTAACAACTGCTTGTCTTGGAATATTGGCTTTAAATTTAATTGCTCAAGCAGTAATTTTATTTTTATCAAAAACGTTTTATGCAGCTCGTAACACAAAAATACCGGCAATAGTTAGTGTTGCAACCGTTGCCGTAAACATTTTTTTAAGTTTATTATTTGTTTTTACTATAAAATCTTTTACAGGTATTTCAGAATTATTAAAAAATATCTTTAGATTAAATGGAGTTGAAAACATTGGAGTTGTTGGATTGTCTCTCGCATATTCTTTAACAGCAATTTTAGAAAGCATATTACTTTTATATATGTTTTATAAAAAATTTCCGGAACTAAAATCAAAAGAAATTTTAGATTCTTTTTCTAAGGTTTTAGTTGCTAGTGCTGTAATGTTTATTTTTACTTTTGCAACAAGGCAATTGTTAGGTTCTTTTGTGAGCCTTCAAACTTTCTGGGGAATATTTTTGCAATTAGTTTTGTCGGCTTTGGTTGGTACTATAGTTTATATTTTTATGGCCTATTTATTAAGGTCTCCAGAAATAAAAATAATAGAAAAATCTTTCATAAAGAAATTTTTATATCAAGGAAATGGATCAAAAACAAATTAGAAATTTTTCAATTATTGCCCATATTGATCATGGAAAATCGACTCTTGCCGATAGGCTTTTAGAATTAACTAATACAATAGACAAGAAAAAAATGATGCCCCAGTTTTTGGATTCTATGGACCTAGAAAGAGAAAAGGGGATTACAATAAAATTGAAAGCCATCAGAATGAACTATAATTTTGAAGGCAAAGATTATGTTTTAAACTTAGTGGACACTCCTGGCCACGTTGATTTTTCTTATGAAGTTTCAAGATCTCTTGAAGCTGTTGAAGGAGCTGTTTTATTGGTTGATGCAACTCAAGGAATCCAGGCACAAACATTGGCAAATTTAGAATTAGCAAAAAAACAAAATTTAAAAATTATTCCTGTAATAAATAAAATTGATTCTCCAATTGCAAAAGTTGAAGAGTCGGTTGAAGAACTTTCAAATCTTTTGAATGTAATGCCTGACGAAATTATAAAAATTTCTGCAAAAGAGGGAACAAACGTTCAGCAAATTTTAGAAACTGTCATAAAACAAGTTCCTGCACCAGAAGAAAGTAATGCTAAAAATTTTCGTGCACTGATTTTTGATTCCGAATTCGATTCTTTTAAAGGTGTTATTGCTTTTGTCAGAGTTGTTGATGGAGAAATTTCAGATGGAGAAAAAATTGAACTAATGGCAACGGACACACAAGCTGAAGTAAAAGAACTTGGATATTTAAATCCAACTTTTTCAGCACAAGAAAAACTTTCTGCTGGTGATATTGGATATATTGCAACAGGAATAAAAGAACCTGGAAAAGTGAGATCTGGAGATACAATTATAAAATTACCAACAGTGGCTACAAAGGGAATAGTTCAACCCTTACCAGGATATCAAGATCCAAAGCCAATGGTTTTTGCTAGCTTGTATCCTGAAAATCCAGAAGACTTCGATTTATTAAAAGTAGCCTTATCAAAACTAAAACTAAACGATCCAGCTTTAGTTTTTGAACAAGAAATGAAAGAAGCATTAGGTCGTGGTTTTAATTGTGGATTTTTAGGAACACTGCATATTGAAATTATTTCTGAAAGACTACAAAGAGAATTTGGTTTAAATTTAGTAATTTCAACGCCATCAGTAGTTTATAAAATAATTAATAATAAAAATGAAGAAGTTTTAATTTATTCAGCTTCTGATTGGCCAGATCAATCTACGATTAAAAACACAGAAGAGCCTTGGGTATCTTTGGAAGTAGTTGCTCCATCTGTTCAAATGGGAAAGTTAATGGAAATTTTGAAAAGTTTAAGAGGAAATTATTTGGATACAAATTATTTAACCCCAGAAAGAGCAATTATTATTTTTGAAACTCCTTTGCGCGGAATTATTGCAAATTTTTACGATAAAATAAAAACTGCTAGCCAAGGATACGCTTCAATGAATTATAAACTTTTAGGATATAGACCGGGGAAATTAGTAAAAATGGAAATTTGGGTAGCAGGACACAAAGAAGAGGCCTTTTCTAGAATTGTAGCCGAAAACGAATCATATCAAGAAGGAAAAAGATTGGTTGAAAAATTAAAAGATGTTTTACCTCAGCAACAATTTTCTGTTGCATTACAAGCAATGATTGGAGGAAAAGTTATTGCTAGAGAAACAATTTCGGCTAGAAGAAAAGATGTGACGGGATATTTGTATGGAGGAGACGTCACAAGAAAAAACAAACTTTTAGATAAACAAAAAAGGGGGAAAAAATTAATGAAAGAAAAAGGGAGAGTAAATGTTCCAACTAAAGTATTTTTAGAAGTGTTTAGAGCTTAAATATATTGTTTTTTTTATTTTTTTGTGTTAAAGTAATAAACATACATAACGTATCGCGCTGTGGAGGAGTAGTACCTCGGCAGTCTCATAAGCTGCAGGCCCCCGTGCAATTCGGGGCAGCGCAACAAATTAAAATAGATATTTAGCCGGGGTAGCTCAGTTGGTAAGAGCGTGGCACTCATAACGCCAAGGTCGTGGGTCCGACTCCCACCCTCGGCACAGCTGATTTAATTATCGGTTTAGTTTAAAATATTGCGGGCATAGTCCAGCCTGGTTTAAGACGCCTCCCTGTCACGGAGGAGATCAGGGGTTCAAATCCCCTTGCCCGCGCACAACAGGACAAACAGACGAGAAATCGTCTGTTTTGTTCGTAAAAAGACCTATTTTTGACGGTTCGAAATTGGTTTTGAGCTTCGGCATCCAATTTAATAAAAACTCGAACCCAAAAGTGTAATTTACTCCTATTTTGCCCTCGTTTAGGGTTAAGTTCGAAAATATTTCACTTAAAAGCAATCTCTTATTTTCGATGGTTATTTTTTCATTTTCGTAAATTTCCTTTGCCTTTGTGGCTAATTCATGGATGGAGATACCGGCTTGATAGTAAATAAACCTATCCTCATTTAATTTTGCGAGAGAGTTTATTGCGTCTTCTTTCTCTTCGGTTGATTTTTTTATTAATTTTTCGCACAAATCAACCGGCATTCGACCGTCTAATTTATCTCTGTAAGCGCCTTCTATTCTCTGTTCGGCAATCCTTATGATCTTATTTATCTCTTCTCTTCTGTTATTATTATAATCAATCTCACCCGAGTGGCTTTCTTTTAGGGCCATTTCTAAAACATCCAATACATTCTTTCCGATTGATGCCATCTGATCAATGAACGTAAATAATTGTTCTTCTACTTCATGTTGTTTTACCCATATTTTTTGGGAGCAGGGCCTATGATGATTACAATGCCCGTATAGATGTCCTTTTTGGCACTCCCATGTTATTACTCCGTTGCACTCTTCGCATCTTATTTTAGCTTTAAATATGTATTCATGTTTTGTATACATTGGCTGGCCCCCGAATTTTGCACTTAATCTTCGCTGGACTAAATCATATAAATCTTTTGGAATAAGCGGTTCTTGTTTTCCGTCATATAATCCCCCCATCCATTCATTCTTACCAAAATAGAAATGGTTGGATAGAAGCCTGTGCATAGTGCTTTTGCAGACCGGCTGGTTTTTGTCGCCTCGCAATCCTTCTTTTTTCATAATCTTAGTAAGAGCGCCCAAAGAATAATTACCGGTTGCATACAATTCAAACATTTTTTTAATTAATGGGGCCTTTTCTTCATCTATGACATGTATTAATCTTCTTCTTTCGCCAGTGGCCTTATAACCCAATGGGGACTTTGTCGGTAGCCAGCCCTGTGCGAGTTTTTCTTTTTGTCCCTTTTTAACCTCTTCGGAAAGGTTGTTAGCATAAAATCTCGCAATAGCAACTTTCATATCCCAGACAAGATTATCATGCGCCCGTGTTTGCCTATTTAAAATAAAGTTTTCTTTTACAAAATGAACCGACCTGCTCGGATCTTCTTTCACCCAATCATCTACTGTTGCAGCGTCTTTTAGATTACGAGTAAGTCTGTCGATTTTCTCGCACAATATTATATTGGTTCTGTTTTTTGTAGCAAATTGCAAAACCTCATTAAAAGTTTTACGGAGTTGTTTTCCGCTTGCGGACTCCGAAATGCTATAAACCTTCATTATCTTAAACTGATTTTTCCCAGCATATTCGGTTAATAGTTTTTCTTGAGATGGTAACGAATATCCAGTTTCTTCCTGTTCTCTTGAACTTACTCTGCAAAAAATTATTGCTTTCATGTTTTTTTATTTAATTTTTACATACTAAAAGGGACTGGAAAGAAACAAGTTATTTGTTGAAGACAACCGTTTTTCCAGCCCCTCTTAGTATTCTATTTATAAATAAAATACCTGTTTATACGATCGTCTTCAACGTTTTAATTATAACATCTGAATAGCATTTTTTAAATATCTTCCTTTAGCCCCTGTAAAAATTTGGAAAAACCTTTGTTCATTGGGCCATATTTTTTAAGGAGCTTATCGATCTTTTCAAAGCCATGTTTATTGATTATGTATTCCGGTTTAAAATCTGGCATGGGAGAAGATTGATTCTCGTTCCATTTTTTTAAAGAAAAAGCTATTTTATTATATTTATCTTTATTTATATTATTATTCTGTAAAGTTTTTTTGTAGTCATGTGTAAAGTTTCTTGATACTCTATTAAGGCATTCCTTTTTAGGGTATAAAGATTCTTTATTGTTCCCAACATTCACCTTATATAAAATCACGCTTTCATACCATTTATTAGTTGTCCTTAAGTAGTGAGTGCAAGTATCTTTTTCAATTATGCCCTTGGCTATCAGTTTGTTTATATTATCAAAAACAGTTGGAGGCGTTGTGCCTAAAAATATTGCCAGAGTTTTTTTAGAGGCCCAGCACCAGCCTTTCACTTTGCTTTTTGGATTGTTTGAGAGATGGTAAATACTATCTGCTATACAATACTCCATCAGAGAGAGTCCGAACTTCTTCCTAAAATTATGCAAAATGGTTGTATAAGTTAGTTGTTCTTCAATCATGTTATTTATTTAATTCGTTCCAACGTTTCTGGGAGGATTCGTTGAGCCGTTTTAAATTGCACTGTGGGACAAAATTCAATATGGCATCCGGCATAATGCTACCGCCGGATACAAATTCACGCCTGCCTATTTTTTTCACTCTGGGCCCTCGCATCCAACGACAGAAGTCTGAGTAAGTTCCTTTGGCTTCGTTTAGGTTTATATCTAAGGGGCAAAGATTTTGATTGCACACGCTGGAATGGGGACATTTATTAATGTTTTGGATTATCTGTTTCATTGTTTTTTTTCTTTAATTGAATGATAAAGTTTTCCGAGTAAGTCAAAATAAGAGGTTAATCCAGTTAGGATTTTAGATGCCTCGTCAAAAGTAATTCTTTCTCCATAATCCTTCTCAACAGCCCATTGGAATTTTTTAATTAAATCAGCTGACAACATAAAAAAAGTAGACTTTTTCTTCAGTCTACTTTTATATTTTCGTTAGAGATAGATGTGGTTTGGGGTAGGTTTAGGACGAATTTTTCTTCCCGACTAATGTTAAAGCGCCGTTGTTATCGGATAGTTCTTCTTTATTTAGGCCCGTTCTTTTCCTCATTTTCTTTACTAAATCGTTTATGGTATAGGAGATTATTTCATTAGAAGGATTTCCAAATTTTGCACTTTTATCGCATAGTTCTAAGATTTTACTTTTTGGAACAGATTTTCCAATATTTTTATACATCTCCGCAAACACAAAAAATTCTGGCTGATCATTTTTGAACCTAAAGTATTCCCCCTTAGCGTAACCGGCGCCGGTTATTGGATTATAGGATACTATTTGTATGTCTGTTTTTCTGGGGGTTATTTTTTTATTCAGATTTTCTATTTTTTCGACTATTTCCTTTAACGCTCGAGTTTCTTTGGAACTCGGTAGTATATGGGGATTAATTGGCCGTCCGGTTGGGTTGGTTATTCTGTATTGGGATGGCAAGCCATTAGCCTTCATAAAATCTTCCATAGTGCCATTCCAAAAACCGAGTCTTTCCAGGGCTCCATTTTCTATTTCTTTCGATGCTTTTCTAAGAAGGTTGCTGGGCTTTTTAGCGTTATTTTTTTTCATGGCTTTATTATATTTATATTGCCATTTTTGCTTAGCTATTTCAATGAATTTAAAGCAGTCCCATAAATGATTTAATCGTTTGAATTATTAAAGGATTTTTGGTATAATAATACTAAGCAAAGTTTTCCAAAATGGTAAAGAAAAATTTAAAAAATATGGACGCTTCTCGCGTTGCAAAAAATGTCAAAATGTTTATAAAAAAGGAAAAGATTTCTAAGAGTGTTTTGGTTGCAAAAACCGGTCTTGATTATCATACTATTGCAAAGATTGAGAACGGTACTACTCCCGATCCAAGGGTGAGTACGTTAATTAAAATCGCTCGAGCCTTAAATCAGCCAATCGGTAACTTAGTTAAATAGTATGCAAAAAGAAGCTAAAGCAAGAATAAAAATAAACGAATTACTTCAGCAATCTGGTTGGAGGTTTTTTGATGATAAGAATGGTAAGGCAAATATAACCCTGGAGAATAACGTGGAGATAGAAGAGTTAGGTGATGATTTTGAAAAAGCCAGCAAGGGGTATATTGATTATCTTTTATTAGACGAGAAAAATTTTCCGATTTGTGTTTTGGAAGCTAAATCAGAAGATAAGGATCCAACCATAGGTAAAGAGCAAGCTCGCCGTTATGCTAATGGACAGAATGTTCGTTTTATTATACTTTCGAACGGTAATATTCATTACTTCTGGGACAAAGAGCTTGGCAACCCAACAAGGATTTCAGCTTTCCCGACTCTCGAAAGTCTGAAAGGAAATAAAGATTTTAAGCCGGACACGAAAAAACTTGTCGGAGAAGATTTAAAAGCTAATTATATTGCACTTACACAAAATCCATTTTATGAGAGAGATCCTCGTTGGATTAATGAGGATAAGAGGCCACAGTTCGTTGGAGATACCGGATTGCATTTTTTGAGACAATATCAACTTGATGCCATAAAATCATTACAGCGAGCAGTTTTAGATGGGAAAAATCGTTTTCTTTTCGAAATGGCAACTGGTACTGGAAAAACTTTACTTGCCTCTGCAATTATTAAACTCTATCTTAAAACCGGTAATGCTCGACGCGTATTATTCTTAGTCGATCGCTTAGAGCTCGAAACCCAAGCCGAAAAGGCTTTTCATAATTATTTGCAACCAGATTATCGTGCGATAATTTTTAAACAGAATAGAGACGATTGGCGTAAAGCAGAAGTTGTTATAACAACTGTTCAAAGTATTTCTCACGATAATAAATATCTTAAAATTTTTACTCCTACCGATTTTGATTTAATTATTTCTGATGAGGCTCACCGTTCTATTTCTGGAAATAGTAGGACGATTTTCGAATATTTTATTGGCCATAAACTCGGATTGACTGCTACTCCCAAAGACTATCTTAAAAATATTTCTCAAAAAGATATTGATGAGGGTGACCCAAGGGAAATGGAACGCCGCAATCTTTTGTCTACTTATAAGACCTTTGGTTGCGACGGTAATGAGCCAACTTTTCGTTATACGCTTATTGATGGTGCCAGAGATGGATTTTTAGTTTTACCGACGGCCCTTGATTGCCGTACAGAAATAACAACAAAACTTCTTTCTGATGAGGGTTATGCGGTACAAACAGAAACAGAGGAGGGAGAAGAAGAGGAAGTTATCTATAATCAAGGCGATTTCGAACGCAAGTTTTTCTCTGAACAAACCAATCTCGAATTTGTAAAAGCATTTATGGATAATGCTCAGCGAGATCCAATTAGTAATGAGATCGGTAAGACGATTGTATTTTGTGTTAGTCGAAGACATGCTTCTAAAATTACACAAATTTTGAATGAGTTCGCGATGAAAATGTTTCCAGGCAAATATAATTCTGATTTTGCTGTTCAAATAACTTCTGACATCTCTGGTGCTCAAAAAATGACGGCTAATTTTGCCAATAATAAACTTAATGGAAATTCAAAATTTCTTGATGGTTATAAGTCAAGCAAGACCAGAGTTAGTATAACGGTTGGTATGATGACTACCGGATACGATTGCCAGGATATTCTAAATCTTTGTTTGATGAGACCGATATTTTCTCCGACTGATTTTGTTCAGATTAAAGGACGCGGTACGCGAACGTTTACTTTTAAACATTCGAATGGGAGTGACCAAGTTAATGAGAAAAAAGAAACTTATAAACTATTTGATTTTTTTGCTAATTGCGAATACTTTGAAGAAAAATTTCCATACGACGAGGTTATTAAATTGCCTCGGAAGAAAAAGGGTACAAATGGCCCCCCACAACCTCCAGTCCGAGTTGATACCACTTCAATCAATATACCCGATCCGCTTAAGATGTTGGAGGTGATGACTTTTGAGGGAAATATAATGCGCGTTGATAAAGAGCTATACGTGAGCCGTTTTGAAAATACGATAAAAGAAGCCGCGAAGAAAGATGTCGAATTTAAGGAGGCAATAGAAAATGGTGACTATGAGCAGATGGAGCAGTTTGTAAAAGAAAAGATATTTAATAAGCCGGAGGACTATTTTACATTAGAGAGAATCAGACAAGGATATAAATCTGATAGACACATCTCTCTTTGGGAGATTATGGATAAGATTTTGGGACGCATTCCGCGCTTTAAATCAAAAGACGAGTTGGCACAAGAGGAATTTGAAAAATATCTTGTTAGCTCAGAGATTAATCAGAATCTTTACTATGAAGCAAGGGAGTTTTTTAGAAATTATCTGATCGATGAAAATTTTAGAACAGTGATTAATCAAAAGCGCTTTAATGAGTTAGCCGGAGATCCGACTATGACAGAAGCCTTACAAAAGTTAGGCAAAGAAACTTATCTAACAAAAATCCCAGAATACATAAAAGATAATGTTAAATTAAATACCTTTTCTTAATGCTAACAACAGAAATAAAAAGAAAAATAGATTACCTTCGCGATGTACTTGTTGGTAAAATTCCGGTTCCATCTCAACAGATTGAGCAAATAACGCTCGGCTTGATTTATAAGTTTATGAGCGATATCGATGAGCAAAACGAAGAGTTGGGAGGTAAATCATTTTTTGATGGCGAGTATAAGAAGTATGCTTGGAAAAATATAATGGATCGTTCATTAGCCGGCCATGAAAGAGTTTTGCTATATGCAGAAGGGTTAGAAAAAATGAGTAGGAATAACGGAATTCCGCAATTATTTAGAGATATTTTTAAAGGAGCATTTTTACCGTTTAAAGACCCAGTAGTATTAGATTTATTTTTAAAGGGTATAAACGAGTTCAAGTACGAAAATAGTGAAGACTTAGGCGACGCTTTTGAATATCTACTTTCGATAATGCAGTCTCAGGGAGATGCTGGAATGTTCAGGACGCCACGGCATATAATTGATTTTATTGTTGAAGTTGTTGATCCCCAAAAAGAAGATAAGATTTTAGATCCGGCTTGTGGTACGGCTGGTTTTCTTGTTTCCGCCTATAAACATATTTTGAAGGATAACACTGATAAAAAATCAAATAAGCAGGGTTCGTTGTTGACTTCAACTGAAAGAAAAAAATTGACTAAAAATATTGTTGGCTATGATATATCTCACGAGATGGTTCGTTTGTCGCTTGTAAATTTGTATCTTCACGGTTTTGCAGAGCCGAATATCTATGAATATGACACATTAAGCAGTTTAGAGCGCTGGGAGGATAGTTTTGACTGTCTGCTTGCAAACCCACCATTTATGACGCCAAGAGGTGGAATAAAGCCGCATAATCGTTTCCCCATACAAGCCAGGCGTTCGGAGGTTCTGTTTGTGGATTACATTACTGAGCATTTGTCACCCAATGGAAAAGCCGGTATTATCGTGCCCGAAGGTATAATTTTTAAGAATGATGGTGCCTATAAGCAACTCCGTAAGATGCTGGTAGAAGATGGACTCTGGGCTGTGGTTTCTTTGCCACGTGGCGTATTTAACCCATATTCTGGCGTACAAACAAATATTCTATTTTTTAACAATACAATCGCAAGAAAAACAAAAGAAATATTATTCGTTAAAGTTGAAAACGACGGTTATGATTTAGGCGCCCAAAGAAGGCCCATTGATAAGGACGATTTGCCTACACGTTTAGAAACATTGAGGAAATATAAAAGAACAGTTCAAGAAAATGGGAGTTTCAGATTGAGCAAGGAAGAGGAAAAATTTGCGAGTGTCGTTAAGAAAGAAAAAATATCAAAAACTGGTGACTATAATCTTGATCCCGATCATTATCTCGCCGCCGTTAAATACACAAATGCCAAATGGCCGATGGTGGAGTTAGGCGAAGTATTAGATTACGAGCAACCGACAAAGTATATTGTAAAATCTGTTAATTACGACGATAAATATACAACTCCCGTTTTGACTGCCGGAAAAACTTTTGTATTAGGATATACTGACGAAAAAGAAGGTGTTTTTAAAGAAAAATTACCTGTTATTATATTTGATGATTTCACAACAGCAAGGAAATTTGTAGATTTTCCTTTCAAAGTCAAATCGTCGGCAATGAAAATATTGCATGCCAGAAATGATAAAGTCGATATTAGATTCTTGTATTATGTAATGCAAAAAATTAAATTTTCGGTTAGGGAGCATAAACGATATTGGATTTCAGCATACTCAAAGATTGAGATTCCTCTCCCAGCGTTGGAAGTTCAGAGAGAGATTATTGCAGAACTCGATAAATATCAAAAGGTTATAGATGGTGCAAAGCAAATTATCAATAATTACAAACCAACTATTAAATTTAACAATGATTGGAATGGCGTTGAATTAGAAAAATTATCCTCATCTGTAACACCACCAAAAAAAATCCCAAAAAATAAGTATCAAACTGTCGGGAAATACCCGATAATTGATCAATCGCAAAAAGAAATAGCTGGGTTCACAAATGATGAAAAATCATTGATTGAAGTGGGGAGTGGAGTTGTAATTTTCGGAGACCATACCTGCTCGGTGAAATTTTCAGAAGTTCCATTTGCGCAAGGAGCAGACGGTATTAAAATCTTGAAAACCAAGGAAAATTGCTTGCCGAAGTATTTATTTTATTTTTTGAAAGCTAATCCCATTGAAATATCAGGGTACAAACGACATTTTAGCAGACTTAAATCTATTTCAATTCCATTGCCTTCAATCGAGATTCAGAAAGAAATTGTAGAAACGGTTGAAGAGGAGCAGAAAATAATTGAGGCAAACAAAAGATTGATTAAGATTTTTTCGCAAAAAATTATGGATAGGATTTTTGAAGTTTGGGGAGAATAGAAAAATTAATAATTTAGTGTTAGTATAAATTTACAACTTAATATTATTGCCTAACCCTTAGAGGAAACTTTAAGGTATGGCACAAAGTCGAGTTAAGCATAAAGATCCCATCATGGGGTTGCTTAACTCGCCGTATAGGGAAACCTATGCGAGAGGCTTCGGCCTCTACCTGTGGTGGGTTTTTTGTTTCACCGCGGTGCAAAAGATATGTCTATAACTGCTATATTATTCATCGCTTTATCCCTAATATCATTCTCGCTTATTTACTTCGTTGGCGTACGGGAACCGTTAGTTTATGTATGTGACGGACTATTTTTCCTTGTAATTTATCAAGAAGAAAAAATTATAGAATTAAAAAGATAATAATATGAAAGAAAAAATAAAAAAAGTATTATCGTCTAAACCTTTGGCTATTATTTTGTTGCTTATTGATGTCTTCCTTGCTTTTTCTTACGGAATAACTGGAGCAATCACTCCTGGGCAACATATCATGGCTTTACTTGGAAACGCTGTAGCGCTTTTTATATTGTTTACTATATGCCAACTTTTTAAAGACAAAAATAATACTTATTATAACTTAACTTTAGCGATAATTATTTATTGGCTCTTTTACTTTTTTGTCTTTCCGGTAGCAAGAGGCCTAATTGGTTAAAGTATCGGAATGCCATTGCGATAATCGCTCGTACAGCGATTTTAAATGGCTGGTATGACAATGAATATTCCTCCTTATCGTACCCTTGCGGATAAAACAACGGATTTGTACGTTTTAGTTTTTCGTGCTATAATAAATATGTAGATTCCTGACATCAGAAATTCGGATCTGCTGAGAGTTCTCCCCTCTGGGGAGTTCAAATGGAGGAACCTCGCCTTTATTGGCCAGCTTCCGCCCTCCCAGAAATCTACAACGTTGAAAATATAAAGTTGTTCGTTTTAAACGAACCGTTTATTTCTCCCTTTTTATAAAGGGTAGGCAATCTGGGAAATCTGCGGAGAGCCAAATGAAGTGGACGACTGATCGCAAGGCGGTTGGGAGATTTCATTCAGTGTCGAACTGGATTAATTCTCTTAGCCGCTTTTTCGTTGGTCGGCACAGAATTGAGGCAAAGAGTAAAAAAATATAAGATAAAAATATGGAAAAGAAAATTTGGTTTATAAGGCACGGGCAGAGCAAAGCAAATGCAGATTTTAATTTTAAAGCAGACGATTTTTCTGCCGGAGATGTCTTACTTTCAGAGAAAGGAAATAAACAAGCGGAAGAATTACTTAAGCACTTTTCAGATGCTCCGGATTTGGTTATAACCTCTCCCTATGTAAGAACAAAGGAAACTGCAAAGCCCTTAATGAGTAAATACACCGGTATTAGGCACGAAGAGTGGCCAATCCACGAGTTTACCTATCTTTCAAGTAAGAGGTGTTTTAATACGACATTTTTAGAACGAGAGCCATGGAAAGACGAGTATTGGGAGAATAGCAATCCGGAACACCACGACGGAGACGGAGCCGAAAGCTTCGTTGATTTTATGAACAGAGTGAGAGAGACAATAGAAAAAATAAAGAAGAGAAGGGAAAACTTTATTGTATTATTCAGTCATAACTATACGATCGCCGCGATAAGATATATTTTAGAGAAAAATCCGAAAAAGATTACATCTGAGGTAATGAAAGATTTTAAGAAGTATTTTAAAGCAAACCCGATACCGAATGCCGAAAAGATTGAGTTAGTAATTAAATAATAAAAATATGGACGACGAATCAAAAGAACTTGAAGAAAACAAGTTAAAAATAGAAAGGGAAATAGACGAAAAGAAAACAGCTCTTAGAGAAGAGCATAGTGAGTTGGTGGATGAAATAGAGCTTTTCTCTGAGGACTCAAAAGAAGTTGAAGAACGGCGAGAGAAGATTGGTTTGCTTGAAAAAGATTTGAGAGAGTTAGAAAAATTGGATAAAGTAGCAAAACTAAGATGGGGAGAAGTGATTAAAGGTAAAACTTCTAAACAAGATGCTAATGAAATAATTATAAAATTCGGGCCAGAGGAGTATGGGCGATTAGGAAAAATAGCTAAGTCATTTACTGAGAAGGGAGTATCTCCGGACGTGCCGGAGTTTGTTATCCTCACGGGTGGCATCGCATCTGGAAAAACTACTGCCCGAAGGAAATTTTTTGCGGAAGGCTATGTAAATTTAGATTATTGGGATATTTATCTGGCTGTAGAAAAAGAGTTCGGGGAAGGTGATTCAAGATTAATAGGTTTTGTGTCTTTAGTGGGAGATATGATTTTATATGAGAGCATAAGGGCGCGAAAAAATATAGTAGTTGAGATAGTTGGCAGCGAAGAAAGTCTTTTTAAATCAGTAATGGACGCAATGAAAGATATTGGATACAAACTTATTATGCAGATAGTTATTTGTGAACCAGTGCAGGCATATGAACGTCATTTAAACGCAGTTGAAAACGATAGGGATTATCGATCTGCCTATTACACGGAAAGGCTCACTTTGTCGTATTTTTATAAGTATTTTAAGCTGGGAGATGTTCCGGTACCCGTTGATCAAGATAAATAATACTTTCACACGGTAGTGGGAGTTTTTTCCCACGACGAAGAGTAATTTAGTGCCACGAGGAATAGAGCTAAAATCGGATTTTCCGACATCTTTGGATTTAAGTTGAATATAGTGACACGATAGGGCCAGCTATTTTATATCAGAAAGGCAGTTTTGTGACACGGCGGATGAGACTATTTTTTGGGAAAGTCATAATTTATTGGCATCTTAGAACTCGTGAGTTTTGCAACACGAGGGCAGGGGTAGTTTTTTGACACGAGGAATAGAGCTAAATGAGAGTTTTCTGACGTCTTATGGTTAAAGATAATTTTCGACACTATATGCGTGAGTTTTGTCCCCCGAGGAATAGTTTACTCACACGAGAGCAGTGGCTTAGTTTTCCACACTATGAATAGTCTCATTTTATGGTTGAAGTTTCTTAAGATAAGAGTTAATTTGAAGGAAAGATTTATATATGACAAAAATTTGTATTTATTGTAAAAATACTCGTGAATCTGATTTCGCCGGAAGGGAGCATGTCTTACCTCAAAGCTTTGGAAAATTTGGATCTGATACACCTACGTTACATTGCGTATGCGATTTATGTAACGCTTATTTCAGTAAGGAATTAGACCAACTTTTTGCAAGAGAAACTATTGAAGGTGTGACGCGTTACAGAAAAGGAATTTTGTCTCGTGAATCAAGACCACAGGAGGCTATGCAATTTTCTCTTGAAGAAAATGAAGAGAACGGAGAGTTCGGAGGAGCGTTAATAAAAGGAGTTGATGGTAAAACTGGACAGCTGCTCGGGCCGATATCTCAGGTACAGGTTTTTAACATAAAAAATAAAAAATACGAAAAATTTCCAAAGGAAAAGATTAAAGATATAAAGTTAACCGATGATGAGCATGGTAAGCCAGGGGAGAGAAAATTAAAAATATTTGCACCTTCTGAAGAGGAGCACGACGCCGTACTTGAAGAATTAAAAAAAGCTGGTATTTCTTATAAGGAAGGCAAAAGGTTTCAGCCGGAATTTGTAAAGAAGATAGAGGTGGGAGAGAACGTTAAACTACCGGTAACTGTTGAGGGGAGGATAGATAAAGTAAGGAAAAGAGCTTTGGCGAAGATACTTTTGAATTTTGCAGCTTTTTATCTTGGAAAGGACGAAGTCTTAAAGAAAGAATGGGATAAAATACGTGAATTTGTTCGGTTTGATGGAGATACGATAAAGGGTCGCGTTTCAACAGAACCGTTTTGGAACGGACAAGAAACGGAAAATATACGCTTTGCCAGTGATAGTTATAATTTACGTCTTGAAAATCAAAATGCAAATGTGGTGGGCGTAATACAGTTATTTAATTTATTTACCTATGAATTTATTTTGGTAGAAAATTATTCATTGCCTCCGGAGAAGGAGGTGGCGTATCGCTTCACGCCAGGACAAAAACCAATTATTGGTGTTAAAATGAATAAAAAGTTATAAATTTTATGTTCGGTTCTGTAAATATAAAAACCAGACCACTTAGGATTGCGTATCTTGTTGACCCTAACAGTATTGCTCAAACAAGAGAAGCGATCAGAATAAGTACGACTCTTTGGGGAGGTGATTATTTTCCTATAATTCCCCTATATAACCGTATGCCAGCAACCTGGAGAGACAAGCCCATTAAAACGCCTTCTGCAAAAAGTGTTATTTTGGGTTATATTGATGCCTTCGATCCGGATATTTTTGTACAACTTTCAAAGGGAGTGCCGAAATTTATAAGTGACCTTGGTATTGAAGTTATAAAATCAGATGAAATTTGGAGTACCTTGGACGAGCCACGTAATTTATCGCCTAAATATGGATTAGGTATTTTTGAATTGCTGAATGATATTTTTGATAAGAATTTTAAGTTTAAGATGAAATATCCTATAAAAATTATTTTCCCAAAAATTCCGAAGGACTACTCTTTGTTTTGGGCAAGTTGGTTTGGCGAGTTACCGGAAAAGGTTATCCCTCAGCTCGAAAAAAACTATTTTAAGCCACTTGAAATTAAAACGCCGGTTCTGAAATTAGAAAATATAAAGAAATTAATTTCGGGGAGAACGCTATTCCCTCGCAGAATAACGCATCATCAGATTGAAAATTTTGGGAGCGGTTTCAGGAGAGATGATTATATTTATTTTCTTGATGCTACAAAGGTAGAAGATGTTATAGATTTTTGGAATCTACGCGCTCTTGGTAAAACTGTGGTACCGCTCCCAAAGCAATTTAAGGATGACCCTAATATTAGAGAAGTTATTGTAGATTTTTTAAAGCAGAATCGTCGACCATGGCGTAATAATAAAAAGGTTTTTGATTTTACATCAATAGTTAGAAGTCGAAATTCTACTATGGAAGAAATGCAAGAATATGCTAATTCTTTGAAGACTTATCTAAATCCTAAAAACGAGCCAGATCTTCATTATTTTTCGCTTCAGCATTGGTATCCCAGAGTTTGGGATGAATGGGCGAGAGATAAAGATGGAGCTATGCCAAGTAGTATTTATGGCGAGGAAGAAGAGTCTTTCGAAATTAGTGACTCTAAAGATTTACATGTTGGTTTTAAGTCGTTATTGCCAAAGTTTGCTAATAAATATAGTTATCACGGAGAGCCTCGCTGTGCCAATGAGGTGAGCTTCAGCTTTTACGGAAAGAATGAGTTTATAGCAGAGGTTTTTCCAAAAGCGTACGGTGAGAACTTTATAAAATCTATATCTGGGTTTGCTTCATTTAGAAGAGACTGGCGCGTGGGTAGACACGGACTCGTTAAGCTTGTTAGGGATGGTTTTAATGAAACAAGAGAGGTGCCTCTCGCAGAAAAGGTTTTCTTTTCTTGGTTAAAAGATTTGGGTTGGAATGTTAAGCTTTCTTCTGCGGGGCTATTAGCCAAGCAAATTCATAAGAAGCTTGATGGTTTTGCGTCAGTCCTAACAAACGAAAAAATGTTGGGCCTATTAGAGCATATGAACGGCGGTAGCGTAAAACAAGATGGTAGCCCTATTACAAATAATAAAATCAACCAGGAGAGATATCTGCCGATCGGAGAAGTAAAGAAACGGCTAAGCGATATTGGAAAGAGTAATTTGCATAATTTTCTCGTTAAGAAGGGTGTCTTCAAGATGGGCTTGAGACTTCAGTGTCCCCACTGCCTTAGAAATTCATGGTTTCCTCTTAATGACATTCGTGAGAAATTTATCTGTCCTCGTTGTCTTAATAATTTTCCGGCTATAGGCAATATTGATAGTTCGGGTTGGTGTTATAAAACTGCAGGCCCGTTTAGTGTTCCAAATTATGCGGACGGAGCCTACGCAGTTCTTTTGACGGCTGAGTTTTTAAACGATAGAAAAATGATGACAATGAGAATTACGCCGGCTTTAAGTTTTGTTGCTGAAGCGCCTGGTAAAGTAAATTTAGAGGCGGATTTGGCAGCTTTTTGGCAGGAGTCATTCTATGGAGAAAAAAAGGATGGGATCCTTTTCTGTGAGTGTAAGACTTATGGCATCTTCCAGAAGAAAGATTTTGACCGTATGCGCTATCTTGCGAAGACTTTTCCTGGCGCAGTTTTAATTTTTAGTACATTACGTAAGGAATTAACAAAAAAAGAGATTGCCGGCATTGCTAAGATTGCCAAAGCAGGAAGAAAATATTGGAAGATGGAGCTACCAATAAACCCCGTATTAATTTTAACGGGAAACGAGTTGTTAAGCTATATAGGCCCGCCTTATTGCTGGGAGGATCAAATTAAGAAAAAATTTAATCATGTACGTGGGCTTATCGCGTTGAGCGACGTGTCTCAGCAACTATATTTGAATTTGCCTTCTTGGCAAGTAGAATGGCACGAAAAGTGGGAGAAAAGAGATAAAAAATGGTTAGAGAAGCAATCAAAAAAAGTTTTAGCTAAAAATACAAGTAATAAATAATAATTATGCAAACACCAGAATTAATAAATTGGCTTAATAATAACAATGGTTTTGTTCAAACGATTGCTACTTTGTTACTTGTATTTATAACCGCCTACTATGCTTGGCAGACAAGGCAAACGGTTCAACTAATGTCAAAAACAGAGGAAGAGAATAGACGTCCTCGAGTAGCTATCTTTATTGAGCAAAGAGAAAATTCTCTGAATCTTATAGATTTGGTGATAGGCAATTATGGTAACGGGATAGCAAGAAATATTGTATTTGAAATAAGAGGTGATTTAACTCTCTTTGATAAAAAGCAAAACTTAAATACTGTTGAAATAATAAAAAACGGGCTTCCTATTCTTGCTCCTCGGCAAACTATAAAAATTCCCTTACTTTCTTTGATAGGTAGATTGAATGATTTGCAAAAGAAAAATCTTACTATCCTATTAGAATATAACGACCATTCCTCCAAAAACACTTATAATGATAGTTATCCCATAGATTTTAATTGCTTAGTTGAACATCAGCTTGGTACTCCTCCAATTTATGAAATTGCAAAAAATATTGAGGGCATAAATAAGAGTATGGAAAAGTTATCTAACGATATAGCTAATTATAACAAGGTTTAAAATTACTTAACGAGAGATAATAATTGTTTAACCTGACTGATTGTTGCCTCCGGAGAAGGGAAGGCTTTCTGCCAATCATATGTTCGGAATGCATCCACCCATTCGCGCATATCCTCGTTATTGGAACCGCGAGATTCAGAGAGCTCTACAAGATAATTGTAGGGCTCTTTAAATTGAAATGTAGTAATACCGTTTTTCAATATGTAATTTTTACCAATCATAAGCATTAAGTCTTTAACTTCTTCTATTGTTCCGTTTTTGAAGATTTCATAAACATGGTCTGCGGTTACAATCAGTTTTTCTGAATAGTTGAGCCAAGCTTCTTGAGCCTTGCCGTGCATTTCAAGGTGCTCTTTGGCACGTTCTTTATCTTGTAAGATAACCATCTTTCTTTCTGAAAATTCTGTTTGGCTTATATTCCCGCTGTAAAACAGGTCAAACAATTTATTGATTTTATTTTCTGCTGACGAATACATATTTTGCCATTGGGCGAGTCCTTGCTGGTGCATCTCTTTCTCTTTTTCATGGCTCATTTTTATGGCTTCAAGCAGAGTTTCTTTCGCCACTTCATTGAGCCTTATTCTTTTTACTTGGGCTTCCAATTGCTTTTTTAAGTCATCTTCTTTTATTGGTTCTTGATCGCATGGCATGCGTCTAACTTTATCTCTCATATGCGTGCAGGTGTAATAGACATGGCGATTTGTTCCTCCGCCTTTTAATACCCTCATTTTTTTTAACGCAGTTATTGAACATCCGCAATTTCCACATTTTATCATTCCCCCAGAAAATTCAAATTTTCTTCTTCTCCTTAACGGCTTTGCTTTTATTTTGAGCACTTCTTGTACCTCATTAAATACTCGTTTGCTTATTAGCGGTTCGTGGTTGCCTTCGTGGATATCGTCATTAAATCTCATAACTCCATAATAGAACGGATTGCGTAGAGCGTGGAACATACAATTTTTAGAAATTCTTCCACCAAATTTGTTTTTTAGTCCGCGTTCTTCCATTTCATCAATTATGGAGACAATGCTGTAATTTCCAGATGCAAATTTTTTAAAAGCTTCTGCGACAAGAGGACCTTGTAATGGATTAACTTCAACTCGTCTTAATTCTCGTTTTTCTTTTGAACATTTTTCAAGCAAAAGTTTTTCAATGTTTCTTTTTTCATCGGTCATATATCCTGTCATTGTTCTATTTTTGCTAACGTTGAGATATCCAAGGGGAGCAGAGCACGGCCATTCAAACCCAGAAATTTTAAAACGTATTCCTCTTTTTACCCTTTTGCTGATTTCTTTACTGTATTGTCGGCTAATAACAAGTTCCATTGCTAGCATAAAATCTTCTCCATCGCTATCTACATAATCTCGGCTTGGAGTTTGTATTTTCAATAGTTTTTTACTTCTCAGCAAATTGTCGATTGTAGAGCTGTCTTGCATATTACGGCTAAGCCTTGAAATTTCCCAAATTAAGATTCCATTTGCTTCTCCATTTTTTATTCTTTCAATCATCTCTGCAAATTTGGGCCTACCCGTTTCAAAAGCTGATTGGACTTCTTTAAAGATGCCAACAATTTTTAACTTGTTGTGTTCGGCATAAGTTGAAAGTTCCTTGTATTGTGAGTCTATTGAGGGGGAAGAATCTTTTTCATTTCCATTTGATTTTCGGCAATAGATAAAGTATCTGAAATTTTGCATAATTTTTTATTTTTATTGAAACACGAAAATATAGATTATTGTCAAGCATTTTTGGTTTGGTGATTGTGAATCTGTGAACCCTGTGAATTTTTTCAAATAAAAATATCATTTATTTTTTTGGTTTGTTTTCCCTATTAGAGTATTTTTATAAGTTCACAAGGTTCACAAAATTCACTGATTGATTATCTCCCGTACGTTTCCTCGTTGATTACTGGAATATCATTTGTTTCTGTTGT
>Ga0265297_10003809_pt1 | contig 26221 bp, 29 predicted proteins | sample Munlanlwell13791_FD_192502 | JGI IMG/M metagenome (GOLD analysis project Ga0265297, IMG submission 192502) | Leachate microbial communities from a municipal landfill in Southern Ontario, Canada - Leachate well 137-91 | ecosystem: Engineered > Solid waste > Landfill > Unclassified | place...
CAAGAGAAAAAGCCTGACCTAGATAAACGATTACTTATGACAGCTGCTATTGACCTTGATGTATTGCTTAAAAACTACCTTGCTTTTGTGGATCAAGGGGGTAAGGATCTATTGACTAATCCCTTTTTTAAAGAAAAAACCGGCCTATTCTTGAAATAGACCGGCTATCATACGCAAAGCTTGAGATTCTTTTACCAGCTTAATATTTTAAGTTTCAACCCGTCTCTATCCGGATGGTTTACTTCATACTCCGGGGCCACCAAAGGCTTGTCATAAGGGGGAAAACCGCAGGTAGCAAAATCCGCTATTCCCGCGACCTCACGCTTGACTCCATCAGCCAACCCTTTACCCAGACCGATAGTTAAGCCGAGAAAAATATTGGTATTCACAGCCTCATCGCTAATCCCTTCGGGAATATCCACCCAAGCTGATACCGCATTCAACACGCCATCTCCTGCCTTGCTAATCGGAGAATTGGCATAAGCCTGCTTGCTGTTATTAAGCGAATCTAAGAACGTGGAAGTCCCGGCGTTTATATTAAGGGGAGGCGCGGTATAAACAAGCGGCATTTCCGAAGCTTGCGCGCAGGCATAGAAAGTTAAACCTGAAAATATCACCATGATTATCAAGAGTATTTTTCCCATCTTTTACCTCCTTGTCCATCAGAACAACACCGGCGCAATTCCGCTTAGCGCCGGGTGTCTAGTCGCTCCCATAAAATAAAAAAGCCCTTAAAAAGGCTAAGGGCTTACCGGATTCTCTCCGCTTTGGTAACGCAGCCTCCCCGCTATTCTTAGCGGAGACTGTCGCTTTGCGTCCCAAGGTTACCCTTGGTTTGCCTTTATCAGCAAATACTCTGATTGTCAACTCTTCGACTTAGCTTGTCGTTGCTAGCCAAGCCAAGTCGAAGTATCAAATTCCATTAACGCTAAAGTATAACATATTTCTTATCAATCCGTCAAGGTGATGGAAAAATTAAATACCGAGAGAAAATGCCAGAGAAGGGAAGAAAATCCAATCCGCCCTGCCTAATAACCTATAAGGAACCGTTAATTCTTAACTGGAGGGAACAGGAGTCAATCTTAAAATATCCCTCTCGGGTTTAGTTTCAATCAAAAAATCCTCCAGCGTAAGATTGAGCCCTGTGTCATCAAATAATTGATTATATTTGCCGGTTATAAACAGTTCATTAAACAGGTAAATATATAAAAGGTGAACCAGGGATTCGGTGTAAGCGGGGATGTCTTCCAGCATTTTTTGTTTCTGTTTATCGTCGAGTCCGGGAAGAATCTTAATTATCAAATCCTGGTTCAATAATCTTTCAAACAGTTCATTCTTGCCCTGGCACAAATATTCGATATCCGTAGTTCCGCCGATTTTCTTCAAATGCTGCCCGATTTCCGGCCCGAGGCATTCCCTGACTGCGTTTTTATAGAACTTCTTCCGCCGGCACTCTTTGGAGTTTAAAGACCATGCCAGATTAAATGTCTTTCTGCCTAAGAAAGGATAAAACGGCTGGATGCCGTAACTGTTAAAAAAAACTCCGCTTTTTTTAAGAATGTAATCCTTTTTTATATCGTAACCGGATACCTGTCGGGACGGCCTTAACGCCTGGATTGCGTAAGGGTATTTGCTGACGTATATCTTTTTATGTTTCAATACGCGCCAAAACATTCTTAAAGGGACAATTCGTTGTTTCAAACGGTTCTTAAGCTTATTCAAATATAATCTAAATGGCCTCTTTGCCATGCGGAACGGATTAAGCTGCTGGTCAGCTCCGTCACCGAGAAAGACCACCGATAGGCCTTCCCGGCAAAGGATATTCGCGAATTCATTGGTCAGAAACAACCCTACTTCGAATACCTGCCCTTCCGTCCTCCAGACAATATCGGGAAGATCCCGCAATCGGTCATCCCCCACCACAGCCGTCAGATGCCTGACTTTTTCATATACAGCCGCACAGCGGGAAGCGGCAGAGATCTCATTAACTTTCTTTCCACCTATAGTGACGGCGGTTATCTTCTTAAAAAGCTGCTTATTAAGAAAGTGCATCATTAAATTGCTGTCAAAACCGGAGCTTAGCGCCGCGCCTATCTCCGGGGCACCGGACAGCGCGGACAACCTCTCGACCTCTTTTCCGATAGAAGAAACCAGATTTCTCTTTGCGCTATCTGAAGAAATTCTTATCTCATTTCGCCGAATTTTCTGAATCTCTACCAACCGTGTCTTCGAGTCGAGAATAATTATCTGCCCCGGTAGTAATTTACACACTCCTTCTACTAAGGTGGCCTCGTTGGGGATAATCACTCTGCTATAAAGAAAATCTCTGGCGGCTTCCTGATTCAGCTTCCTTGGAAACCCACCGTTTCTTAAAAGAATCCTTAAGCTATTACAAAAAAGATATTTTTCTTTTGCCTTTGCATAAAGCAACGGCGCTTGGGATCCATTTTCGTCCTGAAAGATATAGCCTTTTTGTCTGGTAAAATCCCAGATAAAAACTGTAAAAATCCCTTCTAATAATGAAAACGAGGACTCTCCTTCTTTTAAATAAAGCTCGGCTATAAGACTAACATCATCTGTATCTTTGCCTGGTGTAAGCTTTTCCCTTAATTCTGAAAGGTTAGAAATATAACCCGTGGCCCCGCAAAGAATTCCTTTGTCCTTGTTAAAAACAAAGTTCTTTGCCGGCCTGTCTCCGATGCCTATCCTTTGGACGCAAAGTGAAACCGGACCACACGATAAACATCCATCCTTAATTACCGAGTCACTTTGTGGAGAATGATAATTTAAAATTACGCTTAACAGATTCATCTCGATTTTCTTCAAAACGCTTGAATAATAAACAAATTATATTAAATTATTCGTACGCTATCGCAAACGCAATTGAACCCTTGCGCTTTGGCATATGGACTAGCTACACCGGCTTTAAAACCTTGTGATAACCTGCCTTTTACAAAAATTATAGGAAATTATGACACGGAGGAGAAGGAGAATTTAAGTGCCGAGAGAGAGAATCGGACTCCCCACGCCGGCCTTTTCAGGGCCGCGCTCTACCACTGAGCTATCTCGGCGGATATTAAGCTATTTAATCTTTTTACCACAAATAACGGAAAAATCAAGCAGATTAAGCAAAAGGTCAGCCTGAAATCAGATTGGCTTCAGTTAAGCTTTTTTTCTGGAAAATATCCAGAAAAAACAAAATACAGTAAGACTAACAATCAAACCCCAAGAAACAATCAAAAATAACCATCCGGCTACGCTCATTTTACCCCTTGTGCCTGGCCTACCGTCCGGAAGATTTTCCTACTTTTATTTCTCCAGGCAATCTTTACTGATATTGCTAGAGTCGAAAATAACACGAATAACCCAATCCGGGTAGCCAGGATAAACGGCTGGTTATCTGCCGAAACATTCTTCATTAAAATAACCGGCAGCCACTCCTGGGCAAACCACATCCCAAAGATTATAAACAGAAATGCCGGAGTAATATATTTAATTATAAATTTATATACTTTAGGCACCCGCATATCCGCGCCCTTATGTATCTCATCCCAAGCTTTATCCATCCCTAAAACCCAGGCAAACAATATTACTTCTATCGTGGCAAAAAGCACCAAAAAGAAAGTCCCGCCCCAAAAATCCAGTTCATCCACAACGCCTCTGCCAAGGAAAAATATTGCCGGCTGGCAAAGTAAAAACGAAACAATTCCAAATATAGTTACTGCTTTCTTGCGGTTAATATCAAACTCATCTTCCAGGAAAGCAATTGCCGGCTGCGCCAGAGAGATTGACGAAGTAATCCCCGCCAAAAACAAAAGAAAAAACCAAAGAAAACCCAACAGATTTGCTAAAGGCAGTTGATTAAGGACAAGCGGCATTGTAACAAAACCGAGGTTAAAGACTCCGGAACGGGCAATATCGCCTATTTGCGCCGGACCAAAAAATACAAAAGCCGCGGTAATGACAATGCTTCCTCCGATAATAACTTCGGCGAATTCATTCATCGCAGAAGCGGTCAATCCGGAAAGGACCACGTCATCCTCCTTTTTCAAATAGCTGGCGTAGGTAAGAATTACCCCGATGCCGACACTGAGGGTAAAGAATATCTGTCCGGCTGCCTCAAGCCAGATTTTGGCGGATTTCAGGGCGCTAAAATCTGGGTTCCACAGGAACCCCATCCCATTACTAACGTTCCAAGCCGGATGAAGCGGATTAGGAGTTCCTAGAGTTAATACGCGCGCCATCAAGACAAAACCAAAAATAAAAAGTAAACCAAGCGCCCATTTGCATATTTTTTCGATACCTCCGCGGATACCAAAATAAATCACCCAGATATTAATTATAAAGGTAATTAAGAAAAATATATACGCCGGGGCTAAGCCTTGAAAATAAGAATTCTGTTCAAGCCCCTGGAACCCTCTTAAAAAAGACTGCATATCCGCCTGAGCAGTAATAAAGCTATACTTGCCAAAGAGCGCGAAAAAACTATAGGCCAAGGCCCAGCATTCAATATAACTATAATATATAAAAATAACCAACGGCCCGAAAATGCCGATTACCCCGAAATATTTAATGAATTTGTTTTTCTTCCATACGCTATGGAATATGCCCGGAGCTGTTCCGTGTTCAAAGCCGCCGCCGTAACGGCCGAGGGTCCATTCAACCCACATCAAAGGTATACCTAATAAAAGAAGGGATATAAAATAAGGGATCATAAAGGCGCCGCCGCCGTTAGAAGCTGCCTTAGCCGGAAAGCGTAAAAAATTTCCCAAGCCTATGGCTGAACCGGCAACTGCCAGAATAATCCCCAAACGAGAGCTCCAGATGTCTCTAGTTTTGGCCATTAAGAAACCATCTTTCTAGTTTCTCCAGAGTTTTAGAAATCGGCGGGCTTAATTTATCACCAAAAGCCAATACCTTCGGTTGTATGGCCAGAATTATTATATCTACGGCCTGGAGGCTGTTTTTAAGATAGCCGATTGCCAGGCTTATCGAAGCATCGTGAGTAGAGAAAAAATTTACCGTTTGGATATCTTCTCCTTCCAAAATCCTGATTTCTCCGGCCTCTCCGCCAAAGTCAACAGCATCAATCAATAGAATAGTATCTGGTTTATCCTTAATAATTTTACCCAAATAATTCTCGGGGCTTGAGCCTGAATCATAAACCAGGTAAGGGGTTTTATCCTGTATACGAGTAGCCAGAATCGAGCCTATTCCGTCGTCACTGCGTAAATTATTGCCGATACCCAAAATGACCACTTTACCGATGAGGTGCAGTTTAAGATGTCCGAGCGTATCCAAATTAGAATTTTTTTCCATGTCTGTACGGCCGGCCTTTATTAAATTCCATTTTTTTAACCAGGGCTTTCTCCAAATCGATCTTTCTGGCCCCGCAGTAATCAAAGATACGGATACAGCAATCCGCCAACTCTTCCGCTAAATCTTCCCTCTTGCCGTGATTACGCATCGCTTCCAGCGCCTCGGACAACTCCGAATGCATAAGCGCGATCAGTTCTCCGTCGTTACGAACATCCTCCCACCAACCTTTGGATTTGGCTATTTTATGGCAATCCCTGATTAGATTTTTTATGGTCCTTGTTTTTACCTGCATCGATCAATCCTTCCTTTTGTTTTTTGATTGTTCCGGTTGTCAAAGATTCAAAAATTGTCTTGGCAATTGTTTCCTTTCCGTAAGTGCTGGGACTGGATATTTCTATAAGCGTAGATCTTTTATTCAACTCCGTCAAAAATATCCCCACCGGAGTGGTGTCTTCTTCGGAAACATATACCGCGATCATATCTTTATCCAGGTCATCGCAATAAATATAGGAGCCGGTTTCTTTCAAAATTAACCTGATTTTATTATGGCAGGTAATCAAATCAAAATTAAATTCCTTTTTTATGGCTCCGCTTCTTGTATCTTCCAAGACTTTTGTTGAAACCCCGAGGAAACCTTTACAGGCTTCTCTTGGGCTTACGCAACCGCTGGCTAAAATTACAAATGACAAAACACAAATGACAAATGAATGACAAAACACAAATGACAAATGACAAGATTTATGTTTTGTCATTTGTAATTTGACATTTGCCTGCCTGCCGGACAGGCAGGGATTTATCTCGGATTTATTTCGGATTTTGGATTTAAACATTCGCTCTCCTTTTCTTATTCATTTACAAGCTGTTTTATTCTATCCAAATTCTTACGCGCTTCTATTTCCCCCCGCTTGGCAAATTCAGCCGCTTTATGCAGTTCAAGCCAATATAAGCCCGAGGTATCCGGATGTAAAACTATATCCGCCAATAAACCCTCCCGCTGAGCCACATCGGATTGTAATATTTCAACACTACTAAAAATAATGTCAAGTATATTCGTCTTAAACATATCCCTGAAATACCTGCCTAAGTCAAACCACGCCCTCTTTTTGATGACATCGGATATATCGGATTTTAAATTTTCCTTAATTTTCTCATACTGGCTCAGCACGTCCTGGCGCGAAGGGGTAACGTTGACCGCGATAATCTTTTTTACTCCCATCTTAAAAAGCGGTTCGGTCGGGAGAGGATTGATTACCCCGCCGTCAAAAAGCAGTTCTTCTTTGAATTTAAAAGGAGCGAACACGCCCGGCATAGCGCAACTGGCCATAATCGCGTCCACCAGCAAGCCTTTATCCAAAACCCGCGGCTCTTTCCTTTTGACATCGCTGGCGATAATTTTCAAAGGCAGGCGGGTATCGTAAAATGTTTTACCCCCCAGATGCCTATTCAAGAACTTATACAATTTATTGCCTTTGATAAAACCTAAATGTGGAAAAGTCAAATCGACCAGCCCCCAGATGTGTTTTGGCTCTTTGAAATCCTTGGCGATTTCCAGAATCTCGGAGCTTGATTTTCCGGTTGCCCACAGGCTGGCGATAAGGGCGCCCATGCTGGAACCAACGATTATATCTATCGGGATCTTTTCTTCTTCGATTACCTTCAATACCCCGACATGACAAAAACCATAACCTACGCCAACTCCCAAAACCAACCCGACCATGCTTTCCCCGACATAGCGGGATATTCTTCTGATTGCTTTGGCATATTCGCTCTCCGGATTATCCAAAACCAATCTATCGGGCATGCCGGATTCAATCTTAGGCAAAGTGGCGAATATCTTGCTGCCTAAAATCTGCGCCTGCTCAACAGGCATAATTTCCGCCAGCTTATACTCATTAATGATGATTTTTATTTTTTCTTCCTGAAAATTAAATTCTTTTTTAAGCTCCTGCGTAAGCGCGCCGGTTTTCCGGAGCTCATCTCCTCCCGGCCCGCTTAAAAGATGGATAAAATCAGACTGATTAAGGATACTGAATATATTTTTATCCAGTATGGAAGGTAAATCGAGGATTATAAAATGATACTCATTAACCAATTCGCTTAAGACACCCAAAAGCCGCCTTACGCAAAGGCTATCCTCGGGACTGTAATAAAAACAAAGGATGTCTACGCCAAAATTACTCTTTAGGATGTAGTCTTTGGCTAATTTTTGATCCGACACGCTACGGCAAAGGTCAAAGACCCTGTCTTCTGCTAACTCAAGCCTGCGGGGAAGGCTGTGTTTCTTATCGGTCGAAAGAATATCCAGGATAATCGTGGACTTACGCGTTTCATTCTTTAGGCTTAAGGCCAAATTCAAAGCATAAATTGTTTTCCCCGCCTGAGAATACGAACTAAAAACCGAAATAACCGTGCTTTCGAATATGGACTTTTGATGGGCATCTTTATGCCTCAGCCTCCTCGAAAGGGTCCGGCTTAAGTCAATTGCCAGACGCGGAATCTTATTAATGACTAAATCAAAGTCTTCCTTATTGACCGCTAAAATCACGCAGTCATTAGTCGCCTGCGCAGTTACTGAATGAGGTTCGCCTGTCAATAAAGAAATGATGCCGAAATATTTTCCGCGGTGCAAATATTCAAGTATATTTTTATTCTTTTGGGCGTCCTGGACATAAATCACAACCCTGCCTGAGGCCAAGCAGTAAAAACCGCTGGGGGCGTCTCCCTTATTATAAATAATATCCCCTTTTTTAAAAGAAAGGAGGACGGAATGTTTTTTGATTAGGTTGCGTTCTCTGGGGGACAAATCCGAGAAGAGAGGAAATTCCTGAATGATTAAATCTTTTTCGATAGTCTCCATAGCTTACAACTTACCGGTTTTACAGACTGCGGAGAATTTACGCGCGCTCTCTCTGACTGTACGCTTATAAGTGTCGTAATCGACTTCGACTAAGCCGAAACGCGGGGCAAACCCCTTGTCCCATTCGTAGTTGTCGAGTAAAGACCAATACACATAACCCATGACTTTAACGCCGCTGGTAATCGCTTTATTGACACTCTCAAGATGTTCGGCTATATAATCCCATCTTAACTGGTCATTATCGGTGCAAATTCCGTTCTCCAGAATAAAAACAGGAAGGTTATATTTTTTCAGGCTCAACAATAAATCGTAGAGCCCTTGCGGATAGATATCCCATCCCATTGAGTTCTTTCTCAAATTGCGGTGATTTTTTTTACAGACATCCGAAGTAAAATTGCTTACCCCCCATCCTTCCAGCTCTACCCAGCTGGGGCTATAATAATTAATCCCGATAAAATCGAGCGCGTGTTTTGCGACCAGCCTTTCAATGAAATCAAGGTTATAATATTTATGCCTGAAATAGGCGGCAATTTTATTTCTCAAAGTTGGTATGCACGGGACGAACGCCTGCATATTCTGGGTAATGCTTATTTTGGGAAATTCCAAATTATTCTTTTTATAAATACCGCGGATTAAATGGTAGGCTTTGATATGAGTGCCGGCTAAATTATCAATTACCTGTTTTGCGTGTAAAAGGGATTTATCCTGCGGAGGCCATATTCCTAAAAGATAAGAAAAATAAGTATAGACCATAGGTTCGTTTATGGTCACCCAAAAAGGAACATCAGGGCTAAGCAACTCGACTATTTTCTCAACATAACGCAGGAAAAATTTTACGGCATCTTTATTGCGCCAAGCGCCTATTTTTGCGAACCAAATCGGATTGGTGAAATGATGCAGCGTAACTATCGGGATAAGCGAACGCTCTTTGAGAGCTAAAATTACCTGTTTATAGTGATCTAATTCTCTTTGGGAAAATTTGCCTTCTTCAGGTTCTATACGCGCCCATTCAATGGATATACGGTGGCAATTATGGTTTAATTCTTTGGCCAAGTCAAAGTCTTGGGCGAAAAATTCATAATGGCGGGCTGCCCTTCCGGAAGAATGTTTCGTATTCAGGCGTTTCTCCCACTCCCACCAGTCGCTAAACGAGTTATCCCCTTCGACTTGATAGGCGGAAGTAGCCGCGCCCCAGAGAAAATCTTTAGGAAATTCCATCATTGGGCCCTATTATACCACCAAAAAACCAAAAAGTCCCAGCAAAAATGCCGGGACTATTCTGGTAAAAGACCGAACTTCTTGAATTTATCTGGCGCTGGAAGTTTGTGATTGCGTAAGATATTTACTTAAGGCGCTCCAGGTCTTTGGGCCGACTTTTCCATCAGCTGTCAGGCCGTTTGCCTTCTGGAATTCCACTACTGATTTTTTGGTTTTTGCTCCGATTTTTCCGTCAACTGTTCCGGTATAAAAACCCGCGTTCTTAAGCGCTGTCTGAATTTCTACGGCTGTAGGCTTATAAGGGCCAGATGGGGGAAGCGGTTCCAAATTTGCCGCCTTGCTGATAACAGGAGTCCCAACATCAACCTTGGCTTCAGCAGACTTTGCCTCTACTTTAGCTTCCGGGGCAGTTGGAGCAGTCGTGGACATAGTGCTAAGAGTCTCCATAGACACCGGCTGCTGCATCTCTTCCAATGTTTGCTGTTTTTTGCCGCATCCGACAAGATAAACCCCGATTGCAAAAACTAAAACAATGAATCCGAACTTCTTCATTTACTCACCTCCTTACAGGTTTACCCGCTAGAAATCATTAAACAAATCATCTAAGTTCCTAACAAGGCTTTATTTAATTCTACCAAATTACCTCAAAAATGCAAATAAAATCAGCTAAATTTCCCTTATTGCGGGATAAAAAAGATTGACTGTAATGAAAAACGCTGCGCAGATTATACCGCCGAATACAATCGCGAAAGCGACGCCTAACCCTTGCGCAAGGCTGCCAGCGATTAAATTCCCGAAAGGCATAAACCCGGCAAAAGTAATCATGAAGACGCTCATCACCCTGCCTCTAAATTTATCTTCAACTTTTGTCTGGAGAAGCGTATTCACCAGGGCAATCGAAGTCACGCTGGTCCCTCCTACAAAAAACATTGCCGCCAGCGACAACCAATACAACTGTGATAGACCAAAAACTATCAAGGAAACAGAAAACAATAAGGTTGAAAAAGACAAAAACTTGCCCTTATACCTAAAATCTCCGAGACGCGCTAAAATCAAAGCGCCGATTAAAGCGCCTACTCCCGAAATGGACATAAGAACACCTAAACCCTTGATTCCTACTTTTAGAATATCATTTGCAAATATAGGCATAAGTATAATATGGGCAACTCCAAAAAGACTGACTACCGCTACCATAGAAATTAATGTCAATATCAATTGATGATTCTTAATAAATACTAACCCTTCTTTCAAATCCTCCCAAGCGCTCTTTGTCTTCTTGTAAGGCTCTTTCTTGTCAATCTTAATCACCCAAAGGGCTATAATTACCGCCAAAAAACTTATTGCGTTAATATAAAAACAGCCGCTCATTCCTATTGTGGCAACCAAAATACCGGCAATAGCCGGCCCGATTATCCGCGAAGAATTGAAAGCTACGGAATTCAAGGCAATGGCGTTGAATAAATGGGCTTTGCCGACCAAATCCACCACCACCGACTGACGGGCCGGAGCATCAAATGCCATAACTACGCCGTTAAGCAAAGCAATAAGCATGATCTGGGCCGGAGTAATAAATTTTGTTTGGGTAAGAAAACCGAGCGCAAACGCTAATAGCATAAAGATACTTTGCGTCAGGATAAGAATATTCCTTTTATTCAAACGGTCAGCTAAGACGCCTCCGAATAACGAGAGCAGAAATATGGGGATGGAGCCTAAAAAACCGACTACTCCCAGAAGAAAAGCCGAATTAGTCAATTGAAATACCAGCCAGCTCAAGGTTACCTGCTGGATCCAGGTTCCGATAAGAGAAATAAAGGCGCCAAACCAATAAATCCGGAAATTTCTAACCTTTAACGATGAAAACATATCTTTAGGATTTGAGCACTGCCTCGCGCCGGCAGCGGGGGCAAAGGATCTTTAAACGCGTGGAACGGTTAATTACCGCAGATTTATCACCGGGGGTCATCTTCTCTTTTAAAGCAAGGCCAACACTCCTTAAGTAAAACAACAGCAATGACGCGTTGGTAAAAGAAAACAACCCTATTTTCTTAACTACCCAGGCATATTGGTCCTGGGGCACAATCGGCTCACCGCAGCACTCGCACATAACAAATTCCTTCTCAATCGTTTGTTTCAGGTCTTCTCTTTTTTCTGTAGTGGCAAAATCAAACTCCTGCGAAAGCGTAATGCCCTTGGAGGTCAGACAGTTTGCTTCGCACTGCCCGCAAAAAATGCAAGTATCCCAGTGAACGGTTAATTTTCTCTTGGCAGACGCCCCTTTTATTTCATCATTTACTTCTATGGCTTTAGCGGGGCATACTTGAGCGCAAGCGCCGCAACCCGTGCAATCTTCTTCGTGGAAATAAGGCCTGCCGCGAAAACGCTCGAAAGGCTTATGCGGTTTACGCGGAAAATCATTTGTATAGGCAGGGCTGAACAACGCCCTGACCGCTTCTTTAAGTTCTCTTAGTTTTGGCCTGCGCATTTTTATTTCCACCAATAATTCTGCTCAATATATTATAAATATCGAATTTATCGTTTTTTAAAAACCGGTAAATATTAGCTAACAGGGGAATATTTTCGATTGTTTTATAGAACTCTGTCGCCGGAAAACCGGGGGTATCGTAACCCAGCTCGCCGCCGGTAAAATAACTATCTTCCCGGACTTTTTTCCCGGAGCTTATCGCTCTCCACAAAACAAAACCCAACAACATAGCAATCCCCAGGAATAAAGAAACAAACATGCTGTTCCATGTCCCGCCATAATTCAGAACAAATGAAAAAGACGGCGCAAGCGAACCTTTGATAAAAGCATTGGAAAATATCCCCAGGAAAACGCAAAGGCCGGATAAAACCAATAACGGCGCAAGCATCTTCCAGGAAGTCTCAGTCACATCTTTATTGCCAGCATTATTATCCTGGCCTAAAAATATGGCGTGGATAAATTTAATGAAGCTTGCCAAAGTGAGCGCGCTGCCGAACATCGCCGCGATCAGCGCAAAAGCGTAAATGAAACGTAAATATGCCGCTTGAGCCGAAACTAAACCTAAAAGCGCGCCCTGATAAATCATCCATTTAGAAGCAAAACCATTAAAAGGAGGAATTCCTGAAATGGATAAGCTTAAGATCAACCCGCAAATAAAAGTAAGCGGCATATAGCGGGCCAAACCCCCCAATTGCTCAAGATCGAATGTCCCCTTCTTTTTTTCTACCGCGCCTCCCACAAGAAATAACCCGTTCTTATATATCGCGTTATTGAACATATGGAATATCGCTCCGATTATTCCTATCGGATTCCCCGTGCCTAACCCTAAAACCATATATCCTGCCTGACTTATGGCGTGATAAGCAAGAAGTTTTCTCAAATCGTGCTGGATAAGCGCCATTAAAACCGCAAAGATTATCGTAAGGCTGCCGATAACAAGCAAGAGGATAATTACAAAATCATTTAAAACAAAAAAATCCAGGCAAAGGCGCGATAATATATATACGCCGAGCAATTTATCCAGGGACGCAGGCAATATTGCCATAACCGGAATAGGGGCATTTTCCGAAGCAGTAGGAATCCAGGTATGAAATGGCCCTGAGCCTACTTTTGCCAAAGCTCCGACGAGCATAAGGCAAAAGGTAAGGTAAGAAATCGGCCGCCCCAAAACCATGCTCCCTGAACCAAACATAGAAGCTGAACCGCTAAACTTAAAATATATAGCGGCTCCGGCAATAAAACAAACCCAGGAAAAACCCAGTATTGTCGCGGCTTTTTTAGCGCTAAATTTAGAGCCTAAATTTAAGAGAGCGTAGAGCGTCACTATCGAACCGGCCCAGGCTGTCACAAATATAATAAAATCCATGGCTAAGATTTCCAGATTCGTAAAAACCATAAGCAGCAAGAGCCAGGAAAAATATCCGCGTTTAGCCGGCATATAATCCTTGGAATAAAGGCAAACCAAAACGCCGAAAAGATTGGCAAAAACAAGTATGAGCCGGCTAAGCCTATCCAGGCCCAGTGTTAAGGTATAATTATTAAATAAATAGCTATGCCAGGGGCTTTGAGGTCTTAGAAAAAGAAACATAGAAAATGTAAAAGTTAAAAAAAACGCGCCTAAACTCAAGTTTTTCTTTAAGTTATCGCGCTCTCCCAGAAAGAATAAGATTAGCCCTAAGGCAAGAGGAAGAATAAATATAAAGGATAAACTGATATTCATCATTTGATTTGCAGAAGACTCTTGGCAATTTTTTTAATATGATAATATACCGCGGCTGTAAAATCCAGCATGTTTAAAAACATATTGCATCCCAGAGGGGTACATTCGCCGGCAAGCATCCGCTGGTCGTGATTATGACGATACATATCCACGAGGCTGTCAATATGCTCTTCCTTTCTTAATACTTCTTTGACCAAAGACGGATTATCTTTTTCCAAAATAAAAACTACTTCATCCAGCGCCCCTTTTGTTTTATTATAAAGGTCTTTGTATTCCTCTACCGCCTCTTCGCTAAAAAGGAGTTTCTCTTCTATTTTTATCTGGATCCTTTCCAGGATGTCCTTGCAATAATCCCCGATTAATTCGAAATCTCCGGCGATATTGGCGTAAGCTATAATCTCTGATTTCTCCTTAGAATTAAGATTAGCGCCAGCCTTACCGATTATTTCTTTATTAATCTCATCCTCCAGAGAATTTAATTTATTTTCCTCCTCCAGCGCCTTAGCAATCAAATCCACATCATGCTCGATAAAAGCGCCGTAAGTAAGCTGCCACATTGATGAAGCGCTTCGGCTCATCCGGTTGATTTTTTCCTTAATACTATTCAGGTCTACCATGGCTCCTCCTGCTCGTAGCGCAGCGTACATTTAAATGTCCGCTACGATTCCGATAATGTAGCCTTTAACTTAAGGGTCTTTTCTTGGCAAAGCTTAATCAAATCCCAGCCATTCATCACCTTGCGGTTATCAACTTTATTTATGACCGCTACTCTCTCGGTGCAGCAATAACAGGGATCAACAGCCGCCAGAGTCAGCGTAGCGTCGGAAATCGTCCCTCCTACGGCAGAAACCTTATCCGAAGCCACATTCATAAAACTAGGAGAACGAATCTTATGCCTTATAGGGCGATTTGTACCGTCACTTTTTATGTAATGAAAGCATTCGCCTCTGGGCGCCTCAACCCTGCCAATACCTTCTCCGCCAGGGATATCTTTAACTTCGGCGTCAATAGGCGCATTCTTGGGTAATTTATCCAAAGACTGCCTGATAATACTTATGCTCTCGTATAGTTCCAGGATCCTGACTACTGTTTTACAAAAAATATCTCCCTCTTTCTCTAAGATAACTTTCCAATCCAACCGGTCAATCGCTCCGTAAGGCTCATCTCGGCGGATATCGATATTTACCCCTGACGCGCGGGCAGTCGGCCCCACAACGCACCAGTCAATCGCCTGCTGACGGGTCAAGAGCCCGACATCCTTTAATCTTGATTTTATTACCGGGTCATCCATAATCGCGCCGCGGAATAAATCTGCGGCCGGAATCAAATCATCCAGCATCTTTTTTAATATGGGTATATCTTCATCCTTTATATCCCGCCTTACCCCTCCTACCTTAAACATAGCATAGTTGTTCCGGTTTCCGGTAACCATTTCAAAACAATCCAGAACCGGCTCGCGGTATTTCCAAGCCCACATCCAGACAGTATTGTAACCGATAAAATGCCCGGCCAAACCCAGCCACAAAAGATGACTGTGGATTCTTTGTAATTCATCGATTATCGTGCGGATATAGAGCGCTCTCTCCGGAACAAGCATTGCTTCTGTGCCTAAGATATTTTCGACTGCCAAACAATAAGCATAAGGATGGCTCGATGAACAGATCCCGCAAATACGCTCAACCAAATAGGGTATCTGGTCAAAATGCTTGGATTCAGAAAGTTTTTCTATGCCGCGATGGTTATAACCGATAATAATATCTAAATCAACCACTTTCTCTCCGTCGACATAAAGCTGGAAATATTCCGGCTCTTCCTGTAATGGATGATACGGCCCTATAGGTACGATTATTTTATGCGACATATGCTTACTCCCAAGATTAATGACAAATACTAAAATCCAAATTACAAATGAAATCCGAAATTCCAATATCAAATTCCAAAACTAAAGTTTTGTTATTTGTCATTTTACATTTGCCTTCCTGCCGGCAGGCAGGGGATTTATTTTGGGCTTTGAATTTTGTCATTTGTTATTTGTTATTTGAATCTGATTTATTTCTCAAAGGATACTCATTCTCAGGCCAGTCTTCGCCAAGCAACAATTTCTTTAAATTTGGATGCCCCTTAAAATTAATTCCCAGCAGTTCCCAAACTTCACGCTCTATCCACTCGGCTCCGGGAAAAAGCGGGGTTATCGACTCTATTTCCGGTTTTAGCTTGTCTTCCAATAATACCCGGACAGAAAAAATCTCGCCTGCAGGGTCATTGCTAAAGTGATAAAGCATTTCGAAATGTTCGGGCATATCCGTGCCCGTTGCGGTAATAAACCTTAGCTCCAGTTCTTTGAAGCAGACCTGCGCTACTTTAAAGATATCGTTTTTGTCTATGCTAAAATATATCCTTTTAACGGATTTCTCCTGCCAATCCTTTATTTTACCCTGCAGCTTCTCTTTTATCCTATCGCGCATATCCATAATTTCGCTTACCCTTCCTTTGCTAGCTACTCCAATATTAACCCAAAAATTAAATGCAAAAGTCAAAACTTCAACCCAAAATCCAAAAGATCAAACTATTAATGTCAAATACCAAAGCTCAAAATTAAAAATAAATTTAAATGACAAATACCCAATGACAAAACCCTGGTTTTGACATTTGCAATTTTGATTTTGAATTTATTTTGGGCTTTGGATTTTTTCATTTGTCATTACACTTTTTTGGTTTTTAGTTTCGGTTTACTATCTATTTGCCTTATTTACCTTATCCACCAGTTTTACGATGCCATCAATGATTGCCTCGGGTTTTGGCGGACAACCCGGGATATATAAATCTACCGGCAATATTTTATCCAAAGGTTCGGCGACGTTATAACTATCCTTGAACATATGCTGCGAAAGCGCGCAAATCCCGCAGGCAATAACCACACAAGGCTTAGGCACCTGTTCATAAACTTTTTTCATCCTCACTACCGCCTTCTTATTCATCGCTCCGGTGATTAAAAGCGCGTCCGCATGGCGGGCTGAACCAATAAGCTGAATGCCGAAACGCTCCAGGTCATGCCGGGGGGTAAAACAATCCAGCGCCTCGATATCGCAGTTATTGCAAGAGCCAACGCTCATATGAAAAACCCAAATTGATTTCGTAAATGCTCTTTTGATAATGTTCATATTGAAATTAATAAATTGGTCCTTTACTTTAATGCCAAATGTCAAAACTCAAAATCCAAAAATAAATCCCTGCCTGCCGGCAGGAAGGCAAATGTAAAATTCCAAATTCCAAAACTAAAGTTTTGGAATTTGATATTGGAATTTTGGATTACATTTGTCATTTGGATTTTGTCATTTGACATTACTTGCCAAATATCGCCAATATAACCGCTATTACCCCTAATATCGTCGGTATTCTCCAGAAAAACCTCAAAACCTGATCAATGCGTAAACGCGGATTGGTATTCTTGATCAATGTCATTATAACCAGTAACATTAAATATTTAGCGATCAGAAAAATCGGGCCAAGATCCTTACCTAAAAATAAAATTATGATAAAAAGCGGGACAGTATAAAGCATTACTGCTTTGGTTAACTTGAATATCGCCAGCGGCAAGCCGGAATATTCGATCAATGTCCCTCCCATGATCTCCTGATCAGCTTCGGCAATATCAAAAAGCCCTATTCCTAATTTTGCCTGCATACAGAAAATCGCGACGATAAAGGCCAGAGCGCCGGAAAAAGAAAATACATTCGAACCAAAAATCATCTGCTGTTGAATGATTTGACCGATTTGTAATGCGCCCTTACATTTGATAACTATCGTGATTATAGAAAGAATTAAAGGTAACTCATAAGCTAAAAGCAATTTAATTTCTCTGGATACTCCCACTGAAGCTAGCGGATTCCGGGAAGAAGACGCGCCGATAATCAAGGCTACTGCTGGTATTGCCAAAAGATAAAAAATTACGATTAAATCTCCGCCGAAACTTTCTAAAGGAGAAATTATACTCCTGCCTAAACTCGTGCTGACTAATACTGCAGCGATCAATCCCAGGTACGGAGAAAGCAGAAATGTGAGTTTAGTACCCTGGGGGACGATTACTTCTTTACCCAGTAGTTTCAAGATATCAGTAAAATTCTGATGCCAGGGAGGCCCCATCCTCCACTGCAGGCGGGCAGTAAGCTTTCTGTCGAACCAACCAGCTAACAGGCCGATTGTGGCGCTAAATATGAACCCCGGGAATATTAAATAATAAAAAATACTCTTCATTTTTTCCTAGGCGGCTGAACGTCTTCTCTGGACCACTTGCGCGAATGCACTGCCAGATGTTCTCCCACAAAATAGATATCCTGCTCAAGGCTCTCTTCTACTTCTTTAATTTCTATGGCTTTCTCAGGACACGAAGTTATACATTTAGGTAACTCTACATTCTTACCGACACAATAATCGCACTTAGAATCAAGGTAAGGAATGAAACCCTGAAAAATAATCCCGAAGGGACAAGCCACAGAGCAGGATTTACAGCTTGTGCAGCGCATCTTATAACGTTTGATATGCCCGTCGCTTGAGCGTTCCAAAGCGTTATGATAACAGGAATTTACGCAAGGCGCCTCTTCGCAATGCCGGCAGATAGTGGCAAAGGTGGCGTATTCGCGCAAAGAAGTAATCCCGTTATTCTGCGGATGATAAAAATAATCGCAGGCTACAGAACACTTCTTGCATTTACTACAGATATCTAAATCAATGTATAAACGTTTCATATTTTAATGTCAAATACCAAAGCTCAAAATTCAAAATAAATCCAAATTACAAAATCAAAATGACAAAACTTTAGTTTCGATATTTGATATTTTAACTTTTGATTTATTTTGTGCTTTGAATTTTGTCATTTGTCATTCCTTAATCCCATATATCATGTATATCCTTCAATTGTTCATACGTAAAAACCGGGCCGTCTTTGCAGGCGTAATATTTACCGATACGGCAATGGCCGCACTTACCCAAACCGCAGGACATACTTTTTTCCATGGATAAATATATATCCGCCGGTTTAATCCCTAAATCCAGCAATTTTAAGGTAACAAATTTCATCATAATCGGAGGGCCGCAGACTATACCCAAAGTATTTGTAAAGTCTACAGGGGCATCGCCTAATATGGTCGTAACTAAACCTACGTTTCCCTGCCAACCGGAATCTCCTATGTCAACACTAACTAAAACATCTACCTTATCTCTTTTAGCCCATTCAGGGATAAGATTTTTATAAACTATATCTTTCGGCGAGCGGGAACCATAACGTAAAACTACTTTATTATAATTGCTGATTGTCGCGAAAAGACTGAATAACAGCGAACGTAATGGCGCCAGCCCCACCCCGCCGCCTACGATTAAAATATCTTTACCCTTGAATTTATCCAAAGGATACCCCTTGCCATAGGGCCCGCGGATTCCCACTACTTCTCCCGGGCGCAAAGAATGCAATTTCGCGGTAACTTCACCGACATTCATAATGGTAAGATCCAATTTCTCGCTAATTCCGGGATCCGACGAAGGAGTAAAAGGCGCTTCCCCGACACCGGGAACGGTCATTTCAATGAATTGACCGGTGGCAAATTTAAAACCTCCTTCGGGTTTAAGCCTGAAAGTTTTTATCGCCGGAGTTTCTTCGATAATCTCTTCAATAACAGCTTTAAGCGGCTGGTAGATGTTTTTCTTCATCCCGTTAGAAACCTCGCATATAAAAATGTTTTCCCGTTATAAAACAATTAACGGCTGCCTGCGGCAGCCTGTTTCTAACGGGATTCATATAATTTCCTTAAGATTCTGCGGATATCGATTTTACCCGGGCAGACTTCGATGCATCTACCGCATCCGCAGCAAGCCTGATAGCCTAAATTGGAAACAAAAAAATCGAATTTCTTTAAATAACGGTTGCGCAATCTCATATAACGCATCTTTAACGCGTTGGCCCCTCCGGCAACCTTGGTAAAATTCTTCAAAAGGCAGCCATCCCAAAGCCTGAGGCGCTTGACAGAACCTGAAGAAGAGGTGTCGGAAAGCAGGAAACAATGGCAAGTGTCGCACATAAATACACAGGCATTGCACTCAACGCAAGTGCGCATTTCTTCCTGCCAGATCCCTGAATTATAACCCGATAAAACAATGTCCTGTAATGTTTCTTTTTTGGGGATTTTATACTGCGTTAAATGCTCATCCATACGCATGTTGACCGATTCCCTTTTTGCCCCTCTCCCTGAAATCTGGCCCAGGGTAGCTGGAACCAATAAATTTTTAAGAGACACAGCTATTAATTTCGCCTTCTGGGTTGCTATATCAAGAAGATAGCCGTTATTAAGCGGAGAGAGATTAAAATCAAAAGCTTCTGTTGGATAAGGATTAATGTCGAAAGCCCTGCAGAAACAAGCCTCCTTGAAATGCGGACAGTCGCTGGCAATAATCAAAGCAGCTTCCCTTCTGGACTTATAAAGAGGATCGGCTTCACTTCCTCCCAAAAAGACAAAATCCTGCACTTTTAACGAAAATAAATCGCAATTTTTTATTCCGCAAAGCGCAACAGGCCGTTCTCTTTTTTCTTTTGCTCCCGCATCTTCAAAATATTCACAAGCCTCTTCTTTATAATGCGTAAAAAACGCGCGGGTCGGCTCAACTGCGCGATAATCGTTAAAAACTATATCTTCTTTTTTGACTTGAGAAAACTTCTTTAGAAAATAATCATCTGTGGGCAGGCTCGCCCTACAGGTGCATTCGTCTCTTTTAACCGGAGACTTTTCCCTAACCGGAACATATAAGTCGTAATCCTCGGCTAAATGCTCGTAGAATTTTACTAAATCGTCGTTCTTTAGAAAATAGGTTTCCATCTACCCTGAAAGTTTTTGCCTCACCAAATCACTGACTAATTTGCCGTCTGCCTGGCCCGCAATTTTTGCGTTTACTTCTTTCATAACTTTACCCATATCCTTCATGCCGCTTGAGCCAGTTACGCTAATTACCTCTTCGATTATCTGCTTAACTGCATCAGCGGAAAGCTCAGGAGGAAGATAGGTTTTTAGGATTTCCAGCTCTTTCTTTTCCTTTTCAGCCATTTCCAACCGCTCTCCCTTGGTAAATTGTTCAATAGAATCCTGGCGCTGTTTTATCTGTTTCTTGATAACAGCGATTGCTTCGGTATCGTTAAGCGCGTTTATCTTCTTGGCAACCGCGGCGTTCATCATATCCGCCCGCAAAAAACTTAAAACCGAGCTCTTTAACTTATCCCCCGATTTCATTGCTTCTTTATAATCATTAAGAATCTTTTCTTCCAGCATTTCTCCCCCCTATTTCGTCTTTTGATTATCGGCTACTTCTACCTTTAATACATATTTAACCATAAAGAATACAACTATGGCAATAGCAAAAAAGTCGATAAAAGCAGCAATAATAACTCCGATTTTTATACTAGCCCTTCCGAGATGAAGCACGGCTTCCTGCCATTTTGGCCCGGGAAGAACCATTTCAATTAAAGGCATAATCAGGCCTTCAACAATGGCATTGATAATCTTGGCCACAGCATTGCCCATTACGATACCTATGGCTACGCCTATCACGCCGTAGGTGCGGATAAACTCGATAAATTCTTCTTTTAATTTAATATCCCGCATATCAACTCCGCTCTAAAACATTGTGCATTTCTTAAACTGAACCAATCTCTTATTCAAATCTTTCCTGGTAAGCTTTGAGGTCCTTTCTAAACCAAAATTTTCAATGTTAAATGACGCCGCTATAGTGCCGAACACAAGCGCCTTTCTTAGATTTTGCATATTCACCTTTTTCGTTTTGGCCAAATAACCCATAAAGCCTCCGGCAAAGGTATCTCCGGCTCCGGTAGGATCCACTACTTTATCCGCCGGATATGCCGGAAGGGAAAAAATAAATTTATCGCTGTAAAATAATACTCCGTGTTCGCCTTTTTTAATCAGAACCATCTTAGGCCCAAAAGAACGCAAAGCGCGGGCTGCCTGAATCAAGTTATGTTCTTGGGATAAAGAACGCGCTTCTTGATCGTTGGCTACGTAAATATCCACTTCTTTGAGCAAACGCAGAAGCGATTTACGCTTATTATTGATCCAATAGTTCATGCTATCCAAGGCGATCAACTTGGGCAAACGCATATGCCCCAAGAGGTGCCGCTGTATATCCGGGTCAACATTGGCCAAGAAAACATGCTCTATTCTTTTCTGCTCTTCTGAAATCTCAGGTTTGAATGTGTTAAGGACCCCTAATTCGGTATTCAGAGTTATAGCGGTATTCAGATCACCTTTATATTCGCCTGACCACTGAAAGGTCTTGCCGGAAGCCTCGCGGATAAGCGCGCTAAGATTTATGCCTTTGGCCTCCAAAAATTTGATATGCTTTTGGGGGAAATCTTTACCCACAATGGCAACCAGATTCACTTTGGTAAAAATACGCGCAGCCATCGCAAAATGCGCGGCTGACCCTCCCAGCATCTGTTTTCTTTGGCCAAAAGGAGTCTTCACATTATCCAACGCCACTGTCCCGAGGACCAAAATACTCATTCTTCTCTCCTACTTGAACTTCAACCAAAATACCGCAGCTACAAGTATTCTGTATATTCCAAATGGAATAAACGTATGCTTTTTTATGAAAATAAGCAGGAACTTTATTGCTAAAAGCGCCACTAAAAATGAGACAATAAACCCAACACCTAAAAGAAGGAATTGATCCGCTTTAAACGCGTGGGCGCTTTTTACTAAATCCAAGGCAGTAGCGGCGCACATTGTGGGGACAGCCAGTAAAAAAGAAAATTCCACTATTGTTTTACGTTTTAATCCCGCTGCCAAACCGCCTACAATGGTTGCTGCGGCGCGCGAAACTCCCGGTATAATGGCAATCGACTGAAAAAAACCGATTATTAAAGCCTGCGGATAAGAAATCGACGTTAATCCATCCGAAGAATCCTCTTTTTCTCCATGAAAGATTTCAAAAATAATGAGCGCGATCCCCCCAAGAAATAACGCCCAAAGCACGACTGAAATGCTGCCCAGGAAGAACGTTTTAATAACCTTATATAACAACGCTCCAATTACCGCGGTCGGTAAAAACGCGGTAAGAATCTTTTTCCAGACATCCAAACCTTTAAATAATTCCTTCCAGTAAAGGATAACTACCGCCAGAATCGCGCCGCTCTGGATCGCAATTTCAAAACTTTTGACAAACTCGGACTGAATAATCCCCATACTGCGGCTGGCGAGCATTAAATGCCCGGTGGAAGAAATAGGCAGAAATTCCGTAACTCCTTCGACGATACCAAATATGCAAGCTTGAATCAAATTCATATTCCGGCTTCCTTAGTGAGGGTGTTTTGCTAAAAAACCTGCCATATCCGCGGCAAGCTCTAGGCGCACTTGAACTTGCGCGCCTGTCACTGGATGGGAAAAACTTAACTCTTTTGCCTGCAGCATAAGCCTTTTGGCCTTAATTGCAAAATCCCGGCGAAAGGCAAATTTAGATTCACCCAGAATAGGATGGCCAATCTGTTTAAGATGAATTCTTATCTGGTTTGTGCGGCCGGTCAAAGGATTAACTTCCAGAATAGCAAAATCTTTCCTTTTTTCAATAATTTTATAACGGGTTTCGGCTGATAAACCCTCGATCCTGTTTTTAATCTCCCCCTGGTTCTTTTGGGGTATTCCCCGCACAAAAGCAAGATAAATTTTTCTAACCTTCCTGCCGCGAAACTCATCCATCATTCTCTGCTGGGTATTTTTATCTTTCGCGTAAATTATCAAACCCGAAGTCTCCCGGTCAAGCCGGTGACAGGGGTATAAATTCAATATACTGGTAAGTGTCCGCTTTTCGTTTTTAGGAGTTGGAACAGTTAAAAGCCCCGAAGGTTTATCTACTACCAAAAGCCATTGGTCTTCGTAAATTATGGGAATATTCACCCCGAAAAAACTCCGGTTAAACTATTTCCAACATTCTATCTATTGCTTTTTTGGCCCGCAGGCGTATATCATCGGGAACCTTGACTTCCTCTTTTAATTCTTCCAGAGCCCAGAGTATCTTCTCCTGCGTCGTGCGTTTCATATTCGGGCAAACCGCCCGCTCGGAAGCCGGATAAAATTCTTTCCCGGGATTATCTTTTTTCAGGCGATAAATAAGCCCGACTTCCGTGCCAACGATCATCTCCTTAGCTTCGGTTTCCTTGGCGAATTTAGCCATCTGGCTCGTGGATAAAACCGCATCTGCCATTGCCACAACAGCCGGCAGGCATTCCGGATGCACTATAACTTTAGCAAAAGGATGAAATTTCTTTTCCCGCCTTAAATCTTCGGGAAGAATCTTGGTATGCGTCGGGCAAAAGCCGGTCCAGCTGATAAGCGGCCTGCGGCTTTGGCTATCGGAAGCCAAACCACGGCCTTCTGGCCTGCCTGTTTGTTTGGAGACATAATCAGCCAGGTATTTATCCGGAACGAAAATTATTTCTTTTTTATCTTTCAGGTAGTTAACTACGGCCACGGCATTAGTCGAAGTGCAGCAATAATCTAACTCGGCTTTTACTTCTGCCGAAGAATTTACATAACCAACAACTACCGCCTCCGGGTGCTCTGCTTTTAACTTTCTCAACTCATCGGCGCTAAGCATATTTGCCATGGGGCAGCCGGCTAAGGCATCCGGCATAATCACCAGCTTATCCGGAGAAAGTATTGAAGCTGTCTCGGCCATAAAATAAACCCCGCAAAAAACAATCACCTTGGCCTCGGTTCTGGCTGCGGCGCGGGATAACTCCAGAGAATCTCCCCGGAAATCCGCCACATCCTGCACTTCCGGTAACTGGTAATTATGCGCCAGAATCACGGCATTACGCTTTTTCTTAAGCTCTTTGATTTTTTCTTCCAAACCGGTGATTTGTTTAGTCATCTTGGCTTATAACCTTATCAATAATTGCTCCGCCTATGACCCTGTTCTTTTCATAAAAAACTGCTGATTGACCGGGAGTTATAGCGAATTGCGGTTTTTTAAAAATTACTTTGGCTTTGGCTATCGGAGGCCAAACCACGGCCTTGTGGCCTGTGGATTTGTTACCGTAGGAAAACAAATCTGCTCTAGCTTCTTGGTGATTATACCTTATTTTTACTTTAAGAGCAACTTTCTTTTTTACCGGAGGCTTGATCGCAAAATGCAGATCTTTAAGCAAACATCCGGTTGAACTGGCCTCTTCTTTTGAGCCGATATAAATACTATTAGTTCTAGGATCAATCTTGGTTATATAAACCGGATAACCTTTGGCGACTCCTAAGCCTTCCCGCTGGCCGGTTGTGTAATAAGCAACGCCTTTGTGCTGGCCGACAACATTTCCTTGAGTATCGATTATTGGCCCGGTAAGCAATTCTTTATTCATCCTGTTTCTTAAAAACGCGCGATAATCATCGTTAGGCAGAAAACAAATCTCCTGGCTGGCTTTTTTTTCAGCTACGGCAAGGCCAAATTTGCGGGCTAGATCCCTTACCTCTACTTTAGTATAGTTGCCTAAGGGGAAAATTATATGCTTTAATTGATTTTGATTAAGCCTGTATAAAAAATACGATTGATCCTTTTTTAAATCTTTGGCTTTTCTTAATAAAAATCCGGCAGGAATTTTAGTAATTCTGGCATAATGTCCGGTTGCCAGGAATTGCGCGTCTAAAGCCTTAGCTTTATTCAATAACTCGCCGAATTTAAGGTATTGGTTACAGACTACGCAAGGATTGGGCGTGCGGCCCAGAAGATATTCGCGGCAGAAAGGCTCGATCACCCGCTCTTCCAAGGCCTTTCGCATGTTGACAACATAGTGCCTTATACCTAATTTATGACAGACCCTGCGGGCATCCTCTATGCCTTGTCTGCTGCAGCAGCCTATTTTCTTGCGGTTTGAATCCGCAAGGTTAAAGCACATAGTGACTCCGATAACCTCAAAGCCTTTTTCCTTTAAAAGGCAGGCGGCTACCGCAGAATCCACCCCTCCGCTCATTCCAACGACCACGCGTTTTTGCATATGGTAATTATAGCATAACAACCAAGCCTTACTAACAAAAAAGGCCCAATGCTTGCGCATTGAGCCTTTTCTTTTTTTGCTTTTTTAGGTTATAACTTGGTTACTTTTGTAGCTTGCTCGCCCTTCGGACCTTTTTCAATTTCAAACTCCACCTCTTGGCCCTCTTCTAAAGTCTTATAGCCATCACCCTGTATAGCTGTATGATGCACGAAGACATCATTACCATTCTCAGGAGTAATAAACCCATAACCTTTCTGGTTGGAAAACCACTTTACTTTACCTTTTGCCATTGCTGCAATTCCTCCTTCCTTATAAAATTTTAGCAAACTACTAGAATAGACAAAAACCGTAAGGTGTGTCGTTCTTTCTCCTTACGGTTAAAGACCTTCTACTCCCTTGTTCACTACTGAAGCAAGTATACACTAAATTCTATATTTGTCAATTAAAAAATTTCCCCCTCATGGGAATGATACCATAGATCCTTACCCCCTCCCCTGTGAGGGAAAATTAACCAAGCTTCTCTGTATAAGTAAAGAGCGTTTTGAAAGATTATCCTTAACTGCACAAGAATTACTTAATAAAAGACAT
>Ga0265297_10003810_pt1 | contig 26221 bp, 26 predicted proteins | sample Munlanlwell13791_FD_192502 | JGI IMG/M metagenome (GOLD analysis project Ga0265297, IMG submission 192502) | Leachate microbial communities from a municipal landfill in Southern Ontario, Canada - Leachate well 137-91 | ecosystem: Engineered > Solid waste > Landfill > Unclassified | place...
CCTCATTTCGGAATAAAGGGGCTGTCTACCTAAAGTGCGCCATACAGCCTCAAGGTTACCAAAAAGTTCTTCGGTCGGAATGAATTGTTGTAAATTGATATTTAAGCCAGCTTTTTTTAGAGCTTTATTCCAAGAACCAAATCTATTATGATAAGTGGCCATACAAAACTTTCCGTGCTTTCGATATGCATCTCCGGTTAATTTTTTGTTAACTAAAAGATCGGCGACTTTTTTTAAATCTTTAAGTAGATCTTCATCGGAAAAATATCGTGCATTGCTTCTTAGCTCAAATTTCATATTTTTATAGATCGCGTATTTTTTATCTTTAAACAAGCTATTTATTCTTCGAGCGAAGCGCAGCGGAGTCGAGAAGCGGTTCTCGACGCGCTCCCTTCGTCGCTTGCTCGAACAATAATATTTTACTTTTTCCCTTGACAAATTACTTAAAATAATATTAGATTAACTCGTCAAGAACAACAAGAAGGAGGTAGCGATATGACAATCCGTGAACTCAAGCAGGGCGATTGGTTCTCCACGGGAAACGATTTCCACTACATCAAGGTGCGTCCTTTCCGCAGGAACCAGCGAGACAGCAAGCTGTACCACGCGATCTGCCTCGAGACGGGACGGCCCGCCTTCCCGGGTCTTCGTGGCGTTCTGGGCACGGCGGTGTTCCCGGTCACGAGGGTCTCGAAACCCAAGATCTGACACCATTACTTCCGCGTAGCCTGCAAATAGTCCCCTGGCTTGACGCGTCATTCGGAACTCTTCCGGGTGGCGCGTTTTTTATTTACAAAGAACCCTCGTTTATTCTTCGAGCGAAGTTCGCCGTCAGACGACGAGTCGAGAAGCAACACGGAATGACGCCGCCTTGCGGCGTTAATTGTAGTTTGATAACAGCGCAAGGCGCTGTCACTCCGAAGTTCTCGACGCGCTCCCTTCGTCGCTTGCTCGAACAATAATTATTTCTTCCCCTTCACCACTTTCACCTTAATCGCCTTACTCTTCGCTTCCGGCGATTTGGGGATTGTAATTTTTAACATTCCATTTTCCGATTTGGCTTCGGCTTTGCCGCCAAGGACGGCGACGGGCAAGCGGACCGCGCGGTGAAAACTTCCGTAGCGGACTTCTTTGCGGTAAAAATTCTTTTCATCAACTTCGCTTTGCCGTTCGGTTTTTCCGTCGACGGACAGGACATCATTTTCAATGGAAATCTCCACATCTTCCGGATCAATTCCGGCAAGCAGAGTTTCAACAACGACCGCGTCTTTAGTTTGATAAATATCCAGCGCCGGGACAAAACCGCCCGCGCCTTCTTCAAAAAATCTGTCCAAATCTCCAAATTGTTCCCAAGGATTCCATTTGATAATTGGCATAGTTTTTTAAATTAATAATTTTTTATTCGCTGACAATTACTTTTGCCGGAATTATTGTTTTCCCCTGCATCGTGTATCCGCCGCCGACTTCTTCAATAATAATATCCGACTCAACGCCTTCTTTTTTCTGCCGACTAATTGCCTCGTGAAATTCCGGATTGAACTTTTCGCCGACAGATTTTATTTCTTCCACGCCAAATTTCCGAAAAACATCTTCAAATTGTTTTTTGATATTTAAAATTCCTTCCGCCCACCCTTCGACTCGCTCCGCTCGCTCAGGGGATAAGGTGTTATTGCCTGAGCCTGTCGAAGGCATATTCTGACACGCCCGTTTTAGTACGTCGTATACTGGCAAAAATTTCATTAACATCCCGCCCGCGACAAATTGCGCCAGCTCCGCGCTCGCTGTTTCATTTTCTTTTTTTAAATTCAAATAATCCGCTTTGGCTCGTTTCCACCCATTTAAATATTCTTCCGCCTGTTTTTTACACACTTCCAATTCCGAGAGCGCCACGTCTTTTTTTTCTTCTATTTTTTGCTTATCGTCTGCCATAGTTATATTTTATTTAACAAATCTTTCACTTCGCGAATAAGGGCGATATTTTTTCCATAATCCATTCTGATCGGTCCCAAAACGGCGACAAGCCCTGCTTTTTTATTTTTCCCGCGGTATCTTGAAACCACGGCGCCGCAGGCGTCGCTGAAAGGATTTTTCTTGCCGATTAAAACTTTTATCTCTTCTTTTGTTTCTTCAAAAATTTCATTTATAATTTCGTCCAAATGATCAACAATTTCGCCAATCCGATAAACCAAATTCTGGTCGTGGAATTCCGGCTTGGAAAAAAGGTTGGAAAGCCCGGTGTAGTAAACATCATTTTTCCCAAAAGCCAAAATCACGGCTTCTTCAGAGAGTTCGGCTAAAACTTTGGCTAGGCTTTTTTCCGGATATTCCGCAGTCCGCGCCGCCCGTTCCAATTCTTTTTTTTCTTTTCCCGCGACTTCTGATTTTTCCTCCGGAAGATTGGCGAGATAAAAGGCAAATCCCGCTTCGGTCGGAATCCGGCCGGCGGAAGTGTGCGGCTGGACTAAATATCCTTCTTCTTCCAAATCCGCCATTTCATTTCGTAATGTTGCCGAACTTATTTTAAAACCGCCCCGCCCGGCGAGCATTTTTGAGGCAACCGGCGTGGCTTTTTTTATATATTCGTGGATGACTGACAAGAGCAATTTTTCCTTTCGTTTTTCCATATTAAACTATTTTACACCAGTTAGCAATCGCCGTCAAGGACTGCTAATACCATTTTATAAAACCAAAAAGCAGCCGTCAAGGCTGCTTTTCTTAATCTCTAATTACTTATTAAACTGATGTCCAATTTCCGAGAGAAGAACGTTTTCCACGTGGATTCCCCGCGGATGGAAAATTCTGTCCAGTTCATTTGTAATCGCCACTTCAATCTGATTCCTCTGAAGAGAAACAATATCCTGGGCGGAATAAAGCGAAGCAATCATGCGGAGCCGGCTTCTAATCGTCGGCCGGATTATTTTTTCCACAAAATCCTCTCCAATATTTTGCCAGATGTATGGAATTTGCTCCATGTCAAGCCGTAAAAGAATTGTCCCTTCAATCGCGATATTTTTGCTGTCCAAAGTTACCGAGCCAATCGGCGTGTCGCCCAAAGCGCGAATATTATCAATGTTAAACCCCTTGCTGATATTATATTCCAGAGTTTGAGTATTGAATAATTTTGCTCTCTGCCAAAACGGAATTTTTAAATGCAAGCCGGGATGTAAAACTTTTTTCAGGACTCCTCTGCCAAGGTCGTAAACGCAGGCAACATAACCCGGCGGGACAGTAATAAAAAAACCCTTTAAGACGTCCTCCACGACAAACGAATACATTATTTTGTCTAAGGAATCGGCCATATTTTGTTTTAGATTTGAAATCTTAGATTTAAGTGCCTAATGCTATATTAGCGGATTGTGTGTTTTTGTCAAGGACACAGAGATAAAAAGAGCGCCGGACGAACAGACATTCACCTTTCGGTTACTCATCGGTCTTTCGACCGACTGTCGTTCATCCGGCGCTATCATGGCGACACAGCAGGCCTAGATTGTGGCCCGGAACCGGTCGGCGTGAGGACCCCCCCTGTTCGGGAAGATCGACCGCCATGCCCGATTGTGCCGCCCCCATCTCGCAGTGTGTGATGGCACCCACGAGATTTTTATACTCGCCGCAGTCCGCGCTTCCGCGGATAACGACGCGCAGGGTTCCTCCTGATTTCCCGAGTGGCGTCAGGAAACCTTAAATGCCCATGCCCAGACCACCATCCGAGCAGCCACGGGGAGGAAAGATCTGCGCCGTTCCGCCCAACGCAAGCGCCAGGACTCGAGGAACCGCGAGCGGCTCCCTGGAACAACGCAGGCTGCGATCGCACTTAGGCTTTCGGGGAGTCCCCTTGGTAGCCATGACCAGAGCTGTGCGACCGCAACTTTATGCCAACGCGAACCAAAGTTCGCGGAAGCTTTGGCGAGGCTGGAGGGACGTCATCCCTCAGTCCTAAACATCCGACTCCTTCCGCACATCCGCATGTACACGACGCGTTAACGCCGGCGGGAATCAGAAGGCGCAACCAAGTAAGAACCATGATTGCATCGGACAGACAGGACTCCATGGGGGCAGCCTCATACTTTATCCATTTCGTAATTTCTTTTTATCATCATATCTAAACTTTGTCAAGAGCTACAACTCTTCATTGTATTTTTCGAGCGAGGAGTAAGACGACAAGTCTAGAACCGCTTCTCGACTCACTACGCTCGCTTGAAGAATAAATAAACCGGCCTTTTGGCCGGAATTTTTTATTTAATTTACTAATATTTTTACTTAGTTTTCGCGGCGGCCGTTTCCCCAGCTTTAAATCTATTTTTAAACATCTGCCTGAAAAAAATCACAACAAAGGAAAAGCAAAGAGAAGTTAAAATAAAAATTGACTTAGCTATTGGCAAAATCCAAAGAAGGAAAAAGCACGCTGCCGGAAAAAAAATCATGTAGGCCACTTCGGATTTAGTGAGACCCGTTGATTTGCTGCGGTAATCAATAAAAATTTCTAGAAAAAGTATCGCACCGACAAGCCCGCTCCAAAATAAATTTTTTGTTTCACCCAAATCAAAACCAAAAAAATCAGTATTAATAAAATCTGGACGCGTCACCCAAGAATAAAGATCTCCAAGTTTTCCATTAATTCCACCGATGAAAACTTGATACAAAAGAACCAAGATTAAGGCCTGCACGCCGAGCACCATAACTTTTGCCCAGGGGCTGACTTTGTGCTCCCGCATTACCTTGCGGATCATTTCCTTTTTCTGAATCGGATCATTTTTGAAATCCTGACTAATCTTGTCTATTTTTTGGCTGAGTTTTCCATATAAAATTTTACTGCGTTCCGAAACGACGGTAAAAGGCAAAAGAACGATGCGGATGATGATCGTTAAATAAATAATAGCCACGCCCAAATTTCCAAAAGCCGGAACATTATAAAGCCAAATCAAAATATTCAAAAGCGGGGTATAGAGAACGTCGTGCCAAATTTGATGAAACATAATAAAAATTAATTGGTAGCCCCATCGAGAAATTAAACATCGCTTCGCTCCTTAAAACCCTGCGGTTTTAATGTTTCCGCGAACGGAAACCTCACGGTTTCCGACCCTTCCCTGGTTTAAATCTCTCGTAACAGATTCTCGATAATTTCTTTTTGCTATTTTATATTAACTTCCAATTTATTTTGGTAGCCCCATCGGGATTTAAACCCGAGTTTCCTCCGTGAGAGGGAGGCGTCCTAGATCAGGCTAGACGATGAGGCCATTACATTTCTAAACTGATTTTTAGTATATCAAAAAAGAAAAAATTTATCAATAAGAAAAGGCTCTCGATCAAATAGACCAAGAGCCAGGGTGACCCATGTAGCCGCGCGGCGACGAATTCCACGCGACAGACATTGGCTTGTACATCGAACAAGCCTTTGTCGCCAGGCCTTTCGGACCGGCATGCCGCCCACGGTGTCTGTCAGCGGCTCTCTATTTATAAACCATAAAAGTAAATTTGTCAAGTATCGCAAATACTTAAAAGCGAACCTTGCGGCTCGCTTAAATTTTAAATTTAAAATTTTAAATTTTCAACTTATTCTCTTTTACGCGCCCACGAAACGTCTTGCCTTACTAAAAGTTCAACCGCCCGCAAAGGTTCAGCCATAAGTTCTTTTACAACTTTTTCCAACCGCATTCCTTGCGATCCCTTGATCAAAACAACGTCGCCCTGTTTCATTTTTCCCTGGACAAAAAGTCCTGCTTCTTCCGGGGTCGGAAAATTAAAAATTTTATCCTCAGCCATGCCGGCCTCTTTCGCCGCGCGGACAATATCGCGCGACCGCTCGCCGACCGTCACCAAATAATCAACACCGCTCGCTGTCGCGGCCCGGCCAACCTGTTTATGCCCCTCTTCACTAAAACTGCCGAGCTCTAACATATCGCCCAACACCGCGAATTTTTTATCATCTTCCGCCGGAAGTTTTATTGATTGCAAAACTCTGAGCGCCGCTTCCACGGGAATCGGCGAAGCGTTATAAGTATCGTCAATAATCAATGTTCTCTTGATTCCGGGGATTAAATTCATCCGGCCCTTCGGAGCCATATATCTTTTCAAGCTCTCGGCAACTTCCACAAGATTCATTCCGTAAGTAATTCCCACAGCCGCGCCGGCAAGCGCCGCATAAATATGTTGCCGCCCCAAAACTCCGGGCAAAAAAATCGGGATAACCGCGCCGGCATAACTCAATTTAAAATTCATTCCGGAAATTTCCACTCCCTCTCCAATCATCCCCTCTTCTTGCGCGCGCACTTCAGCATCGGGGCTAAAACCATAAGTCAAAACTTTAGCTCGCGTTTTTTCCCGCATCTCAAAAACTTTTTCATCATCACAATTTAAAACCGCGAAACCTTCTGGCCGAAGATTGCTCACGATCGTTCTTTTTTCTTTGACTATTCTTTCAATACTTTCAAAAAATTCTAAATGCGCCGGTCCGATACCCGTCACTACACCAACTTTACACGGCGCGAGTTCTGTCAGATATTTTATATCACCCGGATGATCAGCACCCATTTCCAAAACTAAAATCTGTGGATAATCAGCATCACGGAATAAAATTAATTTTATGCCGTGGAAAAATACGCCAAGCCACTTAAAAACAGATTTGCGGCCAGACTCAGACCCCAAAATGGAAAGCGGAAGCCCTAGTTCGTTATTATAATTTTTCAAATTCTGGCGCGCACGGAATTTTGAAGATAACACGGCAAAAATCGCCTCTTTTGTTGAAGTTTTTCCCATACTGCCCGTAATTCCAATAATCTCGGGCTTATACTTTTTTAAGACACGCTTGGCTAAAAAATATAAAATTTTCTGGACTATTTTTTTCATAATTAATTTAATATGTAAAAATCATATTAGCTCCTCGGCTGGGAAAAAATGTAAACATTTTTTCTCTCACCTTACGTCGCTAATAATTCAAAATTACCTGCTCGGAGGCACTTTCAAATAGTTTAGCATAAACTTGGCAATTTCGCCAAATAGCGGTGCGGCCGTTGCTTCCGCCCAAATCGTTGATCTTGGATGATCTATCTTTGTCAACATCACAAACCTTGGGTCTTCTACTGGCGCGAAACCGACAAATGAACCGATTGTCACGTCTTGCTCGTATCCGCTCCCATCTTTTTTAGCAACCTGCGCCGTACCGGTTTTTCCCGCCACATAATATCCCGAAACGCCGGCGCGCTTGCCATGCCCGTTTTCCACCACAGAAACAAGCATTCCCCCTAAAAGCGCCGATGTTCTTCCGGAAATTGCTTGGCGAATAACTTTCGGTTCGGTTTTAATTGTCTCGCCGTCGCTTTTTATAATCCGGTCAACAATATGCGGCTTAACCAATTTTCCACCATTCGCGATTGCCGAAAACGCGGTTACGATCTGAATCGGCGTGACGGAAATTCCCTGGCCGAACGATCCTGTCGCGCTCCAAATTTTTCCTTTTTTACTCAAAGAACTAATACTGCCGGCATTTTCAAAATCTAGCTCAATCCCCGTCCGCGTTCCGAAACCAAAGTCCTCAACATATTTTTTAAAAATTTCCGGACCGATTGTGTTCACAGCAAAAACCGCGCCGGTATTCAACGATTCGTCCAAAACCTGGGTCATTGTCTGCACGCCGTGCGCTTTCAAATCGGAATTTTTAATCGTGCGGTCATCAACTTTTATTTCTCCCTCATCAACATAAGTGGTTGTGGGGGTAATCTTTCCCGCGTCCAGCGCCGCGGCAATAGTTATAGCTTTAAAAATTGATCCTGGCTCATACTGAGAAAAAACCGCCGGATTGTTGTAAATATTAATGTTATCAACTTTTGCGTATTCATTCGGATTAAAATCGGGATAAGAACACATCGCGAGAATCGCTCCGGTTTTTGGATTCATAATAATTACCGTTCCTCCGTCGGCGTCGTGGCGAAGAACCGCTTCTCTTAATTTTCCGCAGGCGAAATGTTCAATATTTCTATCTATAGTAATAACAATATCCGCGCCGTCCTCGGCTTTTTGCCACTCTCGTCCGGAAACCGGAATCCACCGCCCCGCCACGTCTTTTTCTGACGAGAGAAATCCCTGGACACCACCGAGCTCTTCTTCGAAATAACCTTCAAGCCCATATTGCCCGATTTTTTTATCATCTTTTATTCCGACAAATCCTAAAAAATGGCTACCTAAATTATTTTCCGGATAATAACGCGCTTCTTCTTCAATATAACCGATACCCTCAGCTTGCAATTCCTTGATTTTCGTAAGTGTCGCTTCATTTACTCCACGGCGCAAAGGTTCGTAAGGATCGTTTTCCTTTTTTAATTTAGCCAAAAATTCTTCTTCTAATTTTTCTTTCTCGGATTTTTCCACGGCCTCAATTTCTTCGGCAGTCAACCCTTCCCCCTCCTTTTCTTCCCTCACATATAAAATATCAACTAATTTTTTTGCTAATGATTCGGCATTCTCTATTTTACGCGAATCAACATAAACAAGATACAACGATTGGTTCGTAGCCAATGGATATAATTTTTCATCCTGCGACGCGGCGCTACTGGCTTCTTGCATCAAAATTCTTCCCCGCTCGGGAAAAATAGCTTTATAAATTTCATGTTGGCCTGCAGCAAGAGCTGCATAAAAATCATTATTCAAAACCTGAAGACTAAAAAGGCGAAGAGCAATCACTCCCGCAAATAAAAAAATACCCAGCTTGATAAGTTTTAGTCGACGATCTCCCTCACTAGTTTTTTCACGAAATTTTTTTCTCTCTCTAAACCTACTCATAAACTCCCTTCTAAAGTAATCTCTATCCAATCATTTTGCCCATCATCCCATTTATAGGCTTTGAACTTGTGGCTTTTTTCCGTATCGGAATAAAGATATTCTACTGAAGCCTGGCTGCCCATTCTTTTTGATCCTAAAGTTTTTTTGCCGGTAACCACCGCTTTGGTCGTTCTCTCAATTTTCATTTTGCCGAGCGGCCCGTTGAAAATTACAAACTCGCGAAATCCCCTTCCTTCTTCTTCCTGCAAATCTTCCTTCCCCTCTTCCAAGACAGGAAATTTATCTTTCAATATGGAAACTGTGTCTAACCATCTTTCGTCGGTCATATGCGTCAACTTATTTTTTAAAATATTTTCTACCTTTTAATTTTTCTGGAAAATAATCTTGCTGCACCGGCCCTTTAAAATTTGGATTATATTTATATCCTTTTCCGTAACCCAAATCTTTCATTAAATCTGTCGGAGCGTTTCGCAAATGAAGCGGCACTGGTTCGTTTTCTGTTTCCTTGATATCGCGCTGGACTTCGCCGTAAGCCGTATAAAGTTCATTCGACTTCGGGGCGCGAGCCAAATATGCCACAGCCTGCGCCAAAATTACATTGCACTCTGGCATACCAAGATAATGACAAGCAGTATAAGCTGTTGTTGCCTGCACAAGCGCGTTTGGCTCGACGAGCCCAATATCTTCCGAAGCAAAACGGACCAAACGGCGAGCAACATAAAGCGGATCTTCCCCGGCCTCAAGCATTCTTCCAAGCCAGTAGAGCGCGGCGTCCGCGTCCGAACCGCGCATTGATTTATGAAGCGCGGAAATAATATTATAATGCTCTTCTCCTGCTCGATCGTAAAGCAAATGAGTTTTTTGCAGAGCCTCACGAATTGTTTCCTGATTTAATTGTATCATTTTTTGGCCTTCTTTTCGAGAAGCTTTCACGGCAAACTCCAGCGCATTCAAAGCAATCCTTGCGTCGCCATTTGCCACTCCCGAGAGATAGTCAAGTGTCTTGTCAAGAATCTGCACGTCAAGCGCACCATAACCGCGAACTTTGTCGGAAATCGCCCGCTTTAAAATATTTTTTATGTTTTCCGCGGCTAAAGATTTGAGGACAAAAACTCGCGAACGGGAAAGAAGGGCGGAATTAACTTCAAACGACGGATTTTCCGTAGTCGCGCCGATTAGAGTAATTGTTCCATTCTCTACGTACGGCAAAAGCGAATCTTGTTGTGATTTATTCCAGCGATGAATTTCGTCAATAAATAAAATTGTCCGACGGTTATTAAACTTTCGTCCGCTTTGCGCCGCGGAAACAATTTTTCGCAAATCCGCGAGACCCGAAGCTGTTGCCGACATTTGAATAAATTCCGACTTGGTCATTTTGGCGATAATGCGCGCCAGGGTTGTTTTTCCAGAACCTGGAGGACCCCAAAAAATCATAGAAGGAATTTCGTCGTTTTGAATCAAACTGCGAAGCATTTTTCCCTGGCCGATTAATTCTTCTTGGCCTTCAAATTCTTCCAAAATTTCTGGCCGCAGACGGTCGGCTAGCGGGGCGTTTTTTGCCAAATCCTTATTCAATTTTCCGTCAAAGAGGTCTTGCATACTTTTATTTTAAGCATATATATTTTACCCCTTATTTGTCTTTTAGTGAAGTGGCTGGGGTTTACCCCCCCCTCACGCACCTATCTAAAAATCTCACAACTTGGCGCAAAGGCAAAAACAAATTAGGTGCGGGGTTTACGAAAAAGAGATTGTCCTGTATAATAAAGAATATTAAATCCTGTGTTGACTGCGCTCGCTCGGAAATGAAAATGTGATTTTCATTTCCCTCACTTGCTTGTCAATAAATTTTAATAACGGGGTGTGGCCCAGTAGCCTAAGGCACACGGTTCGGCCCGCCCGCCCACCTTTATTGCACCGGGGTATGGCCCAGTAGTCTAAGGCGCACGGTTCGGGACCGTGAGATCGAGGGTGCGAATCCCTCTACCCCGATAGAGTAAAGGTGGGCGGGGAACTGAGATCGAGGGCGTGAATCCCTCTGCCCCGACTTTAATACGGCTACTATGCCTGAAATTTATCCAAAAAATTCCGCGGGAAGAAAAATGATAGATAGACAGTTAGTGCCCGTTGTTTACCTCCATCAAACTCTAGGTGATGCCCTAAAATTATTTCAAGAAAAAAAGAAGAAATTCGAAACAATAAATTATATTTACGTAATTGACGCCGCAAATAAACTTTTGGGCGTTTTTTCAATAAAAGATGTTTTTCAAAAACCTTACGAAACGAAAATTTCCGATATTTTGACTAGTGACATTGTTAAGGCGCACCTACACACTCGACAGGAAAAAGTGGCGTTGCTGGCTCTGAAAAATAATTTAAAGGCGATTCCAGTGGTTGATAAAGAAAATATTTTTCTTGGCGTTGTGCCGTCCGATGTAATTTTGGAAATTTTACATAACGAAAATGTCGAAGATGCCCTACTCGGCGCCGGCATCCATAAATTCAAAGATCCGGTGGTCAGCATAATTCACGCGTCGGCTTTCTTGCATTTTAAAAAAAGATTGCCTTGGCTGGTTTTAGGACTCGTTGGGGGCACTCTCGCCGCCTTTATCGTAAACGCTTTTACCGAAATTTTAAAAATTCAATTAATCTTAGCTGCCTTCATTCCTTCAATTGTTTATATCGCCGACGCGGTCGGCGCCCAGACTCAAACTCTTTATATCCGAAGTTTAGCTATTGATAATAAGCTAAATTTTAAAAAATATGTTTTAAGGGAAATAAGGGTTGGTCTTTCATTGGCCTTGGTCCTGGCTGCGATTATGGGCGCCGTCGGTTTGCTTTGGTATCAAGTGCCGCTCCTTGGTCTTGTCTTGGCCCTTTCTTTTTTTTCAACCATAGTTATCGCCGTTATTGTCGCCATTCTGCTACCTTCCTTGTTTCTTAAATTAAAACTTGATCCAGCTATAACAAGCGGTCCTTTCGCGACAATCGTGAGAGATATCTCAAGTCTCCTAATTTATTTTTTAATTGCCACAACCTTTATAAATTTATTAGCTTAAAATAAAATCAGGCCGCTGAATTAACGGTCTGATTTTTATTTTATATTTTTTTGTTTAACAGCAATAAAGTTCTTTTGGCGTGCCGTCCTCTGAGATTTCGCCAAACGGATTGCCGAATTCGCGCGTGTTCCCAATCATTTTTTTATTTTCCTCTGTTCCCAAATTTTCCGCGTTTAATTTACCGCGGATTTTTTTCATCATGCCTGGCAAATCAATTTTTGCCGGACAATTTTCTTGGCAAGCAGAACATAATGTACAGGAATAACAGCCCGATTCTTTGGCGCGCAAAAGTTCAATCATAAACGCTGATAAAATAATTCCCTTACTTCCTAAATATTTGTCGCCATATTTCGTCCCGAGTTCGTGGTAGGCTGGACAGAAATTTAAGCACGCGCCGCAATTAATGCAGTAAAGCAACTCCTCAAATCCGTCTTTTAATATTTTTTCACGACCGTTATCCAATAAAATCAAATATACTTCTTTAGCGCCCTGAGCGCCGATTACGAGCTCATTTTGAATATCCGCCGTTTTTGACGGTCCGGAAATTATGGAAACATAAACCGGCCAATCCTGTCCTGTACCCCAAACGGAGGCGGCTCGGACGACTTTCATGGCATCTTCCATGGTCGGCACAATTTTTTCCCAACCGGAAATTATAATATGTTTTTCCGGCAGACGAGAAATCAAAGAAATATTTCCTTCATTTTCTAAAAGCACGATTCGGCCGTCGGCAGTTATGACGTTCGCTCCCGTAATTCCGGCTGTTGCCAAAATAATTTTTTCCCGCAAATATTTCCTAGCGAAGGCGGCAATGCTTTGGGCGTCGGGAGCCACTTCTTCGCCGAATTTTTGTTTTATAATTTCTGAAATTTGTTTTGGCGTTAAATGATACGACGGAAAAACCGGATGCATATCGCGCGCGCCGGAAATACTCATAATAAAATCCCCTAGATCGGTACTTACAAGTTTATCTTTTAATACTTCGTCCACGCCAATCTCGTCAGCCGCGGAAGTTTTGGCCTTGATTATTAGTTCTTCATCCGCCGTTAAATCTTTCAAAATTTTCTGCGCTTCGGCTGCGTTTTTTGTCTCAAAAACCTTAACTCCATTTTTTTCTAAATTGGAAATAGCCTGCTTTCTCAAATTTCCCATATCACGAAAGGCATCCTCTTTCATCTTTCTAAATCCGTCGCGGAACTTTTCCGGATTCAATCCCAAATCAGCCAAGGTCTTTTCTCGCTTAGCTTTATATTCAAAAACCACTTTCCAAATATTTTCTTTTATTTCTTTTGATAAGAATTCTTTTTGCATATTTATATTAAATGTGAAAGTTCTTTAACATCAACATCTTCTCCCTCGGCGTTTTTTTTCAAATGCATATAGCAAAGCGGGCAAGGCGTGACTAAAACTTTCGCGCCGGTCTTCTTTGCCATAGCGACCCGGTCTTTAGCAATTTTATCTGCCAACTCCGATTCATTTGCCTGGACTCCCCCACCTCCGCCGCAACAAAAACTTTCTTTTTGTGATAAGTCCATTTCTTTAATTTCATATCCCAAAGATTTAATAATTTCCCGCGGCGGCTCATAAACCCCCATTTGCCGACCGAGATGGCATGGATCGTGGTATGTCACTGCGCCCTTAACATTTTCCGATTTTTTTACTTTTTCATTTAAAATTTCCGTGGCGTGCATTACCTCAATATCCCATTTTGCCCCCAAAATTTTGGGGTATTCTTTTTTAAAAATCATAAAACACGCCGGACAGTGAGTAACGATCCGATCGACCGAATGATCCTTAAAAACTTGTAAATTTTTCTCTGCCAATTTCCTAAAATCATCAACATAACCGGCCTTAAGCGCCGGCGAGCCGCAGCAAACTTCAATATCTGAAAGTTCAATAAAATCAATTTTTGCTTCGCGCAAAATCCGGCGATAATTTTCTACCAGTTCCTTCGCCACGAATTTTGAAAGACAGCCCGGATAATACAGGGTATTTCCCTTAAAAATTTTCTTAAATATACTCATAAAATAAATTTTATATTATTATTCTTTTATTTTATCTTTAAAACCTCGTTCTTTTCTAAAGCTTTTTCCGCTAATTCAAGCCGATCTTTACTTTCCCCATACATTGTAAAAAGCACATCTCCTCTTTTTACTCTGTCGCCCATCACCTTATTTAAGTAGATTCCTGCAATTTTGCAAGAGGGCGCGCCCAAAATCCGGCAAATGGCGACAATAGCTTTATTATCAAAATTTGCTATCTGACCATCAACTTTTGCCCTAACTTTTAAAATTTTACCGCCCAGAACAACTTCTTCAGAATCAATGTTTGGTTTTCCGCCTTGTGCCCGAATAATTTCCTGCATTTTTTTCCAGGCCTTGCCGCTTCGCAGCGCTCCCATAGCCACATCATAGCCATCTCCTTTTTTTGTAAAGCCCACTAAATCTAAAAGTTCTCCCGCGAGTTCCAAGGCTTTTTCCTCCAGGTCGAGCGGCCGATGTTCTTTTCTTTGAAGCACACGCAAAACATCCCGCGCCTCAAGAGCGGGGCCGACGCCGCGGCCGATCGGTTTCAAGGCCTCATTAATATCAACTTTTATTTTAATGCCAAAAAGTTTAGCCAGATATTTCATTGTCCGTTCAATTTTTTTCGCGTCAGAAACGCGATGAATTTTAGCCGTGGGCCCGACCGGCAAATCAATAACCAGATATTTTATGCCCATGGCTACTTTTTTTGCCATCACAGAAACAATCATTTTTGTATACGGCTCAAGCGATAAGGGGTATGAAACTTTAATAATCCTATCATCGGCCGGGGCAATGCGAGTTCCTCCACCCCAAGCAATGCAGGCGCCGGTTTTTTTAACAATCTCTTTTATTTTTTTCATTGGGAAAGTCACGGGCGCCAAAACTTCCATCGTGTCGGCCGTACCCGCGGCCGAGGTTATGGCCCGCGAAGAAGTTTTAGGAATTTTAAAACCCAGACTCGCGATAATCGGGATTACGATCATGGTTGTTCGATTTCCCGGCAATCCTCCGACTGAATGCTTATCAACTACCACGCCCGGAAGACGAAGCATATCGCCCGTTTCGGCAACAGATTTTGTAAGATAATAAAGTTCATGGTTGGAAAATTTTCTAGCAAAACCCGAAGCGACGAAATAAGTTATTTCTAAATCGCCTAAAACGTAGTCAGCGATATCTTTCACAACCGCGTACATTTCTTTGTAATTCAATTCTCCGCCCAAAAGTTTTTTCTTAATTGATTCAATCGAAACCGGACGCTCAAGAAGGGTAAGTTCAGCTATTTCTCCCGGCCGAAAAGAGCGCCCTTGCCAGATTTCCTTAAAAAGCCCAATCTCACCTTCCCCAACTTTGGAGGTTGTATAATTAGCCGTCACCACGGTTTCCTTACTATCCCATTTCAATTTTAACTTATCACCCATTCTGATGCCGTAGGCTTGTGCCTCCTTTTCGCGCAAAACCACAATCCACCTTCCGCCGGTTTCAAAATCAAGTTTTTTTACTTTAAAAAATGGCATAAACAAAACGAAAAAATTTATCCTTTGCTTTATTTTATCATAAAAACAAAAAATCCCCTACTAAAGAGAAGTTTTTTGGCGAGAGACAATCCACTGCTTTGCATGCAAATTTTGATTTGCAAGTCCCGTTTTGCGGGACTTCTTACAGTAGATTGCCTCTCACTTAAAATAATATCAGGAAAAAATTAAAAAAAGATTAAGTTATGAATAAACCGTCATTACCTAGTAATCAAAAAATGCCGAAAAGGATTTCAGCATTTTTTAACCAAAACTATCAAAATCAACTATTTTTTACCCATGATTCTAAACATCTTTGTGCCGCAAGTTGGACAGGTGCCGGTCATGGCTCTTCGCACCACGCCGCCTTTTCCCTTCATTTCCACCTCTTGTGGGTCTTTCATTTCTTTTTTAGCCTTGCATTTTACGCAATAAGCTATCACTGGTTCATTGGCCATAGTCTAAAAAGTTAAAAATTAGGGTGTGTATAACTTTTATCTAATTATAGCTCTTTTTAAGTAAAAGTAAAGGGGATTAAGGTTGCCAAATTTCCTTGCCAATATTCCATATTGATTCATCGCCCTGAGTTTTTGCCCAATACCACCATTCCGCTCCCCAGATATAAGCTTCGGAAAAGCCCGTCTTCGTGGCAAATTCAATTTGTTTTCTTATAAATTCATTATCCATCACGCTTTTTTGTTCTTCAAGACTTCCCCTGCTTTCTTTTCCGTCGGGCATCCATGGTTCAGCCTGCAACTCAGAAATAATAATTTTCTCCGAAGAAAGGCCGAATAACTTGGCTTTTAGCCGATAAAAAGCCGGGGCAAAAAAATGGTGAAAATATCCGCAATAATCACTATAAACGCGGCGATAAATTGTTGTGCCAAAATAATCGCCAAGATGCGCCGTTTTTCGCCAGGTTGATAATTCTCCGCTGTCAGTAACTAAAACCGGGTGATCGTCCAGAGATTTTACAAGCGCAATTTCCTGTTTTAAAAAATTTAAGTCTGCCGGAGGGCATTCCCCAAAAGCATTCAAAAGCGGCTCGTTTTCCACCTGCCACATCACAAGGGACGGCGAATCTTTATATCTCAAAACTGTTGTTTTTATAAACTCAAGCGCCCTGTCCCGAACTTCCACTTCTGGTACGCCCGTTAACCACTCTGGCACGTGGCATTCTGGCCAACGCGGCTGGCGCCTCCCGATCACGAGCAATACGTCGATCCCCCGCTTCTCTGCCTCGCTCACTTGCCAATCAAGCGCGGCAAAATCAAAATTTCCTTCGGATAGTTCTGTTTTATCCCAATCCGATTGAAGGCGCAAAAGTGAAGGGTGAAGTTCATCTAAAATTGCGAGGTACGCTTCTTTCCAATCCAACTCCAAATAATCGGCGTATGATTTGCTAAAACTTACCCCAAATTTTATTTCCTTTGGCGGATTAAAAGATGGCAGCCACAAAATCGTGAAAAATAAAATAGCGGCAACTATAATCGCACCGATCCCAATAAATATTTTTTTAAAAAAAGAATACATTAGTCAAAAATTAATACTGCAAAGTCATCTTCACAGCCTTTACTTCAGCCAATTTATGTTTAATAAATTTTTCAATGTTGTAGGTTCCATATTTTCCTCCCTCCATAAATCCTTGCATAGCTGCCCGAGCGAACCATCCCGAATTAATCCAATCAAAAAACCACTGATCAACGTGTTCTATGTCTTCGGGATCAATACCCGAACCGATTGTTACAAGCCACTTTCTATTGAATTCTTCTTGCGAACCAATAGGCAAAGAAATAATTATTGGCAAGCCCAGGGCGGTATAAAAGGAAAGTTCCGACGGTTTTGTCCACAAAACATCAACCTTTCTTAACGCTCGATTGAATTTTCTAAAATAATCTTCGGTACTTTCTCCAAAAATTATTTTAATATTTTTGCCAAGCTGCCCCCCGAGTCCCAATTGTCTGATATGCCTTTTGAAATACTGGTTGACTTCGTTTCTGATGCCGGCCACAAGAATTATTTTTATTTTTTTCTCCTTGATTTTATTCGCCAAATATTTAGCTATCTCCACGCCCAATTCCCGCTGCGCGCCGGCGCCGCCAACCGCAAACATCAAAGTTGGCGGACCGTTTGTTTTTGGCGGTGGCCATTTTGTCCCCAAATATTCATCAATCGTCAGCGCGTATTTTGAAGTATAAATTTTTTTAGGATCAAGATGAGTAAGCCTTATTCCCAAATCATGGCGCAAATTTCTAAGATACCTACCGCCGGTATTTTCTTCGGGCAAAGGAAAACCCGTCAAAAAAATATTTTCCGCCCGCACGCCATAACATTTCAACCGCTCCACAACTCGATAATTTGGAGCAAAATATTTTATCCTGCTTTGCGTCGGATCGGGTGGCGCCCAAGCCCGCGAAATATCCGCGTCGCAAATCACGCAATAAATATCTCCCTCATATCCCCAGGCCTCGGCCATAAAAGCCGGGATAAAAAAAGTCGTAATCAAGGGAATTCTTCTCTTGTTCAAGGTATGAATTAAATGTTTCCCCCATTCTCTTTTTTTAATCAAGACCATTGTCTCTTTAATCTGCGCGCTTGGATGGGAAAGATCTCGCTTAGGATAAAATGAAGGAATTTCCTGAAGTTTGTCGTAAATATTAAAAGCCGCCTCCCCGACCACGGGAATGCGTTTAAACCGCGACATAAATTCATAAAATTTTTTACTCTCACGCCAAGTAGATCTGTCGGAACGCGGCATGCCTGCGTAATTGGAAGCGTTGATTATTTTTCCGCCGTAAGCCAAACTTTTTAGGGGAAAAGCGGCACGCTGATGGCCGTAGCCCATATCCACAGTAACGACCCAGGCTTTTTTGTAACCATGATTGTGATTATTGTGATTCCCGTTTTTCATTTTAAAAATTTCAATAAATTTTACCTAAAATCTTCGTAAGTTTTGTTTATTGGCTTTTTCAAAATCCATTCTCCCAGAAAATTTATAACGTATTTAAATGCGAGTCTCAACCCGCCCTCTCCTTCAAAACGGCGCGGCGAAGAATAAACAAATAATTTATTGGTGTAATCAATTTTCCCGATTTTCGCCATTCGCCGAGTAAGATTTGTGTCTTCCCCGTAAAAATCTATTCCCGTGTTAAAACCATTAACAGCTGCAAGAGCTTCGCGCCTCACAGCGAAATTTCCTCCCAAAAGCATTATTCCGCCCTGGCGCAGAATAAATTTCCAAACAAACTCTCCCGTCGGCATAATAACATAATTATAAAACCATTCTAATCCTCTCGCCCACCAAGAAATTGCTTCAAAATGATATGGCCCGGAAATGCCTATAAGCTTTGGATTAGATTTAAATTTTGCTACCGCGACCCGAAACCAATCCGGAGGAATAATTGTGTCCGCATCAAAAAAAACTAAAATGTCGCCGTTCGCGGCTTGAAACCCGGCCTGCCTGGCCCTTGTAATTCCCTTATTTAATTCTGTCACGACTTTAACTCCAGAAAAATTCTTGGCAATTTCTTCTGTCCGATCAGTTGAAGCGTTGTTTACGACAATCACTTCAAAATCTTCCGGAAGGCGGGCGGAGAAAATTGATTTTAAACACCGCGGCAATAATTTTTCTTCGTTGTAGGCCGGGATGATGATTGAAAATTTCATGGTTTATTACCCCCTGTTTTGCCCAAATATTAAATAACTAAAAAAATAGAAAATCATCTTAGAAGACAGTGCGAACCTTTAAATATCGTACCACGGAAACGACCATTTTCCAAGACTGCTCGATGAACTAGACCGTAAGTGAAATCATCCTGGTTATTTGGTAAAAAAAATCAAAAATAGAAATTGTTTTAAAAATCTGAAGAATCATCTTTACATCTCCCTTAACTCCTGACATCAGACCGCTTTTTTCGTATTTCCAGGGATTTTTAACACCATCCCATTTCACTACTTTAATCCGGTATTTATTTTTTATAATATAATCGTTCAAGTATACCTCTATCCCGTAGCTCTTCAATTTTTCCATCTCTTTTAGGCGGCTTGAAATCATTTCTTTGGGAAAAATTCTTTCTCCGGAAATAAAATCTAGCCCTATTTTTCTGTACAGCAATGGTGCGTTTTTTCTTAAACTTATACTGACCTCTGCTTTTTTACGGATAATCGGCTCAAGCAAAGCTGTTACGTCCTTGGCGGTTAAACCAAGTAAATCGGCATCAAGCAGAAGAATGTAATCTCCCGTAGAATTTTTAATTCCGGTTAACACGGCTTGATTCTTTCCTTTATTTTTTTCGTGGACAATCAACCGAATATCTTTATATTTTTTTACCACTGATTGAGTATTATCTTTTGATCCATCGTCCACCACAATAACTTCGTCCAACAACGGATGATTCTGAACGACTCCAAGAACTTTACCTATTCTCGGCCCTTCATTATAAGCGGAAATTATACAAGAAATTTTGGGCATATTTTACCAAATCAAAAACCAAAATAAAACGGCCAAGATAACTCTATAGACACCAAAAAGAGTAAAGGAATGTTTTTTAATAAAATTAAGAAATAATTTAATCGCGATAAGGGCCGTAAAAAAAGAAAAAGCAAGACCCAGGGCGAGCAGACCAAATTCTCCCAAAGAAAAATTCCCTCCGCTTTTTAGAAGATCAAGTCCGGTAGCCGCGGCCATAGTTGGCACGGCAAGCAAAAAAGAAAATTCAACAATAGTTTTTCTTTTGAGTCCAAGCAAGAGACCACCAATAATTGTCGCGGCAGCGCGGGAAACTCCAGGAATAATCGCCACCGACTGAAAAAGACCGATAACTATAGCTTGCCTCCAAGTGATTTTTTCCACTTCTTCTACCGCGCCAGATTTTTCGCGGTAAAACAATTCAAAAATAATCAAAAAAACTCCGCCCAAAAACAGCGCCCATAAAACGACTTCTTCGCTTCCCAACAAAAATTGTTTGGCGATTTTGTAAAAAATTAATCCAAGCGCCGCCGTTGGCAGAAAAGCGATAATGATTTTTTTCAAAATTTCAAACTTAACAAAGAAAGATTTCCAATAAAGAACAACCACGGCTAAAATCGCTCCAAGCTGAATGGCGATTTCAAAACTTTTTAAAAATTCTGTTGATGGCAATTGTAAAAGTTTTGACGCCAAAATCAAGTGGCCGGTGGAGGAAATTGGCAAAAATTCGGTGATACCCTCAATAATACCCAAAATTATCGCGTGAAAAAAGGTCATATCCTAATTATTCTCAATAATGATAACTCTTTCCTGAAACAATCGTCGCCGCCCGATAAATTTGTTCCAACAAAACCACTCTCGCGAATTCGTGCGGCAAAGTCATTTTTGACAGAGCTATTTTAGTAAAAGTTCTTTTGGAAAAGTTTTCACTGAAACCTAAAGCGCCCCCGATAACAAAAACCACACGCCGCGGCTCACGACTAAAAAATTCAGAAAATTCCGGCGAAGTTAATTCTCGTCCGCGTTCGTCAAGAATAATAAGTTCGCTGTCGGAATATTTGGATAGCGCCGCGAGCAACCTCTCCCCTTCTTTTTGTTTTGACTTTTCCTTGTCTGATTCTCTTTTAAATGGTTCAGGCTCTACTTCTTGAATAATAACTCTGGCGTACGGCTTTAACCGCGCCAAATACTCTTTCACTGCCGTCTGCCAGTGTTTTTCTTTAACTTTTCCTACGGCTAAAATAACAATATTAAACATTCGCGATCTATAAAAATTCCGCCTCCTCCCGGCGGAACTTTTAATTTATATTTTAGAAACTAAAACTTTCTACGACTCTTTCAAATACCGCCTCATCCTCGGTCGTGCTGTTAAGTTTCGTGTAAGCAATTCTGTATGTCTTACCATCTTTTTGAAAAAGATAAGTAATATATTTTTGATTTTCTACCATTTCATTTGAGCGCACACCTTCGTATTTTGTCGCGGAAATTCCCCCGACCGTCACGGCCGAAGAAGTTAAATCAGAATAATTTCTTTTCAAATCTGCCAAGCTTCTTCTTGAAACCTCAATCACGATTCTACCAAGATATTCTGTGCCAAGAGAAGGCAGTGGGTTTGGATCAGTAACAAACAAATCATCTACTTCGGGCATAGCCTCGCCGAGCTCTCTTTGAATAAGATGCTGCCAATACCATTTATCCGGCCGATCAATTTTGTAACCAAGAGTTTTATTGGTGTACTGAACAAACTCCGCTCCTCCAACTTCCTCATCTTCCAATTCCGAAGGTTCAACTAATTCCAAAACCTCGCCATTGACGTTTGCAGTGATAACATTCGCGTTCATATTTTCATTTCCCACCGGCGTTTCCTCTTTCTCGCCGCATCCCGCGCCAGGGAGAGCTAAAGCAAAAACCGCCGCTAAAACCAATAATTTTTTGGACATAACTTTTTTAAGTTAATGATTAATCGCCGATTTTTTCCTCTACAATTATTCCCTTATCATAGCAAAAACCAACGAAAATATCAAGGGAAAGTAGTTTAAATATAAAACAAAAACAGAGCTGTTTGATTAGCCCTGTTTTCGAATTTTCTTACGCTTTTGTAACATTCACGGCTCTCGGACCTTTTTCTGACTGCTCGACATCAAATGTCACAGCATCGCCCGATTGCAATTGTCCGAATTCAGCGCCCTGAAGGCTCGTGGCATGGAAAAAGACATCCTTTGATCCGTCTTCCGGGGTGATAAAACCGAAATTCTTTTCCACTACCAAGGTTTTGATTGTACCTTTCATAATAAACGACGACAAAATAAATAAAGTCTCTGTAGAAATTCGACGATATTTCTACTTAATTTTTATATGTTAATTATATTCCAAGCCAAGAAAAAAGTCAAATCAGGAACGACTACCCCGCCATTTAGAAACGCCCCCGTGTTTAAAGCCGCCTCCCCGCTTTTGAAAATTATGATTTCTGCCATGAGCGTAATTGCCATTTCCGCGTTCAAATCCCCGGTCAGTTGTTTGAAAACTAACGCGGCGGGGCGGCAAAACCGGCAAACCGACGACGGGGATCGCCCGCCTAATTAACCGTTCAATCTGCCGAATATCAAATTTTTCCGCCGGAGCGGCGAATGATATCGCCTGACCCGAATTTCCCGCGCGGCCGGTTCGTCCGATCCGATGCACATAATCTTCCGGATTGTCAGGCAAATCAAAATTTATAACCATAGCAATGTCGCTGACATCAATGCCGCGAGCGGCAATATCCGTAGCGACAAGCACTCGGTATTCGCCGGATTTAAAACCACCGAGCGCTTCCTTACGCTGAGCGAGCGAGCGGTTGGAATGAATTTCCACCGCGCTATATCCCAACGCGTTTAAATTCGCCGCGATTTTTTTAGCGCCAAATTTTGTGCGCGCGAAAATCAAGGCTGACCCGGAGTTATCAGTTAAAATTTTGTCCAAAAGCTGCATTTTTTGTTCTTTGCCGACGATAAATATTTTTTGGTCAATGTTCTCGGCCGGCGTGCCAGACGGCGCCACTTCAATACGCAAAGGCGTTTTCATATGTCCCGCGGCGATTTGGGCGATCGCCCCCGGCATAGTTGCCGAAAAAAGCATGGTCTGCCTTTCGGCCAGCGCGACGGACAAAATTTGTTTTAACTGCGGCGCGAAACCAATATCCAACATACGGTCGGCTTCGTCCAGGATAATAATTTTTACGTTTCGCAACGAATAATTTTTTTGCTGAAGATGGTCAATCAAACGCCCCGGCGTTGAAACTACAACGTGCGGTTTGCGGCGCAACATCTGCATTTGCTGATGCGAAGACGCTCCGCCGATTACGACCGCGGTTTTAAGACCAATCTGATGTCCGATTTTTTGTAAAACTTCGTCAACTTGCAGGGCAAGCTCTCTGGTCGGCATTAAAATCAAAGCCTGGCCATGATTCTTCGCCAATCGTTCAATCATTGGCAAACCAAAAGCCAGAGTCTTGCCCGTGCCAGTTTGAGCAATGCCCACAATATCCCTGCCCAAGAGAGCCGAAGGAATACATTTATGTTGAATCGGAGTAGGAACGGAAAATTTTTGCCGTTCCAGAATGGAAAGCATTTTTCCGGAGAGGCCGAGATCGCTAAAGCGAACAGCCGTTTGTGTTTTTGTTGTCATAAAAAAATTAGTGACCCGATTTCTCCGATAGGGGCCACATAATTTAATGCATGACACAAAAGAGGTTCGAGTCTTGTCGGGACAAAAATTAGTCGCGACATTAGTTAAGATTACTTAGTATAACACGGAAAAGAAACTCTGTCAAGGCTAGAAACTAAAAATCGGCTTTTGGCCGATTTGAGACGCCTGAAATTTTCTACCTTAAAGTTTCATCTTTCGAAAAGAATAAGTGCCGATCGCGATAGCCGCGACAGTAAAGATTACCATAATTAATAAATCGTGGGCTAGGGAAAATTGCGCGGAACCAAGAATAACGTTTCGGAGCGCGTCAACGCAATAAGTTATCGGATTTAAAAAAGTAAACGGAGCAAGCCACACCGGCAGATTATTAATCGGGAAAAGCGCGCCGGAAAGGAAGAAAAGCGGGAAAATAAGAAAACTTGAAATCAACTGAAATCCTTCCGGACTTTCCATCTGCGATCCGACAATCAAACCAACGCTAACGAGCGAAGTCGTCGTAATAAATAAAACTAAAATCGCGAGCAAAAAAGAAAATATCGTAACGTGAAGTCCGGGAATTATTCCAAAATAACCGAAGATCCAGCCGATCACGAGCAAGATTAAAGATTGAAGAAGGGCGTCCGTCGTGCCGCCGACAACTTTTCCGATAAAAATTGACGTCCTAGAAATCGGCGCCACCAAAACTTCTTTCAAAAAATCTACCTTTCTGTCCCAAACAATATAGACGCCGAAAAAGACTGAGGAAAAAAGTACCGCCTGAGTGAGTATTCCGGGAAAAATAAAAGCTTGATAATTCAGGCCTGAAATGGAAACGCTGCTTCCCAATCCCCCGCCGAAAATCAAAAGCCAAAGAACTGGCGTGACGATTGATCCCACGATTCTTGATTTTTCCCGCAAAAAAACTTTAAACTCCCGATACCACACGGCCAAAATTCCTACTAATTCATTTTGTATATTCATATTATTTTCGAGCGAGTGAGAGAAGTAAAAAAATTGTTTTTTTAATTCCGAGCGAGCGATGAAAACACAGGGAAAAACGCCCTTTATTTTTTCGCCCTAAAAGCCATAACCTTTTCCGCCCAGCCGCCCTCGCCCGATGTTTCCCTAATTGCCCTGCCGGTATAATGTAAAAAAACATCTTCAAGCGTTGGCAAATGGACTTCCACGGATTCCACTTTTCCAATGGCTGCTAAAATTTCCGGCAAATGTTCTCCGGCTTTTGTTACGGTAAGTGAAACTATATTGTCTTTTGTCTGGATATTTTTTACAAATTCCAATTTTTTAATATTCTCCAAATTTGGATTTCCGGTTTTTAAAACTACAACATCCCCGCCCACAACCTGTTTTAACTTCGCGGACGAATCCAAGGCGGAAATTTTTCCATGATCAATAATCGCGAGCCGGTCGCAAAGTTTGTCCGCCTCATCCATATAATGAGTTGTAATAATAACTGTGATTTTTTCTTTATACACGAGATCATCCACATATTTCCAAATATGCTCGCGCGTTTGCGGATCCAAACCTAAAGTTGGTTCGTCTAAAAATAAAATCTTGGGATGATGCATTAGTCCCCGCGCCATTTCCAGCCGCCGCCTCATTCCGCCGGAATATTTTTTTACCAAATCATTCTTTCGCTCCGTTAATTCCACGAGTTCCAAAACTTCTTTGATTCTTTCTTCTCGCAATTTCGCCGGCATACCATAGAGCATGCCGTGGAGTTTTAAATTTTCATAACCAGTTAAAATTTCATCAGAACTCGGATCTTGAAAAACTATGCCAATTGCCCGCCGGACATCAGCTGGATTTTTTACAATATCAAATCCGCCGACCAAGGCTGTGCCCGAGGTTGGTTTCACGAGCGTGGTGAGCATCATCAAGGTTGTCGTCTTCCCCGCGCCATTTGGCCCGAGCAAACCAAAAATCTCCCCTTCTTGAACTTCCAAATTTAAACCATCAACGGCCGTCAAGCCGTTGTATTTTTTCGTCAGATTTTTTATTTCAATGATGGGCATGAAAAAATAAGAACAATTTTCTAACCGAAAAGGCTCTTTCCTATTTCTTTGAGTAAACTTTCATAAAAAGTCGTTGCGCTTTTTATCGAGGCGAGCTGAAGACGAAAATTATCAGGGAGATTGACCTGATATCGCAAAACCATATGTTCTCGATCTTTTTGATTATATTTTTTCCCATCCCCGTGAACCAAGCTATTTCTTCTAGAATACAACCAGTCGGCGTAACCCACTATGTCGTTTGGTTGTGTTTTATTCTTCGTTGCCTTTGCAAATATTTTTCCATCATTACTTACTCTTGGTTTTTCGATGCTTTTCCACTCCAAACATTTAGATAAAATTTTAAATAATTTATCTGAGTGCCTCTCTCTTAAGAGACTACCTCTAGCCAAATCTTTAATCTTTTCAATAATTAGATCATATGCGTTATTTTTCATAAAGAATATTTCGAACACTTCTTTTCTAGAAATTGTTTCTTCTTCTACTGATTCTAAAATTTCATTTCTCAATGGATCATTATTAGTCGCTAACCACAGAAGAAGTTTATCCACTAAATAATCAAATCTATTAACCAGATTAACATAAACTAATTTTTGCAAATGTTTTCTATTCGCCTCTGTCTTAATTTTCTCAAGCTCTTGGACGGCAGATTGTATATCGCTCCCGCAAAAATTTAAAAAAATTCTATATC
>Ga0265297_10003811_pt1 | contig 26219 bp, 23 predicted proteins | sample Munlanlwell13791_FD_192502 | JGI IMG/M metagenome (GOLD analysis project Ga0265297, IMG submission 192502) | Leachate microbial communities from a municipal landfill in Southern Ontario, Canada - Leachate well 137-91 | ecosystem: Engineered > Solid waste > Landfill > Unclassified | place...
GTTTGGGGTTGTTCGAGCATGCAGCGGATAGCGAACGGCTGGCCGGTAGCGTTGATGATAATGGCGGCGTTTATTTCGTGCCCGCACTCACCGGCCTCGGCGCGCCGCATTGGGACCCGCATGCGCGCGGCGCGATCTTCGGCATCACGCGGGGCACAACCTCTGCGCATCTTACCCGGGCGGCGCTGGAGAGCATTTGCTTTCAGGTCGATGAGGTGTTGCAGCTGCTTTCAGCCGAAAGCGGTACACCGATTGTCCAATTAAGGATTGATGGCGGCGCGTCGGCTAATAACATGCTGGCGCAATTTCAGGCCGACATCTCGGCTGTTGACGTTGTCCGTCCCGCGAATCTTGAAACCACGGCTTTGGGTGCGGCTTATCTTGCCGGTATTGCCATTGGATTATGGACTATCGACGAGCTCAATCAGAAATGGCGGATTGATCGGTCATTCCACGAAACCATGCCGCCGTTGGAAGTTGAATTGTTGAAGCGGCATTGGCTTAAAGCCGTGGAAAGAGCAAAAGATTGGGCTGAATAAGGTTGCCGGATGAATGAGATAAAACTTCGCGAATATGAAAACTTTCATATTGTGTTATGGCTTTTGAAGGATACGTGTTGGTTGATGGAATGGAGGCTTGAAGGCATTTTCATGATCGTGCCGACGATTGCGGCGGCTTTTCACATTACCTGGCTGGGACGAAAAAACACCGCAAACCTGTTTCATAATTTGGCGGTCAGTAGCTGGATATGCGGTAATGCGGTTTGGATGATTGGGGAGTTCTTTTTCAACGACAGCTTTAGGCCTTTTTCTAAAGTGTTTTTCAGCATCGGCGTGGTGTTTCTTGCGGTGTATTATTTTGGGGTGTTGCCGAAAGAAAAACGCGCCCGGCGATGAAAAGTGTCATGCTGAACTACTTCGCTCTTTAACAAATTAATGACAAAAAGCGGCTGTTTTTTTCGGTGGAAAAACCGGAGTGGTTATTTCGTTTTATTAACAACATGTTATGATTGGTGTGTTCCCCACACCCGTGGGGATATGAACCAATCTCAGATTGTTTTAGAGTGTGTCCTGTCAGCGCATCCACTTCAGTTACCAAGTTGGCATGCCATGGACCTAACAATGCGGGACAAGTTCTTGCTGGATTAAAGCAGCGCTTTTAAGCCTCATTTCTTTTTGATGTTTTTGGGCGCAGCGGATTAGCTGTATGGCTATTTTGTGCTGTTTACGTTGAGAAAATGAAAAGCATCATTGCAATCTCTCCCGTCCATCAGCTATTTCCACAGCATTTTTACTCGGGCTGTTTGTTCCCGGCATTAGCCATCAACAACCGGTTAACCTGTTCAAGATCATCTTGGCTAAGGCTGCTGGCCGCTTGTTTTAACTTGATGCTGTTGATCAGGTAATCATAGCGGGTGCGTGCAAAATCGCGTTTTGCCTTGTATAGATTCCTTTGTTCGTTCAGTACATCGACCATGGTTCGGGTGCCTGCGCCAAAGCCTGCTTCGGTTGCTTCCAAGGCGCTGGTCGCGGATATCACCGTGGCTTTTAGGGCGGTAACGCGGCTGATGTTGGACATGACGCCGCGATAGGCATCTTTCACCTGACGTTTGACCGCCCGCTTTTTTGCGGTCAAATCCTCTTTGGCGGCTTGGTATTCATAGCTGGCTTGACGGGTTCGGGAATTTACCGCGCCGCCTTCAAACAGCGGCACCTCCAGTTGTACGCCGACGCTTTGGGTATCGCCCCGAAAACCAAAGCTGCTGGTGTTGTCGGATGCCCCGTAAGAGGCGACCAAATCCAGGCGGGGCAGGTGGCCGTTGCGTTGCAGGTCTATGGCTTTGCGCGACACTTCGGTCTGGTTAAATGCCGAAATGATGCTGAAGTTATTGAGTTCGGCGGTATCGCTCCATGCCGAAATATCCGCCGGTTCGGGCTTGAGTAAGGGCAGTTGGTCGCCCAGTCCGTTAAGCGAGGCATCGTTTTCGCCGATGATTTCCCTTAACGCTTCTTTTTGATTATCCAGATTATTGGCCGCCTCTATTTCATTGGCGTTGGCTTGGTCGAAACCGGCTTGCGCCTCGTTAACATCGGTTATTGCAAGAACGCCCACTTCAAATTGTTGCTGGGCTTGCTCCAGTTGTCGGGCGATAGCCTGCTTTTCTGCCGAGGCAAATTGCAGATTATCCTGGGCATAAAGCACATTGAAATAGGCTTCGGTTGTGTTAACCATCAGGTTTTGCAGTTCGGCCAGATATGCAGCTTCGGCCTGGGCGATTTGATTGTCGGACTGGCTTAATTGTATCCAGTGATCCCAGTGGAACAGGGGCTGAGTTAAGTTGACATTGAAGGTATTGTCCCAGAATTCCTGATTGGGGTCAGGGCCTCGAAAACTACCGGTTTTTTTGTTATGCAGATGATTTTTGCTGCTGGCTCCGGTGGCCGAGATGTTAGGCAAAAATCGCGCAATGCTTTGATCTTTCGATTCGTCGATGGCAGATTGCTTGGCCTGAACCTGCTTTAAAGCAGGTGAATTTTGTAAAGCAAGCTCATAGGTTTCTGATAAGTTTTGCGCTTGCAGTGGTGAAATCCCCGTTAACAAGCTGACAATAACGGCGGATAGTTTTACTTGTGGTTTCATGGGTGAAAATCAATAAATCGTTTAAGTGACGGCTTCAATTAGGCGCTTGATTATCGATTAAAACCACATATTTTACTAACACTTGGCAGTTCTTTGAAAAATCGGTAACTTACTCCAACAGTGGCGATTCATTGATGGGAAGGTCAAATCCGATGTTGGGCATAGAATTCGGGCAATATAAAAAGTCTTGCCGGAGGTGGGTTTTTACATTGACGCATTTTCTATAGTTGATGCAAATACTCGATCTAACATTCCAGATACGATCTGACTGCGTTTTATACGTAAGCAAAAAGCTTACAACTAAATAATCTTTGGCTGGCATACATCGGTTTTTGTTTGAGCTACATTACCCCGGCTCGTAACAGCATCGGTTTCGACTGGTGGCGTCGTCCGTGTAGTGCATATCTATGGCGTTTTACTCAAGATGCTTTGCGTACGATGCAATAATGCCGTCCCCTTTTGCGGGCGCGTTAATTCAAGTTTTGGGTGCGGCGGATAAACGCTATTTGTTAAGTCTATAAAAATAAATCGCTTGGCTTACTGAGTAGTGTTTCTTTTGGGGTGATCGCCTTTTAGTCGTATGCTGCAAAATTGGCGGATGGCGGGCGATCAATAAGATGTTGTAAATTCTGAGGAGGGGACAAATGAAAAAAAATGAATCTGTATTGAGGATCAGGAGCCTTGTGGGCACTGTTCTCACCGTGGCGATGCTTGCACCGCTGTCATCGACAGCCGCTACATCGCCCGTGCTGACCGATCAGGGGGGAAAGTGGACCGATTCCGCCCGGCAGAAATATTATACCCAGGATCAGGGTTCGCGAATCATGCCGTTGAAATGGATCAACGCGTTGAAACAAGCGAACGGTGCGCCTTTCATGGCGGACAGTCTCGGCCGGTACGGTTATCTGCCTAACCCCAAAAGCCCGGAGCCGGGCCTGCCGGTCGGTTTTATCGCTGCCAAGGAGAATGGCGATAAATTCATCGGCATGACCTGCTCCGCCTGTCACACGCGTCAGATCGATGTTTCCGGCATCTCCTACCGACTCGACGGCGGCCCGGCCATTACCGATATGCAAGGCTTTATGGGGGATCTCGACACGGCGGTCAACACCGTGCTTACTGATCCTGTTGCTTTTACGGAATTTGCTCGTGCCGTACTCGGCGCATCGCCCAAGAAACAGGGCGAAGACAAATTGCGCGCCGACCTTGCCGCTTGGTTCCTGCCCTATGACACGATCGTAAAAGGTTCGCTGCCGACAGAGTCTCCTTGGGGGCCGTCTCGCCTCGACGCCGTATCGATGATTTTCAACCGGGTATCCGGACTTGATATTGGACCGGCTCCGACCTACATGATTCCTGAGAACATCAAACGTGCCGATGCACCGGCTCGCTATCCGTTTGTCTGGAACGCGCCGATTCAAGACATTACGCAATGGCCCGGTTTTGCTCCAAACGGCAACCGCATACTGGGACTGTCCAGGAATATTGGCGAAGTCTTCGGCGTTTTCGCAGTTCTCCATCCCAAGAAGGATGATTCGAGATTACTTAAAATCAACTATGTTAAAAACAATTCGGCCAACTTCCATGGATTGAATAAGCTGGAAAGCTTAATCAAGAAGATCGGTCCGCCAAAATGGCCCTGGACGCTGGACAAGGCGCTTGCCGCCGAAGGGGAGAAAGTGTTCTACAAGAAAGACCTTGCCCAACATAATGAAAGCTGTGCCGATTGTCACGGTATCAAGAAAGGCAAAATGCGCTCCTTTACCCACGAAACCTGGGCTACACCGATCCTGGATGTCGGTACGGATTCCAGGGAAGTGAACTTGCTGGGATCGCAAGTTAAAACCGGCGTGCTTGAAGGTGCAGTGATTTTTCCAGGTAAACCACCGCTCAAGGCTGTTGACTCGGCGTTTTCGGTTTTGGGAACTGTCGTTGGCGGATCTATTCTTCAACATTACCTTCCGGTCGAACTCAGTCCGAAAGAGCAAAAGGAGCAGAGCAAGCTGGATAAACTGGTATCGAAGTTTAAGACGGAAGTCGACAAACTTGAAGACCTCGGCGATTTGGGTAGTTTGGACGACCTCAAGGAAACCTTCCAGGTGAAGGAGCCTACCGCCACTCCGAGCTATCCTTACGAGTCTCGCGTACTTCGAGGAATTTGGGCAGCTGCGCCATACCTGCATAATGGATCGGTGCAGTCTTTGGCCGAGTTATTGACGCCATCTGAAAAACGGCTTGCAGAGTTCAAGGTCGGCCCGGCGTATGATCCGGATAAAGTCGGACTGGCTGTAGAGCAGACCAAGTTCAATTTCACTCTGAAAACGACGGATTGCAGCGATAGAAACTCCGGTAACAGCCGCTGTGGTCACGATTACGGCACCGGTTTTACCGATATAGAGAAGAAAGCGCTTCTCGAATACCTGAAGAGCCTGTAATTCCCGACAACTGTTGAGTAGCGGGGCGGAGCTTATGCTTCGTCCCGTTATTTATAGGGGCACAATATATTTTATTACGAGTAGTTCCCGATTCCCCCTGTGGGCGGTGACAACCGGAATGACGTATTTAAGAGGAAATGACCATGAGTAACACGACTAATTATTTGGAGCAGTACGATGCGGCGGCCGATGCGGATAAATATCCGCTGGTTCGAGGTTGGATGTACAGCGAACCGTTGCCCTTTTTCAAGGAACTGCGTGAAAAACGGCCCATACTCGTCACGCCGGAATGTACCTTATTGGCATTATTCGACGATATTACCGATGTACTGAATATGCCCAAGGTATTCACCGTTGAGCTTTATGTGGCGAAGATGGCCGATTACCTGATGGCCCATGACGACGATGCCCTGCATACCCGCGAAAAGTCCATCATGATGGGTTTGCTGAATCGCGACGATCTACCGCAGGTCAGGGCGATGGTCGCCAATATCGGCAAAGAGATACTCGACAAAGCCAATGGGCGGATAGAAGTGGTAAACGATTACTGCCGGATGGCGCCGGCGACCTTGGTGCAGGATTATTTCGGGCTGACCGGTGCAGACCGCAAAGACTTGATCGAATGGTCCTACTGGAATCAGTACAACACCTTTCATAACCAATCTTTCGATCTTCTTCCTGAGGCGTTAGCCAAAAGCGTCTCTGACCATCAAAAAGAAGTCTCGGATAAGTTGGGTAAATACATAGCGGGTTTAATTCTACGCCGCTTGCCGGTAGCCAAGGTAAAGCAAGTATTAAGCACTTTGCTAACGCCTTTGTGCTTATTGAAAAAACTGCTGGGTCAGTCCAGCGAGACGGATAAAAAACTGACCGACGACATCGTCTCCAGAATGCTGCGTTCCACTTACCCGCATGCCGTGGATTTCGACATCAAACGCTTGGGCGTAAATGCAGGCGGCTTGTTGATCGGCGCTATCGAGACCACTTCCCAAGCCGTTTCGCAGGTCATTCAATTTTTGCTGGAGCGGCCTGAATTGCTTTCCAGGGCGGTCGATGCCGCGAAAATGGATGATCCAAAGGCATTCGATAACATAGTCTGGGAAGCCCTGCGATTTGTGCCTATCGCCCCCTACATGTTCCGTAAAACAGCCAGCGAATATACCGTCGCCAAGGATACGGCGCATGCAACCACCATTAGTCCGGGAACCATTGTACTTACGCTGACCCAGTCTGCGATGTTCGATCCCAAAGCATTTGAATCACCGGATGAATTCATCGCCGAACGCAACTGGTATCACTACTTCCATTTCGGCTTCGGTAGCCATGAGTGCCTTGGTAAATATGTCGGCATGGTATTAATCCCGGAGATGGTTCGCCAAGTGTTGTTAAGGCCTGGTATTAAGGCGGCTGGCAGCATTGATTATAAATCCGGCCCTTTCCCTGAACAATACGACCTTTCCTGGGGTGAGTAGTCGGTGTTATTGAAGCAACGCGGGATGTCCAAATACGGCGAATCATGTTGGGGAAATGGCTTTTTGTAGGCTTGGGTTTAAAGGCAGCGCCGAGTGAGAGGCATGCAATGACCCAACTGGTTATCACATAATAAGGAGAAAATACTATGTCCGGTGGATATACCCACATTACCTTGGCGCAATTGGCCATCGAAAAGGTCCGCAATCGTCGCGAAGGCTTGTTGCATAGCGATGCCAAGCGAGCCTTGGGAAATTGGAAAAAGTTTTGCATCGTCGGGGCGGTAGCCCCCGATTATCCGTATCTCGACGTATTGGACAGTAATTCCAGCGCTTGGGCCGATGCCATGCACAAAGGGCACGCGGTGGCATTATTGCGCAATGGGGCTGCCAAGATACGCAACATAACGGATGACAATGTGCGCCAAAAGTGCATGGCTTGGCTGTTCGGTTTTGCCGCTCACGTTGCTACCGACGGCACCATACATCCGGTAGTCAATCTGAAGGTAGGGGCCTACGAGCAACATAAAACCGAACACCGGCGTTGCGAAATGTCTCAGGATGTTTATGCGCATGGTCGACTCAATATGGGGGCGCTTGAGTTTAATAGGCAAATATCAACCAACGTGGACGATAGCTCTGACATGAACAACGAGGATCGCATGGATCCGGATGTAGCTCTGCTGTGGCAAGAGCTGTTGACCGGCGTTTATTCAGGTCTTGATTTCAATCTTAAAGCGCCCAAGGTACACGACTGGCATAGGGCCATGCGCCGCATGATGAAGCTAGGTGAAAGCGGCAACGTATTATTCGCTTTTGCCCGCCACGTAGCCGCCAATCAGGGCTTGGTTTATCCGGTGACTCCCGAACCTCAATATATCTATGGTCTTAATGTTCCAGGCGGAAGCGTTATGGATTTTGAGGAGCTATTCCAAAAAGCGTTAAGCAATATACTGGAGTTGTGGGGTTGGCTGGCGTTGTCGTTGCAAAACCGAGAGTCTCCACTGGACACTCTGGCAAGCTGGAGTTTGGATACGGGTATTGACGAAAACAACCACATGATTTACTGGAGCTGATGCCATGAAACACCGCATATTGATTAGTCTTGTCACCGCTTTGCTTGTGGGGGCTTGTGCGGCTCCCACTGTCGCAGCTCCCGACGCCAAAGAGCGGGGGCGTTTGTCCGCCAAAATGGTAAATCTCAGTTCGGCGGTAGATACCTATTTCGCCGATCTAGCCGAGGCGCCCATCGACAGTGATACCTCCATTTTGCAAAACGCAACTCGGCATGACCCCCGTCTGTTGGCCCCTGAATTTGAGCCCTATTTACTGAAAGTGCAGTATCAAAAATCGTACGCAGTGCTGTTGTTGTGCAGTAAAGACGCTAGTCGCGCGATTATGGAAGACGCGGGTTGTTCTGCCCGCCTGGATCGCCAGATACCCCATGCTGCACCTTGCGAATTTACCTTGCTCGTTAAGCAGGGTTGTCAAGTGGAGGGAGCAGACCCGCAGTAGGGTGATGTAAAAAATTGTTTGCAGGCATTACCTATCCACGCCCGATCACCCTATGTCACCGAAAGTTGACATAGCTTCTCCGTGACGATAAATCATGCGTAGCCCCTTTTTACATAACTGGGGCATTCAAGTAAAAAAAACTACTTAGACAAACTCAGTACGAGCGGCCCCTTATGTTATTGATCGGTTGCATTCGTGGTGGGCTTGTAGAACCATTTAATGCTCAAATAAGAAGTCTTGAAAGGGGAGAGGGAGGCTAAAAAAGGCGTTTTTTAATTTAAGGCTAAAAGCTTCAGGCAATAACAAAGGGCTTACAAAGCCTTTGTTATTTTTTGCGATGCCTGTTCTCAATTACCGCGAAATTCTTTAGTCATTGCAGTAAGTAACTTCCACGCAGAAAAAGGTAGTAAATTTTGTACTGGTCGAAAATGACTGTAAATGTTACTGCGCAAGGTGTCGAGTGTTACTGCATTTCGTTGGGCAATAAAAAACCCGCTAAGCCTTGCGACTTGCGGGTTTTTATAGTTCTTTGCACGGCTCTGAACCAATGTTTGGTACGAGGGCCGGTCTCAAATAGGCTCTACAGATTACTATAATTAAGGCGTTATGAAATTAAATTAGAATGTTACCCCCAAAGTTACCCCAACATGCTTAATGTTGCCCCACTATTTTTCCTTACCCCCACCCTGTTGAAATACGCCATAAGGTTGGGGGCTTAAATTGCTAAAGTTCATCTTTCCGTTGAGATGACATAAAACAGCCGCTGGACTCTATTGAATCCAGCGGCCATATTTACCGTCACGATGCTTTATTTTAGGAAACATTCTAATCAACCAGATTAAGAAAGTCGCATCCAACGGCTGACGAGGTTACTTCTGCCACTCTCGCCTTGGCAGTCCAGACTTCCGAGAAAAACTAAGTCATCTTACTCAGCTAAGATACCTTTCAGCATCCAAAATGATCCTTTTCTAGCCACTGCCCAATCCGCACGAAGATACGCTATGAATCCCACCTGCATATTTTCTATAAAGTTTTGAGGCAGTACTTCAACGCGCAAACTACTACGCAGACCCAACAGCATATTTTCAAAGTTACCAATAATGGCTTCTGAGCAAATACCGGATGCTGTGCCAACGGTAATGTTATTAGGGACGCTGGATGTATCCAGAATCTGTAAGTTATCGCTAACAATAGCAGGCGCTCGAAGCGGCTGCCCCGTTGTGTCGACTAGTCCGCCCAAGTCATATTTAGTGCGAGGACTTGTAATCATAGCAGATGCCTGGTCATTGTTTGCCGCTACCTGAGCCATACCTTTTACGATTTCACGGTAATTGCCAATGGCGCTAAATTTAGAACCATTGGCGGCTAGAGTCGTTACTAATGAGGCAGTTACAAGGATGGATTTTAATCCTAAAGGTTCATTAGAGACGCCACTTCCATATATGCCTGCGTAGTCGAGTTGGCTAGCAATACCTTGTGCTAAGGCATTCATCAAAATTTCTTCAATATTTAACGAATCCTCCAAAAGTTCGCGAGACACTTTTACAATCACAGCCAAGCTTTTAGGGGTAAATTGGATGTTACCTAATACCATATCGGACTCGCTAACGGCCGCATTTTCAGCACGCCAGCCCGCAACCGGGTCTGAATCTATGGTAGCAATATTAGATTTTTTAGCATCCAACAAAACTGTCCGAGCGCCGGCATTTAACAGTACTGATTTAGAGCGCATCTTGTCGATGAATTCTCTCAATAACTCCTCGGGCGCAGTATACCCGCCAGCAGTGTCCGTTCCTTCACTCAGCGCATTTTGGAGATTTACATTACCATTTGAGCCAATAGCCAGCCCACGCATGATATTGCCAAGACTCAGGCCTTCAAGTTTTTCTTGACGGAAATTAAGGGCGCATTTTTCATTCTTGGCATAGATGCGTTTGTCGATATCTGACGATTTTCCGTCAGCGCTAAAGTTGCGTGCAACATCAGCATCAATAGACAACTGGATTGAATTAATATTAGCAATAGCCATCAAGGCATCAAAACAATTCTGCTCAATCGGGGTAAGCTCCCGCTTCTCAGCAGTAGCCTTATCTAAGAGTAGTGTTGCTTGTTCGTTGCAGAACTTTATATGTCTGCGCGCATCAGCTGGGTGCTTGTTGTCTTTTAAAATCTGATTAGAAACTAGGGGGAGTACGCGGCGTATAACAGTTTCACCACCAGCTGCTTCAAAGTCTTGACGGTGTTCTTGAATGGGTTTTTTCATTTTTGATAGTCCTTGTCGGGTTTCGCCCGACACAAAATTAAGAGGCAAGCGAATGCTTGTTCTTGTGTGTCGATAGCGAACGGTCGGCAAGGGCCTGATGACCTGGGGCTATCAAGCATCTATTCAACTAGGGGGTTAAATAGATGCACCGATATTTAGATAAATAATACATTTGATTTATAAATCTTACAAGCCATCTAATCAATGCTTTAATCTTTTGATCTTGTATTTTTACTTCATCTTTCATTTCTATAGTCCTAATTCATTAACGATCCACCCGCGCCCTGATTACGCTATCAACGCCAGTGGCGGGGGAGGTTAGTTATACAAGCCCGAACATCACACCAATGGCTCATGTGGGCTTTTTCTATTCAAAACATTTCACGTAAAAATGTCACTGGGGGCGGGGTCTAGGCCGGGTCGGTTGTGGAGATTGAACCGCCCCTCCCGATACTCTTAAAAATATCTATTGATACCTCATGTCTAAAAAACATGGGGAATTTGGGGAGGAATGCCTTTAGCCCATACGTGGCGCGGCTTTGGTGCTCCCCATGACGTTTAAAAAGCTGGGGAATCTCCCCAAATGCCCCTAACAATCTCCCCAAAAAACAGCCAGTTTCAAGATTTTTTTCAATCAATCGCCGGCTATTTGTCTGTTTGGTTAGTTTTCTATCTCCCCATTTTTTCGGGGAATCTCCCCAAGAAAAAAATACATTTGGGGGCTTGAAAACCACGCCATATAAGGCTTGTAGCTATATCTCCCCAAATTCCCCAAAAAAATATATATAGAAGGTTATATATATTTATTATCTCGATACCACCTACAAAACTGTGAAGCGGGCAATATACGACCCAAACAACCTTATTGGCGTAACCATAAGGGGAAAGGGGGGTAGGAAGAGGTAAGGCTATAACGGTGATTCATTTAATACCGTCATTCCTTCAACCGTTCCCCCATTTACCAGCTTATCCGCACATTTTAGGCAGACAAACCGGCCAGGATTATTAATCACAGGTGCCGCTTTAGCTCTGCCTTTACGCTTGCAAAAGCCTTTCTTACATCCATAACAGATTTTTAATACCTGGCTGCTTACTGCTCCACGGGACAGTACGTGGTCATGTTTTGATAACTGACTATGCTCAAAGTGTTGCATGTTGGGTTCTCCCATTAAAAAATATTTACGATCCGGACTCGATTAAGTCGCTGGCCAGAATCATGACGCGCTTACTTTGTCCGGCAACTGTTCTTTTTACTGCAAGCCGGGGCTTATTGTTTTTAGCATCCGGCTCCGTATGTAATATCAACCCCTTCTCATACATCCGCCGCCATAGACTAGAAGGCGTCAACAAGAAAGCATCACCTTGGCTTCGGCCAAATTGCTGAGCGATCTTAAAAGCGGTGTCTTGCTGTAACCAAACCTCAGCCGGCGCTTTATCTTTAGGGGCGGCGTAATAGCCAATACAATCACCCATCGGGTTATAGTTCTTACCCCCTACTAAATCGGTTCCGGCGTCACGCCATCCCCACGCATACGGCCTTATTTCCGGAGGACCTAACTTGAGGCGACAGGCGATATGAGCATTGCCTGAACTGAGTGCGGCTCGTAATAATTGCAGGAAGCGTTCTGACTCGTCTTGGTCAATCTGGTAAGCGCCTTGCTCACTGAATGCCTGTTGTAAGCCGACCTCGATAGATGACAACTGCATGTTGCTTTGATCACTACTGATAGCGCCGGTACTCTCCAAAAACTCAAGGAAGGTTTCTACACCCGCTATCAAGTTGGCGTAGATTTCAGGGGCGCGAGGGTGGGAAGAGGCCAGACCATCACGAATGGCCGCATTGCGGCACACCTCTACATTTGAAGGAAAATCCTTTTTTAATTGATCCAGGCGCGGCACCAACCATTGCAGGTAAGCCGACATCAAGCCGGTAAAGTTTCCGTCCGCTGCCGATCGCTGTAGCCGGGTCAAGGCATTGTTATTGACATCGGTACCGGCCAGCTCCAGGATCAACAGACGGCCCAGTAACGATTGGCCGCGCGGCAAATCCTCAGCCGTTATCAACATCAATGACCGGTTATAAGGTGCGGCATTAGCGCGTCTATCTGAACCGCGATAACCACGACCCGCTTGATTACCGGTATTTCTAATAATACGTTCAGCCATCGCATGCAACTTGTTGGCCTCGGTTTGGCTGACACTTGGCTTAAAATCATCGACCACAAACACCGCATCTTTGGCTTGATGACTTTTTATTTCACAATCCAGGACCGTATCAGACCAATTACTTGGGAAGCTGCGTGCCGTGAAGTTACCGAAAAACGCCAGAGCAATAGCGGCTATGGCTGATTTTCTCGATCCGGTTAGACCATGCAACCAAACGGCAAAATCTGTTGGGTGGCACTCACCTAGCGGCGCACGGGCTACTGCTGCAAACAAAGCAATACCGATATGCGGCTTACTCGGACAAACATCCAGCAAGGCCAGGGCATCAGATACGGCTTGTTTGAGCAGCTCGCCGGTCAGTGGCTCGGGCAATTGATAGCGGCTCATATGTCCAGTACCTAAATCAACCTCAGTCCCACCAATCAAACCCTCGGCGGTGATTGCGCCCGATCCGGTCAGGTAATGCCATTTTTCATCAAGCTTTTTCCAACCGGTAAACTTGAACACAGTACGGCGTGGAATATCACCAGCCTGTTGTGAATACAGGTGAATACAAGCCCTCAGGTTGTCTTTTTTGGCGGCACCCGGATAGATAAACGGCAGGGTACCCCAATGCTCATTAGCCCAATTACCTTGCGAAGAATAGAAATTCTTGGCCGGAACATCCACAATAGGCAACGGCACCCCGTTAGCCCGTCGGCCTTCAATACGCAAAAAAGTCGCATCGTCCAACCCATCGTCTGAGGTAATCTCTTCCACGATCCGGCAGGTGAAATCACATAACGGGAACTCAACGGTGCCGCTTCCGTCCGGCCCGTCTCTAACAGCCTTGATCTGGTAGAAAGCACCATTCTTGATGATGTAGTCACCAAAGCGTTGCTCTTTGCTTGTTCCACTGCCACCCGTATTGCCGGGCTTTTTGCCGGTCGGTTTCTTGGCGGAATCAACAACCTCTAAAACGGGTCGGTTATCCTTTTGCGTCATTATCAGATCCCTTCAAGAAAATAGCATAGTCGTTAAAATCGCCATCATTCGGCGGCACTGCAACGCTACCACCCACGGCTAACGCCGCTTCGGTGGCTTTGGTTAGTCCGGGATTACCGGGTGTTTGGGCGTCGTTGTCGGCACAAAAAATTATTTTTGCATCGGGCCGTTTTTCACGAACAATGCGCCCGACTGCCATCAAGTTGTTAGCGGTGAAAGCAAAAGCGACGCGATAACCGCATTCCTCGTGCAACGTTGCAGCCGTGGCGAAACCTTCGGCAATCAGCACTATGTCAGTTTTTATTCCGATCCATCCAAACAACCCGGCAATACCACCACCGGGCAAAAAGTCCTTGTCTCGGTTAAGGTCTGGGTGCTGTTCGGCAAATATGGCCTGAAGGCTTCGGATAACGCCGTTTTGATCAACCATGGGCAGAAGTAGCGCGTTTTCGATGATGAGCAGGTGATGCTTGCCTTGGCTGTCTTGAACAGTACGTTTCCAGGTCCCAACACGCGCACCGTGCGGCTTAATCTGCTTACGGATGAGGTAGGGATGATCTTCAGGTGCGGGTTTAGCTTCCTGCCAGATTGCCCGAGCCCTACGCGCCGCCTTGTCTTGTCGTGCTTGCTGCTCCAATTGGCGGCGTTGCTGTTCACGCTGTATGCGCTCACGTTCGGCAGGCGGGATGGCTTCGCGTGATTCACGGTTATTGTTAACGAAGAAAGTTTGCTGTTCGTTGCTCTTGTGATTCCAGACGATACCGCCTTGACGATCCGAGAAAACCTTTATCCGGGCATCGTTTTTGCCTCGGTGATCGTCGGTCAGGTCGGCCACATGAAAGCGGCCATCAGCGGGAACGTTTTTAAAATCAACGCCAATGCTTTCACAAGCAATACGGCAGGCGTCTTCAATCGATTGAAAACTCATTTGAATCTCTTCCTTGCCGGGTATGCAATCCGCTCCGCCATGAGTTAGAATAACCCTGCGATTGGTGGCAAACGGACTGCATAAAACCTCGGCTTTAATTATTAAAGTCGGGGTTTTTTTATGCTTTGCTTTGTGCTTGTTCTGCTCGGCCAAAGGAGATAACGTTAGCTTGCTTATTGAGCGCCCGCAACGAGTGCACCATCTCTTGATTTTCCCTGACCAGTTGCGATAAAAGCTCACCCAGTCCAGCTACCAACCAGGCGTGATTGATCAGGTGTTTATCACCTACTTCCCTTCGATCAACATATGCCAACATCATGCCCAGGGAGCTGATGGTATCGGCTATTGTGTGTATGACTTCACCACTCTTTAATTCCAGTTTTTTAAACCTTCAATATCGGTGGCGTATTCATACCATAAGGCTTCACTGTTGTATTTGCTGGTTTTTGTTGATGCAAAAGCGCCGATCATCAGCAGATCGCTAAAAACGGTAGCACCTGAATTAAAATCGATCTCTCCGCCGTCGGCATGGGTGAATTTTATTGTGCTGTTGTTGGGCTGGGATTGCTCTGAATTTTGAGCGGATTTGTTTTGTGATGTGTTCATGCGGTGACTCCAATGTAAGGGGAATAACCGCCAATCAAAGGTGCAAAGCTTTGGGTGGCGGACTGTATCAGGTTTGCACTACCGGCATTGGAACCGGCCAACCTTTTAAGGGGTTGCCCAATACAGCCCGCCATAACAGAAAACAAACGGCGTAATACCGTTGGTGTTTGGTGGGGGCACAAAAAAACCATCGTAAAAGATGGCCTGTTGTGGCCAATGTTATCCGGGGTGCAAATCCCGACTTTCGTTTTTTGCGAAAGCGGGGACAGAATAATTCGCAAAAATTCCGCTGTCAATACGCGATTACAATCTTGTATCTGCTTGGGCTTCTTCCATCGGCGTTTTAAGTGGCGTTTTATCCGGCTGGGTTTGGTGTTCTCGTATGGTTGACTCATTGCGCTTCACCCTGCTCAATTGAAGACAGCAAGGCGCGAATTTCCGTAACTGGATAGACGCGACACCGAGGGGATAGTAATTTACCAGCCGGATATATACCGGCTTTTACGCCGTTGTCGTAACCCGTATTTGAGATACCCAAGACAGCAAGTACACTTGGTTTGCGGACATACCCCTCAGCCGGGAGTGGTTGCGGTATATATGTAACCTTGTTGCGTGGTTTTCGTTGAGTGCGATTACTTTTTGAAGTCATTTATTGATCCTCGTTGTGTTAACAAGAATCAAATTCTGCTAGATGCGATGGGCTTTATGTAGATACAAACTCTGAAAAAAAATTATACTTTGTCCCGGCTTAGTTTGATATAGACCTTGGTCTAATTGCATCATCAGGAGTCCTGCCTAATGCCTCACGGTCTAAGACGTGGCAACCAATTTTATAAATGATGCTATCGACAGAATTAAAGTTATCGGGAAGGTTAGGAAAATAGCGAGAAAATAGTGACTTCAGTCGTCTTAATTTCAACTTTTCCAACTCTGATAATGAATCAGGTCTACCACCTGTAGAAGTGCATCTCTGATGCCTTAATGCATAGCATGTAGATGAATAGACACGGCTGGTTTGAGCCCATTCATAAGATAAATCGGGCTTTCCTAAAACATTAGAAAGTCTTTCTAGCACGCCTGATTCAGTACAATTATTTAAAGCCCTCATTAATGACAACGCAGCATCGTGCACCCTTTTCAACTGTTTATATTCTTCGGAAGTCTTCGTAAAAGGACGACGATTAATGTCAATATCACTTTCACTCAAATCATCTGTAAATGCCGACAAGATCCTGATAAATCTTTCTACATTTTCAGGATCTTGGGATGACAAATAACCTCTAATTACTCCACAATCTCTCATTACTAGCTCTTTCAAATGTATTTTTTCAAAATAGGAACAGCCTCACTGATGAAAGCATCCGGTTTTAGCATGCCAAAACTAGGCGTAATAAAGAAATCTATGCCCGCTTACCAATCGGAATAACCGTTGCGCCAACCTTCAAGCCATCCAGGTAATCAGCCCATGATTGCATCATGCGCCGGCGCTCATCAAGATATTGCGCCCGGTTATAGGCTGCTCTAACGGCGTCTCTTGGCATGTGGCAAAGTTGCCGTTCAATCGCATCCGCACCCCATCCTTGCTCATTGAGCAAGGTTGATGCTGTTGTCCTGAATCCGTGAGCGGTCATTACGTCGCTGCTGTAGCCTAAGGTTTTAAGCGCGGTGATGATGGTTCCGTCTGACATTGGGCGGCCATCACCACGGACTGATGGGAATACATAGCGACCGCTACCGGTTAACGGCTTGATCTCTTCCAAGATGCTGACCGCTTGAGTGGATAGCGGGACTATATGTAAAACTTCTGTTTTGGTGACAAAGTAACGCCATTCTTTAGCGTCTAAATCAATGTCTTTCCACTCCATTTGCCGGATCTCGCCAGGGCGCTGAAAGAGCAGGGGGGATAACTTGATCGCGCATTGCACAACAAAGGTTCCCTGATAGTTATAAATGTCGCGTAGCAGTTGCGCCACGTCTTTAGGTTCTGTCAGTGCGGCCCGGTGCTTAACTTTTTGAGCGGGTATCTGTGCAGCTACTGCTTGCGCCGGGTCATAATCAATAAAGCCGTGGGCAATGGCGTAACTGAATGCGGCGCTAATCTCACTGTGTAGCCGATGGGCTGTCTCAAGTTCGTTTTTGGCGATAATGGGCTTGATAAGGCTAAAAATATCAGGTGATCTGATTTCATTGATTGCCATGCCGCCAATGGCCGGGAATGCGTGCAGCTCAAAGCGCCTAATTTTCTTTTGGTGGGTGTTATCTCTAACTTTATGAGCAATTGACGCCAGCCAATCACGGGCTATATGTTCAAAGCTGTTGATGATGGGCAAGCCAGCATCAAGGCGTTTTTCGTTTTCAGCTAATAACCGCTGATCTGCCTTTGTTTCTTTTCTGGTGTCGCTGGGGTCGGTGCCGTCTGCAATTTGCTTTCTGGCCGTGTCTCGTTTTTCTCTGGCTTGCTGAAGGCTGGTGTCGGGGTAAGTGCCAAACGACAATGATTTTTCCTTACCCCAAATCGATACTTAAACCTCCACCATTTACCCCAGCCATCCGTTTGAGGTTTTACTAAAAGATACAATCCTTTTTCATCGGCTAGCTTGAAAGCTTTACCGCTGCTGGTTTTGTCGTGTTTGTGGGCGTTCTTACAGGTGGCGTCTGTTAGTGGCATGGGGTAACTTTAAGTAGGGGGAACTTTGTTACCCCCAATGTTACCCCAACTTATACGTGTATTCCAGTGCATCTGGTTGCATTTCGTTGGACAATAAAAAACCCGCTAAGCCTTACGACTTGCGGGTTTTTATAGTTCTTTGCACGGCTCTGAACCAATGTTTGGTACCGAGGGCCGGAATCGAACCGGCACTGAGTCACCCCAACCGGATTTTGAATCCGGCGCGTCTACCAGTTCCGCCACCCCGGCAAAGAACGTGTATTATAGGCAACGTTTATCAAAAATGCTAGTTTTATTTAAGGTGTATTTGGACGCTTAACCTGATAATATCGCCCGCTATGAAAAAAAGTGATTTTAACTACCAGTTACCCGAAGCGTTAATTGCGCAAAAACCCTTGGCAGAACGCGATGCAAGTCGTTTGTTATGTATGGAACGTAATATCGGAGGGATAGTCGATCGGCAATTTACCGATTTAATCGACTTGATCGACGAGCGTGATCTGCTGATTTTTAATGACACCAAAGTGATTCCGGCCAGGCTGTTCGGCACAAAACAAAGTGGCGGTAAGGTCGAGATTCTTATCGAGCGCATTCTGGATGAACACCGTGCCATTGCTCATGTCAGAGCGAGCAAATCGTCGAAAGCCGGTACCTTAATAGAGTTGGAGAAGGGTTATTGCTGCGAAGTGTTGGGCAGGGCTGACGATCTGTTTCAGTTGGAATTTAAGGGCGATAACAGTTTGCTCTCTATATTGGAGCAAATCGGCCATATTCCATTGCCGCCTTATATTACCCGTGAAGACGATCAATCCGACTTGACCCGCTATCAGACGGTTTTTGCCAGAGAGGCTGGAGCCGTTGCCGCGCCCACCGCAGGTCTTCATTTTGATCAAGCCATGATGGATAAGCTTAAAGCCCAAGGTGTGCAAAGCGCTTTTGTGACTTTGCATGTCGGCAGCGGTACTTTTCAGCCGGTCAGGGTGGAAGATTTATCCGAACATTTAATGCACAAGGAATATTTTGTCGTGCTGCCGGAGACGGTGGCGGCCGTTCAGCAAACCAGGGCAAGGGGAGGGCGGGTTATCGCCATAGGTACGACGGCGGTCAGGGCGTTGGAATCGGCGTCCAAAAGCGGCCTACTTGAAGCCGGTTTTGGTGACACCGATTTGTTTATTACTCCCGGCTATCAATTCAGGTCGGTCGATGCGATGCTGACCAACTTTCATTTGCCCGAGTCTACCTTGCTGATGCTGGTCTCAGCGTTTGCCGGTTACGAGCATATTATGAACGCCTATAGCCATGCTATCGATCAATCTTACCGATTCTTCAGCTACGGCGATGCGATGTTTTTGGGGTAGTTTATAAAGGGCTTGGGCTGAACGGATTGCTGAAAACGCCGGTCCGACCGGTTTGTTATTGTGTTGAAAAATGCTCCGCAATTGGAGAGGTAATCGTTAAACAAGCTGTTTCCGCATCATTGACGTCGTGTGCAATAAAGATATTATTTCCTGCCTATGAATATCTGTGTAGAGCGTGCCGTGCGCGCCTTGGTTTATAAGGCGCGCACGGCACGCTCTACTTTTTCACGGACAATGCGCAACATCAAATAATATTTATTTTAGACTCCCCTTATTTCACAATAAGGGCTTGGTACGACCTTCCGCTTTGGTACATTGCGATCCTGGAAGGGAGGAGTCCGCATCTTATTCTGCAGCCCTATTTGCTAACCTGGGCAATCCAGTCTTGCAGGTTGTAATAGTTGGTGATGCGGGCCACTTTGTCGTCACGGATTTCAAAAAAAGCACCGGCAGGCAAGCGGTATTTTTGCCCCTGCGCGGCGGGCAAGCCTTCGTCGGTTTTAATGTACTCACCCAATACTACAAATTCGGCAGCTGCACGTTTGCCGTCGGCTGTCGCCATGATGACCATGTCGACCAGCTGTTCCTTGTAATTGTTGTTCATGCAAGCCATAAACTGCGTGAATGCTTCTTTGCCGATTTCCCGTTTGCCCTGATTGATGTCGTGGATGACATCGTCGGTCAGCAGATTAAGAAAAGTATCCATGTCACCGCCGTTGAATGCGGCATAGTATTGTTCTATCAGGTTGATGCTGTCTTGGTTCATAGTGAACTCGCGGTTAAGTTTAAAATAAAAAATGTTAGCCGAGCAGGGCGCGCACGGCACGCCCTACGCTAAGTAACGTTGATAAAATAATGCTGCCATATTTTATCAATCTTTTTCCCAATTATCCCGCAAGGTCACGGTGCGGTTAAATACCAGTTTGCCGTTAACGCTGTCTATCGCATCAAAGCAAAAATAGCCTGTTCGTTCGAATTGATAGCGGCTTTCCGGTTGCGGATTAGCGAGACTGGCTTCGACTCTGCAATCGGTCAGGACTTCCAATGACTCGGGGTTTATCGCGTCCAGAAAGTTTTCTTCATTGTCCGGGTTAGGCACGCTGAATAAGCGGTTATACAGGCGCAGTTCCGCCGGTTGCGAGTGCTGCTCGGAAACCCAGTGGATCACGCCTTTGACTTTACGGCCTTCGGGATTTTTGCCCAGCGTGTCGGGGTCGTAGCTGCAACGCAGTTCGGTGATATTGCCGTCGGCATCTTTGATGATTTCGTTGCATTGGATAACGTAAGAACCGCGCAAACGGACTTCGCCGCCCGCTACCAAACGCTTGAATTTCGGCGGTGGCACTTCGGCAAAGTCGTCCTGTTCGATCAGTATGACTTTGGAAAACGGCACGATACGTTTGCCCAGCTCAGGTTTTTGCGGATGATTGCCGACTTCCAGCTGTTCCGTTTGGTCTTCCGGATAATTGTCGATAACCACGCGCAACGGCTGTAAAACCGCCATGGCTCTGGGCGCATTATCGTTTAAATCTTCACGGATACAGTATTCCAGCACGCCCATTTCTATCCATGAGTTTTGTTTGGTCAGGCCGATGCGTTCGCAAAAATCGCGTATCGATTTAGGCGTAAAGCCTGCGCGGCGTAAACCGGCGATGGTCGGCATACGCGGGTCGTCCCAACCGCCCACGTGTTTTTCGGTAACCAACTGGTTCAGTTTGCGTTTGCTGACGATGGTGTATTCGAGCTGCAAACGGGCAAATTCGATTTGTTGCGGATGGGACGGTGTTTTAACTTGATCCAGCACCCAGTCGTAAAGCGGGCGGTGATCTTCAAACTCCAGCGTACACAGCGAATGGGTGATGCCTTCCAGCGCGTCGGAAATGCAGTGGGTGTAATCGTACATCGGGTAGATGCACCAGTCATTACCGGTGCGCTGGTGATGCACGCGGCGAATCCGGTACAGCGCCGGGTCGCGCATGTTGATGTTGGGCGAGGCCATGTCGATTTTGGCGCGCAGCACATATTGGCCGTCGGCAAATTCGCCGGCGCGCATGCGTTTAAATAAATCGAGATTTTCCGCTATTGAGCGGCTACGGTCGGGGCTCTCCTTGCCGGGTTCGGTCAAGGTGCCGCGGTATTCCCTGATTTGTTCGGCGGACAAGCTGTCAACATAGGCTTGGCCTTGTTCGATCAGTTGCACGGCGTAGTTGTAAAGTTGCTCGAAATAATCCGACGCGTGGTGCAATTCCGACCATTCAAAGCCCAGCCACTGTACATCGCGTTTGATCGCTTCCACATATTCGTCGCTTTCTTTTTCGGGATTGGTATCGTCAAAACGCAGATTGCAGGCGCCGTTATTTTCGGCGGCGATACCAAAATTCAGGCAGATCGATTTTGCATGACCGATATGCAGATAACCGTTAGGTTCAGGAGGAAAGCGTGTGACAACTTTACCGTTGTTTTTGTTGTCTTTAAGATCATTGGCAATGATCTGACGGATAAAGTTTGACGCAGGTTGGTTATCGTTTGTGGACATTGTCTATGTTGGATGCGTTATTGAAGAGGATTTGTGTCAAAAGGCGTGATTATACATTGAATGATTGCTGTGGAGCTATTCGGCAACTGCTCCTGCGTTGCTCTACCTCCTGAATCCATTCAGTCGTCGGAAACCAGCGTCTCTATCCGGTAAAAGCCTTCATTGTTATTACCCAGAACCTCGGCCAGCCAAGGCAAGACCTGTTTCATTTCAGCCGCTAGAGTCCAGGGTGGATTGATCACGATCATGCCGCTGGCGGTCATGCCGTGTTCGTTGCTGTCCGCGCGTATGCCCAGCTCAAATAACTGCACATTGTTGATGCCGCCGGCTTTTATGGCGCGCTCTAGTTTCTGGTTGCGGCTGCGTTCGATGACCGGATACCAGAGAGCGTAAGTGCCTGTAGCGAAGCGCTTGTGCATGGCGACCAGCGTTTCAACAACTTGCTGGTAATCGCTTTTTATTTCATAAGACGGATCGATCAATACCAGTCCCCGGCGCTCGAACGGTGGCAATAATTTTAAGCAGTCTGTTAAACCATCGGCATGAAAGACGCTGATGCGCTTGTCTTTGTTGGCTTCGGCGGTTAATAGCTTTATTTCGGTATTATGCAATTCGAATAAACACAGGCGGTCTTTGTCGCGCAATAATTGTTTGGTAATTAACGGCGAGCCGGGGTAACGGGTTAATTTGTCCGGGCTGTTAAAGCGTTTGATAAGGCTGACATAGCGGGCAACGCATTCAGGTAAGTCCTTGCGTTGCCACAACTTGGCGATACCGTTTTCAAATTCACGGGTTTTTAAGGCGTATTCACCATCCAGTTCGTATTTTCCGGGGCCTGCGTGGGTATCAATACAGCAGAAAGGCTTGTCTTTTTTTGTTAAGTATTCAAGGTTTTGTATCAGGATGATATGTTTTAAAACATCGGCAAAATTGCCTGCATGAAAGGAGTGTCGGTAGCTGAGCATGGTGGGTTTAATTATTTAGAGTACTTTGTCGAATATCGTCATGCCTATTTCAAAAGCAATCAGCCAGATAATGATCCATTCCAGTATTGTTGAGTGTCTATGTTTTTGCTCGTCTGCCAGCATTTCAAATAATTCATGGATGGTTTCCAGCTTTTTTGACAATACGGCAGTTCGTTGAGCTATTTCCAGGTATTTTGCGGTGATCCCGTAAAAGGCTTCATATTCGGGATATTCCCAAAAGAAATCAGGCGTATCCAGCAAATCATAATTCAAAATAATGTCGCTTTTGGTTAAAAACAGCTGTCCGCGGATTTTCGCGATTTTATGACGGCTTAATTTGATTCTTCCGTTTTCAGCCAATGACTTGGGAATGTAGTTGGTATTGTTGATGGTGGTTATGGCATTGGTTTCAAAAGAGGCCAGCTTAATTGATTGCGCCATGCCTTGGGATAACGCAAATATCAGGATGGGGTCCGAAGACTCGATTTCAATATGATCTTCAATAATGCGGGTGTTTGGGCAATCGAGAGTAAAAGTGAAGTGGTCTTCTTCCGGGGAGGTCAGCGGATTTTCCGCATGATCCAATAATAACTGATGGAGTTTGGCCTGCTGTTCCGAGCTGACATTCCAATGCACAACAGCGCCATAAGCAAAGACAATCGACCAGGATTGATTATCCTCAATCAGTAATGCGCCTTTAATAATCCTTATCAGCGTTGAGTCCGAGAGCAGTTTGGCCAAGGCGCTAATATCAAAACTCTGCGCCAGGCAATAAGCTACACAATTTTTAATGGACTGATTCTCAGACATAAAGTGCTCTCAAAAGTTAAGGTTAGTGTAACGGCGAGGTGAGTAGGGCGTGCCATGCGCGCCCCACACAAGCCAACTATTACTCGGAAATTTTTACCAGCCAGCCGTTTTCGCCATTACATCTTGGATTTTTGGCATTAACCTTGATATTGATTCTTGCTGTTGTGTTAACTAAATCGGCGGGTAAGTTACCTTTTACCAGGTAGAAAGACTCTTTATCTTCCGTAGTCACTTCAACGGGGATTGCTTTTACGGTGACTTCAATCTGTTCAGGCTTACTGACATTAAAAGCCAAAAAAGAGAACGTTGATCCGGGGGCTACGGTTGCTAAATTGGCGGGCAAAAACTTGGTCAGCTGCGGTTTTAAACAGCCACTTTCACCACCACCGCCGCCACCGCTGCTTGCGCCGTGTCCGCTATGATGCTCTGCGGCATTAACTGCACTGACATTAAAGCAAGAAACTATAAAAAAGAGGGCTAGTAGTCTTGGTGTTTTCATAGGATTACCTTTTAATTATTATTTTTGTCGTGATCAGTATAAGGCTAACTTTTGTTATGTGGCTGAAGCAGGAAAGTCGCCAGGCTAAATCGCCTCTACACGGCTAATTATATGCATAAATGATGTTTCATCATAAAACATTGGAATAGTCCTGTTCCAGTTGCCGGAAGTTCATTGACGACATGAAGCGGCTGAAACTCATCCAGGATGAAAGTCCCATCAGGTCTTTAAACTGCGGCGGCAGAAAGCGTGGCGCAATCACCGTGCCTTCTTCAACCAGATCGACCAACACTTTCATATCTTCGATCATGGTTTTGCCGCAAAACAGCAACGGGATACGATCCGGTTTGCCCTTGCTGACGGCCAGGCGCATAAAGTTATAGGTCAGCACAAAGCCCTTGATATAGGTCAGGTCCTTGGTAAACGGCATGCCGTCGGAGCTGCTGCCCCTGAATACCCGGCTGCTGAGCGTATAACTTTCTTCCTTGTCTAAGCCTTTATCTCTAAAGAAATCGAATATGTCCATGAAGTCCGCGCCTTCTTCGGCCAGCGTGATGGCGCGCACCCGGTTGATCAGGCGCATCAGCCGGTTAGGCGTGGAACTGAAGGTTAAGATTTCCATCAATACCGCCAGCCCTTCCTGGGTAATAGTCGCGGACGGCGGCCCTTTACCGAGAAAAGTGCAGTAAGGCTGGGCCAGACCGTTCAGGGTAGTACCCAAGTGTACCCATATTTCGTGAACTTCTAGCACGCGCAGATCGCGCATGTTGAACAACGCATCGGCGCGCAATTTAATGTAATCGGTACCGGCTGCGGCATCGGCGACGATGCCGTCGCTCAACATGGCGCGCAGGCCATCGCCGGGAAATACGGCCTCTATTTTTTCGTTAAGGATGGCGACCGCATCCTTGGCGTTGATGGTTTTGGGCTCTTCGACCAGAAAATCCAGTTTCAGTAGTTGTGACAGGGTTCCTTCCATCATGCTGCCCAGGTCGGCAATGGTCGGATCGCCGACATGAAAAACGTCCTGGGATGAGCCGTATAATTCCTGGGAAATATTGGAGAAGGTCGGCTTTCCTCTGGCCTCCAGCATGCGCACTACGTCCAGGTATTCCTTGCAAATCCGGCGCATGATCACGCTGAGCGGGTTGAGCTGGCCGAGTTTACGCATTAAATCTCGCTCAATCTGGAAAAACTCTTGTTTCTTTTCGTTCGGATCAAAGCCTAGCGGGCGATTTTGATAATAATCCGGCGTTACGATCGGCGATTTTTTGCAGTTGCCGTCAAAAAAAGCCTGTTTGATATTATCATCCCATTTGATCGCATCGAGTATGCGGATTGGCTGTTGAGCTTTGACGATTCGATCCGACAGCGTTTTGACTTCGGTCAGATAAGCGGAGGGTTTAATGGCTTTTTTGCGCATGAGTGTCGTCCATTAGCGGTGCAGCGTTGTAGGTAAGAAAAAATCATTCACCACGAAGGACACGAAGATCACGAAGTTTTATGTTCTTCGTGGTAAATGAGAAATCTACACTTTTTTTATTTTGTTACAAGGCTTCTGGTCGATTATTTACTTTACTAGGGATCAGTCGTACCAGCAGCGAAACCACACCCAGTATATCAATAGATTGGTAAAGCCCAAGGGAATTCCGACACGGGCAAACTCAAAAAAACCGAGGGTAGCTTCATGCTTTTCGGCATGCTGAATAATAATCACATTACTGGCGGCGCCCAAAATCAGCAGATTACCGGCGATAGTGCTGCCGGCCGCCAGGGCCATCAGCGATTCGGGACTCGGATTAGTCAGCATCGGCAAATACAGCGCTACCAGCGGCACATTGGAAATCAACTGACTGAGCGAAGCGCTGAGCAGCATGATAGCCGGAATGGTCGTCAGGTCTATGTGCAATTCATTAACCTGTTGCTGCATGATGCCGGTTTGCCAGACGCTGGACATCAACACAAACATGGCCGCAAAAAACAGCAAGGTTGACCAGTCCAGACTTTTTAATAAGTGCAAGCGGGCAGAGCTGAACAAGATCGGCGGTAACGCGGCGATAAGGGCGATGTGGCTTAATTTAAGCTGCACCGTGCTGTGCATGGCGGACAGAATGATGTTAAGTGTTATTAATCCGATCAACAAAAACAAGGAAGCTTGGGCCAGTTTGGCCAGTTTTTTATCCAATAATTCGACCGGGTTATGGGTAAGCGGCATGGCGGTGATGAATTGCTGCCGATAAGCCAGACGTAAAACCAGGTAAGTGACAGCCAAATTAATCAGCGTAGGGATGCCGAGCGCCTTAAAAAAAGTCAGAAAAGGCGCGGGTAATCCGCCTTGACTGGCAATCAGAAAATCTTGGGGGTTGACGAGAGGGCA
>Ga0265297_10003813_pt1 | contig 26216 bp, 19 predicted proteins | sample Munlanlwell13791_FD_192502 | JGI IMG/M metagenome (GOLD analysis project Ga0265297, IMG submission 192502) | Leachate microbial communities from a municipal landfill in Southern Ontario, Canada - Leachate well 137-91 | ecosystem: Engineered > Solid waste > Landfill > Unclassified | place...
GAAATACTTTGTACGTGGCGGATACGTGGAACGACGTGATTCGCAGGGTAAATATTTCCGGGACTGCGCCCTATGCCGAAGCGGCGCCGGTGGTCAGCAGCGTGTCACCGAAAGAGGTAAATCCAGCCTGGGATCAGGGATCCGGCCTGCAGGTAAAATTGACCGGATCCGGTTTTACGTACGGAGCAAAAACATATTTCGCGGATTTCCTGGCTGACCAGACGTACGTCCAGACCGGCACGGCGCTAGCCGTGAAATTGCCGTTGTCAAAACTCAAACCGGGATGGTATGACGTGACCGTCGTCAATCTGGACGGCCAGCGCTCAACATTGGAAAGGGGACTAGGTATTACCGACAGCAAAGGCACTACGCCGAGCACGTATTATCCCAATTCATCAAAAAGCAGCAGTACTGTTTCTAATGGTACGACGTTTACCGTGGCAGAAGGAACGTCATTTATGGCCTACAACAGTACATTACGCGGCGGATTTCTTGTTTCATCTGGCAACATCCTGAGTACCGGAGCGGATGAGATCGTCACTGGCACCGATACGGGAATTGCTCCAGAAGTACGCGTATTAAACGGCGACGGCATTGTATTGAGCCACTTCTTTGCGTATCCGTCATCTTCACGGTCAGGAGTACGTGTTAATACCTGTGATGTTAATGGCGACGGGTTAGATGAAATTATCACGGTACAAGGAGCGGGCGCTCTGCCAATGTTGAAAATATTTAACGGTAGCGGGACGCTCTTGAATAGCTTCAGCGTTCTCGACGGCAAGTTCCAGGGAGGGGTCTTCCTGTCCTGTGGCGACATTGACGGCAATGGCACCCAGGAGATCGTCGTGGCCGCCGCCAGAGGCGGCGGTGCCCAGGTCATGGTCTATGACAGCGCGGGCAAAGCCCAGGCCAACTTTTTCGCCTATGCCAAGTCATTCCGGGGCGGCATCCGGGTCGCTACCGCTGACATGGACGATGACGGCAAGGACGAGATCATCACCGGCCCGGACTTAGGCGCTCCCCACATCCAGATCTTCAAGATCAAGACCAATGCCATCGTAAGATTATCCCCAGGTTTCTTTGCCTTCGGCACCTCCTACCGCGGCGGCGTCTCTGTGGCTGGTGTGGACATTGACGGCGACGGCAAGAAAGAGCTGGTCGTGGCCGTGGGCAACGACGCCCAGCCCCTGGTCAAGATTTACAACATCAGGGAACAGCTGATTACCCAGTTTTACGCCTTTGCCCCCACCTTCTTAGGCGGGGTCAATGTGGCCGGCGGCGACACCAACGGCGACGGGGTAGATGAACTGATCGTCACCCCGCGCTCTGGGGGTGGGCCGCAGGTGAGGGTGATTTCAGTACAGTAAATATAGACAATTCAGTATTTAATAGTTATACTAAATTTAACAGCTAATAAGAACATACAAGTTTATGAACAAAAAAAATGTATTGCTGATGTTCACAGTCGCTATAGTCATTTTCGGGGGAGGATTTTTTCTTTATAATTCCTTAGTTGATAGTCCTTCCGGTTCAGATGAGAAAAAAACTGATATTACGCAAGAAGATGTAGTGGCATTAGCCGCAACACTGGCCTATCAGCAGGGCGATGTACAGGTAAAAGTGAATGATTCGGACTGGCAGGCGGTTGAGACTGACACTGTTTTTCATGTCGGTGACAGCATCAAGACCGGCACTGACAGCAAGGCAATCATTGAACTGGAAAACGGAGATGTGGTTCGGCTAGGATACGATACGGAAATATTTTTGACGTCCATGAATCAGGATGCAGTGACCGTCACTCAGATTGCCGGGGCCAGCTATAATCGGGTGGCCAAAAACCAGGATCGCGTCTATGAGGTCAAAACCGGTACAGCGTCTGTAGAAGCGCTCGGTACGGCATTTGACGTCCTGATGGGTCCTTCTGCGATAGATGTTAATGTGGTGGAAAGTACGGTAAAGGTGGTCACGACCCAGAATGAACAGGCTGTCACCGAAGGCGAGTCAGCGACATTGGATGCATCCGGTGAGAATGTGGAGGTAAAAAATATGGATAAGAATAAATTGACCAATGAATGGTATACGTGGAATAAGGAGGAAGACTCGAAAAAAACTGAACAGTTGGGAGTGCTCTCCGAGTATGCCGGGCCAGAAATCACGGTCACCAGTCCAGCCGAGGGCGCTTCTATCGCTGAGGGGCAGGTCACGGTCGCCGGCGCGGTGAGCGACCCGGATGCCAAGCTGACCCTGAACGGCGACCAAATGGAAAATAACGCAGGTACATTTTCTCAAGCAGTCACCCTTGCTTCTGGAAAGAACATGATAGCGGTTACGGCGACAGACGCGGCCGGCCATAAAACCATCAAGGAAATCAAGGTTTTTTGTCAGATACTTGCCTCAGCCACCCCTTTGCATCTGGAGGCCGAGACCCAGGCTGACGGCGTTCATCTTGCCTGGAATGCCACAACCAATGGGACTTTCCTTTATTATAAAGTGGTCCGGTCAGTCACCAATGCGGATTTGAAATATCCGGACGACGGGTATATCGCAAAATTGGCAAAGGGGACCGAATCATTTACGGACACGGATGTTTCTGCCGATGGCACGTATTATTACCGGGTCTGTGAGGTGCTTTCAGGCGATCGCGTGTTTTGTTCAAACGTCGCCCATATGAAAGGCAAGGAGCAGGCGGAAGAAAAGAACGCGGAGGCGGAAACAAATGAGTCCGGCATCACTCTGTCCGGTGCCGCGGAAACTGACGGGGTCCATCTCAGCTGGACTGTTACCGGCTTGACGATTGAGAGTGGTTTCAAAGTAGTGAAGTCGGACGGGAAAAATCCGGTCTACCCCGGGAATGATTTCCAGTATTTGACTGATTCGTCGGCCAGAAGTTATACGTGGGCGCTCGCTGACGGGCTGACCTATCATTTCCGCGTATGCCAGTACGACGGGAACGGGAAGTGCCTGGCCTACAGCAATGATCTGGAAATTACCGCGAAGAAAACGGTTGCCGCATCGATCAACCTCATCATGACCGTCAAAGCCGAGGATACGGGCGTCGGTATTTGGTGGACTAACGCGTCCAGCCTGGCCGGCTTCAAATACTACAAAGTCGTTCGATCGGAGACCAACGCCAATCTGAAATATCCGGATGACGGCTACATTGCCGCCAAGTCAAAAGGCGAGTTGAGCCACCGGGATTATTCGGCAGTAAACGGAAAATCTTATTATTACCGGGTGTGTGCTGTCGGATCGACTACGGTGTGCAGTAACGTGGCGCAGGTGACGGCGATCAATGACAATTCGGCCCCGACGGCGGTGAGCCTGTCCGGTGCGTATGCAGACGGCAAGATAGTCCTGACGTGGAGCGAGTCCGCTGAGAAGGATTTTAAGTATTATAAAATCGTCTGGTCGCAGACAAAGTCAGATGCGGCATACCCGGCGGACGGATATCTCGGCGTAGTGTCCACTGTCGGCACTGCAACGTATACTGATGAGGGGGCTAAAGGCGGTAGCCGTTCGGTTGTCGCGAGCCTCGCTGTCGGCACCCACTATTATCGGGTGTGTGTAGTCGATCAAGCTGATCAGGTCGCATGCAGTAACACGGTTACGGCCATAGACGGAATTATTCAATAGATTTTTCGATAAAAAATGAGACCCGGCTCTCTGGTGAGAGTCGGGTCTTTGCAAGCGAAAAAAGAAAGATCGGATTAGCGGAAGGTGGCCACCTGACCGAGTCTGTTACAGCCCGGTTTGGGGGCATCGTCCTTCCGGAAGCGGTTAAGCCGCTGCGCCAGATAGTGCGACCAGGTGGTCGCGTTGGCCCCGTACCTGACGACACGGGGGATGACGTCGCTGATGAGGCTGGAGATGTCGTCGAGCGGTATGCTGGTGGGCTTGATCTCCGGTTGGGTGAATGAAGCGTTGAACAACGCGCCGCCGTCGTTCTTCTGGTTCAAGAAGAGGTACCAGCGGCTGATATTGGTCAGTTTCCTCGGCGATCCCAGATCTTCGAAATCGGTGACCAGTTCGTCCTCAGAGACACCCTGGGCGATCTGTTCCTCGAGCCTGACCGCGCGAGTGACCATCCGCAGCATTTCTCCGTTGAAGGATTTTTGCTGCAGAATGGACGTGGCGCCGTTCGGGCGCTGGACGATGAGGAAGTCCAGGTTATTGAACAGGAATCGGGCGGCCGAGTTGAGTGACCGTAGGTCACCCGGATTGAGAGACCGGGGAACGGTCATGACCTGCCACCATTCGCGCTGGTGGCTGTTGGGAAACGGCTTAATCACCTGAGGCTTCAGCCCTTTGAGGATTTCCACGCATTGGAGGAAATCCATCTGTTTGGCGCGGAAGGCGTCAAACATCGGGACCAGCCACCGGTAGGCTGTTTCCTGTCCATCCGGACCCGAGGCGCACAGGAGTGCCGTGAGCTCGGCGGCGTCAAACAGCTTTGAGGGCGGTTGTTTGGCCAGCACCTGGACCAGATGGCCGAGGTGGTAGAGGGTTGGATCACTGGGATCGAGTTTGTTCTCAGCGAGCCAGCGATCATACAGTTGCGCCAGGCGCCGGTGTTTCGTTTCCCTGACCGGAAATTCGGCGTCGTTTGTGAGGTACGGGAGTACCACTGTGGCGACCCAAACTTCCATGTAGCGGGGTGACTTACGCTTGGCGAAAAAGTTCATCACTTTCACGCACGACGCAAGATCGAGGGCAGTGGTATGTCCGTCGGATTCTTCCCGCCGGACGAAGTTCAACAGCGGAATCAACCGGGGATGATCAGCCACTCCCAGCTGACGGGCCACTAGGTCGGCGGCGCACACGTCTTCTTCGCCATCGCCGTGTTCGTCGAGATCACCCTCTCCACAGCCGATCATAAGATGGCCGTAGAGACGCAGGTATTCGTTCGGGTCCATTCGGATTGTACAGTTGCCTTTGCGCATTTCAATCGGCGCAGTTTCGATCCCGGGCAGTAATTCCTTGCCGTACATTCTGGCGATAATCGCCGAAAGCAACTCGTCGAGGTGTGGTGCAAAATGCGTCACAATCTTCTTGATGAAGATTGTAAATTTTTGTACGAATGATGCGATGTTCACCTGAGCTCCTCCGTGAGGAAGTTTCGGGGTTTCCCAGTGAAAATCTCCGATTGTTGCCAACCGGAAACCACTGGCGTTTATGTCGCTATCAAAGAGCTTTCAAGAGTGATAGCCATATATACTATCAGATTATCCCTAAAATGTCAAGGGGTAGCATGTTCAGCAGATATTATCACCTTGACAATACTGCTGTTTGGCGTTATCATGACCTGATTTTGAACCTTCTGAAAGGAGGAACATATGCAGTTCCCAGTTGAACAGGTGCTGGCGGTGCTGCCGACAATTGCAGCGGCGCTGATGATCCTTTTCATCCTCCTGGCGATGGGACGGGCCCCAGCTTCACGGACGCAGAGCGTGGTTTTCTACGTCCTGGCGATAGTATGCGCCGGGTATGCAGGATTCCATTTCTCTCTGGTTCCGTGGTCTGAAGTTGGCGGCTCGTTAACGGCCGGGATCGCGATCGTCGTGGCACTGGCATTGACGTGGGTGTTCCGCGTCAAACTTGCCGCGCATGACCGGGAAACCAGCGCGTTCTGGCTGAGCGTGCCGTTTATTCTGCTCATCATGAGCGGGGTGCACGGGCTCGTCGGCTAAGATGCGTCTGTTATAAAATTGCGTTGTCGCCCTCGGGCAACGCAATTTTTTTAATTTTAAAAGCGGTCCTGGTGTAGAACCGCTTATGGTAAAAAAGCTGTTGGCAAAAGATCAGATCGGGACATTGAACTGCGCCGGCTTCTCTTTGCGCGGTTTGGCCGGCGGCAATTCGCCCGTCGCCAGGCGACGGAAGATTTCCGAGAGGCCGCCAGCGTTGGCATACGCCTGTCCGGTCAGTTCATTGATAATGACCGGATTGCTGGGCAGGCACTCGATGGACAGGCGCGCCGCATCGAATTCCTTGGTACCCTCCGTACCAAATGCCAGTCCGACGACCGGGATTCGCCGGCCATTGTGGAACAGCATCGCGTCCAGCATGCCAGGCAGCTGCGCGGCCCAGCCGGCGCCGGCGATGAAGACGTCGACGTCGTCGAGATCGATCGTGGGGGAACGGTTGGCCGCGATCTCGGCCAGGTCAGGCGTGTTGCGGTGGCAACTGACGACGCTGACATTGACGACGCTGATTTTGCCGGATTCGGCCTTGATGACGCGTTTAACCTCGTCAGTCAGGTCACTGTCGCTGCCGACGACGATAGCGACGTTCCTGCGCGGCCGCGGGAGGCTGACGCCGAGCTTTTCGGCATACTGCTCGATAGTCATGCCGGTCAGGCGCCAGAAGATGTACCGGTACCGGGCAGTCGTGGCGCTGATCAGTTCAGTGGGTAGTTCCCAGTCCCAGGCCTTCTGGAGGTCGGTTTCGCTCTGGTTATCCAGCTTGTGGATCCCCAGTTTCTTGGCCGCATCGCGGACCGGCTGCTTGTCATAGGACGAAGGGGATTTCCGTTCCGTCTTCGCCTGCGCCTCGAGCCATTCGTTCTGCAGCCAGAACCTGCTCGAATCCGGCGAGAGCACCTCGTCAATCAGGTATATAGTGCCGTCTGCGTGCCGGCCGAATTCGAATTTCGTGTCGGCAATGACCACGCCCCGTTGTTTGGCGTAGGCGACGGCGTGCCGAAAGATGCTGTGCCCGCGTTTCGATTCTTCCGGGTACTTCTCCCGGACCACGGCCGCCGATACGGCGGTATCATGGCCGGACTCCTCTTTGGTGGTCGGTGTGAAAATAGGATACGGCAGCTTGTCGCCGTCCTGGAGTCCATCCGGAAGCAGGTGACCGCAGACTGAACCTTTTTCAAGGTATTCGGTGAGGCCTGAACCAGTCAGTTCGTCGCGGTAAACGTACTCATACTCTTCCGGCTTAACGTTGCGGACGACCATGGCCCTGGCCTGCAGATCCGAGTCACCACGAAGGCTTTCCGGAAGGTAGGCATCGATGGCCGCGCCAGCGGCAACGAAGTGGGTTTTGACCCCGCGGTTCTCGAGAAACATGAACCAGAAATGCGACATCAGGTTGAGCACGTACCCCTTGTTCGGGATCATGGCGTTCAACACGACGTCGAAGACCGAGATGCCGTCGCTGGCCACGAAGAGCAGGTACTGCTCATCGGGCAGGGCGTAGAGGTCGCGGATCTTGCCGCGGTTGAGCAGGGTCAGTCCCGCCAGTGTGCGGAACGCTTTTCGGACGGGTGATAGGATTGCACCCATGATTGATCCTCCTTGCGTTTGGAATGATACGGTTTTTATGGGCTATTTGTTTCTGTTTGAGTCCGGTCACCTTAGCAAATACGGCAGACGTTTGTCAATTAAAAAAACGGCTCCTTTTGAGGGGAGTCGTTGGGTGTGCAGAATGAGATAAAAATCAGTGATTGCTGAACCGGCGATCCTCATCGTCGGGAAGCGTCCAGTAGGTGACGCCATGTTCGGATATGACCTGGCGGACTTTTTTGCCGCTGATAGTCGAACCCGACGTGGCGAGGATCATGATGACCCCGGCTTCAATCAGGCGTTCAGCGCCGTCCGGGAAGGGGAAAAATGAGTCCTGGATGTTCAGAGACCCTTTCGTATCGTGCCCGGCATCCGTCGCCCGCTTGACGGCGAGTTCCGATCCTCCTACCCGGTCCTGCTGGCCGACCCCGTTTCCGATGAGCATGCGGTCTTTGACCAATGTGGCACAGTTGGAGTTGCTAGTCATGTTGATCGCTTCACCGAAAGCCAAGGTCTGCTGCTGATCGACACTTAGGTCCGCGCCTTCTTTCACCAAATTGGGATTGGTGACGTTGAAGACTTTAGTGTAGTTGGATCCGGCGATGAAGCCGCCGCGGATATAGTGGATACGTTCAGCGCGGTCGAGGACGTCCGCAGTCAGGTTTTCGAAGGGGGCGATCATAGCCAGTCCGCTGTGGGTGAGGAATCGGCATTTTTCTTCCTTACCTTGCAGGATTTCCTTTGCCGCGCCGTCAATTTCCGGTGCGATAATGCTGTGGAGGATGCGTTTTCGCGGGCCGGTATAGTTGTAGTAGGCGAGCGTTTCCGCGCAGACCGTGTCCAGTCTGAAGTTGATGATGACGACGGCGCCATGGATAGCGCGCGTATCGCCGTTGATCATATTCTCCAGAGCTTCCCGCGCCGTACGGCCGAAGGAAGCTCCGCATGGGTTGCCGTGCTTTACTGCGATGGCGATGTAGGGCATAGGCCAGCCGTTGGCCTGGAAGTTGGCGGCAATATGGGTCAGCACCTGGAGGATCCGCTCGTAATCGCAGTAGTTGACGAAACTGCAGTCGATGCCGCCTTCCTGGATCAGGTGGTCGGGCAGGGAGAGCGGGTCGCCGCCGTCTGTCGTGTAGACGGTATACGGGCCCATCCAGGCGTTTTCACCTTTCTTATGCTGGCTGACGCGCCGGCCGGTAATGACCTTGTATCCGCCGCCGCTCAGGAATGAGCAGAGCGGAGCGTAGTACGCGAGAACAGTGAACACGGCTTTTTCGATCAGTTCCTGCCGGAACGTGTCATTGATAGTGCCATTCGTCTCGAGCTGCTCAAGGACACGCAGCATATCGGCCGGGTCGGTGACGGGTATGCGTCCGCCTTTGGCCGCGGAAAGCAGCATGGTCGGACCACCGATGTCCCAGGCTTTGACCACCGACTCAACCGTCGCGTTAGCGGCATTAATGGCCGCATGAAGCGGGTAGAAGTTGATATAGACGATGTCCAGTCTGCGGATGCCGAGCTGTTCGAGTTCGGCAAGCTCGTCGTCGCCGGTTGCTAAGCATCCAGCGTGCAAGTCGCCATTGAGCGACACCACCTTGTGGTCCAGGATCGGACCACGGCCGGTGATGGTGGCAATGTCAATTGCGTCAACATTGCCTTCTTTGAGCTTGCTGACAGTTCCCTTTGAACCGTAAATTGTTCCGCCGAGTGCACGAATGCGTTCACCGATTCCGATGGCACCCGTCTTATCGGCCAACATCATCAGTACGTTCAGGTTTGGCATGTTTCACCTCATCTTTCTGATTTCGAAGAACGTTTAGTGGTTTTTCTGTTTGTGTATTAGGGCACCTTAGCAAGATACCTACAATTTTGTCAACAAGATAAGATGCCAAAAAAGCCACCAAACGCATATTTATAGCAGACAGGCAGGGAGGCGAATGAATGACAAAACAGAGCGGACCCAAGGGGATTTGAACCCCTGATCTCCTCCGTGACAGGGAGGCGTGTTAACCGGGCTACACCATAGGTCCGCTCTGTTTTGTTTATTGCAAAGCGGTTGTTATTTTTTTACCGTCTTAACCAGCTCTTCGAATACTTTCGGTTCGTGCTCAGCCAGGTAGGCGAGTGATTTCCGGTCCAGGCCAATTTTCGCCTTGTGTATCAGGCCCATGAACCTGCTGTACGAGAGGCCGTACGGACGGACACCGGCGTTGATCTTGATCTGCCAGAGATGGCGGTATTCCTGTTTTTTCACCTTTCGGCCGCGGTAAGCATGTACGCCAGCCTTCAGGGAGGCGATCCGGGCCTGCTTGATCTTATTTTTTCGGCCCCAATGGAATCCTTTGGTTTTCTTTAATAAGTTTTTTCGGCGCTTTACATGCGCGGTGCCACGTTTTACTCGCATATTATTGGTACGGGGTTAGTCGTTTAATGATTCGATCAAAATGTCCGGATGTCTGGAGATCGCGCCGTTTGTTTTTCGAGGTAACACCCGATTCACGGGCGTTGAAATGGTCCTGTCCGGATTTCCGGCGCATCAACCGTTTACCCGCGGTGTAGCGGAATCGTTTTACCGTCGCTTTGTGCGTCTTGATTTTTGGCATGGTGATCAGTGATTATTAACACATGAATTATATTACATAAATAGCAGGGAAATTTTATATATTCGTACAGCTTCACTACTGTATGTAGTGCTGAATCGTGAGGAAAATATATGAGGATTATTTTTTACCGATAACGGCGAATAGCTGCCCACCCATACTGCTGATCGGCTTATCCAGGGCGATCGGGGTTTCTGCGTTCAGGGAATCAACAAACTGCTGCATAACTTCTCTGGCCCGCGCCATATGGGCGCGCTCCCGGCCCCGTAACCGTATTTCCAGCTTGACCCGGTCGCCTTTTTCCAGGAATTTTTTGGATTGCTGGCGGCGGGTGGCTAGATCGTGGGGACCGATATTGAGCGAAAGTCGGATACCCTTGACCTCAACCTGTTTGACCTTTGATTTCTGTTTACGCTCCTTTTTTTCCTGCTGGTACTGGTATGACCCGTAATTCAGGATTCGGCAGACTGGCGGCTGGGCGAGAGGGGAAACTTCAACCAGATCTAGGTCTTTTTCGCGGGCCATTTGCTGAGCGCGGTAGGTTTCCACGACGCCATGCTGGTTGCCGAGCTCATCAATGAGCCTGACCTGCGGCACACGGATGGCGCCGTTAACGCGTAATTGTTTGGTACTAATTGTTTTAGTCGTTAATGATTAGTTAGTTTTTTTGGTTTGAATTAATTTGAATTTTTTTTCACGCGGCCAGCGGTGGATTTCTGCTTCTCGCTTTCTGGCTGAGGCTAGCGTCCGGTAAGTTTCGGAATGGAGGATTCTGACCGGCAATCTGGCCCTGGTATAGCGCGCGCCGCGTCCTTGATTGTGCCGCTGGACCCTAGCTGGTACGTTATTGGTGCAACCAGTATAAAGGGTTTTATCGGAACATTCAAGGATGTAAACGAAATACTTCATGTGGTATTGGGTTGGCACCTTCGCCTTCGGCGAAGGATGGTGGAAGCGAGGGGTATTGCACCCCTGTCCAGAAAAACATCTCAAAAGTGTCTACGAACATAGCCCGCTCTGTTATTTCGGGCCAAACGTATGGAACGGGCAAAACCGCCTAACCCTATCCTTTTATTGTTTAAGGCGCGCGTGAAGGCTAACAGCACGTCCGATCCCGGTTAATGTCACCGTGGCGTCCTTACCAGGAGTCAGGCGCACGATGGCAGTCGGTTTTTTAGGCGACTGCGAGTGAAGGCATAGCGAATGCCGAAGCAAACGCGCTCTTCACTTTTGAAACAAATGTATTTGCATTTGTAATTGCCGGTAGCCAGTTTAACGTCGTAGTACAAGCACAGGACGGTTCGCTACTTTTGAGGGAGTCTCACTGTCGATTATAAACGCTCCCATATTTTTTAAAGGGACACCTTCGGTTTCCCTTCATCATATTCTTTCCATTGTTTGTATCGCTCGGCCCGGCCGCGTCCACCTTGCTGCCATAAGGCAGGTGGGCGGGTAAGCGTGGCCTCGCGATGATTAAACCAATTGGAAAAGGAAGGCAATGAAAGATAACCGAGGGGGTTTAATTTTTGTGACGCATGAGACGTTGGATGTCCCGGTCAGTTTCCCGCTTTTTGATTTTATCGCGCTTGTCGTAGGCTTTTTGACCACGACAAACTCCGATGCTTAACTTGATCAGGCTCCCCTTAGTATAGACAGAAATGGGCAAAACTGTCAACCCCTTAGCCTTGAGTTTTCCGATCAATTCCCCCGTTTCTTTGCGTTTTAAAAGCAGCTTGCGTTCACGGTTAGGCGGGTATGGTTCCTGACCGGCGGCAGAGGGGTACGGGGAGACGTGACAGTTGATCAGCCACAGTTCATTGTTCCGTACAGACACATAGCTGCCATTCAGGTTGCAGTGGCCGGTTTTGATGGATTTAACCTCCGCACCGAATAAAACCAACCCCGCCTCGTATTTGTCGAGGATTTCATATCCATGCAGTCCGCGTTTGTTGTGGGCTAATGAGGGCATTGTACTTTAATCATATAGTAATTCCCGATAAACCAAAAGTGCAGGTTTATATATCCAAACTCAGCGCAGGCCAGAAAGCCTGCGCTGAGAGATGAACAATTCGGTTATTTCAATTCAATGCTTCCTTGGTCGGCCAGGTCGGTCAGGCTGTTGATCCCGATCTTTTTCTGTGACAGGGAATACAGGCTGCCATCAATAAACAGGTTGCGGGAGATGGCGGTATCGCCGCCGTAGTAATAGCCGCTTTTCAGGGCTTGCTGGTTGTTTTCGTCATGGGTAATTCGGCCCTTGAGTGTGAGCCCGTTCGTTAAGGTGATGTTATATACGTATGAGCCTTGGAAGACGAACTGTCCGTATGCATTCGCTGCGGAATTTGCCGCGGATTTTTGCGCGTCAGTCAGTTCGGCCAACGTCACTGGAATGACCAGCAGGTTTTTTTCTTTATCAAACAGGAATGCCTTGTGGTCGGTCAATGCCGGGGAATCCGTACCGCGGTCGCCGATGACCGTTGTGAACATTTCTTTCGGATTGGTTACGTCACTGACGTCGAAAATGGCCATCTTCAGCCCCTGGTACCAGGCGAAATCTCCTTCTTCCGCTTCAACTGTATCTTTGCCGATGCCGATGATGTGTGTGTCGTCATACGGGTGGAGGTAATCGGAAAATCCGGGGATTTTCAGCTGTCCGAGCACTTTTGGATCCGTTGGGTCGGACAGGTCGACGGTGAAGAGAGGGTCGACTTTCTTGAATGTCACCAGGTACGCCCGATCGCCCATGAAACGTGTGGAATAGAATTTTTCGCCCGGCGCTAGCTCGGTCAGTGCGCCGACCTGTTTCAGGTCCTTGTCCAGCATGAAAACATTGTTCGTGGCGGTGCTGTTCTGCCGGCTGACATAACCGGTGGTGGTGGCGATGCGGAAATAGCCGTTGTATTCGTCCATGGAAAACTGGTTCAGGATAGTCCCGGGTACTTCGGTGGTCCCTTGGTAGGCGATGCTGTCCTGGTTCAGGTTGAATTTGAATATTCCCGTTTTTTCCGTCGGTTGGCGGCCGGTTATTTTATCGATGAACCCGGCTTCGTAGGCATCCCATGTCGTGTTGGCGATATACAGGTTATTGGTCGAGGCGTAGACGTTTTGCGAGGAACCAAGGATCGTCTCTTTAGTGATGTCTTTCGTGTAATCATCAATCGGCAGGCCGATCACGGATACGTACTGGTTGGACGAAATTGGGTCAATATATTGGACATCGGCGCAGCCGACCAGCGGCTCGGACGTGACTGAAGTGTCCGTTGCGGTGGCCGGGATGTCTTTATAGAGCGGGACCGGCAGGGGATTCTCTTCTTCCAGAAGCCGGTAGTCGGGGTAGGTATTGAGGATGAAATACACATATTTTCCTATTTTTCTCGAGGTATTGTACGATCCCTCGAATTCCAGTTCCCGCTTCTGGACGGGGTTGGCCGGGTCAGTCAGATCGTACACTTCAACGAACGTTACGGAGGTTGATCCGTAATAGGGGTAGATATCCGGCACTGGCACCCCTGACGGCGCTGCCGCTGATCCACTGGTTCCGGAACCGCTTGCTTCTGCGGTGTTGTCGGTTTCCAATAACGGACGGAGGTCCGAATAGCGCTGGCCGAACACCATGATATTATTACCGTCGATAAATATTTCCTGCGGTGTACTGTTCGCCTCATACGTGATTTTACCGACGATCCCGGCGTCAGTTACCGGATAGGCCTTGGCGATGTACACGGTGGTGCCGGAGATGTTGTATATGTAAGTCCCGTCAGTTTTTACTGTATCTGCTTCATCCACGCCGGCTACCTGGATGTTGGTCTGGGAATAGTCAGTGGCGTTTTCTGCCACCGGAGCGGCCGCAGGTGCGGTAGCTGTTGATTTTTGAGTCGTTGACCCAATCCCCAGTGCCGTATCTTCGGCGAAATAGCGGTTGCTTGTGTTTTGGTTGGTTTTTAAAGTTTTTGTCAGGTCGGCGCACGAAGCAAAGGTCGGCAATGGGGCGGTTTGCGGTTTGATATTGGCCGCCCCGAAAAATTGGGGGTTGCTTGGGTTGATAAACGCGGTGATGGCAAAGGCCGCGACCATCACGACCAGCGCCGCACTGCCGAACCCGAAGATGATTTTTCGGTATGTATAGTCCATAAATGTGTTCCTGGCCGGACGTTGTTGGTGCGTCCGGTATTCATTGATTAAATTATTTTTTAAGGCGTGGGAAAACCGGGCTGACGGCACGGCGTCCGGAGATGCGGCCCGCAGTTTCTTGATGATTTGTTGTTCGTTCGTATCAAAATCGTTCATAAGGGGCTGAATAATTCGTTGGCTTTTTTCAGGGCGCGGTGTTGGAGCACCTTGACGTTTGATTCGCTTTCGTTCAGCGCCTCGGCTGTTTCGGCGATGGTCATGTTTTTCAAGAACCGGCAGTCCAGGACCCGGCGGTAGTTTTCAGGCAATGATTTGAGGATATTCTCCGCCCGAGATTCTTTTATCGCGGCCAGTGATTCGATTTCCCTATCAGTATCTGTCGACAATACCACGGCGCGTGCGTCCTGATGGAAATTCTCAAGCGGGATAAGGGGATGCCGATAGTATTTGCGCCAGTAGTCAGCTACCGTCCGTTTGGCGATCGCATAGAGCCAGTTCTTGAATGATGCCTGGCCACGGAAGGACGGCAATCGGCGGACCATTTTCAGGAAAATTTCTGAGGTCAGGTCTTCGGCCGTCTGCCGGTGGCCGCATTGCGCGTAACAATAGCGGTACAACGGAGGCAAATAACGTTCGTACAGCTGGCACAGGGCGTTTTCGCTGCCGTTTTGGGCATCAGCAGCTAATTGCATGTCGTTGTGTAAGAGTTCATCCATAACGTATAGTCGTCAGGGGGTTACATATACAGTATATCGTATATTTGCTTATTGGGCATATCGGAGGTTTTTTTATTCTTACTGCAAAAATGCTATACTGTAGCCATGAATTTCAAAAATCAACTTAGTAAAAAAATATTAAAGATAGTTATACGTTTGTGGCCGCAAACTTCAGAGGCGTATTTTTCCGCAGAGGTTGACGCGCCGCCGGACCGGAAGTTCGGTGATTATACGACCAATGCAGCCATGAAGCTGGCCGGCATTGTCCATCAGAGTCCGATGGAAATCGCCAAACAGATTGTCACCATCATGGGCAAGACGCAGGGAATACGTGAAACGCATGTAGTGGCGCCGGGATTCATTAATTTTTTCTTGGATGAGAAATGGCTGATGAAGCAAGCTGAGGAGATTCTCCGCGAAAAATCGCGATACGGCCGCTCTGACGTCGGCGCCAGCAAGCGCGTTGTGGTCGAGTTCGTTTCAGCCAATCCGACGGGTCCGTTGACGATTGGCAACGGTCGCGCCGCCTTTGGCGGCGATGCACTGTGTAATATTTTACAGTTGGCCGGTTACCGGCCGTACCGGGAGTATTATGTCAATGACGTCGGCAACCAGGTAAATATCCTGGCCGAATCCGTGCTGCGCCGGTACTGGCAGCACCAGGGGATCAAGGTGGATTTTCCGGACTACTGTTACCAGGGCGCGTATATCGACGAGCTGGCTCAGACGCTTTACCTACCGAACTATAAATTATCCAACATGCACAAGCTGGAAGCGGTCCGGGACAAGATTAAGGGGCGCATCCTCGAGAAGATGGTCGGCGGCATCAAACGGGTCCTCGTGAAGCAGGCCGGCGTGCGGTATGATGCCTGGTTTTCGGAAAAATCACTGTATACGTCCGGGCTGGTGGACAAAGTGTTGACGTTGCTGAAAGAAAAAAAATTGTTGTACAAATCCGAAGGCGCCATTTGGCTCAAGACGAAAGAGTACGGCGACGACAAGGACCGGGTGCTGATAAAGGCGGACGGCGATCCGGTATATTTCCTGTCTGATATCGCTCTGCGTTACCACCGTTTTTTCAAGCGTGCATTCACCAAGGAAATATTCATCCTCGGCGCCGACCACCACGGGTACCAGGGCAGGATGCAAGCCGCCATGTCCATCCTCGGCCAGGCTGGCAAACTGGACATTATCATCGTCCAGCTGGTCCGTTTGCTGAAGCACGGCCAGGAAGTGCGCATGTCAAAACGGTCGGGCACGTTTGTCACGATGGAGGAGCTCATCAATGAGGTGGGGGCGGACGCGGCCAGGTATTTTTTCCTGATGTATGATTTCAATACCCATATGGATTTTAACATGGACCTGGCAAAAAAGAGGTCGAAAGACAACCCGGTGTATTATGTCCAATACGCCCATGCCAGGATCTGTAGTATAATGAGGAAGGTCAAAGAACAAGCGGTAAAAAACAAGGCAAAACAGCATGCTTCCGGTCCCAGCGTGAAAGCGCCGTTGGAGTCGGCGGAACTGCGATTGCTCAGGCAGCTGATCAAGTGGCCCGAATTGGTGGAAGAAATCGCCCGATCATATCAGGTGCACGTATTGACCGCGTATGCGACGACACTGGCTACGGAGTTCCATAATTTTTACACACAGTGCCGGGTCATCAACGGCCGCGAGGTCAACCAGTCCCGCGTGGTCCTGCTCAAGGCCACCCAGCAAGTGATGCAGAACGTACTGACGGTCATGGGCATCACGGCACCGGAAAAGATGTAATCATAATTTCTTTTTATGAAAATAGGCATTGACTGCCGGACAATTCTCAACCCAGTGGAGGGCGAACGCGGAGGCATCGGCCACTATACGTATTATCTGGTCAAAACCATTATTGAGTCTGACAAGAAAAACCAGTATGCGCTGTATTTTGACTGGCGCGTCAAGGATACGCGTGAATTTGAACGGCCGAACGTCGAAATCAAGCATTTCCCGTTTTCTCAGTACAACAGTTATTTGCCGTTCGCGTATTCGCATATGCTGATCGCCGCGTACCTCATGAAAGAAAGCCTGGACGTCTACCATTCACCGGTTGCGTCGCTGCCGTTTACGTATCCAAAAAAATCCGTCATCACCGTGCATGATCTGGCCATGTACAAGAATCCGTCCTGGTATCCGTCCCAGATCATTACGTCCAAGCTGCTGGTGCCCCAGAGCTTGCGCAAAGCCGACAAGATCATTGCCGTTTCGGAAAGCACCAAGCGCGACTTGAAATCCATTTTCAATATCAATGCGAAAAAAATCGCTGTCATCCATGAGGGCGCGGTAGTAGACAAGATCCCGGTCAAGAACAAAAAAATTGATTCCATCAGCAAATACCAGCTCGGCAACGGTTTTTTCCTGTTTATTGGCACGCTGGCCCCGCGGAAAAATGTCGTGACCTTAGTCCGCGCTTACAAGAAATTACTGGAATGGGATTCGGAGTTTTCCGCCTATCCGCTGGTCATCGCCGGCAGCAAGGATTTCAGGCACGAAGACGTTTTCAACACCATTAAGGAGCTGAAAATAACCAAGCAGGTTAAGTACCTGGGCTATGTGACGCATAACCAGAAAATCGAGCTGTTGAAGAAGGCGACGGCTTTCGTATTCCCATCACTCTATGAGGGTTTCGGGTTGCCGGTCCTGGAGGCAATGACATGTGGTACACCGGTCATTACCAGTCGGGCCTCATCCCTGCCGGAAGTTGCCGGCCGGGCAGCGTTGCTGGTCGACCCCCTGAAGGAGCTGGAAATCGCCAAGGCTATGAGACGCCTGCTGGAAAATACGGACCTGCGAAAAAGACTGGAAACCCTCGGGTATGCCCAGGCTAAGAAGTTCTCCTGGCAGTCGTGCGCTGCCCAGACGATCCAGGTCTACCAGTCATTGTCCAAGAAGTAATTTTTTCGATTTTTTTACGATGCATATAGGCATAGACGGCCGGGCAGTCGGGACGATTGGGGGGATCGGCCGCTATGCCCGTGAATTGATTTCCGCGGTGGTAACCGGCGAACACGAACATTCGTTCACTGTTTTTATTTATACTGATCAGCCCAGCGGGTGGATCCCGGCCCACGCCAGGGTAGTGGCGCTGGACCGGGGGCAGAAAAAAAGGCTGCCGTTCATCTGGGAGCACTGCCTGTTGTCCGGGTATATCCGGCAGCACGGCGTGGACCTGATGCATTTCCCGAATCCAACCGCGCCGCTTAATTATTCACAGCCGTTCGTGGCCACGGTTCATGACGTGAGTATTTTTGAGCATCCGGAATGGCACCAGCCACACCAGTTCATCAGTAAGCGTTGGGCCGTGCCGCGTACTTTCCGTCGGGCTCGGCGTCTTATCGCCGTGTCGGCCGCAGTGCGGGAAGGCGTGAAGCGTGTTTTCCATGTTCCGGATAACCGGTTGTCAGTGGTCCCTAATGGCGTCAACACAAATATTTTCCAGGCGGTAGACAGGACACAGACGGACGTGACGCTGAAAAAATACGGCATCGCCGGCAAGTACCTGTTATTCGTCGGCACGCCCGCCCCGTATAAAAATCTGCGGATGATCGTGGAAATTGCCCAGCGAACGGAGTACCAAGTGGTGGTAGTCGGACCGGCCGGACAGTCGGATGTTTCACCCAAAGGCGATAATGGCATTGACAATGTTGTTTATACCGGAGTGTTGCCTCCTGACTCTCCGGAGCTGGTGCACCTGTACAACCGGGCGTTCTTGCTGATCCAGCCGTCGCTGTATGAAAGTTTCGGCCTGCCGATCCTGGAGGCGCTGGCATGCGGTACGACGGCTATCGTAGCGGACATCCCCAGCTTGCGGGACATTTACCATGAGACGGTACTGTACGCGTCACCGAAAAAAACTGATGACTGGCTGCGGACGATCAAAATGGCGGAAGACGACCCGATCCGAGAAAATTGCCTCAAACTCTCCAAATATCTCGTTAGCGCCCATTCCTGGGATCGGATCGCGGAGGCGACAGTGAGGGTGTATGAAGATAGTGTTTAGTCACTAGTAGGTTAGTATTTAGGGGGCTGGGTATCGGTCGCTGGTTAAAAGTTGAAGGAAGTGTGTATAGATGAAAGTTATTGGTTTATTGTCTCATAATAACTTTTTCCCTATAACCATACTGTCATCCTTTAACATCCAACCTAGACTATATGTGGTACTACGAAAAAGACGGCGGGACCGTCATTCAAATAAAAGTCATTTCCGGGGCGCGGCAGTCGGGCGCGGTTGGGGTGCAAGGGGATTACCTGAAAATAAAAATTTCCGCACGGCCGGAAAAGGGAAAAGCGAATGAGGCGCTGGTTGATTTTTTATCCGAACGATTGGATGTCCCGCCGACTGCCATCCGGATTGTACGGGGTAATGTCCAGCCGCTGAAAATCGTATTTGTTCCCGTGTCCAGCCAGGTATTCAAACGATCATGCCTGGTCAGTTCCCCAGCTGTCCGGAAAGCCGGTGAAAAATAGATTTGAATAATTTTCAAACACTGAAACCGGTGCTTTCCGTGAGGGGCTTTACCGTTGACGTGCAGTATCATTTATATATAATTATTATATAAGGTTGTACGCCATGAATATTCTCTTAAAATTAGTATTGTTGCCGGTTTGGCTGATTTTCAAAGTTTTTGGCATAGATATTTTTGACGAGTAAGCGCATCGGTAACAGGCTAACGTTATCCTCGCATGAGGGTATTTTTTGGTTGACAAAGGCCGGTTGACGGCGTATAGTTTTATATTGATCTTTTATAACTTACATTAAGGAGGCGTATGGGGGCATTCCTTTTCTTTGTTTTTATGGGCTGCCTGATAGTTTTAGCCTTCATCAAATTTAAAGAGGAATTCGCCGGTCAGTATAAATCCGGATTGTGGTTTAGACGGATGACCAGTTTTGGCCAGAAGTTTGATCCGGAGGATTGCACCATCGAACATTTACTGCATGTCATAGCTGACACAGGCAAGTATTCAGACAAGTATGTACTGGCACTGGCCAGGCTGGTGCCTTATCCCGACATACAGCATTTGGAAGCAATCCGGATGGCCACGTCCGAACACCGGCCTTTTCTCCTGCCAAAAATGCAGGCGGCTGACATAGGCAAGCCGATCCTATAAACATGGCTTCGGGTCCAGTGACTTGAAGCTTTTTTTATTTTTTAATGGATACCGTCGGCTGGACAAGGTGTTATTTTTTCAGTACAATCAGTAGTACATTATGAAAGGCGTTAAACAAAAGGCACCGGCCCCGCAATCTATCTTTCCCGATCTGGAAAAGCAAGTTTTGGCGTTTTGGGACAAGGAAGACATATTCCAGAAAACCCTGGACCAGACCAGGGGCGGGGAGCCTTTCGTTTTTTTTGAAGGGCCGCCTACCGCCAACGGCAAGCCGGGAATCCATCATGTCCTAGCCCGGGCATATAAAGACGTCATTGTCCGGTATAAGACTATGCGCGGTTTTTACGTTGAGCGGAAAGCCGGCTGGGATACGCATGGGTTGCCGGTTGAAATTCAGGTAGAAAAGGAACTGGGCATTTCCGGAAAGCCGGAGATCGAGAAGTTCGGCATTGAGGAATTCAACAAAAAATGCCGCGACAGCGTGTGGAAATACAAGACGGATCTGGAAAACCTGACAAAACGGATCGGTTTTTGGCTGGATATGGAGCATCCGTACGTGACGTATGAAAATGATTACATAGAATCGCTGTGGTGGGTGATTAAACAGATTTGGGATAAAGGCTTATTGTACAAGGGGCACAAGGTTGTGCCGCACTGCCCGCGGTGCGGAACTGCACTATCATCGCACGAGGTGGCGCAGGGATATAAGTCGGTCGAGGATAATTCCGTTTACGTTTTATTTAAAGTGAAAGGACAGGAAGATACATATATCGTTTCCTGGACCACCACTCCCTGGACATTGCCGGGAAATGTGGCGCTGGCGGTCGGGAAAGACATTGCGTATAAAAAGGTTGAAATTCATGACAAGCAATATATCGTGGCGGAGGCAGTAGCGGAGAAACTTTTTCCAGACGCGAAAGCCGTTGAAGCGATGAAAGGCGAACAGCTGATCGGACTAGAATATGAGCCGTTGTTTGACATTAAACCGTTACAAAAGGAAACGGCATATAAAGTTTATGCCGCGGATTTTGTTAATACTGAGGAAGGGACTGGCGTGGTGCATACCGCAGTCATGTACGGCGAGGATGATTACCAATTGGGAGAGAAGGTCGGCCTGCCGAAGCACCACACCGTTGACCTGAACGGCCTTTTTACTGCTGACGTCTCCAAGTGGGCCGGTCAGTTCGTAAAGCAAAAAAAAGTAGAGCAGGGGATCATCACCGATTTGCATGAGCGCGGATTATTACTGAAGGAAGAGATGCACCGCCATGATTACCCGTTCTGCTGGCGGTGCGGCACGCCGCTGCTGTATTACGCCAAGGATTCCTGGTTTATCGCCGTGACGAAAGTAAAGGAACAGTTAGTCAAGAACAACGAGGATATCAACTGGGTGCCGGAGTTCATCAAGCATGGACGGTTCGGCGAATGGCTGAATGAAGTGAAGGACTGGGCGTTTTCCCGCGAACGGTATTGGGGCACGCCGCTGCCGATCTGGGAATGCGAGAAGTGCGAGAAGCGGGAATGTCTCGGTTCTATTGAAGAGCTTGTTGCTCGTAGCACGTCGCCATTGGCCACGGGCAATAAACTTGATTTACATAGACCGTATATTGATTCCGTCACTTTAACGTGTTCGTGCGGCGAAACTATGCGCCGGGTAAAAGAAGTCGTGGACGTGTGGTTCGATTCCGGCTGCATGCCGTACGCCCAGTGGCACTACCCGTTTGAGAATAAGGAACGCATTGATAATGGGAAAAGTTTCCCGGCTGATTTCATCGCCGAGGGCATTGACCAGACACGCGGCTGGTTTTATACGCTGTTGGCCGTGTCGACGTTGCTCGGGAAGGGAGTACCATATAAAAATGTCGTCTGTTTGAATTTAGTGTTCGACGCCAAGGGGCAGAAGATGTCCAAGTCAAAAGGCAATATTGTCGATCCTTTTTATATTATTGATAAGTTCGGCGCGGATACCTTGCGCTGGTTCCTGTTCACGGTAAACCAGCCCGGCGACGCCAAGCTGTTCGACGAGAAACAGCTGGAGGAAGTGGTAAAAAAGCAATGGCTGATTGTATGGAACATCCTGTCATTCTGGAAAATGTACGCCGGGACGGACAGGAAAAATTTTCCAGTGGAAGTGCGCCGTTCAGCCCATGTGCTGGATAAATGGATTATCGCCAAACTGCACGAGACGGTCAGCCAGGCGACAGTATCAATGGACGCATACGGTGTGACTGAAACCGGCCGCCTGATCGCTGATCTCATCACTCAGTTGTCCACCTGGTACGTGCGTCGCTCGCGCAACCGATTTAAAAATGAGGGGGCAGACAAGCAGGATGCGCTGGCCGTTTTGCGTTACGCTTTAGCAACTATCTCCCGGTTATTGGCACCATTAGCACCGCTCATGGCCGAAGCATTGTATCGCGAGGTGAGAATAGACGCTGAACCGATAAGTGTGCACATGGCTGGTTGGCCGGAGGGCCAGGTAACCAAGGAGGGCACGGCCATTTTAGAGCAAATGGCCATGGTCCGGCAGGCGGTGGAGTTGGGGCACAGTGTGCGTAAAGACAAGCAGATTAAAGTCCGCCAGCCATTGCCGCAATTCATCATCAAGGGCCGGGCGCTTGATCCAGAAATAAAAACGTTGATCCAGGAAGAGGTTAACGTGAAAGAAGTCATCTTCGTGGAAACGATGCCGCAGGGATCGGAGTTCGCCTTTAAGGAATCCGGCAGCGTGAGCGTCGCATTAGACACGACTATTACTGACGAACTGAAATACGAAGGGATGATCCGGGAAATCGTACGCCAGATTAATGCCATGCGCAAGGATGCCAGCCTCACCATCGGAGACACGATCACCTTGTATTATGAGATACTGGATCCGGAGCTGGAAAAAATATTTTTGCATTACAAATCTGACGTATGTCGTGACGTTATTGCCACGCAGTGTTTGCCGGATTTGCCGGACAACGTGGACCTGAAATCGGTATTCGCTATTGCTGGGGTAAAGGTTACTTTCGGCATCAAGAAGAAATAATCAAGCGATTTTTATGGGCACGTATATGACCGAAGCGATCGTGCTCAAGCACGAGCCGTGGCGGGAAGCGGACCGGGCGGTGGTTTTGTATTCCCGCGAATACGGGAAAATGACTGCGGTGGCCCGCAGCGCACGTAAAATATCCAGCAAACTGGCTGGCTGCCTGGAACCCTTCAGTCTGATCCAGCTCACCCTGGCGCATGGCCGTACCTTTGAAACCATAGCCGGTGCTGATGAGCTGTATACGTATCCGAAAATACGGCGGCATTTACCGTCTGTGGCGCTGGCAGGTCTGATGGCGGAAATCGTTGACCGGTCCACATATACGAGCCAGCCTGACCAGCGCCTCTTTGAACTGATTGACCATTCGTTCCGCAATTTGGAGCGGACGGACAGAGTGTCAACAACTGACGCCAAAATGGTGACGTGGCGTTTTGTCTGGCGATTTTTAGGGATCGTCGGCTTTCTCCCGGAACTGCATCACTGCCAGGTCTGTCGCGAACGCATCAGGGAAGAGCGGAACTGGTTTGTGCATAAAAAGGGCGGACTGGTCTGTCCACGTTGCCGGCAAGCGGCTGACGGAGGACTAGCCATGGAGCCCGACATGATCAAGATAGTGCGCTGGCTGGTGGCGGACACCCCAGCGCCGGCCCGTATCAAAACGCCTGAAGCGTTATCGCAGGCGGTCGGCCGGCTGACCAACGGTTTTCTGAATTATACGCATGAGCATGATCTTGATTTTACGCCTTTCCTGAAGCTAGCCTGATCTGCTATACTGATTAGAGAATGATCAAATGATGCATACTGTTTATCACGTTAGAATTAAGTCATTGTTTGGAATTTGATATTTAGAAATTGAACAGTAGCAAAAGTATGCCAAAAAAAATAAAACCACCAATAAAAAATTCCATACCGCTTACCAATCCCGCCCGGGATACCGGCGAACGTGAAGCTGTCCGTAAAATTTTAGTGGAAGAGGAACAGGACGAGAAATTGCCCGTGAACACCGCTGAGAACGCCTCGGCTGATTTTGCCGCTCTATACCAGGCAAAAGGTAGGGCCCGGTCGGAAATGTTCACTATCGATAGGCGTGACCCGAACCGGAAGAAAAAAGTTATCGCCTGGGTGGTCGTCGGCTTGCTGGTCATCCTGGGGGTAACGCTGACCGGATTTTATTTTTTTGTCAGCCGGCAGAAACAGTTCAAAGGCGAACATGTGTCTGTGACGACCCTGGTTCCGTCCAGCGTAGCGGCCGGAGCGGACAATATTTTTTCTATCACCGTCCAAAATGATGAAGTCATTGACATAAAGAATGTTGAATTGACCGTCCAGTTTCCGGACAGTTTTATTTTCAAATCGTCGTCGCCTGATGCCGAGAATGACGCCCATAATGCCTGGGCGCTGGGGACTATCGCGAACGGCAAGAGCCGGACGGTTGAATTCATCGGCCAGCCATTCGGGGATATCGGCTCCGTACAGACGTTTACCGTCCTGGTCACGTACACACCGGCGAATTTCAGCTCGGAATTCCAGAAATCAAGCACATTCACCGTCACGTTGTCCAAATCGGCCATTAATCTGAATATGGAAATACCGCTGAAAGTGGTCAGCGGTCATGCGTCCGAGTTCCGGGTGAAATTCACGAACAGCGCGAAAGAGGCTTTTGACCGCGTCCGTCTGACAGTGGACTGGCCATCCGACGTAACTGTGACGGATCTGAATCCTGCGCCGACCGATCAGGCCAAGCGAATCTGGGACATTGATCAGATCGCCGCCGGGGCGAGCTATGAATTGTCATTCAAGGGGACTATTGCCGGCGACGAAGGCGCCATGCGCGAGTTTAAAGTGGAGGTGGGGTATACGGATGATAATGGCCAGTACCATAAACAGGCAGAGGGTTCGTCGATTGTCGTGGTCGCCAACCCGCAGCTCATTCTGACCCTGTCAGTTAATGACAGCGTAAACAACGCGACGGCGGATTTTGGCGGTACGTTGGATTATGTTGTGAAATACCGCAATGACAGCCAGTCGGAAATTAAGGACCTGGCGCTGGGACTGCAGCTGGACAGCAAGCTGGTCGACTGGAATAAAACGATCAATTCCCAGAACGGCAAGGAAGTCGGCGGTACCGTGACCTGGGACGGCACGACGGTGCCAGCGCTACAGTCGGTCAAGCCGGGTGACGAAGGCGAGGTGACCTTGCGCATCAGCATTAAGGATCCGCCGATCCCATTGACCAGTGCTGACAAGAATTATTCCATCATGAGCACCGCTAAGGCTGTCTCGACGAATGTCGTCGACGTTGAGGGCGGTTCCTTGTCCGTAGCCAGTAACAGCATTACCACCAAAATCAACAGCCGGCTGGTATTACGCGCGGAAGGCCGGTATTACTCCGATGAGTACATCCAAATTGGCTCGGGCCCGTTGCCTCCGCAAGTCGGCCAGAAAACTGCCTATAGCATTAATTGGTATTTGGACAATACCGGCAATGAGGTGCAGAACGTGTCAGTCAGTACGGTCCTACCGGAATGGGTGACATGGGAACACGACACTGCCGTGACGGCCGGCACCATCAGTTTTGATACCGTGACACGGACGGTCACCTGGTCTATTAATAAGCTGCCGGCACAGGTCGGCCAGCTTATTCCGGAAGTGTCGGCCAGTTTTAGTGTTTCGGTGACACCAGCCAGTACTGACGTGGGTAAGCTGATGATCCTGACCGGGAAAAGTTTGACGACTGCAATGGATACCTTCACCGAACAGGAACTGACGCCCTCCCAGGATATCATTACTTCTGATTTAACTGCCGATCCACTGGCAACAGGTAAGGGGATCGTGATCGAGGCCGTGACCACGAATACAAATACCGAAATAAACGCGAATGCAAACGTGAATTCTTCAAGTTTTTAATGGCAATTTCTATTCAACGGAGTTTCTCTTTATCCAAAAAATCCGCACAGAGCCGGGCACGAACCGGGCGTCTTGCCGTATTGCACGGTGTTATTGACACGCCATTTTTCATGCCGATTGCCACTCGAGGGGCGGTGAAGACTTTGGCGCCGGATGAAATACGCGTAGCTGGAGCACAGATCATACTTTCAAATACGTACCATCTCTGGCAGAGGCCGGGGTTGAAAGTAATTAAAAAATCGGGAGGACTACACTGTTTTATGGGTTGGAAGGGACCCATCCTGACTGATTCAGGAGGGTATCAGGTATTTTCATTGGCCCGGTCGAGAAAGATATCCGAGCGGGGTGTGCAGTTCACATCGGAAATTGACGGCCAAAAACTTTTATTGACTCC
>Ga0265297_10003814_pt1 | contig 26214 bp, 21 predicted proteins | sample Munlanlwell13791_FD_192502 | JGI IMG/M metagenome (GOLD analysis project Ga0265297, IMG submission 192502) | Leachate microbial communities from a municipal landfill in Southern Ontario, Canada - Leachate well 137-91 | ecosystem: Engineered > Solid waste > Landfill > Unclassified | place...
GCTAAGCGCTGCTGGTACTCGGATTGGGTGATTTGGTTTTTGGCGAAAAGCTTACTCAATCCAGCGAAATACATTTGTTGGATTTGAGAAGTCGGCATTGCGGCATTGAATATACGAACGTCATCCAACAAGCCGTTATAGCTTGATCCCCCAATGGTCAAATTGTTAGCTGAATTATCGGGAGAGCCCCAAGCCTGTGCATGTGTACTTTGATACCTACCATCAATATACAGCATACCGTTAACACCATAATTTTCTACAAGAGTTAAAAGATGCCATTTACCGTCATTTACCATATAATACGCGCCTGAAAAATATTGATAAGGTTGCGAAGGATAATAATTAAAAAACTCAATATGACTAAGATCTCTTGTGATTAAAAGATTCCAATAAGGAGAACCGCTCGTAGCTTTTGATAATACACTTATTCCAGAAACATTTCCTGCCATAGTAGTTTGAACCCACAATGAAAGCGTAAAACTATTGTTACCAAAATTAAGAGAGGCGTTATGTGGAACAATCACATAATCATCTGTTCCATCAAACTTCAAACATGTTCCTGATATACAATTGGAACTACTCATCCATCCGGAAGTGTGACTATCTCCATACCCGGCTGTTGTATTCGCAAAAGCAGTGAGCGTTCCATTATTGCCTCCGCTCCAAGAATCGGTTGCTGTTGCTCCTGAGGCATTATCAAGCCTCCACTCGGAAACCAGATTACTCATTAATGAATTACGTAAAGAATTGGAAAACACTTGGGCTTTGGCGATCGTGGCTTTCTGTGTTGTCGAGTTCATTCCCACAACGATTAAGGCGGAAAGGATACCAATAATCGCTATTACGACTAATAGTTCGATTAACGTAAACGCTCTTCGTTTTATACTTCCCATTCTTAATTCTTAATTCTTACTTCTTAATTCTTTTCTAATATTATACCAAAAATTTATGGAAAATAAAAATGCCCCGTAGCAGAGTTGCCTACGGCAACACACTACAGGACATTCTTACTTCTTGATTCTTGATTCTTTATTCTTGATTCTTACTTCTTGATTCTATTTTAGTACATTCCTCCCATACCGCCCATACCGCCGGCGCCGCCAGCGTGCCCATCGCCACAGTTGCAATTTTTTTCTTCGGGCTTTTCCACTACCACGCATTCAGTAGTCAAAAGCATAGACGCCGCGGAAACCGCGTTTTGAATACACGATCTGACAACTTTTGTCGGATCAATAATTCCAACTTCCATTAAGTCTTCGTATTTGTCTTCCGCCGCGTTATATCCATGAGCAGCTGCCATCTTTTTTACTTCGGACGCGACCACTGCCCCATCTTTGCCGGCGTTATCCGCGATCTTTCTGATCGGATCTTCCAGTGTTCGCATTAAAATATCAATCGCCACTTTTTCTTCGCCTTTTAGTTTTAATTCTCCTAGGGCCTTTTGGCATCGCAATAACGCCACGCCACCACCGGGCACAATTCCCTCTTCAATAGCGGCACGAGTAGCAGAGAGCGCGTCTTCCACTTTGTGCTTTCTCGCTTTTTGCTCCACTTCCGTGGCGGCGCCAACTTTTATTACCGCGACTCCGCCCGCGAGCTTTGCCAACCTTTCTTGTAATTTTTCTTTGTCAAAATCAGAATCGCTTGCGCTAATCTGAGTTCTAATTTGGTTGATTCTTTTTTCGATCTCGGTTTTCTTGCCCTTACCTTCGACGATAATTGTTTTTTCCTTATTTGTGATTATTCTCCTCGCCCTACCCAAAGCATTAAGCTCAATCGCGTCCAATTTCAATCCCAATTCTTCGGAAATATATTGCCCACCCGTGACAGTGGCGATATCTTGAAGCATTTCTTTTTTTCTATCGCCAAAACCCGGAGCTTTAACCGCGACAGCGTTAAATGTTCCCCTTAACTTGTTGACTATCAATGTGGTTAATGCTTCGCCATCCACATCTTCCGCGATAATTAAAATATCTTTTTCTCCCGTTTGCACGATCTTTTCCAAAATCGGCAAAATTTCCTGAATGGAAGATATTTTTTTATCAGTAATTAAAATATATGGGTCTTCCAGTTTCGCTTCCATTCGCTCCACGTTGTTGACCATATAGGCGGAAATATAGCCTTCAGAAAATTGCAAACCTTTTACAATTTCCTTTTCCATTCCAAGGGTTTTTGATTCTTCAATCGTAACTACACCGTCTTTGCCAACTTCCACAATCGTTTTCGCGATAAGGGCGCCGAGGTCCTTGTCTTCCGCGGAAATGGTTGCCACGCGAGCGTAATCCTGCTCCGTTGAAATTGATTTGCTCATCTTTTTCAATTCAGACACAATCACCTCAACTCCTTTTTCCAGTCCGTGCTTAATTGCTAACGGATTCGCTCCGGCGGTCACATTTTTTAATCCTTCACGAATCAAGGATTGCGCCAACAATGTGGCAGTAGTAGTGCCGTCGCCCGCGACATCATTGGCTTTTTCCGCCACTTGTTTTACTATTTGCGCCCCAATGTTTTCTATTTTGTCTTCCAATTCTATTTCTTTCGCGATAGTAACACCGTCATTTGTGATCGTCGGCGAACCAAAACTCTCACCCAAAACCACGTTTCTGCCTTTAGGACCCAATGTGACAGTGACTGCGTTCGCGAGCTTGTCTACGCCCGCTTTAATTTTCGCCCTTGCTTCTTCCGAGTAAAAAATTTGTTTTGCCATAATTGTTATATAAATTAAATTATTCTATTACGGCCAAAATATCATCTTGGCTCGCGACCAAATATTCTTTGCCTCCCACTTTTATTTCGTTCGGTCCGTATTTTGTAAACAAAACCTTATCTCCTTTTTTTACTTCCATAGGGATTACTTTTCCGGAATGGCTGGTCTTTCCCGGACCCACGGCAATCACTGTTCCCTGTTCCGGCTTTTCCTTTTCCGCTGACTGGGGAATTAAAATTCCGGTCTTTGTCTTTTCCTCGCTCTTTAATGGTTCGATTATAATGTGATCTGAAAGCGGTTTGATTTTCATATTTTTTACCCCCCATCTTTTAATAAAAGATTAAGGTGAATTAATTATTTTTTATTATTTTTACCGACATTTATTCTAAACTTTTTTTGCAAAAAGGTGGGGGTAAATTTTTTAATTATCAATGTTTGGGTATTCGATATCCAAACATTCTTATTTGCTTAAATTTTTTGTAGCGAATAAATTTAATATTACGAACCCTCCTTCGCTCCTACGGAGCTACGGCGAGGCAAGCCCTCCTTCGCCTCGCCGAAGCCGATAAGGGCAAAGGCGGGCTTCGTCGGAGCTACGGCGAGGCACACCCTCCTCCGTCCTTCGCAAACTCAGGACTACGGCGAGGCAAGTAAAAACTTTAGCACTTATGACCTTTTAGTGCTAATATTTTAGCCCCCAAGAAAATTTTTGTCAACTATTGCCCGACAACCCAATTTCTTGTTTCACCGCCAGCTTCAAGCTGAAGACCGTCGGTATAAAATGTGGAAACCTGTCCCACCTGTGTAACAATAAGAATCATAGCCCCCACCCCGGTAGAGCCAAACGCTCTTTTAACGGAAATTCTTTGCCAGCTTGATGTTAACACGACATTCGCCGAATTAGTGCTTCCTACCGTTCCACCACCGGCAAGAAGTTCTCGAAGATATATTCTTACTGTTCCCGCCCCCTTTACATAAGCACTTGCCGTATATTCCATATTTGGCCTCAAATTGCTTACGGTTTGAGAAGTATAAAAGCCCGATCCGTTTGTGCTCGTAGTAACGCATTTCAAGCTACGAGACCCTTGCCAATGCTCTGTGGTGTCGGAGGTAAAAACTTCCCCGCCCATATTCGCGGAGAATCCGGTCGTAGCTCCGTTCTCGCAACCGTTACTAAGATTCGAATTTACAAAATTCCTACTCGTTAAAGCACAAACATTACCCACACTTGAACAACTATACCCGAAACCATCAGACAACAATGCTTGTACCGTAAAAGCTGATCCGTCAGTGGATGAATATCTGTAATACACGCTGGAATTGGCGGGATCTGTGGGAATGGTGGTAATATAGGTGGGAGTGAAGCTGGAAGTGAAAGCACAGCCCGTACCATCTTGTTTCAGATCACAAGCAGTCGCGCTAACGGGCACGCTTCCGGCATAAGCCTGATAAGTAAGAATAGTTTTCTCAAGCATCTCAACATCTCCTTTTCTCTTAGCGTCATAAGCTGAATTTCTTGTTCCGCTCGTCCCCACAATGATCAAAGCGGCAATAATACCAACAATGGCGATCGCCACAGATATTTCAATCAATGTAAACGCAGTACGATCAAAATTAAGTTTTGATAAAATGTTTTTACGCATTATTGACTCCGAGATAATCGTGGTTTTTATGTATGCTTGTGGCGCTCTTCTTTTTTAAACTCGATATATGAATAAACAACCAAGAAAACGGTTATTGCCAATAGATAACTAATAATTACGACAAATCCGACAAAGGGATCGATCATTGAGAGTAAAAACAAAATTCCGCCAACTTTAAACAGGAGACCACCCAGCTTATGGGTCTTTTCCCAAACTTTATCGCTTGCCAATGTCCAGGGAGTCCTGATGCCGATAAAATAGTTCCTTTTGGCGTTACCCATCATAACGCCGATATAATAAAAGAAAATGGCGAAGGCCGGCATTAACGCCCAGACCATATTGAACGCGAATCCCAAATTGGCAAAGATCGTCAGGGCAAAAAGATAAAAGAAGAAGATATTGAAAAGTAAAATAAAATCGTCAAAATATTTTCGGAATGATTCGATATTTTTTTTCAAAGGATCGATCTTCGGGATAATAACGAATAATAAATCTAAAATCACTAAAAGCACGGGGAACCACAACAAACCGAAAAGCTTTGGCATATAATCATCAGCTTTGCCATACACGTTCCAATGAGAAATTATTTTATCCGGCAAGAGAGGATAGAAATAGACCGCGATAAAAAAGGAGGCCGCGACAGTTAACAACAAAACGATATTGCTTGATTTTATTTTCATAAAATATTTTTTACCCTGTTAATTACAATTTAAGCGTACGCTTAAATTGTAATTTTAATTATTTATACATTTATTATTTTGTTAATTTTTGATTTATTAAATACTATTAATTTTCTATTGTGAAAATTAAAATTATTTAACTGGGTTTACCCGATTAAATACGATTTAATTATCCTCTTAAATCGTAATTTTTAATCTTTATTATTATAATTATTTATTTTTCCGCCAAATTATTATTTAATGATGCTATATTATTTTGATATTCATCAATAGTTATGCCGCCTTTGGCGAGCATCTTGTTCGCTCCGGCGTAATAGTTTTGTTGAATTTGAGAAATAGAAAGCGCGGCATCATAAATGCGCAAATCATCAATCAAACCATCCAAATACCAATAAGTGCCACCGATAATAAGTTGCGTATCATTTGTCGCCGTGCTGCCGCCGAGTTTTAAAAAATTTGTCGGAGTGCCTGAATTGCCGAGAACTCCGTTAACGTAAAATTTTGAAACACCGTTCGACGCCACAGTAAGAACCAAATGGTACAATCTACCTGTTTGTAATGATACCCCAAACTGCAGGGCGGCTGTTGCTGAAGTGGTATTGGTATAAGCAACAAAGCAATAAACCATATTTGCGGCATTTGCGGCATTTCTAAAAGCGAAGAGAAACCAAGCGCCATCGTTCGTGGGATATCTCTTTATTACCCCCCTATCGCCGGTAAGCACATCGTAATTTACCCATCCCTCAACCGTATAGCCCTCAGCGGGGTTTATTGTAAAATTATTGGTTACATACGCATAATGCGAACCCCCAAACGAAAGGCAATAATCTGAAACACAACCAGAGGACACCCATATTGGATCGTTTGCGTCCACACCGGGAACGCTTCCGAGCGTAACCCCATTGGCGCCCCAACTATCCGCTGTTGTTTGTCCGCTACCTTCCGTAAACTTCCATTGTGCCAAATAATTACCGGAAAGAGAGACGGGGATCCCGGCGGCGAAAGCTTTAACCTTTGTACTATTCGCCATATCGATCGCGCCTTGGTTGCGCGCTATAAAAAAACCGGCCAAAATTCCGATAATTAAAATAACTATCATTATTTCCACCAAGGTAAATCCTTTTGTTAAAAATTTATTCTTTTGTGAAAAAACAAACTTAGACATTAATATATAATTTATTATCTTTTTTTCAATTATAGCAAATCAACAGACGGTAAGCAATCCCACCGCTCCCCTGCGGAGCTTCGCGAGACTCGTCCCACTGCGTCTCGCCGAAGCCTCGTAGGCGAAGGCGGGCTGCGTCTCGCCGAAGCCTCGTAGGCGAAGGCGGGCTGCGTCTCGCCGAAGCCTCGTAGGCGAAGGCGGGCTGCGCTCAAAGGTATCCCTCGTCGCTGCGCTCCTTGGGTCAACCGTCTGCCGCTTAAGGCGAGTTTAGATGTAGTCCCTCGTCACTTCGTTCCTCGGGACAACCGGTCCGCCGCTTCCTGCGTAAATGTAGTCCCTCGTTACTTCGTTCCTCGGGACAACCATTCCTCCAGAATGGCGGAATGGTTGACTAAACAAAAAAACCTGATAATATGGAGATATGAACAGCTTGATTGCCAAATTGATCGCCGGAGTAGCGGGAGCAGGCCTTTCTATATACATTCTAAAAGGAGGAATTACTTATGACGGCAATATTGCCACCATTATCCTTGCCGGAATCACTATCGGCTTGCTGTTCTATTTTATAAAGCCGCTATTGAACGTCATTACATTCCCCTTGCGCCTGATCACACTCAATCTATTCTCTTTTGTAATCATTATGTTTCTGGTGTGGATAGTAGATATATTGTTTTCCACTCACTTGGAGATAAACGGTCTTCAAAATCTGTTTTGGATGTCGCTTATCGTTTTAGCAATAGACATACTGTTTTCCGCCATATTTAAACCGGATTAAAATGAACCAAACCTTATTAATTATTCAAGCAGTGGTTGCGACCCTGCTTATTATCTTTATTGTGCTACAACAAAGAGGAACCGCCCTGGGGTCCGCTTTCGGCGGCGGCGGCGAAGCCTATAGCACAAGACGAGGCATCGAAAAAAACTTGTACTGGGCTACAATCATTTTCATTGTGGCTTTTATAGCTTTGGCCATCGTCAATCTAGTAAAATAATTTCGCATATTTCAAAATGTCTATATTTGGGCAAAAAACTCCCGATAAGGAAGGTGCCGTTAAAAAATTGCCGTCAATGACACAGTGGTTGCAATTTTTTAAGGTACTCAACAAGAAAGAGATCATCGCTTTCGCGGGACTGGCGATCGTTTTTTTTGCTTCGCTTATTTTTTTAATCCATAGTTTTTACGTGAACCACACAAATATCGTCCCCGCCGACTCGGGAAAATTAAGGGAGGGCATATTGGGCCAACCCCAATTCATAAACCCGCTTTACGCGTACTCTTCGGATGTCGACCGTGACTTGATTGAATTAGTCTTCTCCGGATTGATGAAATACGACAGTAACGCCAATATCGTCCCCGACCTCATTAAAGATTATCGCGTCGCGGACAATGGAAAATCGATAGAATTTTCTCTGAAAGAAAACGCGAAATGGCACGATGGCGAACCACTTACCATAGAAGATGTGATCTTTACCGTAAACCTGGTACAAGATTCCGATTATCTAAGCCCGCTCCGGGCAAATTGGCAAGGGGTGGAATTGGAAAAAACCTCGGAATATAAAGGCATTTTTAGGTTAAAACAACCTTACAGCGGATTTTTGGAAAACCTGGCTAATTTGAAAATTATGCCAAAGCACATTTGGCAAGGCGCCACCGTACAGGCAATGACATCGAACACGGAGTTGAACTTGCTCGCGCCAATCGGATCAGGCCCGTACAAGGTTTCGAAAACAAGCCAACGAAGCGACAAGACCGTAAAATCGATAACATTAATCGCGAATAAAAATTATTATGATTCCGCTCCACACATCCAAAAATTGGAACTGATCTTTTTTAACAAAGAAGAGGATCTGATCAATTCGCTGAAAAAAGGAGCCATTGATTCCGCATCGATAGAAAATTCCGGAAGCATCGACATTGCTCAATTTAAAAACTCCGAAGCGCGTATTTTGAAAACAACCAATTATTTCAGCGTTTTTCTGAACAACAATAAAGATCCTTTTAAAAACAAAAATATCCGAACGGCACTAACAATGGGCACAGACAAGACCGAACTGTTGCAAACCGCTTTGGGCGGAAAAGGAACCGTGATCGATTCCCCGATCATTCCGGCTTTCTACGGATTCGGAGAACCGCAGAACACCATAAGCTATAACATTGATGAAGCGAACAAACTCCTTGAGCAAAACGGTTTTGAATTGAAAGACGGGTTAAGGCAAAAAGTAATTGAAAAAACTTCGGCATTTAAGTTTAAAGCAACCCTGCAATCCGGAAGCTCGGGCAATGACGTGAAGAAACTGCAAGAATGTTTGGCCCAAGATCCGAACATATACCCATCAGGCGAGATTACGGGCACATTTGGCGCGGACACGAAACAAGCCGTGATCTTATTTCAAGAAAAATACAAAGACGAGATCTTAACTCCGAGCGGCCTAACTAAGGGCAACGGCCGGGTCGGAGCGGGAACCATTGAGGTGCTGAACAAGGTTTGTTTCGCGGTACCGGACGAAGCTGTTTATTTATCATTTAAGATCAAAACCGGAAATCACCCGGCCCTGATCGCGGCCGCGAACGATCTCAAAGCTCAATGGGAAAAATTGGGAGTAAGGGCCGAAGTTGTAGTGCTTGATAATATGGAAATGAAGCGAGTGATCAGAGAAAGAGATTTTGACGCTCTGCTTTTCGGTGAAAAATTGGGCGCGATACCCGATCCGCTTCCCTATTGGCATTCTTCGCAAGTGATCGATCCGGGACTAAACTTGTCGCTTTATCAAAATACGGATTTGGATTCGCTTTTAGAAAAACAGCGAAGCTATTATGATTTTACCAATCCGGACAGAACGAAAACACTGGAAGCGATACAAAATACTCTGGTTGCTGACGCGCCCGCGATCTACCTTTATGCCGCGGACGAAGTTTATCTAACAAGTAAAAAACTGAAAGGATTTGATTTGGAAAAAATAATTGATTCGTCAAAAAGATTCACAAATATTACCAATTGGTATCTTGGAGAAAAAAGAACGTGGAAGTAAATAATTAAAAAGTAATCCGCCTTCGCCTCGCCGAAGCCCCGCGGGGGCAAAGGCGGGCTTCGCTCCTTCGGAGCTATGCCTGCCCTGCGTAGCCTTGGCGAAGTAGGGGCGAGACAAATCCGCCTTCGCTCCTTCGGAGCTACGGCGAGACAAAGAAAAAATGAATAACGAAGAAAATATTGATTTAACAAACTTGAAACCGGACGTACGAACACTTGAAGATATGAGGGGTGTGCTTTTTGATCAAGAATGGGCGAAGAACCAATCAAACATTGACCTTTATTATATGTACCGGGGAATAAATAAGCTTGGGGAATTGAGATATGACATAACCGTAATGCCCCCGGTTATGATCGGAGAAGAATTCAATAAAACGAAAGGGCACGAACATCCTTGCCGACACAGCGAATTATATACCGTGCTTGAAGGAGAAGCTATATTTTTATTCCAAAAAGGGCGCGAAAATATTGAGGATGTTTACGCGGTTATGGCAAAACCGGGAGACTGCGTTACCATTGGCGTTGATTACAGCCACATAACAATCAATCCATCAAAAGAAAAACCATTGAAAATGGCCAATTGGGTCAGTGAAGTTTGCGAGGCATATTATGATTTTATCGAAAAACAAGGGGGCGCGTGTTATTTTTATACAAACAATGGCTGGATAAAAAATAAAAACTACGCTAGTGTTCCTGAGATAAGATTTGAGGAGCCGCTAAAGAGCTGTCCCCCAAGTTTAGACTTTTTAAAATAACAAGTTTTATATGAAAACCATACTCATTACGGGCGGATGCGGATTTATCGGAACCAACGCCGCGGAATATTACCTAAATAAAGGATACAGGGTGGTTGTTTATGATAATCTTTCGCGCGTGGGAGCGAGAGAAAATTTGAGTTGGCTACGAAAAAAACGGGGAATAATCATTATCAAAGGAGATATTCGAGATATTCCCCTGCTTGAGCAAACCTTTAAAAAATATAAACCGGAATTGGTTCTTCATCTCGCGGCACAGGTAACAATGGTGACATCGGTAAAAAATCCGAGAGAAGATTTTGAAATAAACGCATTGGGCACGTTTAACGTTTTGGAAGCCTTGAGGAAAGAGGCTCCGGATGCCGCTCTTTTATACACGAGCACAAACAAGGTTTATGGAGCAATGGACGATCTTAAGGTAATGGAAAAAGAAAAAAGATACGAATACAAAGACAGCGAAGGAATTTCCGAACAAAGGCATCTTGATTTCCACGGGCCATACGGCTGCAGCAAAGGCACGGGCGACCAATACACGCTTGACTGGGCAAGGATATACGGATTAAAAACCGTGGTATTCAGGCAATCGGGCATTTACGGGCCCCACCAGTTTGGAATTGAAGAGCAAGGGTGGCTCGCGTGGCTTGTCAACGCGATCCTTTTTGACAAACCGATCACAATTTACGGCGACGGCAAACAAGTGAGAGATGTTTTGTTTATCGACGACCTGCTCGACGCCTACGACACGGTTTTGCAAAATATAAAAGAAACGCGAGGAAGAGCGTACAATATCGGCGGAGGTCCTAATTTTTCTTTATCAATCTGGGAGCTAATGGAAATGCTCGAAAAACTTTCGGGAAAAAAATTCAAATACTCGTTCAGTGATTGGAGGCCCGGAGACCAAAAAGTGTATATCTCGGACATTACCAAGGCAAACCGAGAATTTGGCTGGTCACCAAAAACATCCGCGAAAGAAGGAGTGGAAAAATTATATTCGTGGATTGAGAAAAATCAAAACGCGATCGCGAGAGCCGGAGTGTTTTCCACCACTCCCAATTATCCAATAGTAAAATAAACTTCGTTTCAATTCTCTCTTTTGAAACGAAACAACCCGCTTTCGCCTCGCCGAAGCCCGCAAAGGCAAAGGCAGGCTTCGCTCGGCTATGGCGAGGCAATGCCCGCCTCCGCTCCTCCGGAGCTTTGGCGAGGCAAAGAAAACATAATAAATTATAATAAAAAAAATTCACCCCCACCTTTTTAAAAAAGATGGGGGTAAAAAAACTAAATATGCAAGATACAACAACAGAACAAAAGGTGCCTCTGCCGCCGAAAGAAATGCGGCAAAAGCGGACACCGAAGAAAAAATACGGACCGCGTTTTCCTCAAAAGGAAAAGCGCGCGAGTTCGCAGAACAACCAGCAACCGGGCGATTCGTTAAAGGTAATACCTTTGGGCGGATTGGGCGAAGTGGGCAGAAATATGATGATCATTGAATACAAAAAATCAATTCTTATTCTTGATGTCGGCTTTAGAATGCCCGAGGAAGATATGCCGGGAATAGACTATATCATTCCCGATATTTCCTATCTATTAAAAGACAACAAATATAAAGATATTGTCGGGATTTTGATCACCCACGGACATTACGACCACATTGGCGCGATACCCTACGTGGTCAATCGAATCGGCAATCCTCCGATATTCGCCGCGCCTTTGGCAAGGGGCATAATTATGAAAAGACAGGAAGAATTTCCGGATCAGCCGAAATTGGATATTACGGAAGTGAAAGACGGATCCAAGGTAAACCTCGGACCGTTCGAAGTGGAGTTTTTCCGCCAAAATCACAATATTCCCGACAATTTGGGAATATTCATCAAAACTCCGGTTGGAAATTTGATAGATACGTCAGACTTTAAATTCGACAATTTTCCGGTAAACGATCTGCCGACCAATTTTGAAAAACTAAAAAGCATCGGGCAAAGAGGCATAACGCTTTTAATGAGTGACTCCACCGGAGCTGAAGAAGAGGGCCACTCCTTATCTGAAAAGCAGATCTTTGAAAATATGGAAAAGATATTTGAAGAAGCCAAAGGAAGAATTATTATCGCTACCTTCTCTTCCCTTGTAAACAGAATCCAGCAAGCCGTTACATTGTCCGAGAAATACGGACGAAAGGTGGGCTTTATCGGCCACAGTATGAAAAGCAACGTGGAGATAACAAAAAAGCTCGGCTATTTGAAAACAGACAAAGGAACTGTTTTGAAAAAAGTGGCTGACGCGAACAGCTATCCGGACAAAAAAGTAACGATACTGTGCACCGGAGCTCAAGGAGAAGAAAGCGCCGGACTGATGAAGATAGTCACAAAACAGCATCCGTCGATCACGATAAAACCCGGCGACACGATCGTGTTCTCTTCGTCCGTGATTCCGGGTAACGAAAGAACCGTGCAAATGATCAAAGACGATCTGATCAGGCAAAAAGCGATCGTTTTCCATTATAAAATGATGGATATCCACGCCGGCGGACACGCTCAAAAAGAAGAACTGAAGGAAATGATAAGAATGATGAATCCCAAATTCTTTTTGCCCATTCACGGACAATTCTCAATGCTTTTCGCGAACTCGCGGCTGGCGCAGGAATGCGGCATACCCGAAGAGAACGTGATCTTGACCGACAATGGCGCGATCATAAGCGTGAGCCGGGAAAAAGCTTTCGTTGAAAAGAAAGAGGCTCCCTCGGAATATATTATGGTGGACGGGCTTGGGATCGGCGATGTGGGTGAAGTGGTTTTGCGCGACAGACAAATGCTCGCGAACGACGGTATCTTCGTGGTGATCGCCGTGGTGAACAGGAAGACCGGGAAAGTTCAGGAATCTCCGGACATTATTTCCCGTGGATTTGTTTATCTGCGCGAATCAAAAGACCTGCTTTACCAAACCAGAAAAAAAGTTATTCAAACCATTGAAAAAGCGACCGCTTCGGGCCAAGTGGTAAACTGGACTTACATAAAAGATAATGTTAAAAATACATTGGGAGACTTTCTTTTCCAAAAAACGCAAAGAAGGCCTATGGTTTTGCCGGTTATTATTGAAGTAGGATAACCCGCCTCCGCTCCTTCGGAGCTTCGGCGAGGCAAAGCCCGCCTTCGTCCTGAGCAAGCGGAAGGACTACGGCGAGGCAAAGTAATTAACAATAATTCACCCCCACCTTTTCAATAAAAGATGGGGAGTAAAACCCCCACCTTTTGGGAAAAAGATGGGGGTAAAAATCTATGAAAGTTTTTAGCGGAATAAGGCCAAGCGGATCGTTACACATCGGAAACTATTTGGGAGCCATAAAACAATGGATTGATTTACAAAACGACAATGATTGTTTGTTTTGCATTGTTGACTGGCACGCCATCACCACTCCTTATGACGAAAAAAATCTCGAGAAGACCATATTTGATTTTGCCTGTTCCTACCTGGCTCTCGGACTCGACCCCAAAAAATGCTCGCTCTTCGTACAATCGCAAGTAAAAGAAGACGCGGAATTGACTTGGCTCTTGGGCACAATCACGCCTCTGGGGGAATTGCAAAGAATGACGCAATTCAAGGACAAATCAAAAAAGCACGCTGACAACATCAATGCCGCGCTATTGAACTATCCGATACTGATGGCCGCGGACATTCTGCTTTACCAAACAGAGATCGTACCGATCGGCAAAGACCAAACCCAGCACGTTGAGCTGACGCGCAATCTCGCGGAAAAGTTTAATAAAAAATACGGGAAAGCGTTTACAATTCCCAAGACTTTCGTTCCGGAGATCGGCGCCACCGTGCAATCACTCCAATGCCCAAGTAAAAAAATGTCAAAGACCGATGACGTTCGCGGATGTATCGGCGTATTTGATGAACCGAAAGACATAAAAGAAAAGATAATGGCCGCGGAGACCGATTCCGGAAAGGAAATAAAAATGGATTTGGTAAACAAAAAAGGCATATCGAACCTGATCTCGATCTATTCCCTGTTTTCCGATCTTTCGATCAAAGAGGTTGAAAAAGAATTCAGAGACGCGGGTTATGGAGATTTTAAAAAAGCGGTTGCCGAACTTTTGATCGAAAAGCTGGAGCCGGCGCGAAAAAGAAAAAAAGAACTCTTGAAAGACCGCGAATTTGTTGAGGACGTGCTCGCCGAAGGCGCCAAAAAGGCAAAAAAAACAGCCGAACAAACGATGACTGTCGTGCGAAGCCGAATGGGCTTAAGATAAACTCCTGATTACCTGTGTAACCTCGGTTATTTTTTCCTGGAGCAAAAATTTTGTCTTCGCTTCGATTATCACCCGCAAAAGCGGTTCGGTGTTTGACGCTCTCACCAAAAGCCACCAATCCGAAAAACCGAGCTTTAATCCGTCTATGCGCGACGCGAATGCGTCGCTGTATTTTTCCCTTACTTTTTCAATTTTTTCATTCGGATTGTCAACCCGGAAATTTATTTCACCGGATTGGAAATATTTCTGAAACGGCTTTATTAATTCCGAGATCGGCTTGCCCGATCTTTTCATTTCTTTTAACACCTCAAATAAAACAAAATAAGGCGATTCGCAATAAAACCCTTGCCGGTGATAAAAATGTCCCGAATATTCTCCGCCGAAAAGAATATCATCCTGCCTCATCTTGGCCTTGATAAAGGAATGTCCGATTCGGCTCGCCACGGGCGTGCCTCCCCAGGAAAGAATTGTTTCCGCCACAATATTGCTGCAACGGACATCGTATAATATTTTCGCGTGGGCATTATCTTTGTTTCTCAGTAATATTGAGGCCATCAAAGCCAAGATCATATCCGATGGAACGGGCTTTCCCTTTTCGTCAATAAAAATTATCCTGTCTCCGTCTCCGTCAAAAGCCACCCCCAAATTGGCTTTGTTTTTTATAACAGTCTGTTCGAGATCCCTCAAATTTTCCGGCTTTGAGGGATCGGGCTCGTGATTGGGAAAAGTACCGTCCAAATGATTAAAAATATGGATGGTTTTTATTCCGGCGAACATTTCCGGAACCACGACCCCGGAAACGCTGTTGGCCGTATCAACAATTACTTTGAAATTAAATCTTTCAAGCGCCCTATTGCTCTTTACGTAATCAGAGAGAACATCTTTGTCGGTGACAGAGCCCGGCTTCGCGGGCTTATAAAAATCGTTTTTCAAAACCAATTCCTTGATCTCGTTCAATCCCGATTCTCCGCTCACGGGAATGGCATTGGCGCGCACAAATTTAAGGCCGTTATATTGCGCCGGATTATGGCTCGCCGTGATTACGATCCCGCCATCGTACCCATATTCGCCCACGACAAAATAAAGCACGGGTGTAGTGGTTAGACCGATCTCAACCACATCTCCTCCTTGATCAAGAATGCCTCTTTTCAGTTCGTTGAATAACAAGGCTGAAGACGGACGATTATCAAGCGCCAAAACTATTTTCGGATTGGGTTTTCTTAAGAATAACACAAAAGCCCGGCCGATCTTGTATGCCGCTTCTTCGTCGAGTTCTTCGGGATAAACTCCCCTCACATCGTAAGCTTTAAAAATTGATTCTTCCATTATTATTTTATTTCGCGGCCGCGGTTTCATTTTGTAAGCCTGCCAATTTTTCCGAATAATCCGCGATTGTTATTTCATTTTTTGCCAGTAGATTGTTCAACCCGGCAAAATATTTGTCTTTTATTATTGAAACCGATAGAACTTTGTCAAATGTTTGAAACTCGTCTATCTTACCCGTGAAAGCATAGCTGGCTGTGGCACCGCCATAAGACCCTATATACAAAGTACCGCTTGTCACGGGAAGCGCGCCCGCTATAGATTGAGGTGTTTGAGCTACGCCATCTACGTATAAAGTAATTGTTTTAGCTATATTATCATAAACAAAAACCAAATAGGACCATTTATTGGCGGGAAAGACATTGGTCCAGCTAACCGTCGTATATATTGTACCATTTGCGTATTGCCACACAATATTCACTTCATTTGTTCCAGACGTATAAACCCACCAAAATCCAGCAGTTGCTATTTGGTTATGCCTATTATAAAAAGTTGGATAACTTTTCGCTCCAACCCCATTATATGCCCAAAGGGCAACTGTTGAATCGGCGGGCGGCAATACTGAATTAGAATCGGCTATAGTTATAAAATCATCTGTGCCGTCAAGCTCCACGCAGGCCGAAAAAACGCAATCAATAGCCAGCTTTCGAGTTGGAGAACCGGACAAAGTGCCGTCCAATTGAGTGCCGTAGTCGGTGGAATTATAGACAGTATTTCCGCTCGCTTCGTCAAACTTCCACTCACTTATCATATTTTCAGCCAAGGAATTCTTCCATTGGGCCGAGATCATTCTTGCTTTGTTAAGGTCCGCGAGCTCTTTGGCTTTTGAATTGGTGATCGCGTTAATCGCGAACATAGACAAGATGGCAATAATAGCCACAACCACCATCAACTCTATTAAAGTAAATGCTTTGGTTTGGATTTTTATATTTTTAAATATTATTTTATACATAATTTATTCAATTATTTTGAGATTATTATATCACTAAATAATATAATTTTGAAGCTTAATGGAAAAGAACAACCCCCACCTTTTTTAAAAAGGTGGGGGTAAACAAAAAAACAGCGTAGCGTTGCTGATTCTTGTCTTTAGATTTGGAGCGCCCGATTTTACAAGACATTATGCCTTATAAAACCGGGTGCTATGTTCACATGACGCAGTGGGCACTCGTCAGAAAGACGGGATTGCCACTGCGAAGACTTGCGATTCGTCTATCCAGGGCTTCCTTATACCGCTCGCCCGGGACAATGTTCTGCTCAACGTTTCCATGATTCGGCACATACAATTGATCGGCTGGGCTTCGTGTCATCTTATGTCCTCCTACTATGCTTATATTATAATATATATTATTTATTTGTCAATATTAAGTTATCCACACTCCTTCGCCAGGAGCTCAGGACCTACGGCCTCTTACAAAATAAAGAACCATAGCCCATCCTCTAAGCTAATCACGATACTATTCTCCGATTCGGTCAACCTTGACCAAAGACCCAAAAATTGCTATATTGCATATACCTTGTTCGATCATAGCGCCTTCGCGCATAATCAATCGGCTACTCGTGTTATAGCCAAAAACTAACAAAACGTAAAAATGCAATTCTACGAAATTAACGTATTGATCACTTCAAAATTTTCCCAAGAAGAAGCCACTTCTCTCATCAACAAGTTGGATTCTTCTTTCCAAAGCAAGGGAAAAATTATGGGTGAAAAAAAATTAGAGCTCAAAAAATTGGCCTACCCCATCAATAAAAATGAGGAGGCTTGGTATTCTTTTTTGATCCTTTATCCCGAAGCCGGGGCGGACAAAAAAGCGATTATGGATTTTATGGAAAAAGAGCTCAAGGAAAATAAAGATATCATAAGATATCTTATTTTAAGCAAGCTCGACCTAAAAGCGAGGAAACCGGGAAGGAGCGAACGAATGCAGATAGAAAAAGCCGCGATCGCCACAGCGAAGCCGGAATCACCGACCGGGGAACCGGAAGCTGAAAAAGCCCACAAACAAGTTGAGCTGAAGGATGTGGAAGAAAAGCTAAAAGAAATGCTTGAAGATTAACCCGATTAAATAAGAATTTGGTGCTCCAAATTCTTGATTTTCAATCAAAATTGAAAATCATTTAACCGGGTAAATCCAGTTAAACAATTTTAATCGGACAAAAGATTCAATTATTAATAAATAATTATAAATTATTATGAATCTTAACAAAGTATTTTTACTCGGCCGAGTGGCCACCGCTCCGGAAATAAGAAACACACCGTCCGGACAAAGCGTCTGCACGCTTAGCCTTGCCACAAACAGGGTTTGGAAAGACGCGGCAGGACAAAAAAAAGAAGATTCCCAATTCCACCGCATTGTTCTCTGGGGAAAATTGGCGGAACTTTCTTCAAAGTTCTTGACCAAGGGTTCGCTTGTTTTAATTGAGGGTCGAATACAAAACCGCTCCTGGGACGACAAGACAACCGGCGCGAAGCGATATATTACGGAAATAGTCGCTGAAGCGATGCAATTGGGTCCGCGCTCCGCGGGAACCTCTGATGGTTCGTCGGGATTCACCCCAAAACCACAGGCAGATAAAAGCAAGCCGATGCAAGAAGAAGAGGATATCCCCGTAATAGAAGACGGCGAAGAAATCGATATTAAAGATATCCCTTTCTAAAAAGATTTATTTAACGAATTAATAATATGTACTGTTATTTTTGCAAGAAAAACATTCAAGAGGTCAATTTTAGAGAAACTGACATCTTATCAAAATTCATATCCCGATCAGGCAAAATAAAGCCAAGCAAGAAAACCGGTTTGTGCTCAAAACATCAGCGAGAAACTACAACCGCTATTAAACGAGCCCGCATCTTGGCCTTTCTTCCCTTCGCAGTCAAATAATTTAACATTCGGGCTGTATCTCAAAACAAAAACCGTCCGCCAACTGGCGGATGATTTTTTTACCAAAAAACGGGCGGGTTTTGTTTTATAGACCAGTTCGCCTTTTTCGAAATATGTGGTTTGTTCAACGCGTCAGTTTTCTGCGGAAAACTGCGCTCGGCCTCGATAAATTCTCTGCTGAGAATTTCTCTGCGGATGTGTCCAAACCACACATTCCGAATCGGCTTTTATTCCGTTGTATCAGAATCAGCGGGCTCTTCTTTTGTAGTTACGGGCTTTTCTTTTGAGTCACTTGTTTCCGCTTTAATAATCGCTGTCCTCAGTTCTTTCAAAAGCTTTGTGTTGCCCCTTAAAAACTCTTTAGCTTTTTCCAATCCTTGTCCCAATTTTTCGTCATTGTATTGCAAGTAAGCTCCGGATTTTTTAATGATTCCGTGTTTTACTCCGAGATTGATGATCTCTGATATTTTTGAAATGCCTTCATTGTAATATATGTCAAATTCCGCTGTTTTAAAGGGGGCGGCAACTTTATTTTTGACAACCTTTGCCCGCACGCGATTACCGATAATATTTTCTCCTTGTTTGATTTGCGCGATTCGCCTCAATTCCAACCTGACCGAACTGTAAAATTTTAACGCGAGACCTCCGGGAGTGGTTTCCGGATTGCCAAAAAGAATACCGATCTTCATTCGCGTTTGATTTAAGAAAATAACAATGGTTTTTGTCCTGCTCACAATTCCGGAAAGCTTTCTCAATGCCTGGGACATTAATCTTGCCTGAAGGCCTATCTGCAATTCCCCCATTTCTCCAGCCACCTCGGCTTTTGGCACGAGCGCGGCAACAGAATCAACAACGATCACATCCACTTCCCCGCTCCTTACTAATGTTTCCACTATTTGCAATCCCTGTTCCGCGGAGTCGGGCTGAGAAATCAAAAGATCATCAACATTGACCCCGATCCTTTTCGCGTAATCCGGATCAAGCGCGTGCTCGGCATCAACAAAAGCGCCGACACCGCCCTTCTTTTGGGCCTCGGCCAAAATACTTAAAGAAAGCGTGGTCTTGCCCGTACTCTCGCCTCCATATATTTCAATTATTCTGCCTCGCGGAACACCCATTACACCCAGGGCCAGATCAATTGAAAGAGACCCCGTGGACACAACGTCCACATTGGATTTTTGCGCGTCTTTCAGTTTCATTATCGCCCCTTCTCCAAATTTCTCCCTTATCTCGGAGATTGCTTCTTCCAAATTGATTTTTTCTTTGTCTTCTATTTTTTTTCTCGCCATAGCTTTGTTTTTAACTTTTTATCTGCTTTCATTATACCAAACCTGCCCTATGTGTAAATGGCTAAAATATTGAATTTAAATTGATCCAAACCCATGTTTTGGGGGTTCCTTCGCGTAAACTTCTGTTGAAGTTTCGCTCAGGTCCCGGCTCGGGCTCGTCAGCCCTCCGCCCTTGATTGAGTACAATCAAGCCCCAAACATTATTCCTTGACGTAATTACTCGTTAAATCAGCGATGCGATTATTGTATGCTTCTTCCGTAATTTGATTTTTAACGAAAAGCTTATTGAGGCCCGCGAAATACATTTGTTGAATCTGGGAAGTGGGAATAGCGGCGTTCAATAACCTTGCTTCGTCGATTGACCCGGTGTAATAATTTTGAGGAGAACCGGAGCTTAATTGACAACCTATGTCAATATTAGCTGTTGAATTCCAAATTGATGTAATTGCATAATCCCAGCTTTTATTAACACTACTTTCTACTCCGTCAACATACAATTTTAATATGCCGCTATTAAAAGTAAATCCAGCCAAATGCCAGTTATTATTAAATAAAATCGCATTAGAACTATAATCCTTAAAGTGGTTTGTGGCAGCCGCCCCATCGTCTGTTATCAAAATTCTCAATTTATCGTTAAAAGAAATCATGTTCCAACTTTTTTGCCCATTGACATCCCATTGAGTAAAGAATGCCATAGCATTAGTATTACCCTTTACCCAAACCATCGCGGTCATTTGCGTTCCGAAATTAAAAACATCCGTGCCCGCGGGATGAGGGATTGAAATATATTGAGAGCTTCCGTTGAGAGTATAGCAGGTCCCGCTAATACAATTGGCTATGGGTTCCGAGGTGGGCGCATTAAGAAGAGATCCGTTTTGCCCTCCCCACGTATCATTGGCATTTCCGTCTAATTTCCATTCGGAAACTAAATTACCCATCAAGGAATTACGCAAAGAATTGGAAAACACCTGCGCTTTGGCAATTGTTGCTTTGTGCGTTGTTGAATTCATCCCCACAACAATCAAAGCGGAGAGAATACCAATAATCGCTATCACGACTAATAGCTCAATCAGTGTAAACGCAAGTTTTGTTTTTATGCCTTTGTTCATTGTTTATCAATGTTTAGGCCTTTGAGGCCTAAACATTCTGAAAAGATTAATTTTCCGCGAAATCTGAAGTTGTTAAATTTGCCAAGCGTTGATTGTATTCAAGTTGGGTGATTTGATTGTTTGCGAAAAGCTTATTGAGGCCCGCGAAATACATTTGTTGAATTTGAGAGGTTGGAATAACGGCGTTAAATAATCTTGCTTCGTCGATTGACCCGGTAAAGTATCCGACCGGAAGACCGCCTGACATTCTCCCGCCAATCGTTAAAACGCCATCCGAATTATACATCGTTGTAAAAGAAGCGTCTTCGTATTTAGACGCGACTGTTTCCACTCCGTCAACGTAAAGTTTTAAAACCCCGCTATTCCAAGTAAACCCAATCAGATGCCAAGCGCTGTCAAAAGCTATTGCGGCTGAACCATACAATTTCCTTACTGACGAATCACCAAGATTATCAACGACAACAATAAATTTGCTCATTGGCGAATCCCAATGAGTATCGATTAACCAAGCTCGTTTGAAATTATCATAATCATATTGGGCAAAGACACTCTTATCGTTTTGTCCCGCCGCTCCCTTCACCCACACCATAGCGGTCATTTGCGTTCCGAAATTAAATACATCCATGCCGACAGGATGAGGGATGGAAACGTATTGAGAACTTCCATTGAAAGTATAACAAGTACTGTTGACGCAATTAGCTATGGGTTCCGAAGTGGGTGCGCCCACGAGAGAACCGTTTTGCCCGGACCAGGTATCATTGGCATTGCCGTCAAGTTTCCACTCGGAAACCAAATTAGACATCAATGAATTACGAAGAGAATTGGAAAACACTTGCGTTTTGGCAATCGTTGCTTTGCGCGTAGTGTTATTCATTCCCACAACGATCAAGGCGGACAAAATACCGATTATTGCGATAACAACAAGTAGCTCTATTAAAGTAAATGCATAGGATAATTTTTTATTCATCACTTATCATTTTACCAAACATTAAATAATAAGTAAAACAAAAGCTGCCGAGAGGCAGCCACAAAGCGCTTCCGCCAGCTGGCGGATACTAAATATCCCGATAGCTTTTGTATTCAAATTCAAAAGTTATCGAGGATCCTCGTCCCGACAAGTCGAGGACCTGCGGTAATTCATTTCCGATTACTATCGGAAGAATTATCGGAACTAATTACCAACTACTGAATGTTTGGAGAAGGCTTCTCCAAACATTCTATTCTTCGGATTCGTCGCCAACGAGAATGTCTCTCGGTTTCGCGCCATCAGCCGGTCCGACTATTCCCCTTTCTTCCAAGATATCGATCAATCGCGCGGCACGAGCATAACCCACACCCAATCGTCTTTGCAACAACGATGCCGAAGCTTTTCGAGAAGAAATAACCATTCTTTTCGCTTCTTCATAAAGAGGATCTTCTTTCGAATAAAATGAGTCCATTTGCGCTTCCGGAGTTTCCATTGCTTTTTGCAATTCATTACTAAGTGAAACTTCCTCTTTTCCGGGCATATCAATGTAAGAATTTTCCTCTTCTTCGCCCTCGGCCAATTCTTTTTTATTATTTTCCGCGAGCCAATTTACCACTTTCCTGATTTCCTGTTCGGAAATGTATGGACACTGAACTCTGCGAGGCTTACTGAATTCTTTTGAAAGCATTAAAAAGTCTCCTTTGCCCAAAAGCTTTTCCGCTCCTGAGGCGTCTAATATGGTCCTAGAGTCTATAAGCGAGCCCACCTTAAGCGCGATTCGGCTGGTGATATTTGCCTTGATTAAACCGGTTATTACCTCTACAGAGGGCCTTTGAGTGGCTAAAATGAGGTGTATTCCCGTGGCTCTGGACATTTGGGCAAGCCTTACCACATAAGACTCGATCTCCTTGCCCTTTACGCTCATCAGATCAGCCAATTCGTCAATAATTAAGACAATGTATGGTAATTTGTCATCGCCCCTCTTTTCCGCCTTACTGTTAAATCCACCGATATCCCTGGTCTTAGCCTCGGCCAAAACCGTAAAACGCCTCTCCATTTCTCCCACTAACCATTTTAACGCGACCAGTGTTTGCTGGGCATCGTAGATCACGGGACAAAGCAAATGATCAAGCGAAGCGTAAACCGGAAATTCCACTCTTTTCGGATCAACCAAAACCAGCTTCATTTCGTCCGGGCTGTTCCTGTAAAGCAAACTCAAAATAATCGCGTTTAAGCAAATCGTTTTTCCCGAACCCGTGGTTCCACCCACAAGTAGGTGCGGCATTTCCGCTAAATCGGCAAAAGTGGATTGCCCCATTACGTCTTTTCCCAAAGCCATTAATAACGACGAAGGAGAACCTCTGAAGATATCACTGTCCATAATTTCTCTTAATCCCACGACCGCTCTTTTTCTGTTCGGTATTTCCACTCCAACAAGCGAACGCCCGGGGATCGGAGCCTCGATCCTGATACTCTGGCTCGCGAGAGCCAAAGCCAGGTCGTTTTGCAAAGTCGTGATCTTTGACAATTTGATTCCCTCGGCCGGCTTCAACGTATATTGCGTAACAGTGGGTCCGACATTCACCTCAGACATTTCCACGGGAATACCAAAAGTTTGCAAAGTCCTTTTTATAACAGAAGAGTTATATTCGATGTCCCCTCCTTCAGAGCTGCTGTTTTTAATGGATAACAGATCAAGGGGCGGATACTTGTAGATCAAATTTTCTTTTTTCTTTTCTTCAAATCCTTTGCCCGGTTTTTTCAAATCCATCGGCGGATTATCCAAGCCCAATTCTTTGGGTTTTTTCAATTCCGCAAACTTGCTCTGCGCCATTTCCGCGAGCTTGTTGATGCTCATTGTCGATTCTTTTTTGATCTCTTCCGGCTTCTTTATTTCTTCCCTTTCTTCTTCTTCCTCTTCTTTTTTCGCGAAAATATTCTTTATGAATGGATCAAGCATAATCAAGAGGGATACGGAAATGGCAACCACAAAAATAAAAAAGGTAACCCAAAAATCAAACCCCCGGTAAAGCGGCCACGAAACAATGTAACCGATCCATCCTCCGACACCCGAATAGGTTGGCTGGAAATTTTTAGCCAGCTCTTCCGAACTCCTCAACTCTGTTAGCGCGAAAAGGCCGGTAATACTCAATAAAAAGATTACTCCGGATAAGATAACCGAGTTTTTCACTTCGCGGAAAGTTTCGTCGTTTTTAACAAACACAAAACCGATCACCAGGAAAATAACCGGGACTATGAAAATAACGTTGCCGAGTAAAGTTTTTAGAAACAGCCTTAGGTTCTCGCCAATAAATCCCGATTGCTGAAAAAAAGAAAACAAAATAACTATTCCCAAAAGAAAAGAAATTCCGGCCCAAATATATCTTTTGGTCTTTTCGGATAAAGTAACCATAGGCAATCGCTCCGATTGCGGTTGTTTTCGGTATGATTTTTTATTTTTAAAAGCCTGGACGTTTTTCCCTTTCTTTTTTTTCATAAACACGAAAGGTTAATTTTAATAAAATTCGCGCGTCGCTATTTTGTTGACTTCTTTTTCGCTGAAGCGGCCGCGATACCGGTACCGATCGGGACCAGTTTACCAATTATAACATTTTCTTTGAGTCCTCTCAATAAGTCTTCTTCGCCTCGAAGCGATGATTCGATCAGAACTCTGGATGTTTCCTGGAAGGAAGCGGCGGACAAGAAGCTGTCTGTATTCAATGCCACCTTGGAAACTCCCAAAATCGTCTCGTCGGCTATTATCGGCTTCTTCTTCGCGGCAGATAATGTTTCGTTTTCTTCAAGCATTCTCGCTTTTGAGATTATCTCGTCCGAACTGAAAACACTATCTCCGGCATCTTTGATCTTAACCCTGGAGAACATCTGCCTCACGATAATTTCCACGTGCTTGTCGTTTATGGAAACACCCTGGGAAACATACACTCTTTGTATTTCTTTTACAATATAATCCTCAGTGGCTTTCTTACCCATAAGCTTGAATAGTTTTCGCAGATCAAGCGAGCCGGCACAGAGCGCGTCTCCTTTTTTCACAATATCCCCTTCTTTTACCAACAGCTCCACGTTTGGAGAAATTTTGTAGCTGATGACCTCATCTTCTTTTCCATTTTTCCCCGCGGGATTAATTGTTTCTATTTTTATAGTTCCATCCTTTTCGTCAATACCCACAACCTTGCCGTCTTTCAGGGCCATTTCCGCCTCACCTTTCGGCGTTCGGCGTTCAAATACCTCTTCAACTCTCGGCAAACCTCGGGTAATGTCGGCTTCACCGGCCACACCTCCGGTGTGGAAGGTTCTCATAGTCAATTGCGTGCCCGGTTCACCGATGGCTTGAGCGGCGATAACACCAACAGCCTCGCCCGGCTCGATCAATTCTTTCCAGCCAAGATCGATTCCGTAACATTTTTGGCAAATACCTCGTTTGCATTTGCAAGTTATTGGCGAACGCACCTTAACGCTTTCTATTTTCAAGTCCTTGATCTTGTGCGCCGATTTTAAATCTATGATCTGTCCGTCTTTCAAGATCGTCTCCTTTGTTTCCGGATTGATTATTTTTTCCATCACGATCCTGCCAAAGATCTTGTGCACAAAATCCTGGTTTATTTCTTCAGAGTCTTTCCTAAACATTGTTAATCCATCTTTGTCGCCACAATCGCTATCCGTGATAATTACATCGTGGGCAACGTCAACAAGCCTTCGAGTCAAATAACCCGAGGTGGATGTTCGAAGGGCTGTGTCAGCCGTACCTTTTCTGGCGCCATGAGTGGAGATGAAATATTCAAGCACGTCAAAACCTTCTTTGAACGAGTTCTTAATCGCGAGCTCGATAATTCTACCGGCCGGGTTGGCCACCAAACCCTTCATACCCGCCATTTGCACGGGTTGTGACCAAGAACCTCGAGAACCGGAGTCAACGATTGAGAAAACCGGGCTGTCGGAGGAAATACTCTTCGGCACCAATTTTTCTATCTCTCCTTTCACCTTTTTCCAAACCTCGATAACCTGGTTGGCCTTCTCATCTTTTGACAAGAGTCCTTTTTCGTAATAATCCTCGATCACTTTTATTTTTTCTTCCGCTTCTTTGATCAATCGCGGTTTTTCCGCGGGCACGGTCAAGTCATCCATACCCCAGGTGATTCCGGACAAAGTGGCGAACTTAAATCCAAGTTCCTTTATCTTGTCCAAAGTTTCCGCGGCCTTATTTCCGTAAATGTCAACAATTTTGTTGATCATTCTTTTTATCGCCTTGGAATCCATAACTTCGTTTTGGAATTTAAAATCCTCGGGCAATACCTGGTTGAAAATAATTCGGCCAACGCTTGTATCAACAAATTCATTATCAATTCTGATCTTTACCAACGCTCGCAAGTTTATCATCTTTAAGTTGTAAGCGGTTAACG
>Ga0265297_10003815_pt1 | contig 26207 bp, 48 predicted proteins | sample Munlanlwell13791_FD_192502 | JGI IMG/M metagenome (GOLD analysis project Ga0265297, IMG submission 192502) | Leachate microbial communities from a municipal landfill in Southern Ontario, Canada - Leachate well 137-91 | ecosystem: Engineered > Solid waste > Landfill > Unclassified | place...
AAGATATTCTATCCAAATACTATGGGTTGAAATGAGAAGAAAACAATACTACCTCTTATCTTTTAGCTTTCTAAGTCAGAAAGAACATGATATCTCAGTATGTCGGAGAGTAGAATTTGACAAAGACTGGAATTCTTGTCGAACTAGTCTCCGTATTATAGGAGTCAATTAATGCCTCTATTTGAATGGGAATGCAAGAAATGTGGGAATAAAGAAACTAAATACTCAGTTTCCTATTCCGAGATGTTAGAAAAAGAAGAGAATAAAGAATTTCTCTGCTCTTTATGCAACACCCCAATGGAAAGAAACATTTCCTCTCACGCTCATACACCTTTGAAATGGCAAGTTAACCCAAGAAAAAAGAAAAAATAACCCAAATGATAATTCGAGCGGAAGATAGAATGGGGATATTTACACTTAAACATTGGGCCCATAATCCTCTCAAAAGTCAATATTATTTCCTAGGAATGCTCATACATACTCAGTGTACAACATATAATTCATGGGGGTCTTTTAGGTTATTAAAATGTTCTTAACCAATAAACCTTACTCCTTTCTACTACCAGATATTGTTGATTGTTCTAAAAGGGTAGAAATTTGGCAGAAAGATAAAACTAATTTCTCTCCTAACTATTGGACAGAATTATTCTGGGCTGATTACATGAAATATGGTTCCAATTTATTGGGTCATCGTAATCTAACTTTCGCTAGTATTATTACTTCTAAATTGGGAATATTGGAACCATCAGTTTCCGTCAAAGATAAATTAGATAGGTTATGTAATTTAATAGTTAAACCTTCTTATCGAGGCTTACTAACTTACTCTTCAGAGTTTGGAGAGGTCTTAGGTTATTATTCATTGATAGGTTTTTCACCAGATAATAAATATCTAAGATTCGCAATCCCATATTTCGCTGATTTTAGTTCTGAAGAAGAAGTCAAATCTCATTTTTATATTCTTTCTTATTTAATCTCCAAAATCTATGGGCAAAGTGATTTAGGCATTTATTTTTGGATAGATAATAATCTGGAAACTAAAATACAAACTTTCCCCGTTAATAAACAGAGTTTAGAATTGGGCAAAGATTTACTAATGTTAGGATTGAAACATTGGCAGCTAAGAAAAAAGGTACCTAATTTGTTAAGTTGTGAAAGATGTAAGATAAAAAAATGTATTTGAGCTATTGTGGAGTCATTCGTGGTTGTGATATAGATAGGAGAAAGATATATGTCTATTTTCCTGCTCTGACTACTCGCCATAAACAAAGTAATGAAAGTACTTTAGGATTTAGATATGCAAATAAAATATAATGAGTTTAGAAGTGTACTTTTTGCTGGAATTACAGGCTTTTGGGCAGGAATAGGGAAATGGAAAAGTGAAGTGTTAGGATTTTTTCCAATTCGTACTAGCTCAAAAAATAAGGTTATTGGGATTAGACTGATCAAAAGTATTTCTGATGGTTAGAAATTATGAATATCTACTTCGTGGCGGAAGTTGGATAAATTATATTGACTATTCTTTAAATATGTCATATCGGGGTAGGGGTAAACTACTAGATGGAGGGGATTATGTCATGGGGTTTCGACTTTCTCAGGAAAATGGCTAAATGACTAGAAATTGCGAATTCCACACGCTTTGGGGTGGTAACTGGTACGATACTTATTGGAGCGTATGTGCGTGGCAGCGTCTCCGGAATTGGTCGGGTTCTGCGCACTACTATGGCGGATTCCGACTTTTCCGGAACTAGAATTTATCCTCTTATTCTTTATAAAAGATTTGGAGACTAAATGTATAAAACAAGAATAACTTATCAAAAAAAAGTAAATAATGACCTTATAAGTATTGCCCCTATTTTTAATACTATAACTTCAGAATATTCTCCTCGTATTGTAGAAGGATTTATAAAGTTTATTGATGTTACTCTAATTGAAAATAGTAATGGAGAAATTATAGAAAATTATCGAGATAAAAAAGAAACATTATTGGTAGTAAATAGTGATTTAATAGCAACAATGCTAACTTGGAGCGAATAATGTTACCTTCTTATTTGAGAATGGCAAAATTAGAAACATTTCCTATTTCCCCCAAAATTTTCCATTTTAGGGAAAAGAATACTAAAACAAACAAGACCGATATTGTTTCTGCCTTACATGTTGCTTCTGCTTATGCGATATGTCGAGGGAAAGAACGTTCCTATATGCTCTTTTCTAATGAAAGAACTGGCAAAACTTATCTAGAAGAAGTCATGAAAGACAATATAACCAATCAAGTATTTCTACAAGAAATTAAAGATGAAGCAGAATTTCAAGCTATCCGTGATTACATCGATTACCATATGAAAGGTGGGAAAGATATTAAACCCGCACTTAAAAATAGTTTACAGAAAAGTATTGTAGATTGTTTAGGCGTTAATGCCTATGAACAGCATAATATCGTTATAACCCCACCGGATACTGTAACTGTAACTCCTGAATTCAAAGATCCTACAGATCGAGATGAAAGGCAGGAAGAGAAATTAGCTACAAAAGATTAGTTACTTATTATAGTATCCTCTTTTCTTTAGGAGGAGACTGGTGGGGGAAAAACTATAATATAATTTATTGTCGTCGTCGAGAACAAATAGATAAAAGGAAATATTTATGGAAAGGGATTAGACTTGTTCTTTAAGTATATGAATAACATGATGGGCGCAATTGCCTATGATGATTATGATGGTATTTATAGTTTTTTACAAACTATTCTCCCAGGAGGTAGGACGGAAAAAGATTCTTATGTCGGATTTAGGATGTGTATAAAGTGATAAAAGGAACTTGCCGATTTTCATCTAAGTCTCTTTGGAAAGAAGATCAGGATAATGCGTTTAGTAAACTACCACCTTGGAGACAAGTGGGAATTAGAATATGCTATATGGTTACAAAAACTAATGCGCAATAAGAATATATCAAATCCTCAGTCTTTACTCCTGGATTATATTTCTCAAATATTTCCGGGGCAAAAGATAGTTGAGGAATTTTATTTGCCGGGAAAATTAAGACTAGATATCTTTCTTCCGTCTTTGGGGATAGCAGTTGAATATCATGGACAACAACATTTTCAATTCATAAAACATTTTCATCAGACTCCCGAAAAGTTTCAGGAAGCCTTATTAAGAGATAGAGAAAAACATACCATCTGTAAACAGTTAAATATTAGATTAGTTATCTTCCGTTATGGAGATGAAATCACGTTAGATACTGTCCGTGAGAAACTAAAAGTTAAGACATATATCCATTATGATGAATCTGAAGTAACCGAGAAAGAAGAATTTATTATTCGGCCCAAATTATCCTCCGAACAAAAAGCTAAAGCCAAAAAGTGGCGAAAAGAACAATATGATAAGTATAAAAACAAGTCTGATTACTAGAGGAGCATCTTTTTTAGGATCTTCACTCCCATACACGTGGGATTCATATCTCTATCTTTCACACTTAGGAGCTCTGGCGTGTCATATTCGACAAGAAGTAAATGGTTTTAGATGTCTTATTATAAAGTAATAAATGGTGCCTCTTGGTGTTCTCGTCCTATTATGTCCCATGCTACTAGAAATATAATATGGACTCTTCGAGAAAGTCACAGCAGATTGGGAATAAGATTAATTAACAGTTAAAAAGGAGATTATTATGAGTAATGAACCAGAGAATGTTGTAGAAAAAGAAGTAGTTAAGGAAAAGAAAAGTAAGAAACGGAAACCCCCAAAGGTTAAATCTGAATCTGTTCCTGTTCCTGAAATTGTAGTTGAAGTAGAAACAGAAGAAGTTCTACTTCCGGTATCAGAAAAACCGTTAGAAGATAAATATTTCGCCTCATATATGAGCGGACAAGAAAAAATCAATAAAACTAGCGGGATGGTTCATTGCCCGAATTGCCATGAACTTTTATGGGTCAGAGCTGCTGGAATGCGTTTTACTTCCGTTGGTAGAACAGGAAGTGGTATTTCGCCCCAATCCACTAGTTTACCTTGGGAAGAAAAACTTGATGTCTATGTTTGTTTGGGCTGTGGTTATAAAATAACCAAGCAGGGAATGAAAGAGAATGCTAAAAGAAAAGATGATTAGTGGAGGAGGTCTAAGCTCATGGTCTTATAATGTATTTTTATTGAACCGTCTAGAAGGCTTGAACTCTTGCTACAAAAACTTTGATCTTGGATTTCGTTGTTATAGAAAAGTAAAATGCAGTATATGACATTTAGAGGTAGTTGGAGAACAGACTTTAGCTACTTCCTTTCTTATCGATGTGGAAGTCAAGAACCAGAAGAACAGCATAGCGGAAGAGGATTTAGATTAATTACCAATAATAAGGAAATATAAATGAACGAACAGGAACAGCCATTTGAGCAACAGATCAATAACCTTACTAAGAATATCTCCCAGCAAATTGATATGGCTGGGGGGAGAATGTTAACGCTTTTATCTGCCGCAACTGCGGGGCAGAAGGTCTTGAATAAGGTAGTTGCAGAACTAGATAAACAAACTATGCAGACCCGTGCCTCACTACCAGAAGAATTTCGTATTAGTATGCCTAAACAATGGTATTCAGTAGTTAAAGGAGCGGGTGGTAAGACTAAACTGCAGATTACCATTCAGGTGGAAGAAACTTTGGCAGCATTAGAAGAAGCTAAGACTAAGATCAACCTCGCGTTAGATCTTCAAATGAAGCAAATGAAGAAGCAAGAAGAAGAAATCCCAAGTCCTATCTTATCTTCACCTCTCGTAGATAATGTTTCTTAAAGAATTCTATTTACGGGGATTTACTACTTGGAATGAAGATTGGAAACCAATAACCCTAAGTAGTATCTTGGGACGAAAGTTAAGGTATAGAAAAGGATATGGATATGGATTCAGATGCATAAAATAATAGATAGAGAAATAATTTGTTGTCATCTTTCCGGTTATGCCTACTGGAATAACTGGAACTATCATAGGAGTCAAAGTTTTTCCTGTTCCTATGTATTAGGGAGGAGAAATATCTGCGACGAAGAAGACCACTTCGGACTTAGATGTATTAGAATAGTCTGAACTAAATTTAATTTTTCAGTAGTTTATGGAGAATTTATAATGGTATTGAAACGTGGTAATAGTAAATTGGGCAAGAAAGTATTAGCTTTTAATCTTCCTCCCCTAAAAACCTGTACTCCCTCGAAATGGTGTAAAGAACATTGTTATGCCCAAAAAGGAAGATTTACTTTCCCGGTTGTAAAACAATCTTCTGAGAATTCCTATGAAAAAGCCAAGACTTCTACTTTCGAATCTTCCGTAATTGATGATATTAAAAGAACAAAAACAGAGTTTGTTCGTATTCATGCTTCGGGAGATTTCTTTTCGGCTTCTTATGTAAACAAATGGTATAATATTGCTAAGGAATGTAAGGATACTAAATTCCTGGCTTTTACGAGACGGGGAGATTTAAAAGAAGCTATACTTAAACTAGAAAGTCTCCCCAACGTAGTAATATATGAATCCATGGATGATTCCCTAAAAACCCGTAAAATCCCCGAAATACCTCCTGCTTCTATTACAGGTTGTTCTCATGTTCGTTCCCAAGATAGAGAATGTAATATGGGATGTGAAGAATGTAACTTCCTGTGTTGGGATAAAGTAAAAGATAAAGGTGTCTACTTTCATGTTCATTAAAAGTAGTAATACTATTTCTTTAGCAGGTAGTAGTCCTGACTATAAGATAGGTTTTTATTTCCGTTGGCAGGCAAGTTTAATTATAAAAATAGCAGGTAAGACAGGAAGAAGTTTCAGACTTGTCAGTTAGAAAAAGTATATCTAAAGTAATAATTTTAGGTAATTTTGAACGATATAATACTTACTATTCCTTTAGAGATAGATATCCTGCTTTTAGGGACTGGGGACTAAATATTAGAGGACTAAGAGCTATAAAATGCGAAGAATAGCTGGCTATTATGATTTCTTCACCCTATGTGGTAGTAAATTTTATAGTTATAGATTTTGGAAAAATACAGCGAATAAGTTTAGCACCGACAGAGGAGTAAGAATTTTAAAATGAAATATATTGGATCATCAAATTGGTATTTCTTGTTAAGAGGTTTCCAAGGATCGGTTGTTTGGGAAACTATGAGAAGTCGACAAGTTTATGACTCTGGGATAAAAGAAAGATTGGGATTTCGCATAGTTAAATGAATTCCTTCGATAATATTTATGTTACGAATAGAAAAACAGCTTTAGCTGCTTGTATAGATATTCTTAATGATTATATAAAATGTGTAACTCTCAATTTGCCAGAGAACTTCTTAGATAGAAAAGATTGGCGCTCTTTACGTATGCGTCATTTCTTTGGGAATGGAAGAACGGAAAGTCAAATCCGCCAGAACATTATTCTATTTTTATGGCGAACAGCAGGGTTAGAACAACAGGAAAAGATTAGTCTTTTAGTTATCGCTGCATTAGAGATTTTAGATAGAGAGATTTTTCCTATCTTAAGAGATCTTTCAAAAGGATCGGGGGGATTAAATTCTATTCCTATCCAGAGGATAAGAAAATCCTTTATTCGAAATGTACCTTGGAGATATAAAAGTTTAATTTGGGAATATAATAGATCAAGACTTCCTATTTCCTCTTATAATACAGAAGACTTAGAACTAGTTGGACCAGAAGAAACTTATATTTTACCATATTCTTCGCTCTTGAAGAATATTGCTGATGGCGCTAATATTGAACAACTGATACTTGTTTTAGGTATTTCTAGAAGAAATTTATTTTACCAGTTAGAACAACAAAAAGAGGTTTTAGATGGCTACGACATTGGCGGAATTAGAAGCTAAAGTTACAGTTCTTGAACAGAAATTAGATATTCTGCTAGAAAAAGTAGATGGAGCTGTTTCTGTTCCTACAAATAATCAAACAGTTAGGTTAATTGAAACTAATCTGGCTACTATCGAAGCGGATATTGAGACGCTTCAATCCTCGGTAAAGACACTTCAAGATATTCTAGCGGGAGAATAAATGTACTCTCCCGAAAAGAAGATGGAGATCCTAAAAGATCTCGATCTAGTCAGAATTATGGACGAAACCCTAACTAAACCTCATTTTGAAGGAGCTTCCAAGAATACTTATAATCCTTCAACAGCTTCAGTTTTGGTTAAAGGCAAATTCACCAATTATGTAATTGGTTCCTGCCATAGAGAACTCTTCTATCTTATGAAAGGTATCCCCTACTCAAACCCCTTTACTCCAGAATATAAGCTAGCTGCTGAGTTAGGGAAGATGGTAGAGAACTATGCTGTTCAATGTTTCCGTGAGGCCAATATCCTAGATGCTCCATCACTTTTCGGAAGGCAACCAGCAGTATGGGTAGGAGAGCATCTGCTCTCGGGTTTCGTTGATGCAGTTGTGGAACATAAAGAAAGCTCCTCGTTGATTGTAGTTGAGATTAAGAGCTTTGCGGGGCATTATAAGCATCGTCAAATCATGGGCCATTCTAATGGCAAGAGAGGCTCCAAAGCTATTTGGACACCTGGACAACCCGTGGGGGAACATCTTATCCAGTTAGGTATTTATCTTCATGCTTTTAGAGAACGTTTAGAGGGAGCTAAATTATTTTATTTTGCCCGCGATACTACTGACAGAAAGCAATTTGATCTTTATCTAGAATATGAAGATCTAGAAGATGATTTTTATTTATTCGATGTAAATAATAAACAGAGAATTGATTGGTTCTCGATAAAATCTATCTATTCCAGATTTTCTCAACTAAGAAGTTATATTGACAACAATGTATTGCCTCCAAGAGATTTCTCGCGAGAATATACAATTGAGCAATTAGAAAATCTTTATCAAGAAACTATTTCGGCACCTAATGGGTCTCCTGCCCTTTATCTTTTAGCCAAATCTACTTATGAAGAAGGAAAAGATCTTTATGAGAAAGAGGGTTTAACTGGTAAGGGAGACTGGAGATGCAATAAATGTACTTATCGGAATTTATGTTGGAGTAAAGAAAATGGCTAATCAACGGGAATTATTAGACAAAGGAAATTTTGATCGTTTATTAGAACAACTTGACTTGCCTTTTGCAGAAACGAATAAAGAACTTCTAGAAGACCTAGATGATAAAGTAGCTAAATTACTTAAGAATCATCCTCAAGAAAACTCTGCTTTCAAAATGAAGAAGGCCAGAGATAAAATGGCTCAGCAAATAGAAAGTAAACGAGAGGAATATAAAAAAATGGATAAGAAAATCCTCCAAGAATTATCTTATTCTTTAGATTTTCTAAAATTACGCACTGAAACAACTGACCTAGGAGAAAATCTCCTTTTGGTGGTTAAGTTAGATCATGAGGAGGAAGTAGTTGGGGGATTTGGGATAGATACAGATAACTCAGACTTCTTATCGCTTAGAAAAGAGGAGTTGGCCGAAAAGATTACTTCTTTAGTTTCTCAAGCAATGAAGAATTATCTACTCTCTGAAATAGATAGAATTGTGAAAGAGAATAAGGAATGAAAAAATACTGTTATTTAATGAAAGCTAATAGGCCTATTAAGGGATCTTCATATAACGAATGGAAATTTTTTCATCTTTCGTACAATATCGTTGTGAGAGAAAAAGAGTACAATTTGGATATAGGATTTAGAGTAACTAAATAATGCAGATCCTTGGAAATAGTTGTTATGGGAGAGAGTTATTCTATCCTTTCCGTTGTGCTCTCGTTTATGAAGGAAATCCTATAGAAGTGGGGTGGTTAGATTGTGGGTTTAGATGCGCGAAAGGAGAAGAAAATAATGCCAAAAACTAAAAAGGCTTTGGTTGCAAATAGAGACGTGTCCTTTATTCATAAATTGACTGAAATTAAATATGAAATGATGGATAAAATGTGCGAACACCTCAATGGTGTAAAAATCGAACAAGAAGAAGAAATTCCCCTAATTTTAGACAAGATCACTCAACAAATAACTAATAAATTGTATGGAGAAGAAAAACAATCAGTTTCTTTAGCTATCGATCCTGGAGCTAAAGGAGCGGTTGTTCTATTGGATAATAAAACGCTTGAGTGTTTAGAGGTGTATGATACAGAAACAATGAACTCATACACCACACGAGTGAACATTCTAACCATGTTTTTTACTTCTTATAATATCACTCATATCTTTATTGAAGATCCACCATTTTCTATTACCGTTCCCAAAAAAGGGAAGAATGGGAAGACCACTTATTTTTCTAACGCTAATGCAGTAGGTAAATTAGCTAGAGACCAGGGAATCTGGTTAGGTATTTGTCACGCGCTAAATACTAGTGAAGAATTTCCCGCGCAAATATACTCCTTTGCTTCCAGAACTTGGGGAACAAGGTTAAAAGGTAAGGGAGCTTTGAAGAAGCGTTCCGAGAATTTCACAACCAAAAGCAATTTATATAAGAATAAAATCCTAGGTCCCAAAAAAGGATTTAAGGATGGCCGAAGCGATGCTATATGTATTGGACTATATGGGATAGAGACTTATGTCAATAAATAGAAAAATAGTTATTGGCTGTAGTTATCCTAAAGGATTTCAATTTTATTATACCTTAACGAGTAAGACTCGAGTAAAACAAAAATATACAAATTTAGAATTTCGACTTTCTAAGAAAGAATTTTAGTTGAAAAGATTCTATCATCATATTACTGTTTCTCGTACCCTATATTATTGTCCTACTTTAGCGTTTAATCCTTTTATAGAAGAAAATATTTGGGAAAGACAAGAAACTGGATCTTTGAGATTGGTATGCTTATAGGATATCTTTTTATAGGTAGTCTTAGATTACCTAGGAGTTTGAAATGAATGAAGAAGTAGTGCAAGAACAACAATTTGAAATCAACCAGGAATATTTACCTAAAGTAATAACTGCAGTGATAGTTACTTCTGGAATGGGTATTCTATTAGGATTTTTGGGTGGTTCCTTGATGATTAATGGTATTATTACAGGAACATTATTAATGACTGGTTTATCAATGATAGCCTATCATACACGGCAGAAGTGGCCAGCATTACTACCTTTTGTTGTAGCCCATAAAGAAGTAATAGACACCACAATTTATATTGTAACTTTCTTTGCTTTTATGGGAATGGGTATTACTGCAGGTATAAGTATGAGTATCTTTGCTATTTTAACTAGTATCGGTTTTATGGCATTAAAAGCTGCCGGGATAGATGAAAATTATAAATCTAATATTTCCCTTTGGGAATCAATCAAAATTACTTATTCTAATTTTAATTCGCGCATTATAAATCTTTTTAAGAAAGAACAATCAATTGTTGCCTAAATCAATTTGGTATCGAGAGAGAAACTCCTCTAACTTATTTATTATTCTTATTTATCTTAAGGATTCTCCAAATACCTGTCATATATGTAATTATACTAGATATTACATAGATCTAGTTTCTAAAACATATACTATGGAAGAGCAGTCGATATCTGGGATTCTTTTAGCTAGAAAAGTTGTTGGTAACTGCTGGGAAGTAGTGAAAAATGAATACGTTGAAAACCTTCTTGGTCAATCTCGCTGTATTACTTTTACTTAGGAAACTAAAATGACTATTATTGCTGGGTTTGATGATGGGAAAAATGTAGTTATCGGTAGTGACTCCATGCTTTCTTATGAAGGCTCGGTACCTCCTATCAAATATGAAGGAATAGATAAAATTATTTCTAGAAAGAATTATCATATTGGGTTTTCAAATAGTATGAGAATTGCGGAGATTTTAGAAGAAAGTAAAATTCTGCCTGTTTCTCTTACTAATGAAAAACAACTGAAGAAACTTAGAGATGAATGGTTCCAAATTTTAGTAAACGATTGGGATCTTGGAGTAAAAGAACCTTCTTCTGGTTTGATTATGGTATCTAGTGAATTACTAATCGCCACAACCTTTGGTCTATGGGAACTAGGTAGTGACTTTTCATTAGCTAAGGCACAATATGGAGCAATAGGAGCAGGAATGGCAACTAGCTTAGGTGCTTTACATCTAGCTACTAAATACAAATGGAACGCAGAAGAAGCAGTAAGGAATGCAGTAGAATGTTCAGTTCTACATAATACTTATTGTGGAGGAGAAACCAAGATAGTGACAATTAGGAAAAAGAAATGAACGCATTGAAGCGAGGGGGGGATATACACGAATATCCTAGTTATTTTAGTTTTATTTTGAGATTAGTTGAGTTTAAGTTTGATAAGAATAAAAGTACTAGTTTTAGATGTTTGAGGAGTAATTCAAATGGGAAAAATACAGCAGGAGTATATTTATAAGTTTTGTTATCCTAAAAACTTAACTTGTTTAAAGGGATGGACAGAGAAACGTGGAGATTGTTTAATTTATACCTCGGAATTTGAAATCCCCAATTTTATCTTTGTCTTTTATCTTAAAGATAGTCTTGAAAGGGAAGGATACCTAGAAATACTCTCCTCATATACAATGAGTGAGAGGTCCGATGAACCTCAATTAATCGAAAGTAACTTCCTCCAAAGTGAAGGAAAGATACTTATAGAAAAAGATAAATTTATTTCTTGTTGTGTAGAATATCCAGCTTCTCTATTCGTTGCCTATCGGTTGTAAAAATGAGTAAAACTACATTTTTAATCAATGCGGAAAGTAGAGTATCAGTAGAGAATAAGGGAAAACTTTCGGATGAGATGATAGACAAAATTACTCAACATCTTAATTATCTTATCCGTCTTGAGAGTGGTTGCGTTTGGCAAGAAGTGCCGTTCCCTTACTGTCCATTATCTTTATTTATTACTAAAGAAATAAGTTTAGATTCCGTCCTTCCGGGATATAGATTGGTAACAGATAATGATATAATTAATTTCATACCTGGAACAAGTTCATGGTATGAGATAATGTATAAGTTGGTAAAAATAAAATGAAACGGTCTGTTCTTTTTCGTCATCATGTGCTAATTATTGGGGGAACGAGTTTCTTTAACAACCAAACAAGATCTATTATTTTTATACCCCAATATCGTTGGGGTATAAGTCAAAAAAAACCGACTGGATCATTTAGAACAGTAAAAGAGGAAGAATACAAATAATGGTATCTACCCATGTTTGTTGTAGTAGTGATTGGAGAGAAAAGAATAAAAGATATTTAACTTTCCCTACACATATTTATATTACTCAATTAATTAATTCACCTCATCATAGTCCTGGTTTTAGGATATTAGTAGCCCAATGAAAGCTCTTCTCGCCCATAGTTGTTCTCACCGACAGGGATCAGAGTGTGTGATAAGTCTTTCTGCTTATCTTACAATCTTTTCTTCTTGTGTCGAAAACGGTACTTATCGAGGAGGAGTAAGATTGATTAGGGGGAAAGTATGAAATTACTAATACCAGAGTACCCCGTCGCTGCTAGTTTTTCTTGGGTTAGTGGTGGGTGGCGTCGAAAACTCTGTCCTATTCTCGCTTTTCCACCCCGTACTTCCCGTAATTACCCAGGGAGAGGTTCCCTTAGAATTTTAAAATGAAGAAAAATAACTATACAAACTTTCCCTTAGAGGGATATGTTCCTTTTATAACTTGCGTCGGCTCTCCCTTTTGGAGACAACAACTCCCTAGAGGGAAAAATTCTTTCTACTCTCCAATTAGAGATTTCTATCCAGGGACGAGATGGGAATCAGGTATATCACTTCGAATTATTTTATTAGAAAAGATGGGGTAGTTATAGTGTCAGATATTTTATCGCACCCAACTCTAAGAGATATACTTTCTTCTACCTATGGTATTATCTTATACCAAGAACAAGTAATAGAAATTGCCAAAACAGTAGCAGGGTTTACTCTTGAGGAGGCAGATGAAGTAAGAGAAATACTGGGAAAGAAAAAAGAAGATAAGATGAAACGGCTAAGACAACGTTTCGTTTCTCGTTCTGTAGAGAATAATTTCCCCAAAGATAAAGCAGAGGAACTATTTGCGGTATTAGAGAAATACTCGGCGTATTCCTTCAATAAATGTCTCCCCAATAGTTTTCCACTTTGGGTTTTAGATCACAAAGAATCAGTTCCTAGACTTACAAATTTATTAGAACTTAGGACAATTTGGAAGAGCAATAAAGAAATTGGTCTTGTAAGTCCCTCTGATGAATATATGGAGATAGAAGAAATCAGTTTGGTAGGATTAAAACCAGTTCTTGAAATAACGCTCAATGATGGGAATAGCTTTTCGGCAACACCGGAACATCAATTCCTTGCTGAAGTAGGTAAAAAAGAAGAAAAACTTTGTCTTTCTGAGATTATTCAACGAGATCTTGCTTTTGTAAGTAAAGGAAGTGAAGAAACTGTTAGAAGAATTTATAAAATTCAACAACTTTATCCTGAGAATGTTTGGAATATAACCCTTAGAGAAGAACCTCATTGTTTTAAGGGCATTAGTAATATTATTGTATATAATTCCCATTCAATGGCATATGCAACGAATGCTTATTGGACAGCTTATTTGAAAACATACTATCCTGCATATTTTATTGCTGAGACTATTAATTCTAAGATAGATGGCGATTCTGCCAAAAAAGAATTAGTTATCCAAAAGATGCTTAAGGAAGCCAGGCGCTTAAATATAAAAATTATTGCGCCGGATATTAATAAAAGTGATTATCGTTGTAAAGTATTTAATGGAGAATTAGTTTTAGGCTTAGGTTGTGTTAAAGGTTTGGGCAATCAATACGTAGAAAAAATAGTCTCCGATAGGCATATTAATGGGAAATTTCATCATTTAGGAGATTTCTGTGCTAGGACTTGGGGTTCAAGAGTACAGGCAGCTAAAGTAGAATTACTTATTAAAGCTGGGGCACTCAAAAATATCCTTTCTTCTGTTCTGGAAGCCCTAGAAGGATTACCCTTTATTGAGAAAACCTACAAGAAATATATAAAGAAAGACCCAATCTTTTTGCATGAGCTCCTTATAAAAGATCCTTTGTTCAAGAAAACTCATAATGATTTCTCTCCAGACGAAATTTTGGAGATGCAGAAGGAGATTTATGGATTTTATGTTGCGGGCCATCCACTAGAGAATGCTAAAATACCAGAAGGCTATTTTAGGAATTGGGCTGAGATAGAAGAATCTCAGAACGAATTGGGAGAAAAAATAGGTATCGCACTTATCTTTTCCAAAATTAAGATTCACCTAACTAAAGCTACCCAGTCCGAAATGGCTTTTATTAAGGCTGAAGATGACCAGTTTTCGCCTGTTGAATTGACTGTCTTTCCTAAGACTTGGCAAGCGATAAAAAGAGAATATGGAAAGAATCCTATTGATAAACCTTTTCTAGTATTGGGCAAAATAGAACCTAACAGAAAGATGATAGTAGATAAAGTTATACCTTTGTTTTAACTGAATATTAATGAGGTTTTTATTGTGAAAAAAGAAATTCTTCGTGAGATTGGTCGATTACTTAATCGCTTTTGTTCTCCCGATAATGTGGCTTTTGCTATTAATCGGAAGTATGGAACAAATTATACCGGCGAACAAGTCTTCTTTCTTTATGGGCAAGAAACAGATGAAGAAACGGAAGTTCCAGATTTAAGTGAGACAACCTACGAAGTAAATAACAATATTTCTTTGGTTCCAACTGATATTTCTGTTCTAAAAAGGAAAAAGCTAGAAGCCAATCATCTACAAGAACTAGCTCAAATAGTTAATAGCGAATCTAAGATTTCTTTACCCTTCAGGACTAATAGTCGCCCACTAAGATCTTCGAAAGAAACCGCGACATTAGTTATTGGAGATGTTCATTTTGGCAAGAGAACTATCTCTCTAGAAACGGGAGAGGAAGTTTATAATCGAAAGATAGCTATTAGGAAGTTAGAACAGTTGCGCAATGAATTTATCCGTATTATAAAGTTGCATGAAGTCGACGAAGCAATTATTTGTCTTATCGGCGATATTATCGATGGAGATATTATCTGGGATGGGCAATTCGCGGATATTGAAACCCCTGCTTTTGAACAACTAGAGATCTCCAAAGTTCTATGGAAAATTGGGAATGCAGTTCTACAGGCTTGTCCTGCTCTGAAATCACTACGTTTTGAGTGTGTTCCCGGCAATCATGGGCGGGTAGCTCCTAAGAAAACGGGGACAGCTAAGATTAACAATTATGATAATATTATCTATAGAGACTTATTTAATATGGCCGAGATAAAGAAAGAAGTAGATTCTTCTTCTAAAATATCGGTAGCTTATTCATCACAAGAACCTCATTTCTATGATGTTAAAGGTCACCGGGCCATGATCCGTCATAAAGGGGCTGCAGGAGGTACGGTAACCTCTTCTGGTAAGGTAAAGATTAGAGGTTGGGGTCTTATTCATAATTGTGATCTGGCCATCTGGGGACATTCTCATAATCCCCAGACATATGAATCTATGGGAACCGATGTTATTCAGAATGGATCTCCTTGTCCTATGGATGATTATGCAGAAAGTCTAGGGGTCATGAATAAACCCACACAATATATTTTCGGTACGTCCAAAGAGTTTCCTACTACCTTTGTTTATAAAATATATATATAAACTAAAGTATACTGAGAAAAAAATATGTCAAAATCTAAAGAAATTTGTGACGGCAGCATTTGTGGTGGTAGTAAAGGATCATACTTAAGCTTTATCTATGCATCAATTATATATGAGTATGAAATAGGTAGACAAAATAGTTCTATAGGGTTTCGTTTTATCTTAAGCAACTAAGGGTAGATAGAAGAAGATGTTTTTATACTCAAAGGTACTTTGTGGTGGATGTTCGGTGAACAGTGATAACATTTTTCGTATATCAATTCGAAATAGAATTGACTCGAGTATTCGCATTTTTGGAATTGGTTTTCGGCTATGTAAAATTTAAGGATATAAAAAATGAGGAGAGAATATGACAAGAACAAAACAACTTTGCGGTAGCTCTTGTAATAATAGAACACAATATAACCGTATATTAGCAAAGTGTAATTGTAGATTGAGTGGAGAATCCTACCGAATAGGATTTCGGCTTTTTAAGATCTTTTAGAAGATAAAATATACAGAAAAATAGGAGAATAGTTAATGGCTCTTCCTACTAAAGCAACTATTAGAAAAATGAAAAAATTAGGAGCTTCCAAAATAGATATTTTATATTTTTATTCGAAGGAAGGAAAGAAATATAGAGAAGTAGCAGAGAATATAGATTTTGAAGTTTATACAAATGGGGGAGATATGAATGGCGGTATCTCTACTACTTTCCCGGAATTCAGGAGTACTTGGTCTGCAGGAGATTCTGCAGGAGATTGGTCCTATATGCTAGATTGGGGACAGATATTAGAGATTCGCGTCCACAATACCCATAAATTAATTTATAAAAAACTCAAATAAATTAAGATGAGAAGATATATAGAAAAATATGGTCATTGCTTTGATAATACTAACTTCTATTCTATAACTTGTCAGAAGATTCCTTTGGTCTTTGACTATTGTGAGGCGATATCGAAATGGAATGGGAGTGGAATTAGGCTAGTTTTTAAAAAAGAGATTAAATGAGAAGATGTTTAAAAAAACGAGGGCTATCTTGGGGGAATTATGGCAAAAAGCCTCTTCTCTCTCTTAGCACATATTCTAAGCATGCTGATTATCATATTGCTCAGGATGTATGGAGAACTACAGGTTGTAGATTAGTTTTTAGAAAAGGAGAAAATAAGTAATGACTGTCCAAGAGCTTATCAAAGAATTAAAGAAATATAACCCCGATGCCAATGTCCATATCTCTTCGAATGGTTTAAACAACAGGTTAGTAAGAGTAGAAGAAGAGACTATAGAATTAGAGTGCGATGCTTGTGAACATACTTATGATTATGCTTTTATTCTTTTAAGTGGGAAAGAATGAGGAAGCATAAGAAAAAATTTGGATACTGTTTTAGGAACAACATACCTTTTATGCCATTCCTAACGACTTGTGTTCCAGAATATTGTTCGGTTTTTCTTATAACATTAGGAAGTGGCTTTAGACTAGTCTTTAAAAAAGGAACTAAAAGTGAACTTGGGTAATACATTTAATCTCTATATGATTGTCTGTAGTATAGCAGTATTTCTGGTTCTTTTTATGTTTTTTATGGGAACGATATGGAATGGCAAGAAAGAAATTGTAGGAAAGATAGACAGAATTGAGTTTGGAGAGGGCAAGTATGCCGACGATAAGATTTATTTTCAAGATGGAAGAGTTATCAGATGCGTTATAGTAGACGATAATACAGTAGAAAGAGATAAAAAAGCAAGGGTTACAAAAACAGGACAATTTCTAAGTGCTTATGATTATTGTAAAATATTTGAGGAATAATAAAAATAGGTAACTAATGAGAAGATATTTTAAAAAACAGGGATTATGTTGTTTAAATGATAAATATGATATTCTATTTATCTTGCCGATAGAAAGAAGATTAGAGTTTGCTTATCTTATTCCTTTAAAAAAATCTAATTTTAGTGGATTAAGAACTCTCCTTGTTAGAACTCATGAATAGAATAATATTGGGCTATTGTATAGCCAATACTGGTTATTCTTTTACTCTTTCTTTTTGTCAGAAGAGATATGCAAGAAACACTAGCGTTTGTTGTGGAGCTAGGATTATTTTTACTTGAATAGTTTTTTACAGACAAATCAGTAATAAAAGATTTGGGGAATAGAGGTCGGGAATAATCCCGGATAATCCTCTAGATAAACTTAGCGGAAACTGCACTTGAGACGGAGAAGTCTCGTGGCAGAAGAAGCACGGTAGGGAAAGGTTCGTCTGTTCTATAGCTTAATGGAAAAGCGCGGTCTAAACCGGCCGAGACTTTGGGTAGCACCAGTAAAGCTAGCTAAAATCTGGTCTGTACTAACTAAGTACTAATTCGGGAAAGTTTATCTTCGTTTAAAAAATTAAGACTCCCCAAATTTCTTTCTTAAGGGAGAAGCTTTTGTCAAAATTTAATCTCGAAGGGATCAAAGCAACCAAATGCCCCAAAGATAAATCGGGTATTGATTGGGATAAATATAAAGCTAATTGGGGAAAATTTCAGGATAAATGTGATGAGCTAACTAAATGGTGGCGGAGGTCTGCCGAGAATTATATGAAAAAGAATACTCGGCTTAAGGAAGAGGAGGAAAAGAAATGAGAATAGATACTCTCGCGGAACGCATTAAATTAATTCCTGAAGAAAAAGAGTGGTGGAAGAAAGGTAGTGAAGAATGGTTTAATGAATTAGCTATAAAAATGATTATACAAGGTTTTACCGAGGATGAAACTATTGAATTATTAGAACGTACTTATTATGCTGTAGCGAATTGTTATGGAGGATGAGTTGGAGAAATTATACACACTTTTGCTTTTCGACTTTAATGAGTTTCAGGAAGAGGAAAATGATGATTATTTAATAGAGGTTCTTGGTGTTAATTTATCTTTAGAGAAAGCTAAAAAAAATATTAAAATGTTAGCAAAACAAGAACAAGAAGAAAACAATCTAGATAGTGATAATTTTGATATGCATTATAGTAAAAAACACAAATCTTGGTTCGCAACTAATGGAGATGGTATAATGTTTCAAATTGTAAAGCAAAACTAGGAAGGTATAATGAACAAAAGAAATAGAAAATTAATTTATTTTACATTTACCATTTTTCTGTCAGCTATTTCTATTATATTATTCTCTTCTTGTGAAAAAATAAGTCAATGTAATCAGATTGTAGCTGAGGGACAATTAAGAAGTTTTGAATTCATAGCTCAAGGCAAATTTTATAATAATAAGATTTTATTTGAGGACGGAAGAGAATTCTCGGTTGTTGCGAGTTCTCCTTTAATAATGCCTTTTCCACTTGGAACAAAAATTAGGATTATGAATGATTCTTCTCAAAATGCGGTTATTACTAAAAACCAGCCTGAGACTTGGTGTATTGAAAGAATTTAAGGAAAGTTCATAATCACTAAGTCAAATCTTTATTGTTCTGCAGGGACTAGATCATTAAAATCTATAGTAATAGCTACCGGAGTTTCACTAGCAGTGACCGGTAAGTCAAAGGGAGATCCTGAAATAGTTAATAATGAATCAGGATTTCCGCTGGGAGGCACTACTGTAAAATGAGCACCCAATAAGTATATATGACTGTCAGGCCCACAAGGAACAAATAGACTTGCAGGACTATCAGTTATAGTTATAAGTCCATCGGGAGCACTCCAAGTTTCTCCGTAGCATCCCAAGATAGTGGTACTGCCTGTTTCAGGAATATTAGAACACGTAAAGACAAATTCTTGAGTATTCTCTCCTACTGCACTCCAATCGGCTGGTGCGGGAGATATCCCAACTTCCTCGGCAATATATTTTAAGATATCTGTTAAAGATAAAGAATCCGCGCTAGAGAAAAAATTACCACTATCTGTTACAAAAATATTATCAGAAGATAGGGTTCTTGAAATCTTAGAACTCATATTTTTTGTTCCTTCTTACCAGGCTATTAGAGAAAAAGCTTCGGATCCTGATTCTCCTCGTAAATAGATTCTTTTGGGCGATTTATTGATTCCCTTTTCTGGATCAGCTATAAAATCTAAATTCTCCATGGTTATACACTCTCCATTGAGAAGTTCGCCGTGAATATCATTGGTATCATGAGGTGTAGTCCCCGGCACTAAAGTAACACCCCAGGACCAATAAATAGTGGCGGTGGAAGTTTCTTTATTAGTCAGAATTATAGTTCTAATTCCCTGAGGGAGTTCGATAGCCTGAAAAACAGTGGTAAGAGTTACTGTCCCACTAGTTTTGTAAACTGGGTAATGAGAAGCTTGGATATTAGCCATTTTCTTTTCCTTATGTCTTAGACATCTGTCTCATCTGTTGGTTGGGAATTAGATATAACTGTATTTTCTTTTGGAGGTGTTAGTATTTTAGTCTTTTTGAAACGGTATAAAAGACTGCTGGCTCCCCCAGTTACTGCGGTAGCTAGAACAGTACTTAATTCTAGAACTGTCGCGCCATTAAACATTCCCCAAAATATAATTATTAGGGTAACAATAAATATATAGGAAATGAGATTTGCTGATACAGAAGATTTGTTCCTAATGTTCTTAAGTTTGTTATGGTGCTGAGCTTCGGAAATCTCCCATTCTTGTCTTCTCAATCTCTCTTCCTCAGTTTCAAGAGGATTATGACAGGGGAACTCGATATCTTCATCTATTTGGTTGATAAAATCTTTCATAAACTTCTCTTTGGTTTAGTTACAGGGATATAAATGATCTTTATATTTAAATCTTTACAAACTTTAATTTCTTCATCTGGAAGTCTATTCTCCCAGTTTTCTCCTTTAAAGTATACATCATATAAATTACTCTTTAAAGCTCCTAATGAACCCTTAGAATCGGGGATAATATGGTCCTTGGGAACGATATCTAGAGCAATTAGCATCTCTTTCCGTTCTTCATAAGGGAAGATGGGATGTCCCTTAGCTTCTGCGACTCTTTCATCTGTTGCTAAACCAATAAATAATTCATCGCAAAGCGAGGCAGCCTGTCTGAGCAATCTAATATGATCGATATGTAGAACATCAAAATAACCGCAGGTATAACCGAGAATCATCTAAACCTTCTTTTAATCTTCTTCTAAAGAAGAAAGAATTTCTTTTAGGGTGGTAGTACTTGTTCCTTGTTTTGAGACTACAGAGCTAGCTGCTGCCATACTAAAATCCAAGGCTTCTCTTATATTATATCCTAAAGATAGAGCAAAGGCTAAACTAGCAGTTGTAGTATCTCCCGCCCCAGTAACATCTATTATCTCCTGAGCTAAAGCTTGAGAAGCATATCCTCTCCTTTCATCCCATAAAAAAGCTCCTTCTTTAGCAAGAGTAATTATAAGTTTAGAACAGTTAGCTTTATTATATATCTTCTCAATTTCTTTTTGATCAAGAAAATCAGAGAATTGTAGGTCTTTCATATTGGGTTTTAATAAGAAAAAACCAGTATAAAGATCTAGGTTTCTTTTATTGGGATCAATTATTGTTTGGGGGGCTAGTCCTAAATTTTTAATTGCATTTATAAGTTCTTCAGTAACAACACCTTTTCCATAGTCAGAAAGAACAAGATAGTCTATATCCTCTCTAATTTCATATAATTGCGCGATTAATTGTGAGGTAATATAACCACTCACTCTTGTATTTATTTCTTCATCTAATCTTATTGCAATCTGAGAATGTTGTTTAGATAGAACACGAGTTTTAGTAGTTGTTGGTCTATCCAAATCTTTGACAAAAGGATATTTTATACAGTTGCCTTCTCTTGCCAACCTTTCCAAACTATCTCCTGAATAATCAGTACCTACGACTCCTAGCAAATTAACATTTGCCCCTAAGGAAACTAGATTATTAGCTACGTTAGCAGCTCCACCTAGCCTTAATTCTTCGGTTGAACTGTCGATTAAGGCAATAGGACAAGGAGCCTCAGGACAAATCCTATCTATACTAGCATAAAGATACTTATCTAGGATAAGATCGCCCAAAACTACTATTTTAGGTTTTTTGTGCTGCTCTAAATATAAAGACATTTGTTGTAACTTATTCTTCACTGAGTTCTCTTATCTTAGTAATTATCTTGGATGTAGAAGTCAAACTATTGGATCCAATGAATTTTATTTCTGTATTGGTTTCTCTACACAAAAGTAATTCTTCCTCTGGAAGTTTTCCTTCCCAATCTAAGCCCTTAAAATAATAAGTGGGTTGGAGTGTTTTTATAATTGATAAAGGACCAGAAGTGTCTGGTATTACTAAAGAAACATCTTTTAGAGCGTTTAAAAGGAGAAGTCTTTCAGAATAAGGAATAATTGGCCTTTTAACTAAAAGCTTTCCTTGTTCTTTAACTCTCTCATCCGTAGCTAGTCCTACAATAAGAAAATCACAGTATTTTTTACATTCTCTTAGAAAGAGAATATGACCTTCATGAAGAAGATCAAAACAACCACAAGTATAACCAACCATCTTAGTCCCTTTTATTTAGAATCTTTGAGATTGCCAAATAAATATCTAAAACTGGTATCTCATTCAAACAATTACTTTTACACTTACTTTTATAACAAGATAAACAAGTTCTTTTTGGACTTAAAATTATGCTATTATTGGACAAATCATTTTTAAATTCATGAGGAGAGAAGATATTGTTTAGCAAAACAACTGGAATATTTAGTTGATTAGCTATATTCATACCTAAACTAGGTAAACATAAAACTACTTTTGCCTCGTTAGTTATTTGGAACCAATCTTGATAACTATTTGTAGAAATAGAAAGAGCAAATTCTCCAAATTTTCCTTGCAAACTCTCCCCAATTTTTCTTTCTTCTTCCTTTTTACTGGATAAAATACCGACATGTCTTTTCTCGTTGACAAGAAAGGAAACAATTTGTTCCCAGATTTTGTATTCAAGACATCTTGTCTCCCATGTCGTTCCTGCGTTGGGAATTAGAAGTAAATCGTATTTTTTTGTATTAGTTTTATTAAAATTCCAAATTGCTCTATCTTTATAATAGGTCAACCCAAAAGCTCTAAATAGACCTTCCGTATGACCATAAGGATATTCTTTCATAAAATTATCATCTAGTCCAAAATGCCAAATATCATTAAAAGTTTCTGAACAGACTATCTTGTTGTTAGAGTTTAGAAAGAACCCGTATCTAGTTCCCTCAAAATTATTAATAAAACTACAGGCCTCTTCATCTTTATCTAAATTTATAATAATATCATAGGTTTTGCCTAATAATTGCCAAGCAACTTTGAAATCTATAACTCTATAATTTTCCCAGTCTAGGTCTATCATTTTTATGATATCGGGGTAATTAGTCACAAAATCTACTTTTATTCCACTGCCAAACATAAACTTTAGATTACTAAAGAGCGGAGCAGTTCTTACTACATCTCCTGCCCGTCCGAGTTTAATAATAAGAATTTTCTTATTCTGTTTTATATAATGTAAGCAGCGAGGACAAGTAGATGAATCTTTCTTATGAAATTTACAAGGTAAATTTCCCTTGAAATATAAACAATCAGTAGAAAAATTAGATTGCATATTTTCGTTCCAATCGCTCTAGATATCCTTTAGCCGAAGATAGTAAAAAAGGACTGTCTTCAAAATTCCCCATACCAATGTTACAGCAAGCACAGAGTAAACCACGAATCTTTCCTGTCAAATGATCATGATCAATAGCTAATGCCTGACCAATCTCTGGTTTTTTGCAGATTGCACAACAAGCAGACTGATCTTCTACTAACTTCTGATAATCTTTGGCGGCAAGATTAAATTTCCGTAAGTGACCATATTCTTTCATTTTAATAGCTCGGGTGATTCGGACCTCGGGCCGCTGCAGATATATTCTTTTTTTAAGTTTTGCTTCTGGAAGACTTGCCCGGGCCTTTGCGCGTGCAATTGCCTCAGGTTTCTTCGTATAAAGACACATGCAACGTTTACAATAGTAGGCATATCCAGATTTACGCTTTTTGCTGGGAGAAAAGTCAGAGGAGATTTTGTCTTCTAAACATTTAGAACAAATCATCTGATACTCTTGCGATGGTAGTCGAGCAAATCTCTGAAGCTATCTAAATAATCAATCTTGGGTTCCCATCCCAAACTATGTATTTTAGTAAGATCGGGGATTTGTAAAGTAGCATCAGAAGGACGGAGTAAAGCTTGATCTACCACTACTTTTATCTTATCTTTCATAGGAGACAGAGAAATCATATCTTGAAGAAATTCTCCTACAGTTTTAGTAATATTTCCGCCGATATTATAAACTTCTCCTGATTCTCCCTTTTCGGTTAGAAGAATATAAGCTTGAATTGTATCTCGCGCGTCCATATATGTGCGCACTGAATCTAAATTCCCTACTTTTATAATAGGTTCCTGTAGTCCTTTTTCTATTAAGGCGATTTGCCTTGTAAAAGCTGACTCAAAGAATACTTTTCCTCTTCTTGGCCCACCATGTGTAAAAGCTCGGGTTATTTTTATTGGTAATCCATATGTTTTGGCATACATATAACCTAATCTATCTTGCCCACACTTACTAACTGCATAAGGACTGATAGGGTTAAGAGGACAATCTTCTGTAATAGGAGTTACTTTAGGATTCCCATAAACTTCTGAAGAACTAACTATGATAATTTGTGGGGGGTTTTTAATTAGACGACAGGCCTCCAATAGATTACAGGTTCCAATAATATTAGTTTTTAAAGTATCGACTGGGGCCAGATAAGAAGTAGGAACATATGATTGTGAAGCAAGAGAAAAAACTCTATCTGGCTGTACTTCTTTTAAAATAGTTTGTAGAGAAAGTAAATCATTAAGATCTCCATCTACTAAATGAAGATTAGGATGATTTAGAATTTTTCCGTCAATTAGGTTCTCTAGGGAAGATCTCCAACGCTTTAGGCCGTAAACTATATCTCCACGGCTTAAGAGTTCTTCTCCTAACCAACTTCCCACAAATCCCGTAATTCCTGTACAAAAACTTATCATTCTAATCCCTCATATCTTTTATAAAAACTATTATCAAAAAAAGACTTAAATAAAATATATACTATTTCTTCCAATTCTGTATTATTTTTATAATATTTGAAGAAAGGTAAGTGTTCAGTAGTATTTAATTTTGGGACTATCTTGTCAAAAGAGAACCCCAATAAATTAAATTCATTGGAGAGTTGATTTTGTAGATCCTCAAATTTTATTATTCGTATCTTTTTTTGTATATTGGGGTTAATACTCTCAATATAACCTTGGGTCCCATAATTAGAAAAATAAGGAACAGATTTGACAAAATCATTAATAGAAAGAAACTCGGGAATGTTTTTCCATTTTAGATTAAAAGTCCACATACTAACTATTAGATCGTATGGGTTTCTGATAGAGACAAAAATAGTTTCTATCGTTTTGCTACTTACTCCTAAACTAGCACAGTATGTATCAATGAAAAACACAGCTTGATCTATCGGCATATGTTTATCGCCATTAATGAAAGTAACATTTTCAATAGAATCATCTTTTGATTCAGTTTTTGTTGCAAAATCTTTGTCTAATAAAAATGCATTTGGAAGACTTGAATCGTAATCTGCTATTCTCCAATATTTATCAGGAACAGTCTTCTGCAGACAATTTTTTATTGTAGATCCTCCAGCTTTAGGCAAATGGTTATAAAGTATAGTCTTTGAAAAGAGCATTATTATTTCCATACCTTAAAAGTGCCCCGATGACCCACTTGTTTGCCTAAAGACTCTCCTACTGTTCCATAAGAGGGTAGAAAATCTACTAATTCTACCAATCGGGGGATAGGATCTAAAGTAGATAATATCGCATTCATACAATTTAAATTTGGTCCCCACCAATTAGAAGAATCAGAGTTTAATTCACTTCCTGGATAAAATACTGCATAAGGATGTTCCTCCCCAAATCTATTGTCTATAAAAGTTTCGACACACATCATTTCTTTAGTGACATTCCAAGAACATTGGAGAGCTTGGATTGGATTTTTAAGATGATAGATAAGACCAAAAACTAAGACAATATCAAAAAGCCCTATACTATCTATAGAAATTTCTTCGGGTTTTAACCAGAGACTTTGGACTTGAGATTCTCTTAATTTACAAGCTAAATCGAATGGTTTTTTAGTTCCTATCCCATTATGTTTTCCCCATGGGATATCACCCCAGCAAAAGGAATCAACTGCTAAGACCCTACTTGCGCCCATCTCTTCACAACCGAAGGAATATAGACCATCCCAAGCAGCATTATCTAGCACAGATTTACCTTTTATAAATTCATCTGCTATTTTAAACCTATTGTTTAAAATAGATTTTCCTGTCATTCCCTCTGGCCAAACTCCCCAAAGAGGTTTTGTTCTAATGCCATCCCCTACTTCTATGCAATGAAACCATTCTAAACTGTCAACGGCTAATTGTTTTTCTTTTTTGGTCATTTTAAAACTCTACTTATAGGGGTTTTCTCGCCAAAACTTGTATTGCGGGAGCAGCATGTGAATCTTCAGTTCCTGTTGCTTCTACTTTAAAACCTGCTGCTTGCATCTTTTCAACTAAAACAGTTAAGGTAAGACCTACAACATGAAACTCTCCAGGGCTACTTTGAAGGCCATACATTACGGTAAGATACCAATCTCTCTTTTGTTTATTCCCAGCTAGCTCAGCTTCATAGAGTAACTTACCAACTGAAGCCATATCTGGGA
>Ga0265297_10003816_pt1 | contig 26166 bp, 33 predicted proteins | sample Munlanlwell13791_FD_192502 | JGI IMG/M metagenome (GOLD analysis project Ga0265297, IMG submission 192502) | Leachate microbial communities from a municipal landfill in Southern Ontario, Canada - Leachate well 137-91 | ecosystem: Engineered > Solid waste > Landfill > Unclassified | place...
CACGTTTAAAAAAGAAAAGTTTTCCGAGGAAAAGAAAAGGGAATTGACGAAGGCCGAGAAGAATGTCCACTTTGACGAGATCAGAGATTACATGGACAAGGCCGAACTTGACTTAAATAGGAAAATGCTTTCTATCCTCAACAGGGAAAAGACAAAACTTTTACCCATGTTTGAAAGTGCGATCAAGCGAAATGATTTCGCTGATCTTCATAGATTGAGATGGACGCTTAAAAGTATTTACGCCCAAATGTTTCAGGAGGAAATGAAAAAACTCTTTGAATTTGGGAAACTAAAATCAAGTTATGAAATTAAACGTCCAGCCCCATCTACGGGTGAGGACATTGTCAGAAGGATTAACGAAAGGGCTTTCTCTCTGGCGAATTTCCATGAAAAGAAAATGATGGAAACTCTAAAGGGGATTGCCGCCGTTGCCATGATGGATCCTCAAGTAATTGATGACGAGGCTGTTGCTAGGGTTAATGCTGGCTTTGACGAATTTGCCAAGCGAAGCGTCCCAGCAACGGCCTCACTTTTGACTTCTTCGGAGATAAACAATGGTAGGGCGTTCACTTTTGAATCTTTTAAAAATGATATTTACGGTTATCAGTGGTCAGCCATTCTTGATAAACATACTTGCAATTATTGTTACAGCATGGACGGCAGGGTGATCGGCGTTGATGACAAGGCATTCAGCGATTATCATCCGGGGGAGGTTCATTTTGCTTGCCGTTGTATCTGGGTGGCGATTATGAAGGAAGAAGAAAATCCGCCTCCATTTACAGGTATTCCCGAAGGTCTTAGGCCACAATCGCAGGTTTCGGCTTGGGAGTTTCAGGATATTGAGTATCCGTTAGCTGGTTCTGGCAAGAGAAAAATGCCGTATGGCGTGGGCGTCTTTACGGAAAGGAGGTTAAAATGTCAAGGGATGAACACACAATAAATGAAGTTGGCGAGAGCGTAGCTGTTCTAATGACGAAGTTTGAGGCATTTTCCAAAGACTTTCAAGACTTTAAAAAAGACAATAAAGAGTTTTGCGAAAGCACAACTAAAAGGGTTTCGGCTAATGAAGATAGCGTCTTAGTGATCAACGCGAAGATCGGTAATCTGGCTATTTTTCAGACTGTTTTTGCAACCATAATCGGGGCAATCGCTACCTATTTAGGACTTAAAAGATGATAGGATTTTTTGATATCTTTCTAGATTACCTGCGTTTGGTATCCTATTCGTTGATTGTTATTTCCTCAATGCGTGGGATATTCAAGGGGAGGTTTAATAATTACCTGTTTTTAGGTGATGTCGTTATTGCCTGCGGATTGTTTTTGGCCGGAATGCACTCAAGTATTTTTGGTAAGGACAGAGCGTTATTTAGCGATCTGATTTTAACTCCCTCGTCTGTTTTTTGGGCGACAATTCATTTTATTAACTTTTTAAAGAATATAAAAAATGGGGGTTGAATTATAAAAATGTGCTATGATTATTTAGGAGGGCAAAATGGCTTTAAAATTTCCTGCTGATTTTGAAAATTGCGTTAGGGGAGGGGGTAGAGTGAGGACAATCGCCGTCAAGGGAGAAAAAGATAAGTATATGCACGTTTGTTATCTTAACGGTAAATCATATCCGGGTGAAGTAAAAACTAAGAAAGAGGCTTCGGAAGTCAATGCCTATCTTCAGGGGCAGGGATATGTTGAAAAAGAAGGGGAACTGGTCAAAGGTTCTGAAACGAAACTAAAAAAACTTATCCCCCAAATAGAACTTAACGAAAAAACTTTCTCTTCAAGAGATAAAACTTCAGAAATTGAGATTTTGCATTCCGGCGAGTGGGAACATCCTCAATATGGCACGATTGTTATTACCGAAGAAGACATTGATCGGTTTATAAATTCTTTTGACGATAAAGTAAGGAAGGTTGATATTGCCGTTGACCAAGAGCATATGCCGGAGAAAGGTGCGGCTGGGTGGTTCAGGTCAATGAAAAAGGTTTTTGAAGATGGGAAGGCCAAGTTAAAAGCAACGGTTGAATGGACAAAATTAGGCACACAGCTAATCAAAGACGGCATTTTTAAATACTTTTCGCCAGAGTTTGAATTTCAATATGAAGACTTGGAAACCCATGAGATTTTTGACAATGTTCTTTTAGGTGGGGCGTTGACGAATAGGCCATATTTCAAAAGCCTTGCCCCTGTTGCTTTATCAGAAAATATGTTTGCCGGATTTACCGGAAATTTAATAGTGAAAGGAGGTGAAAATAGAATGACCAAAGACGAACTTAAAGCCAAATTAGCAGAAGACCCGGCTTTTGTTCTTCCCGAAGATGCCAGCGAAGACGAGAAAAAGGCATACGAAGAATTAAAGGCTGAGCCAGCTAAGGATGCTGAGGATACCGAAAAGGAAGGAGATGAAGAAGAAGAAAAAGAAGTGAAAGGTAGCGAAAACTTCATTTCCAGAGCCGAACATCTTAAACAAATGAACGAGATTAAATCTCAGTTAGGAATTGTTGAGAAAAGACTTAGATTTAAAGAAGTTCAAGAACAGGTGTCAGGTTTCGTGTTCTCTGAAAGCAATCCCGATGGTGTTCTTTTGCCGAAAAACAAGGAAAAAGCGGCTGATATTTTGATGGCCGCCAGTCCCAAAGTTTCGCAATTATTCTCTGAGTTCTTGAAAGAGCTTCCTAAAGTTTCTGCCAAACTCTTCAAAGAAGAGGGGGGAGAAGGGGTTTCGGTTAATGATGGAAAACAATCAAAAATTGATTCCGCCGTTGCCGAGGTTCTTAACAATAACAAGAACATGAAATACAGCGAAGCCTTGAAAGTTGTTTCTAGGCAAAGCCCCGATCTGTTTAAATAAATCGGGAAAAAATTAACTTTTTTTAGGAAGGGAGGTGAGTAGTAATGAGTCAAGCATCAAATCAGATTGTTAAGTCTTTCGTTGCTGGTGAGGATTTATCTTCGTGCCAGTATTATGCAGTTATGATTGAACTAGGGACTAGCAACACCGTGATCAAGGCCGGGACGCCTGCCGCTGAAGGAACTCATGTTGTAGGTATTCTACAAAATGAACCTGCAGACGGAGAAGCCGCTTCGGTTGCGATAGGTGGAACCTCTAAATTGATCATGGCCGCCGCTTGCGATGCCGGAGAAAAGATTATGTCTAGTTCCGGCAAAGGTACGCCAGCAGATGCAGATCAAAAGTCTGTTATCGGTATTGCCCTTGAGGACAATGCGACTGGTAATAACGGAGTGATTGAAGTTTTAATTACTCCGGGTGGCGTTTCGCAGGCCAATGAATCTAACTAAAAAAAGTTAAGGTTCAAATTAGGATAGAAACTTTTTGTAAGTTTGAAAGGAGGTGAAAAATATGAAATACAGCGAAGCGATTAAGCAATACTCTCAATCTTTAACGATGAGGGAAATTGCAAAATTAAACGGTGAGATGAAATTTTCAAATCCCACCGAGAAAGATGTTCACGTTGATTCCGTCTTATCTGGAGTGTCTATTAGATACTCTAATGACGAAATGATCGCCGACCAAGTTTTACCTGTCGTTCCTGTCAAAAAGGAATCAGATAAGTATTACATTTATACTCGTAACTGGAGGCTACCGCAGTCAAAAAGAGCCGCTGGTGCAGAAGCAAATGAAGTGGACTGGAATGTTAGCACTTCCACCTATCAATGCGAGGAATACGCCTTGAAAGATTTTGTTGCTGACCGGGTTCGTGATAATGCGGACAATCCGTTAGATATGGATGTTGATACCACGGAAAATCTTGGAGAGTTGATCATGTTGGGGCGAGAGAAAAGAGTAGCAGACATTGTTTTTGGTTCTGCTAACTATGGTACTCAGACCTCTGCCTTGTCCGGGGCAAACTGCTGGGACGATTACGCAGGTAGCGACCCTATTGGCGATGTGCGTAGTGCTAAAGCGACTGTTCATGCCGCTTCTGGTAAAACTCCAAATGTTATGGTTATCGGTTATCAGGTTTTTAACAAATTACTTGATCACCCTGACGTTCTTGAAAGAATTAAGTACACCCAGAAAGGTCTTGTTACTGCCGATTTATTAGCTTCTCTTTTTGAGGTTGATAAAATTTTGGTCGGTAAAGCCCTTTATGATTCTTCTATGGAGGGTGCTTCTGAAAGTCTTGGTTACATTTGGGGCAAATCGGTTTCACTACTTTATTCTCAACCGTCCCCTGGTCTTAAAAAGATTTCCTTCGGCTATCAATTCCAAAGTAGAGGTTTTAGAACCAAAAAATGGCGTGAAGAAGGTAGAGAAGGTGATTTTATAGAAACAGGTGAGATTAGAGATGAAAAGGTAGTCGGTGCGGCCTGTGGTTATCTCTATACCACGGTTATTGCCTAGTGTTGTTTGAAATTGGTGGTTGGGTAGGAGAGGATGAACTAGCCCTTTACCTCTCCTCCCGACCATTAAGAAAGGGGTGGGGTCGGATTAAACGATTAAATATCCCAATCCTAAAAAGTTGTTTATCCTTGAAAGGAGGTGAAAAGAAACAATGATTCTTAAAAATAAGTATGCTGTCTATGTTGCTCACAAATTTATGGGCAAGGCTTATGTTGTTGTCCAGAAATGGACTGCTCCTGATGCTCCTAGCGGAACTGCTGTTTTGGCCTCCACGTTATTAACGACTGCGGTTCAGACAATTACCACCGGGATTACTAACCCGGATTTCCCCAGACTTTTATGCGTTGATTCTGATGGAGCCGCTACCGGGAACGTGGTTGTTACCGGAACAAATATCAGGGGTGAAGCCATTACCGACACGATTGCCTTAAACGGAACTAATGCCGTTGCTGGTGTTAAAGCCTTCAAGACTGTTACGAGCATTCAGTTGCCTGTTAAAGCCGCTTCCGAAAGCGTGTTTGTTGGTGTTACCGATAAACTAGGTTTGCAAAGCATTCCTTTATCTACCTCTGTTATTTCTGAAACCAGCGGTACTTCTGCCGATACTGGCGGAGCCGTTTTAACCAGAGATGCCGATGAAGTAGAGAAATGCGTGTATGACCCGACAACTGAATGTAATGCTTCTGCGGATAAAGTCGTTGTATATATCAGCGATGAATTACCAAAGAAGGTCGGAGGTTATACGTCTTAATTAAAATAGTTTTGTCGTGCTGTCGCCTCTGAATAGCCGACAAGTAAAATACAAAAAATAAAGGAGGTGATTATTTATGGCTAGTCAAGCAAAACTAGATGCTTCTGATTTTGAACCGAAAGGTTTGAGGTCAAGAGATTATGCTTCCTACCGTGCCCCCAGATATGACGAGGTGGCAAGGGCGGTGGTTGATGAGGGCAATGCCTATTACCCTGCTTCGGTCAATGCAACCGCCAAAGACGAAACAACGGTGATTGCCGCTCCGGGTGCTGGGAAATGTCTCAGAATTAAGACTTTAATGGTCAATAATGTGGGGTCAAGCCAAATTGTTGTTTCTTTGCAGGAAGGCGTAAGCGGTGCAGAGAAGTTTAAAAATTCTATGCCTCAATATGGCTCAATGTGGAACCTGAACTTGATCGGTTCTTATTGGATTTTAGCCCCTAATACCAGTCTTGAGGTTAATCTTTCCGCAATAGGAAATGTTAATGTCCAAGCCGGTTATGATATAGTAGAGGCAATTCCTACCGAGGAATTAACCGATTCAATGTCCATTGAGGAAGATGTAGAAACTGATTTAACAGAAGGTGCTTAAAAATGGCAAGAATATATCAAGACAATAGTGATTCTTTAGTAATTGGTGAAAGTTTTGCCAACGATTCAAGTCTTAGAACCACAGATCAGCTTGATATTGCAGAGCAGACGGCAAAAGGGGCTGTCAGGGCTATTACTGACAGCCTTCTTTTGTCTGACGGCTTGGCAAAATCAGGGGTTAAAGTAGCCTCAGATTCAATAAGTATCGCTGACGATAAGGCTTTTGAGGCTGAATTTTACCGATCTTTGGCAGATTCTCATTCAATCGCTGAGGCAATAAACAAGGCGATAAAGCCGGTTTTGCAAGATAGCACCAGCTTTTCTGAAACGATTACGAGGATAATTCACCTTGTTGACGGTGTGGGAACAACCTTCAAACACAATTTATTTGATCTTCAAACATTTCAAGAAGAAATTATCACAAGAGCCGGAAAAGGATTAACCGATACTCTTTCTATTGCCGAAGCATTGGCAATTTCCGCCGGATTGAATGTTGCCGACACTCTTTCTTTGGCCGATGCAAAAGCCATTGATGTAGTTAAGTCTTTGGCAGACACGGTTTCATTTGCCGATGGTGAAATCGTTTACGATGTAACCCAAGAAGTATGGTGGGGAATGATTAAATGGAAATCCGCCTGTCATGGCGGTATTTAGAGGGGAGGTGATAGCTTATGTTGGTCAAAGTTACTAGAGGGGGCGTCAAACACAATGACGTCTTCTACAAAGAAGGCCAGACTCTTGAACTTCCAGACGAAAAGGCCAGACAAATTATTTTCGCCGGAAACGTAGAGGAGGTTAAAGAAGTGCAACCAGTTGCACAAGAGCCAAAACCTGTTGAAAAAAAAGCTGAGGAAGTTAAAAAAGAACCAGTAGAACAAAAGGCAGAAGTTAAACCCGATGTTGGCTGGACAATTAAAGAGATTCTTGAATATGGTGCCTCAAAAGGAATTAAAAGCCTTGAGGGGAAAAGCAAGGCCAAGATGATTTCTTTAATTGAAAAGGGGGTGAAATAGAATGGGAATTAAACTCACAAGGAAGATTGACGGCAAAGAGGCCGAGATGGGGGTTATCTTTTTGAATGGCAAGGCCGTTGTAAGTGATGATTCTTTCCAGAAGCTGAAAAAGCGTGGCTTCACGAAAGACGACTTAAAAAAACAAGGATTTGGCCTTGAGGCAGATGAACTGAAAAAGATAGCTTCAAAAAAGTAAATTACTTTATTTTTTAAATAGGAAGGAGGTGAAAAATATGAAAAATGCTTTAGATATTGTTGGTCATGGCCGTGCTGTACTTCGTGATGAGGTCGGCCGGGTGAAGGAACTTCGTGATTTTGACAACGTCTTTACCGATGTTGGCGATGCTCACGTTGCTGATCAGATGGCGTCTACTCCCGGTGAAGACCCAATGTCCGATATGGCGATTGGTACTTCTGCTGTTGAGTTGACTGCGGGCGATACTCAGCTTGGAGGTGAACTTGATCGGAACACTTTAACTTCGTTCACGCAAGGTGCTGGCGGTGATGATAATAAAGTTGTCTATGTCGGCGATTGGGCGGCAGGAGATGGAACAGGAGCAATTACGGAAGCTGGTATTTTTAACAGCCATACGGCTGATTCTGGTACTTTGCTCTGTGCTCAGACGTTTTCTGTTATTAACAAAGGTGCAAGCGATACTTTACAGATCACTTGGACAGTAACCTTTGGGTAAAATTAAAAACTAAATTGATTTAAAAAAATTAACGGTTGTATTTTAGCCGTTGGGTTGGGAGGGAATAGGGATTTTGCTTAACAATATGGAAACAAAAAGCGTCTTAGTCGCCGTTACGCATACAGGGCAAACGGTAACAGGACTTGAATCAAAACTGTCTAAATGGATTTATGAAACCCCTTTTGGGGCAGAATTGCATTTCTCAAATATAAACCCGACCTATTCAAACAGGAATACGGTTGTTAAATACTTTCTTAGGCAGACAAAACATACTCATCTTTTATTTATTGATTCCGACACCGTTCCTTTCTCTAATCCTGTTTTAATGGCCGATCTTGGTCTAGATGTTGTTGGTGGAGTGTATCCTTCTTGGAGGGTAAATCATTATGAATGGCTGGCGATGGACAAGACACCTAGCGGTTATGTTCAAATTCCGGCGGAAAAAAGGAAAGGAATTGTTGAGTGTGATGGTCTTGGGGCTGGTTGCCTGATGATGACGAGGGAGGTTTTATCATCTCTGCCAGACCCTTTTGCGGATAAGGTAAGAGCAGACGGAACTAGGGAAGTCGGGCATGATTATTATTTTTGCGAAAGAGTGAAGGAAAAAGGATTTAAAGTTTGGGCTAATTGGGATTTACTCTGCGATCATATTAAACAAGTTCCGCTTTTAACAATTATTGATGCGATGAAAAGAGCCTTTGATGACGGTTACAAACAGGGAACTCTTGACCGATCAAAACCAAAAGGCTAACATTATGTAGTTAGTTTAGGGAGATAAAAATGGCCGATTATCCTACCGCCAAAACAGATGCCGTTGATAATTCCACAGATGTACTGGCGAAACATTTAAACAATATAGAAGACAAGTTAGGCATTGGTGCTTCTAACCAAGCCCCTGCGGTTAATACTCTTCTTGCCGGAACAGCCACCGATAATTCAGAATGGGCGGCCATACAAGCGGCTCTAAAAACTTGGGACGGCTGGATTGAGGCCGGAGAAACTTTTGTCTATGTCTCAGTTTCAAGTCTAAAAATTGAAGGCAAAGACGTTACTGCTAACTTCCCGAAGGGAACGAAGATCAAACTCACAAATGATAGTGCCGTTAAATACTATTATGTTTCAGCGGCAGCATTCTCTACCGATACGACTTTAACTCTTGCTGGAGAGGTTGACCTTGCCAGCGACACAATTACCCTGCCTTATTACTCTTATGCCGATAGGCCACAGGGATTCAAAAGAGGCGAAGATTATTTCAAAGCAAAAGCCTATTTAAGTGCGGCTCAGGAAAATCTTAGTCATGGCGTTTGGACAAAGATCAATTTGGATGCGGAAGAATATGACCCAAACTCTAATTTTGATGTTGCTAACTACAAATATGTTGTTCCAGTAACAGGCACCTATCACATTTCGCTTCAAGCCGGTATCTTGTCGGCAGGAATTGAGGCTGATAAGATGTATCGGGTAAGACTATATGTCAATGGCGTTGGTCAAGAGTTTTGCGGACTGCATACTTCCTACGCCGAATCCCTTAATCCTCAACTGGTTACTTCTAGGCAACTGACAAAGGATGATTACCTAGAACTTTACGTCAAAAACTACGGTGCAAACGATACCTCCGATGTCGCTTCTGGTGCCGCCGAAACTAGAATGGTGGTGGAGTGGGTCGGACTGTAACTGTAAAAAAACGGAGATAAATAAATGAAATATGGGTCGTTCAAATACGGCGATAGTACCAACTATGGCCTTAATAATTCTGTTTCGGACACAATCTCTTTTGCTGAGGCGGTAAAAACTTCTTTCAAACTCGTTCTCGCTGACAGCGTTTCTTTCTCTGACGGTTTAGTTAAAAAAATATCCCCTTCTCTTGCGGATACAATTAGCTTTGCCGATGCTATAAATAAGTTTGCCGTTACCGCTTCGTTATCAGACACAATTTCTCTTGCTGATAGCCCAGCTTCTTTAATGAAGTTTCCTCTTTCAGACACAATTTCCTTTTCAGATTCATTGACAATTAAAATCTCGCCGAATTTATCCGATTCAATCTCTTTCAGCGATTCCCTTGAAAAATTTACGATTAAGGTTTCTCTCTCGGATACGATTTCCCTGAGTGATGCACCCACCGCTTTGTTCAAATTCCCATTGGCAGATTCAATCAGTTTTGCCGATGCGTGCAACTCCTGCACATCTCTAAACAAATCAGATGCAATTTCCTTTAGTGATAGCTTGGAAAGAACGGTTGTATTTAAACTTTCGCTTGCCGACAGTATCAGTTTTTCAGACGGCGATAAAATATCATTCGGACTAACTTTGGCCGATTCGCAAAGTATAGACGATGCCTTGATTAAAGGCCAAGTTGTTGCAAAATCAGATAGCATTTCGTTTTCCGATTCGCTTCATTATGTTTCCGGGTTGGGTCTTGCTGATAGTATCTCCTTTTCCGATAGCCCAGCGGTTTCCATTTCAAAAAGTGTTTCTGATAGCATCTCTTTTTCCGAACAATCAGCCCAAAAGGCAGTTGCCAATTTAGCCCTAGACGACAGCATAAGTTTTGCTGATGGCCTAGTTTCAAAATCTGTTGTTTCCCTTGCCGATACCGTTTCGCAAACAGATCAATTAGCCTTAAAGTTTGACGCTAAAAGAGCCGTTTCGGATACAATCTCCATCAGCGAGGCAGGCGTAAATTCACCTTCCGTTATCCTTTCCGATTCAATTTCAATCGGTGAAACTTTTGCGAATGTCCTAACTCTAAAATTATCAGACAGTATTTCTATCTTAGAATCGTTGTCTAAAGATGCCACTTTTGAGAGGGGCATTGATGATAGCATTTCAATTTCGGAATCGGCGGTAAATAGCCCACAATTACCATTTTCGGATTCAATTAGCTTTGCCGAAGGTTCTTTGAGGGGTGTAACGGTCAATTTATCAGACAGCTTGGGAATTGTTGAAACTCTTGCCAATCAGTCAACGATGGGAATTGCCGACAGCATTTCCATTGCCGAGGCAATCGTTAAAGAGATCGTTAAACCGTTCACCTCAAGTATCACAATCGTCGGTAGCGTAACCTCAAGATCGGTAGTAAAAGGTTTGACGGATTCAATTTCCCTTTCCGATTCAGAATCAACTCAGACAGACAGGAAGATATCACTTTCCGACAGTATTAGCTTCGCCGATTCTTTGGCGGTTTCATTCTCAAGTGTCCAATCCTCAGACTGCGATCTCTTTGACGAAATAGCGATCAATGTTTCGCTACCAGAAGCAGATAGTATAAGTATTTCAGAAGATTTGGTCAAAGGGGTTACTACTACCCTTTCCGATGCAATCAGTATTGCCGAAGATATTAGTGCCGGAGGTGGTGGTAATAAGTACCTATCAGATACAATTTCCCTTGCCGATTCTTTGGCGATTCTTTCTGCAAAATCTCTTTCAGATTCACAGTCAATTTCAGACGCTTCGGCCATATCGGTTAAGATTGCTCTTTCAGAATCAATCGCCATCGTTGAAAGCGTAGCCAATAAACACTCCGGCTCGCTTTCAGATTCAATTTCCATTACCGAAAGCGAAACGGAAAAATCCTCATTTAAACCTAGCCTTGAAGATTCGCTTGCCTTAGATGAGAGTATTCAAAAAACGGCCTCACTCGCCAAAGGCGACACGATAAGTATTGCCGAGAGCGAGTTGTCTGCCATTGGTATTGCCAAGAATGATAGCCTCTCCACTTCGGAAGAATTATCAAAAGAGGCGGTGATTTCTGAACAAGATAGCCTTCCAATTTCTGAAAATATCTCAAAAGAAGCCTCTACTATTCTGGCTGATTCACAAAGCATCTCCGAATCGGAAGAAACTGAAAGCGTCTATAAAAAAGACCTGACCGAGAGTGTTGATTTATCGGAAAGTTTGGCTAAAAAATCGGTGATTGTTAAGACGGATAGCGAGGCCATATTAGAATCTCTTGCCAATGAGGGAAGCCTAAAGATATCCGATAGTGTTTCTTTCGCTGAGAGTGAAGCCTTAGAAGTAGGGGTCAATAAATCCGAAAGTGTTTCCCTATCAGATTCAATTACCGGCAAAGATTTAGCCAAAGCCCTTCAAGATAGCCTTAGTATCTCAGAGGATTCTTCTGAAGGTTCTGACTTCTTTGTTACGCTGGCCGATGCGTTATCTCTATCAGAAGCGGTTGCCAAAAAACCAGTCGCCAAGAAATCAGATAGTCTTAGCTTTTTAGAATCGTTAGTGCCAGTTTCCGGCAAAGGATTCTACGATTCATTATCAATTTCGGATAGTATTCAAAAAGAGGTTGAATATCATCTCGGACTTTCTGATTCGGTCAGCGTTTCGGATAGCGGTGTCAATGAATACACTCTAAATCTAAGCGACACTATTTCCCTTGCCGAAAGTAAGGCGTTTGAGGTTTGCGTAGTAAAATCAGATAGTATCGCCATTACAGAAGAAATGATTACCAGCGAGATACCCCAGCAGAGAATCGCCCAGATGGGATTCATGCGTACGGTATATATGTAAAATGGATTATTTATTAGAATTAACTGAGGAAATGGAAATGCAGGAAGAAATTAACGGCAAGAGTAGCAATCTTTGCCTAGACGAAGCATTGACCATTTCCGTAACTTTAGATAGTGCTTATTTTATTAGAAGAGCCGGAGATACGGCTTTTGCGAGGACAAATTATCCTTAAAGGGGGTGAAGTAATATGGCAATGCAATTTAATGCAGTCCTAGAGCCGGACATAGCGGTTACAGAAAGAAGCGAGATCCGCTCGGATATTGCCGCTGGGGTAACAGTTATCCCAGTCAAAAATGCCAGCAAGTTTGTCGGTAATAAATACCTCTGTATTAACCAGTACGGCAAAGAAACCGCCGAACTGAGAAAAATTGTTAGCGTCAGCGAAACAGACAGAACGGTAACGGTTGATAGCGTTACCCTGTATGCCCACTATCAAGATGACCCTGTATTCCAGTTTTTATATAACAAAAGACGTTTCTACCGTTGGAATTCAACATCTAACAGTTGGGAGCATCTTTCTTCCGAAGGGTCGCCAAAAGAGATAGAAGTTGATAATCCGCAAGGAACTTTCTTTGAGGATTCCGAAGGAACACAGGATAATAAATACAAGGCAACCTACCTGAATGTTCCAGAGAACGTAGAAACTTCACCTCTTGACGCTAAAGAGATATACGGCGGTGGGGCTTCAACCGATCTGATTTCTCTTTACAGGATAAGATATTCCGCCGGATTTAAAGAAAACTTTTCGGTAGAAGACAGCTATATTGATCAATACCGACAAGATGCTCAGGGCGAGGTTTGGGCGGCTCTAAGGACACGTTACACGTTCCCATTGACCAAAAGCTCATCTTTCTTGAGGAACATCGTCAGGGATTTGGCCGTTGGCTTTATCTGGCTTGATCAATACTCCGGCAACGAAGTAAAGGTTAAATCAGCCGAAAACAGAATAAAAGATGCCAGAGAAAGGCTAAAAGGTCTTGCAAAAGGTACTTATACCCTATATGACGAGGATACCGCTAGCGATCAGGAAGAAACAGGAAGGGGCGGTGGTCTTTCATATTACCCGGACGATAACACCGATGATACCGATGATGAAAGAATGTTTGAGTTAAAGGATAATTTCTAATGGCTGATTATTTTAGGCTCAAATTTTCCATTGAGGGGGTGCCGGAATTGAGCAGGTTGCTTTTGACAAAGCATTCTAAACTCGGCAACCTTAAAAAGCCGCTTTCCGCTTCGGCAAATCTCGTCTTAAAAGACGTGGAGCAGAATTTTATTACCGAAGGCGGTCTTGTTGGTGGCTGGAAGCCATTAGCAGAATCAACGGTAAAAGGTCGGGAAAGGGCTGGCTTCGGTGGGGAGCATATGATATTACAAAGGACAGGGGCATTGAAAAAGAGCTTTTATTCTTCCGTAAGCGAGAAAAGAGCCTTAATTACCAGCCGTTCCCCATATTTTATGTATCATCAAAGTAGGGGAAGTAGAAAAAGATTACCTCGCCGTGCTATGCTTGTATTAACACAAAGGACAAGGGAGAATATCGTTCAGGAGTTTAACAGTTACCTAAAGGGAAAATGAACATTGTAGCCGATAAAATTCTGGAATTACTAAGAGAGCAATTATCCGATTCACGGAACATTGAGAGGTTTTACCTCGGCAACCCTACCGAACTTTCAGCCGCCGATCTTCCGGCAATTTTTGTCCAGCCGGTTAGAAAATCGGTAGAACAATTAGACAATGTGAACGATGTAGTTACGGGTGAATTTATAATCGGCGTTTGCGTTGACCCGGCCAAGTATCAGCGAGTAGATATGAACGAAGGAACCGCCGAGAGATTTTTAATGGAGATTGAAGGCGGTAGGAACTCAGACGGCACGCCGATCACTAATTCTGTAATGTATGTGATGCGTAACAAGTTTACCCTTGAAGGAAAGGTCGCCTATCAGGAACAGGAAACTATTTGGGGGGAAAGAGAAATGACTGGCGGTGTGGCAAAAGAAATCCATATTTATATTAGTTTAAAATTTAAGGTGAAAAATACCACCTAACGAGAGGGGGTGAATTTTATGCCAAACGAAGGTGTCGGAATCAAAGCCGGAATGACGGCTAAATTACAGCATACTGACGAAAAGGGTAAAATTAAGACAACCTTTTTCTATCCCAGCTTAGGGGTCAGCGTAGAAGCAGAAGACGAAAAAGAAGCGAGAGTTTTAGCGGAAGAAAAAGCTAAAAAGAAAGCTAAATTATAAATTATGTTAGAATTTTAAAGGAGGTGAAAAATTATGGGTTATCAAATAGGAAGGTTAATTAACGTTGGCTTCACAAAAGAAAGCGTTAGGGGGACTGCGGAGGCAACTGGTTCTTTCTGGATGCCGAAGATTGATTTTGACTTCGTTCCTAAAGCTGAATATGCCGTCAACGAATCTGGTTTAGGGGTAATTGATGGCAGATCAGACGCCAAAGTTGTAGAAAAACTTGGTGAAGGAAGTTTCGGCGGATTGGTCAGGGACAAAGACTTCGGTCTTCTTCTGGCCGCTTGTCTAGGAACTTGGTCAACGACTGGACCGACAGATTCTGCCTATACTCACGCTTTTACCAGATTGAACACCAACCAGCATCCGTCTTTATCGCTGTTTGCCAATGACGAAACCTCTGATGAGGTTTATGCTCTGGCGATGCTCAATCAACTAACGATCAACTGCGTTTTGAAGGATTATGTTAAATTCAATGCCGGATTTATCTCAAAAGTCGGCGAAGATACCACGCAAACTCCGTCATATACCGCCCAAAATGATTTTCTGGCGACACACGTTTCGGTTAAGTTTGCCAGCACAATCGCCGCATTAGGGACAGCTTCGGCTACCCCAGTCAGGGCTTTCAATTTAACATTTAACAAAAATGTAATTGATTGGCAAAATTTGGGAAGTGTTGACCCGACAGAGATTCTTAACAGGGCATTTCTGGTTAGCGGTGATATGGAACTGGTTTTTGACAGCGAAACCGTGAGGGATTATGCCGTTGACGGTAGCAAAAAGGCTTGTTTGCTTAAAATTGAAAACACCGATGTTCTTCTTGGAACAGCCAGCACGCCTAAACTTGAGATCACTTTATCGCCAATGTCTTTCCGAGATTGGGGTAAAGGCACAGACCAGAATGAAATCACGACACAGACAGTCGCTTTTGACGGCAATTTCGGCATCAGCGATTCTAAGACCGTGAGTGCAAGTTTGGTTAATGCTCAGGTTAGTTACTAAAAATTAGAGGGCGAAAGGAGGTGCAAAATGGATAGACCTTTTCAAGAGGTTTTATTACCTATTTCTAAGTTGAAAGCCGAGGTTTATACCTATTATCTCAGAGGTGAGAAAAAGGCGATTGAAGCAATTATGCTTTCTAGTGCGGAATACGAGAAAGATAATGACGGCAAAATCAGATTAAAATCGCTAAACGCCTCCTATCGCTCCGAAATGGAAGATAAGTCTGTTTTGTTTGCGGTTAAATCGCTAAAAGACGAGGCCGGGAATGAAATACCGGTCAAGATTGAAAGCCTTGACGGTTTGCCAGACGACGATTTTAAAATTTTAAAAGATTCTTTGCCTACGCCTAAAAAAAAATAGACTTTGAGGCAATCTATAACCATTTTGCCTATAAGGGAGATATTGAGAAAATTCCCGTCGAGTATTGGGAGTATAGACTGGTAGAAGAACACTTTAGAGGTAACTGGCAATTATACTGGTCTTTGCCAGATGATCTTGTTGAAATGATCATTGGTTTTAGAAACCAAGAGGCAAAAGTGGCAAATTTGCAAGAAAAGCGAACTAAAAATGGCTGACGAAAAATCAGAATTAGCGATTGTAATAGAAGCGATTAACAACGCCTCAAAAACTATAAAACAGGTTGAAGATGATCTTAATGGTTTGAATAAGGAAGTTTCCGATCAGGAAAAAAAATCAAAAAGTGCTAGCGGTGGTTTTAATTCACTTGTCGGTGCATTTGTGAAAGGAAACCTTATTGTTAGAGGGTTGGAGTTTTCTTTTGGCTTGGTTAAAAAGGCGGTTGATGCCTTAAACCAGACAATGTTTGAATCGGTGGAGGTTGCCGCTAATTACGAAACGACAATGGCCGGGTTGGTTTCGGTGGCTAATTCATTTGGACATAGTGCCGATGAAGCAACGGAAGCCGCTAAAAGGTTATCTGAAGATGGACTATTAACCCCGGCTCAATCCGCAGAAGCCCTAAAAAATATCCTTGCTGGTTTATCCGGGGCAACGGTTGAGCAGGCAGAATCAATGGTCAACGCCATGAAGGACACCGCCTCATTTAACCGGGTTCTTTATGATTACGGCGATGCCATTATTAACACTACTAGGGGTATCAGAAACAGAAACTCAATTTTAACAGATTCCGCTGGTGTTCAGAAAAACCTTTCAATTATCATGCAGGAGGCTGGTTTTGAAATCCAAGACTTAGATTCAAGTTCCAAGAAATATGCCGCAACTCAAGCCTTAATTAACGGTTATCTTGGCGAATCGGCTTTTGCTTATGGAGACGCTGAGAAATATCTTGATTCATACAAGGGAAAACAAACAAGTTTAAACGCCATTCTTTTGGAGACAAAGCAGTCTTTAGGCGAGGCATTGATACCGGCTTTTGAAGAATTTAAAGATTTACAGTCGGGTATTGCTTCAGATATCGCCGTCTTTTTAGAAGATAATAAGGGCAAAATTGCCAGTCTTGCAAGAACCGTTGGTGTAGAAATGAAAAGCGTGGTAACGGAAACAATCAACTTTTTCGTCAGGAACAAAGATATTATTGAGAAAATGGTCAATGTTTCGGTTCAGCAGTTAAATGTTTTCGTGGCGGCAATCCGCCAGACAATAAATTATTTTCAGATTCTTGGCGGTGGAATTGAGTTTGTAGTCAGAAGTGCTGCACAGGCAAGCAAGGTTCTTTCAAATATGGTTAAGGGGGATTTTAATGGTGTTAATCAGGCTTATGACGAGTGGTTGCAGAAAAGCGGTGAAATACAGGAAGGGATTTTGAGAAATTTCAAAGATATGGAGAACGCCCGTTCCAATTATGTTAAAGGAGTTACTTTTGATCTTTCGGATTGGTGGGATAGTGTAACCTCAGAGAACAAAGAAGGCAGAGATCAAATGGTGAATGATACTCAAAAAGCTAACGAACAGATTTCTGAAAGCGATAAGAAAATGCTTTCCGATTTGGAGAAGGAAAACAAGAAGTATTTGAAGGAACTTGAAAAAAGGACAAAATCGTTTGAAGAAAGTTTTGAAGATTTGGTTTTGTCTCACCGAGACGCAATCCAGCAATTAACCGAAGATTTGGAAGAAGAAAAAATCAGCTATGAAAAAAGCCTTAGCGGTCTTGGCTCTGATTATGACGAAGCGATGGCCGACATCAAAAAAAGTCATGCCGATAAAACAGAAAGCATTATTGAGGACATGGAGGAGGAGAGAAAAAGATCGGAAGAAGAAATTGAAAAGATAACCGAAGCATACAACGCCGAAGTCGGCCTGATTGAAAAGGAAGGTCAGGCAAGGCTTAACAATTTGAAAACCCAGCTTGCGAGAGAAGAAGCATTGGGGGCGATGGCCGACAGCGAGAAGGTCGCTTCATTAAAGGCGATGATCGCCTACGAAGAGAAAGGGCTTGCCGATTCGCTTGCTGGCAGAAAATCGGTTTATGACGAGGAAGTTTCAGACGTTGAAGAAAAACTAAATAGCGAACTTGAAAAAATAAAGGAAGGTCTTGAAGAAGAAAACCTTGTTTATGAAGAGGCTTTGGCCGAAAGAAAAACGCAGTATGAAGAAGACGTTGCCTCTCTTAAAGAATCTTATACCGAGAAAAAAGAAACGATACAGGAAGAACTTGACGAGGAGTTACTGATCAGGGAAAAATACTCGGAAGATTTTGCAAGGCTAGCCGATAAAGTGGCCGATGACGATATTACAAGGCTTGTGAATAAATTTAACGAAGAAAAAGACGAAATGCAAAGGGAACATGAGGAGAGGCTGGCGGAGATAGGGGCAAGTGCGGTGGAAAGTGGGGAACAGCTTATCAATGGGTTTAACGAGGGGTTTGATTCGGCTTATCCTACCTTTAAACAAAGGGTTTCTCAAATGGAGAGCGACATTGATAATGTACTCTCAAAATCTAGTGGACTGGCAACGATTGTCGGTGCAAACGCAGGGATAAATTACAGTTCCAGTTTTAGGGGCGGAGGCGGAGGCGGAGGGGGTGGAGGCGGTGCCTATGCAGAAGGCGGTTTAGCAACCAGACCAAGTTTAGTCGGTGAAGCTGGACCGGAAATAGTCTTGCCGTTAAGTTTTCCCAAAAGAATGGCAGATATAATGAAGAATATGGGTCTAAGCGATAAAACCAGAGGGAATGTTGTCCAGAATTTTTATGTAACGGTTAAAAAGGAGGCAGACGTGGATATGATAATGGAAAGAGCGAGTTTTGCCATGAAGTCTGGAGGTGGTCAGAGATGATTGCGAATATCACCGCACCGCTAGCGATAGGGCAATCTTCAAGTTATTACACTCTTAAAGAGGCTTATGGTTTTGGTTCGGCTACGGTTGAAGTGTCAAAATGGGATAGACCCGGATTTCACGGCATCAAGACACCGAGAGCATTTTGGAGAGAAAGACTAATCAGGTTAATTGTTGGGGTAAGATCGTCAACTTCCGCCGATTATGAAACAAGGAGAAGGGCTTTGGAGGCCGCTTTTGACACGCCGAGAGATGGGTTGACTTGGCTAAAATTCGTTACTCAGGGGGCAACTTCATTACAGACACAGGTTCATCTTAATTCGGAAATACAAGGCGATCTTCTTCCGGGCGAGGTAACAATGGGCGAGTTCAGAATTGAGTTAATTGCCGAAGACCCGGTTTTATATTCTCAAACCCAAACTACGACAAGCATCAACCTTTCGGCGGGTTCAGGAACGGTAACTAATAATGGCAATTCTGCCGTTTATCCTACGGTAAGAGTTTATGGTAATGTTACGAATCCGGTGATTACAAATACTACTTTGGGGAAAACGGTATCTTTAACCGGGATTACGATTGCCGCCGGAAATTATATAGATTTTAATATGCTCAACGAAACGATCAAAGATCAATCCGGCAATAGAAGATACTCATACATTAACAGCGATGACTTTTGGTGGCTAAAAGAAGGTGCTAATACTATTACGGTTTCCGGCACAATCGGCGGTTCCGGCGAGAGAAAAGTGTCGGTTATATACCGTGATGGTTACATAGGTATCTAGCCATGTTATATCAAAATGTTTCTGCCATAACTGTCAGCGTAGGCTCGGACAGACAGCAATCCAGAGTAATGCAACTGGTCAAGGATAGCCGTGAGGTTTTAATCCGATGCCGGACTGATGGGGCTTGGGACGATCAATATAACACGACCTTAATTCTTCCCTACCCATACACAGGGGCTTCTCAGAATATCTGGCTGGTATCCGATACCCACGTTGAGACTACCACCGCAAGAGATAATTTTATAGATGCCATTGTTGATTTAAATGGCTCTGTTGATTATGTTTTTGTTTTGGGCGATACCGTTCAGCCCGGTGAAGATTCACAACTGGCATACTACGTTGACGCAAGAAGCCATAGCTGGGTGCCGAGAAACTTCTGGTATGAAATACCCGGAAACCACGATGATAATCCATATACTTCCGGGGATTTTTCAAACTGGAAAAGCAAAGTGGGGGTTTCTGAACTTAACTTTGCCGTTGACATCGGTAACATTCACTTTATTTTTGTCGGTGAACTTATCGGCACAACGCCTGGTGAATTAAGTAGCGATGCCCTAACTTTCCTTCAAACAGAATTAGCAAACAATACCGATAAGAACCTTGTTGTTCTAACCCATCATGGGGTATATAACACAACCTACCGCACTACCGAAGAAGGTTTTTACCTCAAGCCAAACGCCACAATTCAGTCAATTATCTCAACTTATAGGATTGATGCTTGGTTTCAGGCTCATAGCCACACGATCAACGTCCAAGACGATTTTTCGCTTCAAAAACCACTCGCAATTTATTCCTCTCAGGATTTGTCCGATTCGCTGGAAACCAACCCGATTACCAACCCACTTTCCGATTCGCTCCAGATCACGGAGAATTTATCAATCTGCCCCAGCATAACCAGATCGCTTTACGGAACCTTTAAATATGGGGCTAGGAAATACGGCCTAAACCTTTCAATCAATACACCGTTGAAGATAAGTGAGGATTTATTGGCAAAATTCAACGGCGAGATGGCTAAATGGTTTTATGAAACACAATCTATATCAGAGCAAATATCTAAGTTTGTTGGCTTCAATCGTGATTTTAGCGATAGTCTTTCTGTTGCCGAAACATCTTCAAGAAAAATAGTTAAAAACCTTTCAGACGGAATTTATATCTATGACGCCAGCACCTCCGGCAAGGTAAAAAGCCTATCTGATAGCCTTAGTATTTCTGAGTATTATGAGATAGAACGAACCGAAACGCCTTCTCTAAAAAGCGACTGGAAGTTTTTGATTAAAGACCCCTCAACAGGAAAATATACCGCTAGCCTTGTTAATGCTACCGAAAGGTGGTTCACCCAGATTTTAAATGACGGTTGTGAAGCAGGGTTTAGGATAGATGCCGATGACGAAATGGCTAATACCTCTATTCTTAATTTAGGTGTAAGCGAGCTTGACATTTTTTACAAAGATACTCTGATCTGGTCGGGTCAACTTGAAATTGTCAAAAAAGTAATTGACGGAAATAATCTTTATTGGGAATACACGGCCAAAGATTGGGTTGCCATGCTGAGTAAGAGAAACTGCGGTGTTGAAAGCATAAGAGTATTTACAACCACCGATGCCGGAACTATTGCCAGAACTTTGATAGAAGAGACACAGGCTTTGACTTATGGCAGTTTTGGGATAACTATCGGCACGATTGAAACCTCAATTTCAAGATCACCGAGTTACGATAAAAAGAATGTTTTAGATGCGATCAGGGAACTTTCAAATCAGGGCAATGATGGCTCTAGCGATTATGGTTTTGATTTTGAAATAACGCCTTCAAAGGTGTTCAATGTTTATTATCCCTACAAAGGCACAATCCAGCAGGAAGTAGTCTTTAGATACCCAGACAATATCGTATCAATGGAGGTTTTATATAACAGCTGGGATATTGTTAATCACGAATGGGGGCTTGGACAGCATTGGACAGGTAACACGGCAATAGTTTCAAGATCAGACGCCACTTCACAATCAGTTTACAAAAGAAGGGAAGCAATTAAGAATTATCGGGATATGTCCACGCTTGAATTTTTGCAAGATATGGTTTGGCAGGATATTCAATGGCTTAAAAATCCGTCAATGGTGATTAGTTTCAACGCCAGAGTTGACGAAAAAACTGATATTCTTAATTATTCAGTCGGAGATGCGATTTGCCTTGTTTGTGATAAATTTGATTTAAACGAGTGGCTTTGGGTTTATGAGAGAAAGGTCAAAATAGGGAATAACGACCAGCTAGAAGTTTCCCTTGTTGTCGGAGAATAAAAATGAGAAGAAGAACAATCCCAAACTTTATAGGCGATGTTTGCAAACTTGAAGAACGCCAAGAAAGAACCGAAAGAGTGATGCAGATGCTGGGTGTTACGCCAGAATACCCATATACTTTTAACATTAATGACGGCACAAGAAACAGGGTTCAGATCGGTGTTATCGGTTCTGATTACGGCATTCAGATTGTTGACAATGCCGGAAATTCTATTTTGCTCGCAAATGGAACGATTGTTGCCAATGCGATCAAGGCTGGCACTTTGGACTGCGATTTAATTACCGTTGCAAATTTGAGTGCGAGTGTGATCACAACCGGAACGCTCTCGGCAAGTTTAATAAAAACAGGAACTCTTAATTGCGGTCTTATAACGGTTTCAAATTTACGGGCGGATTCAATTACGGTTGGTCAATTTCTAAACCCTAACGACAGGTTTACTTCTGGAAGTTTGAGTGGCGTAAAAATATCTGACGGAACAATTACCGGGAATAAAATTCAAGCCTATTCTATTACAGCTGACAACTTGGCGACCAATTCAATTTCAACCGATAAATTACAGGCTGATGCCGTAACGGCTGACAAAATAAATGTTTCTTCTCTATCCGCCATAAGTGCAGACATCGGCACAATTACCGCCGGAAGCATCACGGCCTCAATTATCACCGCCGGAACTTTAAATGTTGACCGCATTGCCAACAGTTCAATTCTAAACGTCAAACTTGGGAACGATATAAGTGCAAGCAAAATTACTGCCGGAACTCTTGATTGCGGAGTGATTACCGTTTCCAATCTAAGTGCCAATTCCATAAATTCTGGTCAATTAACGGTTGGCGGTAGTGGGGCGATTTCTATGCTTTACCTCCGCCGAAGTTCAAGCGGAGGTTTAGGAAATGTATATATCAGATGGGAGGGTGGTTCAAGAATTTGGGCTGACACTAGCAATAGGATAGGTATTAATTCCATCGGTTCACCGATGTATATCTACGTCAATAGTTGGGACAAGATTATCATTCCTGAAGACGGGCAAACGACAATCAAGGGAGGGTTGTATATTACTGCTACCTCTGGTGCTGGAAACCTCAATGTTGAAGGCAATATGAAGCTTGACGGTCATTTTACCGATGATGTAGATTTTGATAATCACAATCTTGACAATGTGGGAAGTGCGGCGATTGAAAATTTAAACAATACAACAATAAACGGCAACAATATCTGGTACTGGAACCTTTATTATTATTCCGATATTTCTTTGAAGAAGAACATTAAAGAGAGAATTGGCGGTATTTCCGATATTGCAAAATTAAGAGTGGTGGACTTTCAATACAAGAAAGATAAAACCAACCGTGAGCATATCGGTTTCATCGCTGGCGATGTTGAAAAGGTCTTGCCAACTTTGGTGGGAGTAAATGAGAAGGGCGAAAAAGGGGTAAATATAACGGAGATGATACCTCTTTTGGTTGAGGCGGTAAAAGAATTAAAATCGGAAATTGATTTGCTAAAGAAACAAAATTAGTGTATATTAAAATTCCTCAATATGAAGTTAAAACTCCCAAAATACTTCAATCAAACCGAATATAAGGATAAGCTCGGCACCTCAACTGTTTACACGATTGCTTCCCACGGTTGTTTAATTTCTTGTGTTTCGGCGGTCTGTGCTTATCACGGCAAGGATACCGACCCGGCAAGACTTAATCAGGAATTGAAAAGGGTCAAGGGTTATCAAGACGCCTGTAATTTAATCTACGCCAAAGTTACGGAAATTTACCCGGACATAAATTTTGATTGGGATATTTGGGAAAGAGGCGAGTGTTCTTCTACCCCTGCCCCACTTTCTTTAATTGATGAAATTTTAGAAAGCAAAAGGGTGCCGATTATAAAGGTTGACTATAATCCTACGACCTCTAAGGTTGACCAGCATTGGGTTTGCATTATCGGCAAAGACGAAGCCGGGTCATATCTAATCTATGACCCGATAGACGGAACAGAGCAATACTTCCAAGCAAGATACGGCGACCCCTCAAGATACATATTTAGAATTATCTGTTATTCCGGCAAGATCAACGAAGAAGCCGACCTTGAAGACAAGATAAGGGAAATGGAAATGAAAATCCAAAGTCTTAATGATCTTTTATCAAAATCAATAGACGAGGGCAACGAAACAAAGAAACAGCTTTTATTGCAAGAGGCAGATAACGCCGACTTGATAAAACAAAAAATGGAAATCACTAAAGAAAGAGACCAAGAGAGGACAAGGGCTTCTTTACTGGAAGGACAGGTCGCTAGCACCGAAAAAGAATTGAAGACGGTGAATACACGACTAGATGATCAGCTTTTGGAAACTGAACGCCTTAGAAAGCTCTTAACGGCTTCATTAGCCTCAAAAATGAAAGAATTTTCCCTGTTCCAGTTATTAAAACTTAAATTTTCAAAGGAGGTGGTTGAAAATGTTTGACTTTATCAACGATGAAAAACTGTTGCTCGCCGCTTTCCCGACTGTTTTGGTCGCTTTAAACAACGCTCTTAAAAAAATGGGAATGTCTGACCGTTGGTGTCCGTTGGTCAACCTTGTCGGCGGATTAGGGGCAACGCCATTACTGATTAGTTTTGGTTGTGAAACTTTTACGGCGATAGTTATCGCCATAATGATCGGTCTTTCGGCTGGCGGTTTCTATGATTTTCAAAAACTAACCATCAGAGGGCAAGTCTAAGGGTTTCATAAATTCTATATCCGGGTCGTTTGACTGCCCGACATACCATTCAAAAGACCCTTCTCTAATTTTTCTTTTCACCTCTGTATTTGACATTCCATACAGTAAGGAAAGAAGCGAAACTAAGTCGGCTGACATTTCCTTCTTCTTTTTGCCGAATACAAAAAATATCGCTGGCCTCATTTCTCCTCCTTCCCTAAACTTTTTATTTTTGTAAGCTGGCCTAAACTAACTTAACCTCTCTGGCGAGCCTAGCGTGCTTGACAGCCCTGCTAACAGGGTCAACCGAGAGCTTAAGGTCGGCTAGCATAGCACGCTTTGGTTAGCCAACTTGGCCGCTAAGCCAAAAGGCTCACCAGAATTGTTAAGTTACTTCTCCCTCTCTTTCAGGTCTATTAACAACTTAGATAATGACCCCACCACTCCGTCGTAGTCCACCGTTTTCAGGTCTGGGTCGGCGTTCTGGAATATTGCTTCCTCTATCTCCCCCATAATCCTCTGCCTCTCCTCTCGTTCAGCTTGGTCAATTAGGCGATAAACGGCTGCTTTCAACGCCCTAAACCTAATTGGAATAATGGGCTGAACATAACTTCTTATCTCCCTCTCCCACTTCTCAGGCTTCACTTCTCCCTCTCTTTCAAAACATACTTGATATAGGCCTCTATATCAGGACACTCTGACAGCTTGGTGATAAAGTGTTTTGTTCCGCCCTCGCCTGGGAAGTAAAAACCACTAACTTCTCTCCCAGTCAGCTTGTAAACCTCACCTTTCTTGTCCTTAACAAAAACCTCATAGCTATAGTCGCTCATATCACCACCTATTAACTCAAACTCGCCCAATAACTTATTTGGCTTTTCGGTTCCGTCCTCGTTCTTCGGATTATCGTAAATTCTTTCGTAAACTTTCACTTCTCCCTCTCTTTCAGGTGTTTTGGAACATTAAAATTGCCGAACTCGTCCATCATTGTTTCAATCGCATCTGAGTAGCCCATTAAGTATCCGTCCCTATATTCTCCTTTGGGGATAGACCGTAACTCTGCGTCTATTTTTTCGTGAGTCATTTTCATTTTTAGTTTTTGGATTAAGTGTTTGATTAGCCCCACCAAGTCATCTAGGTAAAAAATTGCTTTTAGCCGACCTGCGTTAGACCTGAGAGTATTCGGCTCGCTAATTTCGACTAAATCCTCAATTAACTGGGTTGGGCTATTTTCCTTCCCCATCTCTTTCTTCTCAGGCTTGGTCATTCTTTTTTTCTCCCAAGATACTTATAATCCATCATAGCTTGCCCTAGTTGTCTGTTTATCTTTTCGCTTACTTCTTTTGGTGTTTTGGCCTTAGATTGGATAAGGGCATTGGTAACAAAAGCCACGCCTTCTAATAAAATGAAGAAACTGTCCCAAAGCGAATAGTCAGCTCCTAGCCCTATCCTCGCTGGTTTGGTTGTCAGGTCTAGCTCAACGGTGACCCTATTTTTTCCTTTTGGGTTTAATTCTTCCTGTGTTTTCCTCATTTCTCCCTCTCTTTCAGGTGGGCTAAAATTATTTTCAACTTAAATAATGTCATACCTCTTAACTTTTCGCCACTTAGTGCCTCATCTAACAGCCCCACCACTCTCTTTCGTTCTTCCTTCTCCCATTTGGCTTTGAGTTGATTGATTTTTAGAACGGTAAATTCGTAAAAATCCATTAGGCGTTCTTCCGGCGTTCCTTTTACCTCATAGACTTTTTTTAGCAAAATTTTCTCCCAATTCTCGGTCTTGGTCATTTGGCCTCCTTATAATTAAATTCCCCCGCAATAATCGTCATGGTTTTTTTTAATCCCTCAAAGCTGATATCAGGAAAAAGCTGTTTTATTTCTTGGTAAGTATCCCCTCATAGCAGGTAGTTGATTGTGATATACTGGTTTCATGGTTACTAAAAGCTCCTTCCATGAGTTACTAAAACTGGCTTCGCAGC